>Ga0070741_10016026_pt1 | contig 12585 bp, 13 predicted proteins | sample Coa_R1_4_FD_66440 | JGI IMG/M metagenome (GOLD analysis project Ga0070741, IMG submission 66440) | Surface soil microbial communities from Centralia Pennsylvania, which are recovering from an underground coalmine fire - Coalmine... | ecosystem: Environmental > Terrestrial > Soil > Unclassified ...
ACCCCTTAGTGCGGCGCCCGGCCGGTCGGGCCTGGAAACCAAGGCCGGCCGGGCGCCCCGCTCCACCCATCACCTTCACGACAGAGGAGCTGTTTATGAGCCTACGGCGAGCCGAGCGCCCGATCTCTGCTTTCCCACCACACGTTGTGGAGCAGATCGTCACTCGGGCCGCTCGACCGGACTTCGACCGGTGGGTCGATCAAGTCACCCGGTGCGGCCACTGCGCCCACCCGGTCCGCCTACGCGGCCGGGTCGAACACCGCATCGCCACTGGCGCGCAGATGACGTACTCGACCGATGGCGAGCCGGATCGCGTGCTGCTGATCCGCTGCGGCAACCGGCGCGCGGCGGTCTGCCCGTCCTGCTCGTATGAGTATGCCGGGGACATGTGGCAGCTGCTCTACGCCGGCGCTGCCGGTGGCCGCAAAGGCGTACCCGAATCCATCCGATCGCACCCATTGGTGTTTGCCACCCTGACCGCGCCGGGGTTCGGGCCAGTACACACCACCCGCGCCGACCGTTCCGGCCCTGCCCGCTGCCGGCCGACCCAGGGCAAACCAAAACTGTGTCCGCACGGGCGGCCCACTTGGTGCACCGCTATCCACGCCGAGGATGACCGCCGACTCGGGCAGCCTCTCTGCCCGAACTGCTATGACTACTGCGGCCATGTCGCATTCAACTGGCACGCCCCGGAACTCTGGCGCCGGTTCACCATCACCCTACGTCGTACCCTGGCCCGGACCGCGGAGCTAAGCGCGGCCGAATTGGCTCGCCGCTGCCGGCTGTCGTTTGTCAAAGTCGCGGAATTCCAACGCCGCGGCGTGGTGCACTTCCACGCGCTAATCCGGCTGGATGGACCCGGCGACGACTACCAGCCGCCACAGATCAGCATCGATGCCACCGCGCTCACCGATGCGATCCGGCATGCCGCCGCCCAGGTGCGGCTCACCATCGCCATGCCCGATGGGCCAGACCTGGTCCTGCGCTTCGGCGCGCAACTGGACACCCAGACCGTCAATGGTGGCCCGGCGCGCGAGCTGACTCCCGAACACGCCGCGCGTTACATCGCCAAATACGCCACCAAAAGCGCCGAAGACTTCGGCCTCGGCCCACGACGCATCACCCCCGAAGTGCTCCCGCTGCTCAACGTCCCCGACCACGTTGATCGACTAATCCGTACCGCCTGGGAACTCGGCGTGCACCCCGCTTATGAGGGGTTGCGTCGATGGGTGCACATGCTCGGCTTCCGAGGTCACTTCGCTTCGAAAAGCCGCCGCTTCTCAACCACGCTTGGCACCATCCGCGGCGAACGCCGCACCTATCGCCAACGCCAGGCCGCCGAACACGCGCGCGAACTGCTAGCCGACGAGCAGGACACCACGCTCGTCGTCGCCCGCTGGGAGTTCGCTGGAGTCGGCTACCTGACTAGCGGAGATGCCGCACTTGCCCTATCTGCTGCCGCCCGAGCCCGCGAACAACGACAAGCCGCCCGCGATGCTGCATAACAAATCAGCGTGCATAGAAAGGACTACACGAGTGGAAAAAGGGTTGCGGCCTGGACCGCAATTCGCGCCGAGGTGGTACAGCGTCGCTCAGGTTGCTCAGATGCTCGGCTTTGGCCTGAGCAAGACGAAGATGCTCGTCGCGACCGGTGAGCTGCGCTCCCTAAAAGACGGCAAGCATCGCCGTATTTTGCCCGAATGGGTCGACGAGTACATCGAACGTCGAGTCAAGGAAGGTGCAGCATGACTGGCCGCGCAAGGGCAAACGGGGAAGGCTCGATCTTTTCTTACCGCAACGGATTTGCCGCCTATGTATGGGTCACAAAGCCCAATGGACAGCGACAACGCAAATACATCTACGGAAAGACTCGCGAGGAGGTGCATGAGAAGTGGCTGAAACTTCAGCAACGGGCACGGCAAGGACCCATAGCAACGAGCGTCCCCAAGCTCGGCGAATTCCTCGTCTACTGGCTTGAGGAGGTGGTGAAACCGAACCTGGCACCCGCCACGTACGTCAACTATGAGATGTTCGTCCGCCGGCACATCACACCGATGCTCGGTGCTCGACGGCTTGATCGGCTCAGTGTGCGGGATGTCCAAACCTGGATCAATGAAGTGGCGCGGACGTGCCAGTGCTGCGCGCAGGGCAAGGACGCCGCTCGCGCTGAAAACAAACGCCGGTGCTGCGCCGTGGGCAAGTGCTGCCAGGATCGGGTTTCGGCCCGCACCGTCAGCGACATCCGTGCTTGCTTACGGGCAGCATTATCCCAAGCCGTGACAGAAGACCTTATCGCCAAAAACATGGCGAGCTCGATCAAGCTTCCCTCCGTGCGTAAACGTAAAGGCAAAGCATGGAGCAGCGACGAAGCCCGGCAGTTCCTGGAGTCTGCACGCTCAGAGCGCGATGCGCTCTATGCCGTGTACGCGCTGATCCTCGTGCTGGGCCTGCGCAAGGGTGAGGCGCTCGGGCTGACTTGGGACGACGTCGACCTTGACGAGGGCGAATTGTCGATCGGTCGCCAGTTGCAACGCGTGAGCCGACAATTGCTGCACCGGGAGACCAAAACCGCCACCTCCGATGCAACGCTGCCGCTGCCGGAGATCTGTTGCACTGCGCTACGGCTCCGTAAGGCCGAGGAAGCGTACGCCAGAGAACTAGCAGGGGCGGCGTGGCAAGGCGGCAAGCTGATCTTTACCACCAAGTGGGGCACGCCGATCGAACCGCGCAACTTCAACCGTGCCTGGGACGCCCGCTGTGTGAAGGCCGGCGTCCGGAAGATCACGGTGCATGACGGGCGTCGCACCTGCGCGACGCTGTTGGTCGATCTGGACGTGCATCCCCGGGAAGTCATGCAGATCCTTCGCCATGCGCAGATCGCGGTAACCATGGAGATCTACGCCCAAGCATCGTCGAAGGCCACCCGAGCTGCGTTGAAGCGGTTGGGAGACAGTCTCGGTGGATGACGCGCTGCTGTACTTTGCTGCTGTACGAGGGCCTGAGACCAGGTCTGAAGATCGCTGGATACGGCTTCTGAGCTGGGGTGGAGCTGAGGGGAATCGAACCCCTGACCTTCTCGATGCGAACGAGACGCGCTACCAACTGCGCTACAGCCCCGAGGTGCGCGGAAAGTTTAGCAGCCAGTCTCCGGCTACTCGCCGACCGCCCGACGGTAAGGCGGCTCGAATACAGGCCGCAGTTCTTCGAAGATCGGATCCTCGTCGTCGCAGTCCACCGCTACCGCGTTGGGGTGCGCCGCTGGTGACTCCGAGGTAGCCACGCTTACCGCCGGTTCGCGGATCGGCTCTCCATCGTGCACAACATCGCTGGCATCGGTGGGCGCAACAGAACTCCTGGGCCGAGAACCGGCAAGCCGCGCGGCCCGACGCTGTCGCACCTCCTCTTCGATGCGAACCTGGCGGCGCAGATAGCTCAGGTAAATGATGATCGCTGCATCAAATGCTGCGTGCGCCCACCACAGCAGAGTGGACATCGTCAAAGCTAGCACCACCGTGGCCAGCGATCCGATCACCAAGCCGAGGACCACGCGCTGGCGAAACACATATTTCGCCTGAGCCAACTGCGCGGCGATTTCCGGGTCATACCCACCGCGTCCTGCCCTGTATCGGCGCTCGTCTACAGCTGGCTCCCGCTGCACTACCCGACCGGGAATCATGGCTACCTCCTGATCACGCTGGGACGCTGCTGAGGAGCGATCGCGCCTGCGCAGCACGCGACCGGCGAGGGCGGATTCGGCGGTGCGGGCCACCTCCTGGCGTCGCTTCGCGGCCATCGGCACGAGAACCACCAGCCAAGCTCCTGCCAGCGCAGCGAAGATCAGCGAGCTGGGCACCTGGCGCCCCCCACCCCGTCCGCTGTCCAGTGCTGTCGGCTTGCATTTCGGGGTCACGGTAGTCATTGCCACTACCCGGATCCCGGAGGCGCGCCGTGATGATCGTGCTCACGTGGGCACGACACACCGGGCACGAGGGCACGACACGCCGGGTGGGGTTAGAGATATTGGGCGTGGCCTGAGCGGATCAGGCGCGACATCAGGCCGTCACCGACCTCGTCGCGGGTCACGGCAAGCAGGCGATGATCCCGCCACTCCCCGTCAATCTCAAGATAGCGTTGCAGGAGACCCTCGTCGCGGAATCCGAGCTTGGCCAGCACCCGCAGGCTCGCCCCGTTCTCCGGCCGCACGGTGGCCTCCACCCGGTGCAACCCGACCGGGCCGAATGCATGATCTACCGCCAGTGCCACCGAGGCCGTGGCGACACCACCCCCGGACGCTTGCGACTCCACCCAGTAACCCACCCATGCCGAGCGCAACGAGCCTCGGACCACGTTGCCGAGCGTCAACTGCCCAGCGAACCGACCGTCGAGCGTGATGGCGAACGGTAGTGCCTGCCCCCGCCGGGCGGTTGCCCGCAGGCCGCTGCACAGCACCGGCCAGGCCATCGGCGTGAAACGCTCCGCCCAGGTCCCTTCCCCATCGGGTTCCCAGACCCGCAGGTACTGCTCATCACGCAGGCGCAACCGGCTCCACGTCGCGCCGTCGCGCAACCGCACCGGACGCAGCCCGATCTCCCCCGCCGCGACCTTGACCGGACCCAACCGCACTGGCCAGCCAGGATGGCGGCTATCAGGCCCCGACCCGAACATGGCGGCCTCATCCGCGCTGAGCGAGGAAGCTCACAGCCACCTGCTCGCCCACCGGCACTTCGGTGGTGTCGGCATCGATCAGGATCAGGCAGTTCGCCTCCGCCAGCGAGGCCAGCAGGTGGGCACCTGAGATGCCCAGCGGTTGCACCAGGTACTCCGCGGTATCCGGGTCACGTAGCAGCTGGCCACGCAGAAACCCGTGACGACCAGCCGTGGACGTCACCGGGGACAGCAAACGTGCAGTGATGGTCCGGCGATGGGGATTGCGCTTGCCCAGCGCCAGCCGGATCAGGGGCCGTACCAACACCTCGAAGACCACCAGTGCGCTCATCGGGTTACTCGGCAACAAGAAGGTGGGCACCGAGTCTGCACCCAGCCGACCGAAACCCTGCACCGAGCCAGGGTGCATAGCTACCCGCTCGACGTCCAGTGGACCCAACTCGGCCAGTACACCGCACAGCTGCTCACCCATCGCCCCGCCTACCGCGCCGCTCACCACCACGACTTCCGAGACCAGCAGCCTGCTTTCCACCGCCTCGCGCAACCGAGAGGGATCGCAGGACACGATGCCGACCCGGTGTACTTCGGCACCGGCGTCACGGGCGGCGGCGGCCAGCGCGTAGGAGTTGATGTCATAGACCTGCCCGACGCCGGGAGTCCGGTCAATATCGACCAGTTCCTCACCGACCGACAGAACCGACAACCGGGGCCGTGGGTGCACCAGTACCTTGGCTCGTCCCACGGCGGCAAGCAGCCCCACCTGCGCCGCGCCAATTACCGCTCCCGGCCGTACCGCGACGTCACCGGTCTGCACGTCTTCCCCGACGCGGCGTACATACGCTTTCGACGGCACCGCGCGGACCACGGTGACCCGAGGCGCGTGGGCAACCCCATCCTCAGTATCGCCCAGCGGCACCACCGCGTCGGCCAGAGCGGGTAGCGCCGATCCGGTGGCCACCCGGACAGCCTGGCCGGGTTGCAGCCGTAACGGCTGCCGTGAGCCTGCGGTGATCTCCCCCACCACCGGCAAGGTCACCGGAACCTCCGTGACGTCCACGCTGCGCACCGCGTACCCGTCAACCGCCGCCTGGTCGAAACCGGGCAGCGAGCGTTGCGCCACGACCTCCTCCGCGCACAGCATGCCCTGCGCCTCCGAGATCGCCACCCGCACCGGGCCCGGACGCATCGCTGCGTCCAGCACCCGCGCGAGCTGCTCGTCCAGCGACCTCACGTGCTCTCCTAGTCCACCCTGTCGCGCAACCAACTGCGCAGTTCGGGGCCGATATCAGGATCCTTGAGCGCGAAGTCCACCGACGCCCGAAGCAATCCTGCAGGGTTCCCGAGGTCGTGGCGCTCACCACGATGCACCACGACGTGCACCGGATGGCCGTCATCGATGAGCAGCGCGATGGCATCGGTGAGCTGGAGTTCACCACCGGCCCCGGGAACGATCCGGTGCAGCGCGCCGAACACGGCGCGGTCGAGCACGTAACGGCCCGCCGCGGCCAGCGTGGACGGCGCCACCTCAGGTGCCGGCTTTTCCACCATCCCGCGCACCCGCTTGACATCCTGATCTTCGGTGTCCTCGACAGTGAACACCCCGTAGGCGGAGATTTGCTCGCGGGGAACGTCGAAAGCGCACAGCACGCTGCCCCCGTACCGCTGGCGAACCGCGGCCATGGTGACGAGCACCCCGGTGGGGAGCACCAGGTCATCAGGCAGCAACACAGCTACCGCGTCATCAGAGTCGTCGAGCAACGATTCAGCGCAGCCGACCGCGTGTCCCAGCCCTAACGGCTTGTCTTGCAGCGCGACTTCGGCGCGGATCAATTCCGGAGCCCGTCGCACCTTGTCGAGCAGCGCGTCCTTGTCCCGGCCACGCAGTTCGGCTTCCAGATCCGGCATGGGATCGAAGTACGCCGCCACTGACTCCTTACCTGGGGAGACGACCAGCACCAGACGCTGCGCACCGGCCTGTGCTGCCTCGGCCGCGACATACTCGATCGCCGGGGTATCGACCACCGGGAGGAGCTCCTTGGGCACGGCCTTCGTCGTCGGCAGGAATCGGGTACCAAGCCCAGCAGCTGGCACCACCGCCGTCCGGACACTCTTTGACACGCCCATAACCGCCGACCCTATCTGCCGCCACGACCCGACCGTCTGACACGGAGACTTATCGGGGTTGTTGGGCGTCCAGAACCCCACAAGTTTCCGTGTCAGGCACGTGGTGGGCCTACCCTGCTGCCAGCACAGCCGCACGACGTTGCCGATCACTGCGGATCTGAGCCCGTGACGGAGCCTGCTTTCGCTGCGCCGCTGACCGCGCTACATCTTTGTCTTTGCACTGCGGCCAGACTTGCTATCATCGCGTTGGCACTCTCGAGGGTGGAGTGCTAGTTGGAGGGCGAAACGTGCCGACCTACTCCTACGCGTGCACCGCGTGCGAGCATCACTTCGACATCGTGCAGAAGTTCACTGACCCGTCGCTGACTGACTGCCCGGAGTGTTCTGGCCGGCTACGTAAGCTGTTCTCGCCGGTGGGCATTGTCTTCAAGGGCAGCGGTTTCTACCGGACCGATAGCCGTTCCAGCGGCGCCGCGAACGGTAAGTCCGAGTCCGGCACCCCGGACAAGAGCTCCGACAAGACCGGGGACAAGCCCAAGACGTCGGAGTCAAAGCCCTCCGCCGACTCCAAGACCTCGTCCGCCAAGGCGTCGAAGGTGGCGGCTCCGGCTGCTTGACGGGGGTCCCGCTTGCCTGCGGTCCCGACTGAGTAGTTACCCACGGAGTTATCCACCGCCGCACAGTTGTCCACAGCCTGCGGCGGCAGCACTACCGCGGCGAGCCGATCTTGCTTAACGTCCCGGCAGGGACGGGGAAGATCGGGAGGTCGCGATGGGGCGATGGAGTCACCACATCGATCGTGCGCCACTGCTGTGGCAGCGGTGGGATGAACTGCGGCAGGCGGTCGCTTTCGGCCGCGCGGTGCTGCTGCGCCGAGTCGCTGCCGCAGCGCTCGTTGCCTTCGCAGCAGTACTGGCCCTGTATCCACAGCGAGCGCATTTCGCTGGCGACATCGTGGTAGTGGCGGCCCGAGACCTGAGTCCTGGCACCGTTGTCGAAGCAAGTCAGCTGACGCTGCGCCGGCTTCCCGCGGAAGCCGTACCCGATGGTGCGGCCAGAGCTGCGGACGTGGTGCTGGGCCGGACATTGGCCGCACCGGTCCGGCGCGGTGAGGCCCTGACCGATGTCCGGTTGACCGGTCCCGATCTCGTCAGGTCCGTCGCGGACGACCCTGGGATGGTCAGTGTGCCGCTGCGGTTGGCTGATCCGGACGTGGCCACGCTGCTGCGCGCTGGCCTCACTGTTGACGTGGTCACTGTGGGACCGCAACAGGGTGAGCCGCTGATGCTGGCCCGGGGCGCCCGGGTACTCGCAGTACTGCAATCCGGTGCTCGCGCCGAGGAACGTGACGGGAAACTGGTGCTGGTCGCGCTGGATCCGATTGCGGCGACCCGCGTCGCCGCAACGTCGATATCTCATGACCTAACCGTCACTGTCCACTGAAAACAATTACCAAGCAACGTCATGGTGCGGGGGACGATTTTCCCAAAACCACCGATCACGCTCTTCGAGGTCCTCATCTGCGGGATCCGGGCGATCATCTGCGGTGACGTGGGGTAGTACCTCCTCGAGTCTGGGTCCAATCCCGGGAAGACGCCGCTTTTCGCAGTCAGGCGCGTTATCCGGCACGATGTTCTCCCCTGACCGCATGATCGGCCAACTCGGCCTTCACCGATCACTTCCGGCTACTAGATCGCAGTGCCAGGATAGGGACACTCTCCATCTCTTACGACCGGAAGGGCTCCCACCATGAGTCTTGTGGAGAAAGTCAAGGACGCGGCCAGTCCAGTGATCGACATGGCCACGCCTGTCGTATTGCAGGCTCTCGAGAAGGCCGGCCCTCTCATGGACATGGCGTGGGAGAAGGCCAACCCGTACCTCGAGCAAGCCAAGGAGGTGGCTACCCCATACGTTGAGGTGGCCAGGGAGATAACGGCCCCGCTCCTCGAGAGTACGATCAACAAAGCCGGCCCGCTTGCCGAGAAGATCTCAGTCACGTATGGCCCGATCGTCGATCAGGCCATGGAAGCGGCTGGTCCACTTGTCGAAAGGGCCAGTGAAGTTGCCCGGGACTTTGTGGAGGCCACAGTTTTCGCCGTCGATACGGCCACCGGCGGGCGTTTCCACGATCAGTTCGCCAGTGTGAGTCAGGTGGTCGGGCAGGTGCTCAGCCGCAACGGCCAGCAAAGCGGCTAAGCGAACCACTTGCCAGCCCGTAACGGCGATCGTTCGGGCCCGTCGTGGTCAGTCCTGCGTCTCTGGTGCCGGTTGTGTCGGAGTGAGCGCCCCCGCTTGAGTGGGCGCTCACTCCTGATTTGGCCAGGACAGCTCTTCGATCACCCTTCCGACGAGTGGCGTGAGAGTAGCCATGCCGTCACGGACCGCAGCACGTGATGCTGCCAGGTTCACGACAAGGGTGCTACCTGACACCCCGGCTAACCCCCGCGACAGTCCGGCATCAACGGCACCAGCGGCAAGACCCGAGGCGCGCAAGGCCTCGGCGATACCCGGTATCGGGCGGTCCAGCACACCGGCCGTGGCATCCGGGGTGACGTCTCGAGGCGACACCCCGGTACCGCCAACGGTGACCACGAGATCCACACCACCGATCACCGCGGTGTTCAAAGCGTTGCGGATGTCTACTGCCTCGCCGGCTACGACGACCGAACCGTCGACCACGAAACCGGCCTCTTCCAGCAGTTCCGTGACCAGTGGACCAGTGGAGTCCTCATGCTCCCCGTGCGCTACCCGATCATCGACGATCACGACGAGAGCCCGACCCAGATTGCGCACGCTGTGTTCCATGGCGAGCACCGTAGCTGGCGCGATCTCCCGGCGTGAAGCAGGTCTCGATCTCCGCGCCACCGCGGGCGTCAGCGGGCGCCCACCTCCTGGCTGCCGAGCGTGACCTTCACTTGGCGGGTGTCCCCGGCGGAATTCTTGATGGTGAGCGTCGCCTGGGAACCCGGCGGGTGGGAACGGATCGCCGCAATCAGCGCATCCCCACTGTCGATCAACCGGTCATCAACCTTCGTGATCATGTCACCCGGCCTTATTCCGGCGGCTGCGGCGGCCCCACCAGGAGTGACCTGCTGGACGACGGCAGCGTTGTCCTCTGGTTGGCCGGCGGGCACCGTCACGCCCAGCAACGCCTGCGTGGCCTGACCGGTGTGGACGAGCTCATTGGCGATCCGCCTGGCCTGGTCGATGGGAATCGCGAAGCCCAGCCCGATGGAACCGGACTGCCCGCCAAAGCCCAGCGACGCGATCGCGGAATTGATGCCGATCACGCGTCCTTGCATGTCGACAAGCGGTCCACCGGAGTTACCGGGATTGATCGCGGCGTCGGTCTGGAGGGCATCCAGCACGGTGTCCTGGCCACTGCCCTCGCCGCCGGCCCGCACCGGACGGTCCAGCGCACTGATGATGCCGCTGGTCACGGTGCCAGACAGACCCAGCGGCGAGCCGATCGCCACCACTTCCTGCCCGACCCGGACGTTGCTGGAGCTGCCCAGCTGGGCTGGAGCCAGCCCGCTGACGCCTTGCGCGCGCACCACAGCAAGGTCGAAAGACGGCGCCCTGCCGACGATCTGGACCGGCACCGAGCGCCCATCTTGCAGTACAGCAGCCACATCTCCGCCGTTGGCCGCGGGCTCCACGACGTGGTTGTTGGTGAGGATCAACCCGTCGGCACTCAGCACGATACCGCTGCCTTCAGCGGCCACCCGGGAACCGTGAACCCGCAGTTGCACCACGCTGGGGGTGACCCGCTGCGCTACCTGCTCGACCGAACCGTTCGGCAGGTTCGCGGCCGGCAACGCGTTGGGCACCGGTAGGTCCAGCGCGCTGACCACGCCGCTGCCGTGACTGGCAAACTGGTAGCCGACCGCACCACCGACCCCTCCCGCGACCAGGGCCACGATCAGGGACAGCACGACGGCTCCCGCGATGGGCTTGCCGTGACGCGGCTCTGCCTCACCGGAAGGTGGCGGGCCGATCGGGGTGGTAGGCGGTGAGGCTGTGCCCTGGGCGGGCCAAGCTCCAGTGGGAGGCAAGCCGCCGGAGGTCTGATTTTCCCCTGCTGGCTGCCAGTCTCGAGACCAGGGGGAAGCCGGATGTGCGCCGGGCTCTCCGGGCAGCTGCGGGCGCGGCGGATCGTCGGTCATGTGTCTAGGTTGTCCTGAAATCCTGAGATGTGCATGTGAACCCTTTAGGCGTGTTGTGTGGATGGCCGGCCGGGCAACTCAAGAATCATCAGCGTGCCGCCTTCCGGCCGCCGGCTAGCCCGAACGTTACCGCCATGACGGGAAGCCACTTGGGCGACGATAGCCAGCCCCAACCCCGACCCCGGCAAGGTACGCGCATCCGGGGAGCGGTAGAACCGCTCGAAGACGTACGGCAGGTCGGCCTCTGCTATGCCCGGCCCGACATCCGCCACGTGCACCTCGGCCGTACCGTGATCAGTCGCTACCAACCGAACGTCGACGGTCGCCCCCGGAGGGCTCCACTTGGCGGCGTTGTCCAGCAAGTTGAGCACAGCACGCTCAAGAGCATTGGCATCACCGAGCAGGTTCCAAGGTGCAAGGTTGACGTCGAATTGGACGTCTGGGGCGCGCCGGGACACCCTGGCCAGCGCCCGCTCGACCACGTCGGTGAGCTCCACCGGTTCGTGCACCACCTGAGGGGCGTCCTCCCGGGCCAGCTCCACAAGATCACCGACCAGGGTGGTGAGCTCCTCTACCTGGGCCCGCACATCGTCAGAAATCTCCTTGCGGTCCTGCTCGGACAGCGACGGCGCGTCCGGTCGGTCGGAAGCTGCCAGTAGCTCCAGGTTCGTCCGCAACGAGGTCAGCGGGGTGCGCAGCTCATGGCCAGCGTCGGCGACCAACCGGCGTTGGCGTTCCTGCGATTCGGCTAGCGCGCCGAGCATGCTGTTGAAACTCGCGGTAAGCCGGGCCAACTCGTCGTCGCCGGAAATGGCGATCGGCGTCAGGTTGCCAGTGCGGGCCACGCGCTCGGTCGCTTCGGTCAGCCGTTGCACCGGGCGCAGGCCACCCTGGGCGACGGCAGTACCAGCCGCGGCAGCCAGCAGCACACCGGCCCCACCGACCAGCGTGAACACCAGGCCGAGCCGAGCCAAGGTGGTGCGCGTGGTGTCCAATCCCCGGGCGACGACCAGTGCAGCGCCTGGGGCCGCCGGCACGGCAGCGACCCGCAGATCACGTGCCTTGTCGGTACGCAATGACTGCAGCCGCTGACCGCGCGCTACGGCGAGTTCCTCGGGGCCCATCGCCAGATCGCCACCGACCACGCTGCGGCCGGTGCGGCCATCAAGCAGGCCCACTCTGATATCCGCCGCGCCGAAGAAGCTGTCCGGTATGCCACCGAGTTGTTCGGCATTGGCCAACGCGTTGCGCAGCGAGTCGGCGCGCTGCAGCAGCGTCGTGTCAAGCTGGTCATACAGGCTGGTACGAACGGTGAAATAGCCGGCAAGGGATACCAGCGCGACGGCACTTCCCACGCACACCGCGGCCAGCGCGGTGACCCTGGTGCGCAGCGACATCCGCCGGTTTCGGAACTTCGGATCGACTAGCTGGATCACGGAGGCGTCTCTCGCAATGCGTAACCGACCCCCCGCACGGTATGGATTAGCCTCGGCTCCCCGCCCGCTTCGGTCTTGCGCCGCAGGTAGCCGACGTAGACCTCCAACGCATTGCCGGAGGTGGGGAAATCGTAGCCCCACACGTCTTCCAGGATCCGGCTCCGGGTCAAGACCTGCCGAGGGTGTCGCATGAA
>Ga0070741_10016027_pt1 | contig 12585 bp, 9 predicted proteins | sample Coa_R1_4_FD_66440 | JGI IMG/M metagenome (GOLD analysis project Ga0070741, IMG submission 66440) | Surface soil microbial communities from Centralia Pennsylvania, which are recovering from an underground coalmine fire - Coalmine... | ecosystem: Environmental > Terrestrial > Soil > Unclassified ...
GGCAGCGACATCGTCGTCCGGGTCGGCCGCTACGGCCCCTACCTGGAGCGCGCCGAGGAGCGCGTCAACGTGCCCGAAGACCTGGCTCCGGACGAACTCACCACGGAAAAAGCAGAAGAGCTTTTCAATCAGCCGAACGGCGATTACTTCCTCGGCACGGATCCCGCTTCAGGTCATGGGATCGTGGCCAAGGCGGGCAGGTTCGGCCCCTATGTGACCGAGATCTTGCCCGAGGACAGCAAGGCCAAAGCGCGGACCGCGTCGCTGTTCAAGTCGATGACGCTGGACAGCGTGACGCTGGACGACGCGCTGCGGCTGCTCAGCCTGCCGCGGGTGATCGGCGAGCTGGACGGCGAGGAGGTCACCGCCCAGAACGGCCGGTACGGGCCCTACGTGAAGAAGGGCTCGGACAGCAGATCGCTGGAGTCCGAGGGCCAGATGTTCACCCTCACCCTCGCCGAAGCCAAGGAGCTGTTCGCCCAGCCCAAGGCCCGCGGCCGCCGGACCGCGGCGGCCCCGCCGCTGCGGGAGCTGGGCAACGACCCGGTGTCCGGCAAGCAGATGGTGATCAAGGATGGCCGGTTCGGGCCGTACGTGACCGACGGGGAGACCAACGCCTCGCTGCGCAAGGGGGACGACGTCGCCGCGATCACCGACGCGCGGGCCGCTGAGCTGCTCGCCGACCGCAGGTCGGCCGCGCCCGCGCCCCGCCGCCGGGCCACAAGCACGCGGAAGAAAACAGGAACCACAGGGCGTTCCGCTGCTAAGAGGTCTTGAAGTTAAAACACCGATACGCTGATCGCCGTGAATTCCCGAGCCGCACCGGAGCACGCGCGCTGGCACCACAACCACGCGCGCGAGCCGGGGGTGCTCTCGATCAAGCCGTTCCGGCGGCTGTGGATCGCGTTGTCCCTGTCCAGCCTGGGCGACTGGCTGAGCATCGTCGCGCTGACCGCGCTGGCGCCGTCCCTGACTACGGGCGGAACGGTGGCCAAGAGCTCCGCGGTGGGCGGGGTCTGGCTCGCGACGCTGCTCCCGGCGTTGCTGTTCGGCCCGGTGGCGGGGGTGCTGGCGGACCGGATGGACCGCCGGACGATGATGGTGGCCGGCGACGTGATCCGCGGCGTGCTGTTCCTGTCGATCCCGCTGTTCCCGCACCTGACCTGGATATATATCGCGAAGTTCCTGGCCGGCGTGACCACGCAGTTCTGGGCCCCGGCGATGTCCGCGACCGTGCCCAACCTGGTGCCGCCCGACAAGCTTGAGCGGGCCAACCAGCTCAGCATGCTCACCACCTACGGGACGGCGCCGCTGGCGGCCGGGTTGTTCAGCGTGCTCGCCCTGGTCAGCGAGGGGCTCAGCCGGGTCACTCCGCTGTTTCACACCAGCAACGTGTACCTGGCGCTGTTTTTCAACGCCGCGTCGTACTTCGTGTCCGCGCTCACCGTCCTCGCGCTGCGCCAGATACCCAAACGGCACGCCAGCGAGAAGATCTCGGCGCCGTCGACGGCCAAGTCGATCTGGGAGGGCTGGCGGTTCATCCGGCAGACGCCGGTGGTGCGCGGGCTGGTGATCGGGATGGTCGGCGCGTTCGCCGCGGCCGGCGTGGTGGTCGGCCTCGGCTACCAGTACATCACCCAGACCCTGAAGGGCGGCAGCGCCGGCTGGGGCCTGGTGTTCGCCGCCATCTTCATCGGCATGGCGCTCGGCTTGCTGTTCGGCACCCGGCTGCTCGGGACCTTCAGCAGGCGCCGGCTGTTCGGCGTGGCGATCGCCGCCGCGGCGATACCGCTGGCGCTGATCGGCTTGGTGCCGAACCTGGTGATGGTCACGCTGTTCGTGGTCATCCTCGGGGCGCTGTCCGGCGTCGCGTATTCGACTGGCTTCACCATCGTCGGCCTCGAGGTTGACGACGACACGCGTGGCCGGGTTTTCGCCTTCTTCCAGTCCGGCATCCAGGTGATCCTGTTCGCGGTCATCGCGGTCGTCCCGTTCGTGTCGGCGTTGATCACCAGGGTCATCTCCGCGGCCAGCGGGTCGGGCGATGTGAAGATCGGGAACGTCATCTACTACGCGGCCGGGCAGAACCTCGTGATCCTGCTCGCCGCCGCCGTCGCCGCGCTGCTCGGCTGGCGGTCCTACTTGCAGATGGACGACCGGCGCGGCGTGCCGCTGCGGGCTGACCTCGTTTCGGCGATCCGTGGCACGGCGCTGCGGCCGTTGCCCGATCGGGCCCATGCGAACGGCTCGGCTCCGCCGGCCCCGGCCGGGCTGTTCATCGCGTTCGAGGGCGGCGAGGGGTCTGGCAAGACGACCCAGGCGCGGCTGGTCGCGATCTGGCTGCGCGGCCTCGGCTACGACGTGGTCACCACGCACGAGCCGGGCGCGACCAAGGTCGGCATGCGGCTGCGCGCGCTGCTGCTGGACACCGCGCACACCGGGATGTCCCCGCACGCCGAAGCGCTGATGTACGCGGCCGACCGCGCCGAGCACGTCTCGTCGGTGATCAAACCCGCGCTGGCCCGCGGCGCCGTGGTGATCACCGACCGGTACGTGGACTCGTCGCTGGCGTACCAGGGCGCCGGGCGGGCCCTGCCGGTGGCCGAGATCGCGCGGCTGAACACCTGGGCGACCGGCGGGCGGATGCCGGACCTGACCGTGCTGCTCGACATGGACCCCATGCAGGGCCTGGCCCGCCGGGCCCGCTCCGCGGATCGGCTGGAAGCCGAACCCGCCGAGTTCCATGCCCGGGTGCGAGCCGGCTTCCTGGCCTTGGCTTCGGCGGATCCGGGGCGGTACCTGGTCATCGACGCCGAGCGCCCCGCGGAGGAGATCACCCGCGAGATCACCGCCCGCATCCGGGAACTCCTCCCGGACCCCATTCCCGCCATAACCGAAGCGTCCACGACCACGTTCCCCGCCATCCGCGACGAGGCCACCCCATGACCCCGCCCGTTGCCGCGTCGCTCCCCGCCCGCCGCGCCCTCGCCCCGGCCCCAGCCTGCCGCCCGCTCGCCCCGCCCCGTGCGCTCGCCCCGTCCCGTGCGGCGGGTGCCCCAGCCGTCCCAACCGTCACACTGGCCGCATCAGCCCCTCCACTCGCTACTGGAGGCGGCTCGGAACTTATTGCGGACACTTACCCCCCCGGATTGGGGGGGTAAGTGTCCGCAATAATCTGGCGCGCCCGCCGCCGCGCCCGGAATGAGGGTAAATGTCCCGGTAGCGGGCGCGGGTCTCTCGTTACGGAATGGGGTGCCGGCGGTGAGTGAGGGAGTCTGGCGGGAGCTGGCGGGGCAGGAGGCCGTCGTCGCGCAGTTGTCGCGGGCGGCGGCGGGCGCCGCGGCGGTGCTTGCGGGTGAGCGGGCCGAACCGGGCGTGATGACACACGCGTGGCTGTTCACCGGGCCGCCTGGGTCGGGCCGGTCGGTGGCCGCCCGCGCGTTCGCGGCCGCGCTGCTGTGCCCGAACGGCGGCGATGGCACGTGCGCCTCGTGCACCCAGGTGCACGCCGGGACGCATGCCGACCTCATGCTGGTCCGGCCGGATGGGCTGTCTTACGGCGTGAAGCAGACCAGGGACCTGGTGCTGCGGGCGGCCGGCGCGCCGGCTGGCGGGCGCTGGCAGGTGGTCCTGTTCGAGGACGCCGACCGGTGTACCGAGCAGGCGGCCAACGCGCTGCTGAAGGCCATCGAGGAGCCCGCACCACGGACCGTGTGGCTGCTGTGTGCGCCAGCGGCCGAGGACTTGGTGCCCACGATCAGATCGCGGTGCCGAGTTGTCACGCTTGTCGTACCGTCGTCGGCCGCGGTCGCTAAGGTGCTCTCAGAGCGGGACGGGATCGAACCCGCGAGAGCGCTGGACGCGGCCCGCGCAGCGCAGGGGCACGTGGGTCGCGCCCGGCGTCTTGCCCTCGACGAAGCGGCGGCACGGCGCAGGCGGGAGGTGCTCGACGTGCCGGTGCGCGCGACCTCGCTCGGCCCGGCGCTGACCGCCGCGGCGGCGCTGGTGAAGACCGCCGAGGAAGAGGCGAAGGCAGTCACCGAGGCGCTGGACGAACCGGAGCGCGAGGCGCTGCGCAAGGCGTACGGCGAGGGGTCCACCGGCAAGGGCGTGGCCAAGGCGATGCGCGGCATGGCCGGCGCCATGAAGGACCTTGAGGACCGGCAGAAGTCGCGCACCACCCGCGTGAAGCGGGACACCCTGGATCAGGCGCTGCTCGACCTGGCCGCGTTCTACCGGGATGTGCTGATGGTGCAGCTTGGCGCCTCGGTGGAGCTGGCGAACGGGGACCGGGTGGACGACCTGCGGCGGATCGCCGCCGCGTCAGGCCCGGAGGCTACGCTGCGCCGCATCCAGGCCGTCATGCGGTGCCGCGAGCGCCTGACGCTCAACGTCGCGCCGCTGCTCGCCGTGGAGGACATGACGCTCTCCCTGGCCCGCGGCTAAGCCGGGGCTGGCCGGCGTCGTGGTGCGCACCGTAGCCTGGGTCGGTGGGCATGATGATGGCGGTGAGCTTCGAGCGGTACGGGCGGCTTTACTACCTCGACCCGGGTGCGTACTCGCCGGCCATCGGGGACAAGGTCCTCGTGCCCACCGACTCCGGGCCGGAGGTGGCCGAGTGCGTCTGGGCGCCGCAGTGGGTCAGCGACGACATCGACGGGCTGCCGGTCTGCGCGGGCCTGGCTGGCGCCGACGACCTGGCCCGCGACGAGCAGAACCGGCGGCGCCGCGCGGAGGCCAGGCTCGCGTCGAAGCGGCTGATCCGGCAGCACGAGCTGCCGATGAAGCTCACCGCGGTGGACTACATCAGCGCGGAGAACACGTTCGTCATCTACTTCAGCGCGCCGCAGCGCGTGGACTTCCGCGCGCTGGTGCGCGACCTCGGCGGCAGGCTGCGAGCCCGGGTCGAGTTGCGACAGATCGGGCCGCGGGACGAGGCACGGCTCCAGGGCGGCATCGGGCCGTGCGGGCGCGACCTGTGCTGCGCCACGTTCCTGAAGGACTTCGAGCCGGTGTCGGTCAGGATGGCGAAGGACCAGGACCTGCCCGTCAACCCGATGCGGATCGCGGGGGCGTGCGGGCGGCTGATGTGCTGCCTGAAGTACGAGCATCCGCTGTACCAGAAATTCCGCAAAGACGCGCCGAAGTACGGCAGCTCCGTGGACACCCCGGCCGGCCCGGGAACCGTGGTGGGGCACAACGTGCCGTCGGACACCGTGGTCGTCAAGCTCGCCGCGGACGGCACGTCGTGCGCCTGCCCGCGGGCCAGCGTGTGCGGGTCGCGCAAGGCCTACGAGTCGTTCCACGGCTCCCGCAACGGAGGCGGCGAGTTATCTTAACGGCGGTGCGCGGAGACGATCCGGCTCACCGGCCAGGTGACGGAGCAGGATCTGACACCGCGGCTGCGGGACGATCTTGTGGAGCTGTACCGTCAGCGGCAGTCCGGACGCGAGTGAGCGCCTGCCAGCCGAGGAACGCCGCGATCGGGACGAAGCTGAGCTGGGGCAGCTGGTAGCGCCAGTCGAACGTGGCGAACGCGGCGGGCACGGCGAGCACCGCGACCGTGCTGACGGTGAACAGCCCGCAGTTCGCCGCCGGGGGGAGACCTCCCCCCGGACCCCCCTTGCAAACACGCCGACGTAGGACAGTTCCGGCAAGCCCCAGCAGCAGGCCGGCCGCGAGCAGCGGCCCAGGGATGTAGAAAAAACGCCCGTAGCCGTGCAGGAACGCGGCCAGCCCCGGCCGGCTCTTCGGCGGCTTGATGCCGATCGCGGCGAGCGAGGCGTCGGCCGCGGTGTCCGGTTTGATGTGCGTCTGGAACGTCAGGTAGTCCAGCGGATAGTGCTCCGGGCCGGCGCCGCGGACCGGGGAGAAGCCGTAGCCGAAGTCGCGGCCGGCAGCTTCGGCGTAGGCAAGCGGCTGGTGCCGCAGGATCCGCAGGCTGAAGTCCTGGACGACGGAGTCCCTGGACTTGCCGGGCGGCGGCGTGAACGTCCACTGCGGCGACGCCGGGTTCCACGTGTAGAAATCGGCCACGCGCTGTGACGGCGGCTGCGTAGGGCACAGCGGTTTCTCGTACGACGGCAGGCGCAGCCCGGTGCAGTCCGCGAAGTCCGCTACCCGCCCGTACAGAAAGGCGCCGCCGAACGTCGTGAAGTTCCACTTTCCGTGTGACGCGTAGAACCAGCCGAGGTAGCCGGTCACGGGGATGGCGAAGCTGAGCACCAGCGCCGCCAGCACCCGGGCCGGGCAGCGCCGCACCAGAAGGTAGCCAAGAGCCGGGACGATCATGATGAGGTCCTGGTCGCGGAACATCACGGCCACCGCGAGCAGCAGCCCGCAGACAGCCGCCGCCCGCCAGGTCAGCCGATCGGGCCGCCAGACCAGGATGACCAGCGCGCCCAGCAGCAGGAGCACGGTCCACACATCGGTGAGCACGTACTGCTCGAGGATCAGCTGGAGCGGGTCGAACAGCACCGGGATCGTGGCGAGGGCGGCGAGCCACCGGCTGGCGCCCAGCCTGATCAGCACCGCGTAGACCAGGACGGCGGTCACCATGCCGACGAAATGCTGGATCAGCGGGATCAGCCACAGCACGTTCGGGAAAATAAGGGGGGTTATGAGTACCGAGTAGCCACTCTGTCGCTGTCCGTCGACAGTCCAGTGTCCGTGCGCGAAGTTATGCGCGTACTGAAGGTAACGGACACTGTCCGGGAAGATCAGTGCGGGGTGGTACGCGGCCAGCACGATGCCGCGGAGGACGGCGGCCAGCACGAGCAGTGCCCCCGCCATCCAGTGCCGTCGCAGCCAGCTCATGTTGTTGGATATTACGGGGGTCCCGGCGTGCAGTAGACTCTTCGAGTCGCCCGCGAGGCGGCAAGCCGCCTTAGCTCAGTCGGCAGAGCGATTCACTCGTAATGAATAGGTCATCGGTTCGATTCCGATAGGCGGCTCGGCGACCTAGGAACTCAGGTCCCAGAGGAGACGGTAGTAACGGGTCCGGTCCGGGTCCGGCTTGATGCCGTACGCGTCGAGCAGCAGGCCCTCCCAGCCCGGTCCGTAATTCCACGTGGTGCTCCAGGTGGCGACCGCGAGGTCCGCCCAGCGGTCGGCGACGCCGAGCAGGCCCAGGTCGACGTGACCGGTCCACCGGCCGTCTGGTCCGAGCAGTGTGTTCGGCGGGCACGTGTCGCCGTGGCAGACGACCCGCTGGTCGTCCGGCGGGATGTCGGCGGCCTGTTCGAGCGCGCGCACCACGCCCAGGGCCTGGTGGCAGGAATGCCACAGGTCCGTCCGCATCCTGCTGTCCGCCGTCTTCGAGCGCGCGTCGGCCAGCCGCACGTCCGCGGCCCAGGAGAACGGGCACCCGGAAACCGGCAGCGTGTCGTGCATAGCCCGCAGCCCCTCGCCGATCGCGACCACTGCGGTGGCCGGGTCGGCGCGCCACCGCCGGGCGGACGCCCTGGTGCCAGGCATCGCCGACGTCACCAGCCAGGTGCCGCCGGGGACGGACCCGGTGTCCAGCACCTCGGGCACGGGATGGAACGGCCGCGCCCACCGCATCCGGGCGGCCTCGGCGGTCAAGTCGATGCCGCTGGAAGCCGGAGCCCACTTGACGAAGCGCCGCCGATCCCCGGACCCGATCTCATAGGTCAGCCCGCCGACCTCGTTTTCCCACGTCAGGCTCGTCCGGTCGCCATCGGCCAGGCCCAGCACCACCTCGGGAACCGGCATCGCCATGGCCCAAGCATGCCAACCCGGCCCCGCCGCACGGAAGCTAATTAGCCGCCATCACGGCCACTGCCGCGCCTACCGCGCGGTCACGGCGCCGAGGTCGGCGTGACCGCGGGCCGGTGCTGCGTGATCCACCCGTCGATCAGCGTCCACCAGTCGTACAGCCACCGCACCTGATCCTCGTGCCCCGCCGCGCGCGGCACGTCCTCGGCCGGCACCCGCCACCACCTGACCAGCACCGTCTGTTCCACCGGGAGGTGCCGCCACACGTCCCCGATGGTGACCAGGCGGTCCAGGCCCGCGTGCGCCACGAAGATCACGTCCGCCGACGGGCAGGCCGCGACGGCGGCGAGCGTGCCGCCGGTCCGTGGCGGCAGCAGGTTCGGCATCTGGCGCGCCCGGCTCGCCAGGTCTGGCCGCCCGGCGCTCTCCAGCCGCCGGATGCCGCGCCGCCACCGGCCGGGCGTCCAGTTCCCGCCCTCCGGGAAGATCACCAGTGCGTCCTCGTCGCCGAGGTCGGCGGCGAGCCGCGCCACCTGGGAAGTAAACAGCCCTTCGCCGGCCTGCCGGTGCCTGACGAACACGTTGGGCAGCCGGTTGCCGACCACGTCGACGCCCGGATCCAGCTGGATCGCCGCCTTCATCACCACCCGCGGCCGCCGGTTGTAGACGCTCAGCAGCTGATGGACCAGCAGGAATGAGTCGCCCGGCCCGGCGTGCCTGCTGAGTACGATCACCGGCCGGGTCAGCCGCGCCGCCAGCTCCGCCTCGTCTGGTTCCGGTTCGCTGATCGCCACCCGCAGCCCGAACACCCGGTCCGCACCACGGAACAGCACGTCGAGGAACCAGCGCATGACCGCGTAGTGGCGCTCGCGGTAGGGCTCGGAGCGCAGCCGCCGCCCGCCGAACCCGCTGGCCACCCACAGCCCCAGGCACATGAACAGCGCGGCGCTTTCCGCCAGCAGCCAGATGACCGCGAAGCACAGCAGGCGCAAAGCGCGGAACCCGCGCGCGTTGGCCAGCCCGAGCAGGACAAGCGCGAGCCCGAGCAGCGGGAACAGCACGACCAGCGAGAGGGACAGCAGCACCACGAACGGGGCCAGGATGATCCGGCGGACCGCCTTCGGCGGGAGCATGCGCGGGGCCTCCCTCTCTGGTCAGCCCCCGCCTAGTTTCTTCAGATACCCCGCGGAGGCCATATATGCACGTGAAATGCTCGACTCCACCCGGCTTCTGTCCCGGTAACGGAACTGTGCCAGCCCCGGCGGCTGCCGGTCCCCGCCGGCCGGCAGCACGTGCACCCGCACCCCGTCCGGCAGCGCGGCCATCTCCTCGTGGAACCGGTGCCGCCGCGCGATCTCGAACGCCACCAGGCCGACCTCCCAAGGCCGCCGCGGCGCCGCCAGCGGGCTCTCGATGCGGCCCGCGTGCAGCACGTAGACCTCGGTCGCGCCCAGCGCCACGGCGCGGCCGACCGGGATCGAGTCAACGAGCCCGCCGTCGAAGTAATGTGACCCGTCCACGGCAACCGCGGGCAGCAGCCCGGGCACCGCGCAGGATGCCATCACGGCGGGCACCACCGGCCCGCTGCCGAACCAGTGCGCGGTCGCCTGCTCGATGTTCGCCGCCACGCACTGGAACGGCAGCTGGAGATCCGCGAACGCGGGTCCGGGCAGTGTCTCGTCAAGCAGTTTCCGGAGCGGCTCGAACGAATGCAGGTGCGTCCCGGAACGGGTCAGCCGCACCATCCGTCCCCAGAATCTCTCGCTGAACGCCAGCCGGAGCGATTCGCCCTGCCACAGCCCGGACAGCCGCTCCACCGCGTCGGCCGGGGAGGCCGCCACGAACACGCCGTTGAGCGCGCCCACCGACGTGCCCACCACCAGATCCGGCCGGATGCCCGCGTCGGCCAGCGCGCGCAGCATGCCGACCTCGCTGGCCCCTTGCAGGCCCCCGCCGCCGAGCACGAACGCGATAGTCATCGACGCCCATTGTGGCAGAGGACGGGCTACGACCCCCGGTCCGCCACCGTCGCGAACGTGGTCTGCGGCGCCGGGTCCGGCTGCTCTTTGCCGCCCCGGGCCAGCGCACGGAACACCCAGTACCCCGCCGCGCCGGCCAGCACCACGGCCATGACCACGCCGAGCGCGGTGGTACCGGTTCCCGCGTACTTCAGGCCGGACATGAAGATCACGAACGTGATCACCGGCCGGATGAACCGGTCCGGCGCCCGCGACGACAGCAGCGAGCCGATCAGCACGGCCGGCACGCTGCCGATGATGATCGACGTCGTGACGCCGAACTCCACGTGCCCGAACGTCAGCGCGCCGAGCGCCGCGGCCGCGGTGAGCGGCACGGCCTGGGTGAGGTCGGTGCCGACGAGCTGCTTGGCGGGCAGCAGCGGATAGGCGAACAGCAGCAGCACGATCATCAGCGACCCCGAGCCCACCGAGGTCATGCCCACGATCAGCCCGCCGACGACGCCGATCAGCACGGTCGGCAGCGGCCGCACGCTGACCTGCCGTACTTCCTCGGTGCGCGGCCCGGACCGCCGGTCGAGCAGCGCGCGCAACACCATCGCCGCCGCGCCGGCCAGCAGCGCGGCGCCGAGCGCGGTCTCCACGTCGGCGGCGCTGTGGATCTCGCGCAGCAGCCACGCGCCGAAGAACGCGGCCGGCATCGACCCGAGCATCATCCAGCCGACCAGCCGCAGGTTGACGGTGCCGCGGCGCAGGTGCACCGCCGCGCCCACCGGCCGCATCACCACCGCGGCAACTAGGTCACTGGAGATCGCGGCGGACGGTTTCACGCTGAACAGCAGGATCAGCATCGGCGTCATCAGCGCCCCGCCGCCGGCCCCGGTCAGCCCGACCAGCAGGCCCACGACGGCGCTGCCGAGCACAATTCCCATATTCCTACTATACAATTTCAAAAACTTCTTATACCGAACGACTTCGCGTTACTGTTCTGGGAACCCCCGCATCGGGTAGACAGGCATGCGTGGACAAGCTCCAGCCCTACCGGGACAAACGTGATCCCGCGCGGACTCCAGAACCGGTGCCAGCGGGGTCTCCGGTAGCCTCGGCCGCCGACGGCGGGATCTTCGTGGTCCAGGAGCACCACGCCCGCCGGCTGCACTGGGACTTCCGGCTGGAGCACGATGGCGTGCTGGTCTCCTGGGCGCTGCCCAGGGGCGTGCCGAACGATCCGGCGGTTAACCACCTCGCGGTCCACACCGAGGACCACCCGATGGAGTACGCCAGCTTCGAGGGCATGATCCCGAAGGGCGAGTACGGCGGCGGCCAGGTCACGATCTGGGATCACGGCACGTACCAGGTGGTCAAGTGGGCGGCGACTGAGGTCAAGGTCATGCTCACCGGCCGGCGGCTGAGCGGCGGGTGGACGCTGTTCCAGACCAAAGGGAATCAGTGGATGATCCACCGGGAGCGTCAGCCGCTGCCGGTAGCGCTGACCCCGATGCTCGCCCTCGCGGGGCCGGAACCGCCGGACGACGGGAACTGGGCGCTGGAGATGAAGTGGGACGGCGTGCGGGCGCTGGCGTTCATGGAGCGCGGCACGCTGCGGCTGATGTCCAGGACCGGCCGCGACATCACGATGGCCTATCCCGAGCTGGCCGGGATGCCGGCCGCGATCGGCCGCAAGCAGGTGCTGCTGGACGGAGAGATCGTGGTGTTCGGCGCGAGCGGCTGGCCTGAGTTCGAGGCGCTCCAGCCGCGGATCCACGTGCGCGACGACCGGCAGGCAGCCCAGCTGGCCGCCCAGACACCGGTGACCTATCTGGCGTTCGACGTGCTCCACCTGGACGGCAGGCCGCTGCTCGAGCATCCCTACTCCGAGCGCCGCGCGCTGCTCGACGAACTGGCGATCGGCGGTCCCTTCTGGCAGGCGCCGCCGTCCTTCCCCGGCGAGGACCTGCGCGCGGTCCGTGAGGTGTCCCGCCAGCACCGCATGGAAGGCATCGTGGCCAAGCGCCTCGACTCGAAGTACCTGCCCGGCGGGCGCTCCGACTACTGGCGCAAGATCAAGAACGTGCGCCGCCAGGAGGTGGTCGTGGCCGGCTGGAAACCAGGCCAGGGCAACCGCGAGGGCCAGGTCGGCTCGCTGCTGATCGGCGTGCACGACGAGGACGGCCTGCTGCGGTACGCCGGGCACGTGGGCACCGGGTTCACCGTGGAGACGCTGCGCATGATCGGCGCGAAGCTGAAGCCGCTGCGCCGCGCCACGCCCGCGTTCGGCGAGCCGGTGCCGCCGGAGCACTCGCGGACCGCGGTCTGGGTGGAACCTGAGCTGGTTATCGAGGTCGACTTCGACCGCTGGACCAGGGCGGGCCGGATGCGCGCCCCGGTGTACAAGGGCCTGCGCGACGACAAGGATCCCGCGGATGTGATCCGTGAGCCCTGAGGAGAAGGTCGCGGTCCAGGTCGAGGGCCGCACGCTGACGCTGAGCAACCTGGGCAAGGTGCTGTACCCGCAGACCGGGTTCACCAAGGCGGAGGTGCTGTCCTACTACCAGCAGGTCGCGCCCGTGCTGCTGCCGCACATCACGAACCGCCCGCTGACCCTGAAGCGGTATCCGGACGGCGTGGACGGCCAGGCGTTCTTCGCCAAGCACGCGCCGGACCACCGCCCGGACTGGATCCGCACGGTGGTGGTGCATTCGCGCAGCTCCCGGGCGCGCGGCGAGACGGTGAGATACCTGGTGGTAGACGACCTGCCGGCGCTGATCTGGGTCGCCAACCTGGCCGGCCTGGAACTGCACGCCCCGATGTGGCGAATTCCCTCGACCGGGGGGCTGTCCGCCCCCCAGACCCCCCGACCAGGCGACGGCCC
>Ga0070741_10016028_pt1 | contig 12583 bp, 10 predicted proteins | sample Coa_R1_4_FD_66440 | JGI IMG/M metagenome (GOLD analysis project Ga0070741, IMG submission 66440) | Surface soil microbial communities from Centralia Pennsylvania, which are recovering from an underground coalmine fire - Coalmine... | ecosystem: Environmental > Terrestrial > Soil > Unclassified ...
CAGGGATCGTCCATTTGAGCCCGGATCGGCTGCTATCCCCGCCGCCAGACACAAGGCATGAAACCGAAGTCACATGGTCAGGCAACAGGGTCTGGCCAAAAAGACATGTCTATCTGGTCGGGTATCAGCACACCGAAATGCACTGTTGAAACGCCCCGGGTAGAGGTACAATTTTACAGGCGTCGGTTTTTTTTGCCCGGCCGGCTACTGGGGAAGGGCCGGGTTGGTGTACAAATTAGACCTGAAATAGAAGCAACTTGACGGGGTTACCGCTCATCTGTCTAAGAAGCAGGTGTCTGAGTCAGGTTTTTTTCCACACGAAGTAGCAGCATTCATATCCAGACGGGAATTATGGGATCCGAACAAGTCAATCCGATTGCTTCCGGCTCTGAGCCGGAACTGCACCTGCTCATTACGGACAAGCAATTTGAAGAGCCGCTCTATCAATCCCTGTTCCGTGAACTGGACGAATTTTTCTTCCCCAAGAAGCTTCCGCCTCTCAAGCTGGAGTCGAAGCCAGAGCCGGTCAAGCCGATCTGGGGATTTTACGACCACAAGAAAGACGGCTTGCTGGGATCGACAGGCATCCATGTCCTGATTGTGGCAGTCATTGTCGCTGGCGCGCTGATCGAAAGGCGGGTAGTGAAAGCCGCTCCGCCCCCGAAAGCGACGGTCACCCTGGTTGATCCCGGTGACATCCCCGCGCTGAAGCCCTCCAAGACGCAAGTTGGCGGAGGTGGCGGAGGTGGCGACCGTGACATTCTGCAGGCCAGTAAAGGTAAGCTCCCCAAGCTCTCGATGCAGCAGATCACGCCGCCCGTAGTGGTGGTGCGCAATGAGCATCCCAAGCTGGCCGTGGAGCCGACGATCGTGGTTCCACCTCAAGTGCAACTCGCCTCCAACAACATGCCGAACCTGGGTGATCCCATGGCGCATGCGATCCTGCCGTCGAACGGAACAGGGTCCGGCGGAGGTATCGGCTCGGGCAGCGGCGGCGGAGTGGGATCGGGTAAAGGACCAGGATTCGGGCCCGGCGAAGGCGGCGGCACCGGTGGAGGAATTTTTCACGTCGGCGGCGGCGTGACCCCGCCGCGGCAGATTTACGCCCCTGAACCGGAGTTCTCCGAAGAGGCCCGCAAAGCCAAATACCAGGGCGTTTGCACCCTGGGCCTGATCGTGGGCACCGACGGACGTCCCAGCAACATCCGCGTGCTGAGCAGCCTGGGCATGGGACTCGACGAGAAAGCGATTGAAGCGGTGAAAAATTGGAAATTCGAGCCCGCGATGAAAGACGGCCACCCAGTGCGCGTCGAAATCGCCGTCGAAGTTGACTTTCACCTCTACTGAGATTTCACTCTTGCAAGCGATGTGTGGGCAGACGCATGCGTGCGCCCCGCCGAGCGCAGCTAGGAACCCTCATCTGATCTTCGCAGAACAGCGAAGTGCATCCGCTTTCTAACTTTGAATCCCAATTGCTGGTAGAGGCCGATCGCCCTCGTATTGTCCGCTCGGACATGAAGAAAGGGAATTTCCCCGCGCTTGCGGATGAGGCGCATCACCCCGTTCATCAAGATACGGGCATAGCCTCTCCCGGTATGCTCCGGATGCGTACAGACGGCGCTGACCTCTGTGTAGCCCGGTACTTTGAGCCGCTCGCCAGCCATTGCCACGAGTCGGCCGGAGCTTCGCATGCCAAAGTAGTGCCCGAGTTCGTGAGTGCGGGTGCCGAAGGGACCTGGCTTGGTGAGCGCGGTTAACTCGAGCATCTCAGGCGAATCCGCCTCGCCTAATTCAACCAGCGCATGGCCGTTTTTCTCAGGGTCAAATTCAGAGCTGTCGCCGACCATCTGCAATAACGGAGCGCCAACGACGAAGGTCCAGCCGGGCCGTTCCTGGTAAGGCTCGTCCAGGAATACGGCGCCGGTGCCGCCGCGGACGAGCCTGGCGAGCGAGGCATAACCATCGTCGTCCGGCTTCTCGAATCCGCCAAGCGGGGACACCTCGGGAACGAATTTCCGCGCGCACCCACAGGTCTCCGCGAAGCGGGCCTGCCGCGTCGTAAGCGCCTGCCAGATGACATTATCGAGAGGATGCATGGTTTAACGCTCAGCCTGCCCTATTCTTTGATTTACAGGGCCGCTGGAGGTCACATTAATTCTGTGAGCGAGCGACCGCTATCCGATCCTTGCGAAGGAATTCGGGAATGCGGAGATCCCTCGCGGAAAGTCCGTCGGGGTGAGGCTTGGCGCTGTTGCGGCCACTGGTGGCGGCCAGCCTTACTCTTTCAGATCCACGTGCTTCACGCCTTCGATGGGGTATCCCAGGAAGCGCGGTCCTAACTGCTGAAATTTCTCAGTAGAATCGGTGGCGAAGAATTTGAGGCGAGGGAGATCTCGACGCTCTATTTCATCCGCGCGGGAGGAGGGCAGCAGTTGTTGGAATCGGGCCGCCACCTCGCGCGCCGTGGACTCCGCAGAATCCACGATGCTCACATGCCCGGGCGTCACGCGTTGCAGCAGTGGTTTGAGCAGAGGATAGTGGGTGCAGCCGAGCACCATGGTATCGGCATGCTGAAAGCCATCCGCAAACGCCTCGGCAAGATAAATCCGGGCCACCTGCTCGGTGACGGGATGTTCCACCCATCCTTCCTCGACCAGCGGAACCAGCAACGGGCAGGCCTTCTCGCGCGCCTGCAAGCCCCGGGACTCGAGAGCCTCGCGGTAGGCGTGACTACTGACCGTTGCCTGAGTTCCTATCACAACGATCTTTTGATTCCGGGTCGCCTGCGCGGCGGCATCGGCTCCGGGTTCTATCACTCCCACCACGGGAACGTGAGCCGCTGCGGTAATCTGATCCAATGCCAGGGCGGTCGCGGTATTGCAGGCAATGACCAGCATTTGCGCACCGTGGGACTCAAGATAATGCGCGGCCTCGACGGCATAGCGGGCCACCGTGTCCACCGATTTCGACCCGTAAGGAAGCCGGGCAGTGTCGCCGAAATAGGCATAATCGGAGTCCGGTATGAGCTCAAGTAAAGCTTTAAGGACGGTCAAGCCGCCAAAGCCGGAGTCGAATACGCCAATAGTCGATCGCCTGCTGGTCATGGATGAGGTATCCCGATGATAGCAGCGGCAAGCGGCTTGGCGCGGTGACCACCCGTGTTCCGAGACGAGTTACGGTCGATTCGACCTGCCCGATACCGCCACCGATGCCAGGTCGGCGGCACGTCCGCAACATGGTCCCGGGGGAATGGGCGCGCCATGCGGACAAGTTCGGGGGTGTCCGAGGAAAGTGCAGATCTTGTCGGTCGCTTCGGGCGACAGGATGTGCTCAAACTTGCAGGCCTGCTGCTCGATTTCGGTTTCGCTATCCATGGCGAGGCTGTCGGTGAACAGTCGCTCGGCGAGTCGATGCCGCCGGATGATGTTGCCAGCACGCTCGTGCCCGCGAGGGGTGAGTTCGACAATCATGGTGCCGTCGCCGACCGAGGCCGAAACCGGTTTCAGGGCATCGTGACAAGGATTCACAAACGGCTTGTGATCGTGGGATTGCGGGGGATGCGGCGCGGCCACCACCAGTCCCAGTTCGATCATCTTCTCGATCGCCAGGCTCACGGGCAGCGCTCCGTGGACTTCCATGCGCTCCACCTCGGCAATTTCACCGTGCTCGGCCAACACCCACAGCTCTTCCAGCACTTCATCGAGCTGCTCTTCATCGGCCAGGGAGAAGATTTCCTGGGAGGCGATTTTGCCATGATGCAATTCAACCCGCCGGTCTGCGAGCCGGGCGACGACCGGATCATGCGTCACCATCACGATGGTGCGTCCCTGCTGGTGGAATTCGCGGAGCAGCCGCAGAACAATCTCTTCGTTTTGCGCGTCCAGATTTCCCGTGGGCTCATCCGCCAGGATGATTCGCGGATCGTTGATGAGCGCGCGCGCAATACACACCCGCTGCTGCTCGCCGCCTGAAAGCTGCGACGGCAGATGATGCGCCCGATCTCCCAACCCTACGCGGGCTAAAGCCTCCACCGCTTCCTTTTCGTCCGTCATGCTGTGGAAGTATTGCGCGAGCATCACGTTCTCCACCGCGGTGAGAAACGGAATCAGGTGAAACTGCTGAAAGATGAATCCAATTTTCTCGGCGCGCACGCGGTTCAATTCCGCGGGGGAGATTCCGGCCACATTTTGCCCGTCCAGCCAGATTTCGCCGGAGGACGGCCGGTCCAGGCAGCCAATGAGATTGACCAGCGTCGATTTGCCGGAGCCCGAAGGGCCCATGATGGAGAGCCACTCTCCCGCAGCGACGTGCAGGGAGATATGGTCAAGCGCGTGAATCGCGCTACTGTCCCTGCCCGTGCCGTTACCCGCTTCTTTGGCGGGGTAGAGCTTGGTCACATCTTTGATTTGAATCATCTCACTCCCCCCTCAGGATGACCGCCGGCTGCACCCGCCGCAGCAGCGAGATGGGCAGTATCGCCGACAACAGCGTCACCCCGATACTACCCAGCAGGATGACGGGGAAGACGCTGAAGCGAGGCGCCACGGCGGCGTGAAAGTTTGCGCGTCCGATCCAGGCGGCAATGCCGATGCCCAACGCAAATCCGATGATGGCACCCGTGGCGCCCAAGGCAGCCGCCTCCATGGCAAAGAACCCATTGAGCAGCCTGGCGGACGCTCCCAGCGCTTTCATGATGGCAAAATCGCGCCGCCGGTCAAAGACCCAGCCCATCAAAGTGGCGAGGACGCACAGGGCGGCCGTAAGAATAATCAGCGCCGCCGCGGCCAGTAAGGTCGCCCGGGTTTTGCCCAGCACGCGCGCTTCTCCTTCCATGATCTGACGTACCGGACGAACTTCCGCCGCCGGGATCTGCTGGCCCAATTTCGTCATTACGGCCGCGACCTCCTGGGGCGATCCGCTTGCGCCCACCTCGATTGTCGAGGGTTGAACTCCGGTCCACTTCACGAATTCAGGCAGGGACAGATAGATCCGGCTGTCTTCCGCCGCTCCCGTCTGCACGGTGCCCGCCGCCGTGACCGTCAGAGTCTTTCCCTGAAAGCTCAACTCGAAAGGCTGGTTTTTAGGCGATACCAGTGGCAGAGCCCGAACGCCGACCAGCGCCTGTTGTGAGCCCGCGGGCCAGTTCGTGACCGACCACCACTTGTTCAGTTCACGAATGCGGTCGAAGTCGGTGCCTGCGACCACAATTGCCTGTCCCTGGAGCGTGCGCGCGACAACCACTCCGAAGGGAGCGGCTACGCCATGTCCGGCCAGAACAGAATCCACGCGCCCCAGCGACTCCGCGGGAAGGGAAGCTCCGTTCCTTCCAACCAGGATAATGTTGGCTCCGTAGTTGCGGAACTCGCGCCGCAACTTTGCCTGCACGTCGACATACAGATTAAGCATGGCCGTAGTTACGGCGGCGGCAACCACCATGGCGAACAGAGCGGAAGCGGCCCGGCCGCGCCGCAGGATGGCCGCGCGCACCAGCATGCGTAACAGCATCGACCGATGCGGGGCGTGCTCGCGCCTGGCCGCCAGATCCCGCGCCTGATGCGACATCGGCGCGCTCATAGTTCACCTCGCAGCGCGTACACCGGATCCAGTCCCACGGCGCGCCGGATTGCCGCTGCGCTGCCCGCAAACGTCACCATCACCGCGATCGCCAGGATCACCGGCAGCAGCACAGGCGGAATCGAAATGTCCGAATTGAAGATGGAATGCCCGATCTGATGAGCCAGGACCGTGCCGATTGCAAAGCCCGCGACGCCGCCGATCAGCGCCAGCAGCGCCGCTTCCGCAAAGAACACCGAGGCCACGATCAGCTTTCCCGCGCCCAGGGCCTTCATCAATCCCACTTCAGTGCGGCGCTCAAAGACTGTCGTCGCCATGGCCGCCGAAACTGCCAAGGCAGAGGCGAACAATGCCGCCAGCGTGATCAGGAATATCAAACCCTCGATTCGGGTCAGCACCGCTCCCTCGTTCTGCGAGACCTGGCGGATCTGGGTGGCGTTGGAGTGGGGAATCGCCTCGGTGAGCTGCAAGGCGATCGCCTGCGGATACGGAGTGCAATACCAGCGATCGTAGATTGCCCCTGACATGCTCTTAGGATCGCGGCGCGCAAAGGCATCTTCCGGCTTGGTCAGTGCGCTGACGTAAACTCGTCGTACCACGCCCGGCTTGCCCAGAAGTTGCTGCGCCAGCGAAAGGGGAGCAACGATCTCGTCATCCTCCGCCCCGCCGCTCGAAAGAATACCGCTGATGTGCAATGCCTGCCCGGAGATACTCAGCGTATCTCCCGGCTTTTGGCCGAGCCGCTCTGCCAGTCTCTCCCCGACCAGGACGTCGCGCGATTCATCGTCCGGCCAGCTGCCGGAAACTTTCCACCAGGGATACGTGGTGCGCACGCCGGTCGTAAACTCCTCCGTTCCGTACTTCAGTCGCTTGGCAAAATAGGTGCCGAGGAGAGTTACCTCCAGATTCTTTCCTGCATGCTGAACCGCCGCATTCACCGGCAGCATAGGCGCAAAGCCAGTGATGTTGTTGTGCCAGAAAGTTCCCTTGATGCTGGGCAGGTCGGCTTCGTTCAGGAATGCTCCATCGCTGGGAGGCTTAAGATTCACCCCGCCAATTTCCAGGTCGAGGGAATCTTCCTGCGGAGTCACTACCAGATTCGCGCCAATGGCGCGCAGCTCGCGGTTGATCTTGTCGCCGATATCGGTGGCGACCGCGATCATCGCGGTGGCGACCGTAACCCCCAGGGTGATGGCCGCGCCCGCCAGCAGCTTGCGCCGCTGCTGCCGCCGGAACGATTCGTAAACCAGCCGCACGAACATGGGCTAGGGTTGCCCGAACATGCGGCTTCCGGCCGCGATGTCGGCCTCCTCGATGATCACCGCATCCGCGGTTTGCGCGGCCGTCAGCGGGACCGGATTGCATCCTCCCGCCGTCCCCACCGACTGCGGGTTAATCGGCGCGGCGCAGTTCTTGCAGACCACACCGTTTGCTGTCTTGTAGAACCCGACTGAGCCGCAGATTTCGCAGGCGTCGAACACCGTCGCAACTTTTCCGTCCGGCTTCTGATACAGCCAGAAGCGGATGTCGATCCCGTTCTCTTTGGCCTGGAAGCGATGCAAGTCGCCGTCGGAAAGCTGCGCCAGCGGGATCGAAACTTTCCCGTTGGTGAAGCTCACTTGGATCGCGGGAGAAAGCGCGCTCACGTTCTTGGTGTACACGAACTCCGCCGTGACCATGGCGATGAACAGGAACGAGAAGGTGTATACCGATCCCATCCACAGGCGCTCGCGGCGAGCCGTCCAGGCTGCCTTGCGCCGCTCCGCGGCAGAGGCGCCAGGCGCCGGCGCCGGCGCGCGCCGTTTGGCCTCAAACAGCACCATCAACGCCGCCATGGCAAAAATCGTTACGAAGAAAAACCAGTCGTTGCTGACGATTGGCCCGATCAGCGCCATCTCGCGCCGGGAAGAGGGAATCACCCCGCTCTCGGAAAGCTCATGCAGCCCGGAGATCAGGAGCTGGGCCGCCACCAGGAACATGATGGCGGTGGTCACTTTGAAGAACTTCTGCAGGTTGATGCGCACGCTGCCCTTGACGAACATCACGCCAAAGGCGATCGCGCACAGCACTCCCAGCAGGGTGCCGAGAAAACTCATCAGTTCGGTCGAGTTCAGCGAAACGGCTGACAGGATCAGCACCGTCTCCGCCCCTTCGCGGAGCACCATCAGGAAGATAAAAATGAACAGCCCGAACCAGGCGTCGTTTCCCGCCAGCAGCCCGACTTTACCCTCGATCTCGCCCTTGAGCTTGCGGCCGGTCTTCATCATGAAGACGACCATGGTGACGACAAAAAAGGCGGCCACCAGCATGATCCAGCCTTCGAAGACGTCCTCGTTGAGGTGGGTGCGCGAGATAACCACGGCCACGCCGATGCTTCCCAAAAAGGCAGCCCCCAACGCCGCATACACTGTCTTGCGGAGCTCGGCCCGCCCGATCTTGGTCAGATAGGCCAGGGTGATGCTGACGATGAGCGCGGCCTCAACCCCTTCGCGCAGCGTGATAATGAATGCATCCAACATGAGTGCCAGCCCCAGCAGGTTGCGGGAAACCGGTCGGTTCGAGGGCAGGGCTTGCCGCCGCGCCAGCGCCTGGGAGGAGACCGGGTTCACCGCGTATGATTTTGAAAATGAATTTCAATTTCAACTTCAAGGATAGTCTTCCCCCGGCGCAACCGTCAATCCGTCCCCTCACAACCGGGTGTGATTTCAATCACGCTGCGCGTTTCGCCGGCCGAGGGGCAGTTTCCCGCATTAAGCCCTGCCAGAGTGGACTCAGCCGAAGCAGCAAGAGTGTCTTCGGGGAAGTTCTCAGCAGAGATTGACGGTGGGCGTGTCGCCGGTGGATTGCGGTCACCCCGGCTGCGGTTCGGCTGCCCGAAGGCTGTTAGCGTACCGAAGCTGTGATCGTCTCCGCTTTCTGCCGGGCCGCCGTCCGCAATGCCGAGAGGTACTCGAATGCCATTTGCGTCTGCTGATGCACGTACTCAATTCCCACCGGCTTGCCATTCTGCAATCCGGGATGACAGAACTCCCAGTCCATATATCCGTGATAGCCGTTTGCGACCAGCGCATCCACGTAGGCGGGGTAGGCGACCTGCCTTCCCCAGAAGGCCTTGTCGAAGTAGCCGCCGCCGACCAACTCAACGCTGCCACCGGCCCGGCGCGCGAACTCCCCGTTCATATGAGAGTGGACCTGCAGCGAGCCGCTGGCGTCGGCCATCTCGCGGGCATGCGCGGGCGAATCCGCTTCGGGCTCGATGTTGATGTCCATGCACGCCTTGAACGCGGGTGAGCCGACCTCGGCGATCAGCGCCAGGACATCCTGATAGCGATTGACGATGTCGGGACCATGGTTCTGCATGGCAAGCACGACGCCGTAGTCCTCGGCCACCCGGCAAAGCTCGCGCATGGAGTCCACCACGAAGCCGCGCCGGTCGCCCTTCCAGAATCCGTACTGGTTATAGCCATAGGTATCGTCATAGGTCGCGAGCCCGTCGTGCAGGGTAATGCCGCGCCAGGCCGCGAAGATTTTGCAGATCGGCGAGCCTAAATCGTGCGCCAGCTTGATGCACTCCCGCACGTAAGCGATCATGGTCTCGCGCTGGACCGGGACAGGACTGGAAAGATCGCAGTTAGGCGAGACGGCACACAGTTCAATGCCTACTTCGCCCGCCAGATCACGCAGCCGTTTGCGGTCGTTCGCGGACAGATCCATGGGAGCGGCGTGGGGTCGTTCCGCATCCAGTTCCAGGCCCTCCCACCCCTGCTGCTTTGCGAGGCGAACGAGACTGAAGACGTCGATGGCAGCGCCGCGGTACCACACGCCGCGGTAAGTGATGCTGTATAGGCCGAGTTTCATGGCATCCTCCGTAATGCGCCCAGGCTTCTCACCAGATGCGGACGCGCTGGTCGGGAGCAAGATACAACTTCTCTCCCGGTTTCACGTCGAACGCGGCATACCAGGCATCAATGTTGCGCACCGTGGCAGAGCGGTACTCTCCGGGGGAATGGGAGTCGGTCATGACCTGCTGGCGAAAGGCCGCTTCGCGCGCCTTCTCCCCCCAGTTCTGCCCGTAGGCAATGAAGAACTGCTGATCGCCGGAGAAGCCCGCCTCGGTTGGCGCCGGCTTGCCCGACGCCTTATATCCATCGTATGCGGCGGAGATACCGGCTACATCCGCGATGTTCTCGGCCAGCGTCTGCTTGCCGTTGATGGCTAAATCGGGAAATGGCTTGTAGGCATCGTACTGCTCCGCGAGACGCTGGGTGGCAGCCTCGAAATGCTTCAAGTCCTCAGGACTCCACCAATTCCGCAGCCGGCCTTTCGAGTCGAACGTGCTGCCCAACGTGTCAAAGGTGTGGCTGATTTCATGGCCGATGACAGTACCGATCGCTCCATAATTGGCGGCGGCAGGCGCCTGCGGGTCATAAAAGGGAGGTTGCAGAATCGCAGCCGGGAAGTTGAGAGCGTTCTGCAGCGGCAGATTCACCGCGTTCACGGTTTGCGGGGTCATCGACCATTCTTTTTTGTCCACCGGCTTTCCCAGGCGAGCGACCTGCCGCTGATACTCGGACAGATTTCCTCGCCAGATATTTCCGAAGGCGTCATCGGCTTTGACTTCGAAATTGGAATAGTCATGCCAGGTTTCCGGATAGCCGATTCCCACATACAAAGTCGATAGCTTGGCCTGTGCTTCCGCCTTGGTGGAGGAACTCATCCAATCGAGCGCGTCGATGCGTTTGTGAAACGCCGCAATCAGGTTGGCAACCATGGCCTGTGCTTCCGCCTTGGCGGCGGGAGAAAAATATCTCTTCGCGTAGGCTTGACCAACGATATCTCCCAGCAGTCCGTCCACCACGAAGACGCCGCGCTGCCAGCGGGGCCGCTGTTGCTGGGCTCCGGACAACACCTTCCCGGCAAAGGAGAAGCGCTCCTCCACAAAAGCTTTGGGCAGCACGCCGCCGTAAGCCTCGACCAGATGAAAGGCAAGCCAGTCTTTCCAGGTGTCGAGGGGCACCGACCCGACCAGCGCAGCTTCTCCGGTAAACGCTTCCGGCTGCCACACGTCGAAACTTGCCACCCCGCCCAGTCCGGCGCCACGAAAGTACTCTTCCCAGTCGAGGCCGGGCGCTTTGGCGGTGAAGTCTGCGCGCTTCCAAAGATTGTCCGCCTTGTGAATGTCCTCGTTCTCGGCCAGGGTGCGGTGTGTCTGGGCGATGGAATGTTCCAGTTCGACGATCCGTTTGGCGCGGGCTTCCGTATCGGAGAATCCGGCCAGCTTGAGCATGGCCGCAATGTGCGTCTCGTACCTGGCGCGCACGTCTTTCATGTGTCCGCTGTCATCCAGGTAGTACTCGCGGTCGGGCAACTGCACCCCGCCCTGCATCAAGTAAGGGATGTAGTGGTCCGAATCGTGGAATCCCGGGGCGACCCAAAGCCCGAAAAGATTGGGCGTGTGATAGTTGGTGTTGTTGAGCGCATCCACATCGGCGCGCAGAGTCTGACCCAGCGCGTAGGCCAGTTGCTTCTTGTCACGGATGGAGGCAATGGCATCCAGGTGCGGCCGCAACGGCGCCACACCCTTCCCCTCGATGGCCGCCTCGTTCATGTAGGAGTTGAACAGGTCCGCGACCTTGCGCTCGCCAGACCCGGCGGCGGCGTTCGAATGGGCAAGTTCCTCGATCAGATCCTTGGTCCGCTGGTTGCTCTGGTCGGCAAGCGCGGTGAAGACATCGACCTCCGCGCGATCCGGCGGGATCTCGGTGCGCTTGATCCATTCCCCGTTGGCAAAGCGATAGAAATCGTCGCCCGGCTTCACCGAGCGATCGATGTTGGCGACGACGATGCCGTGGGTTTCGGGTGCGGATGCGGGCTGGGCGGGGACGGCAAAAATACTTAGAACTGCGGCGGCGAATAACAGTCTCGCCAGGCGAACAGGGCGGATCATCTCAACCTCCGGCTGAATGTACAGTGTACCTCGCTGTTGCGATAAAGGGCGGGCTGACGCGGCTTGTGGCCGCCATCGACAACATAACAGTCAAAGCCTCTTCAGGAACGCGTTGGCGTCGGCAAGACGGGGGAAGAGCTTCTCCTCCGCCTGGAACTCCGGCGAATGCACGCATCTTCGGCTGCCGCGCAGCTTGACCGGATGCTTCAGGTGCAGCATCTCGTGATAGACGATGTACTCCAGAACATAATGCGGCACCGCGGGATGGTCGAAGACGCGGCTGATGATGATGGCATTGTGCGCCGGGTCGTAGTGCCCAAGAATCCGCCGGGTCCTGGCCTGGCTCCAGCTCATTCGCGGGCGGGCCATCAGGCCATGAAAAAAGCGCGTGTTCAATGCTTCGAATACCGCATCAAGATCGTAGAAGCGGCCGCGCGCCGAACGCAGCAGCTTGCGCCCGCGTATCTGCCGCACCAGATGGGCCTTGCGCACGATCTCGTGGCTGCCGACATATTTGCGGTAGCGCGCGGCATACCCGCGATCGACCGGCTTGCGGTACATCTTCGCCAGAAGGATGTGGGCGATGGCCCGCAACACCCCGTCCGGCGCCCCTTCCAGCAGATCGGAGAGCCGCACCAGCAGCTTCCCTTTGCGCAGGCGAATGGTGTTGTTCACATTCGCGAAGGCGAAGAATTCAATCTTCAACTCCGGCAGAGAAGTCCCCGGCCGCAGTTCGCGATAAGTGTCCTGGAAGATTTCGAGCAGGCCTTCACGCACGGTGAGCTAAGGGTAGCACGCGCGTCCACCCGGGCTTCAGCGAGAACCCCGGTGGGTTGCCAGGGCTCTCGCGAGCCGCGGATTATCTGCCACGAGTTTCTCCAGAGTCCTGCAAGTTTCGTCCGGCGGGCCCGATCTCAGGATCGCTTCGATGGCGCCCTCGGCAAAGAGCGATTCGGTCCGGACCAGGTCCAGCAGGAATTCCAGGGCAGCCTCTTGTCGCGTCAGGGCGATGGAGGAGAGCAGGACAGACTGCCACCACGGATCTTTGGCTTGCCCAAAATA
>Ga0070741_10016029_pt1 | contig 12583 bp, 9 predicted proteins | sample Coa_R1_4_FD_66440 | JGI IMG/M metagenome (GOLD analysis project Ga0070741, IMG submission 66440) | Surface soil microbial communities from Centralia Pennsylvania, which are recovering from an underground coalmine fire - Coalmine... | ecosystem: Environmental > Terrestrial > Soil > Unclassified ...
GTCCTGGGTTCGACACTCGCGCCGGCGGGGGAAACCGCCTAAAATCCTGGCGCTTCGCCCCCCACGGCGTGCTCCCGGATTTTACTTGTCGACGGCGCTGCTCGCGCACGCGCCCTTTGGATTTGTTTTGCCTACTTCAACCCGTTTTCTCCGCAACGCCATCACGCTCGGGCTGCTGTCTGCGATCGGGCCTTTCGCGATTGACATGTATCTGCCGGCGCTGCCGGCGATCGGTCGCAATCTGCAGGCTGGCACCGGCGCCGTGCAGATGAGCCTGACCGCCTTCTTCATCGCCTTGAGCCTGGGACAGTCCCTTTACGGCCCACTCTCGGACATGATCGGCCGCAAGGCGCCCCTGTATCTGGGGCTGACCTTGTTCTCGATCGGCAGTATCGGGTGCGCCTTGGCGCCCAATATCGAGGTGCTGATCGGATTTCGTTTCGTACAAGGGATTGGCGCTTGCGCCGGTATGGTGATCCCCAGAGCCATCGTGCGGGACTTGCATACCGGCGTCGACGCGACCCGGCTCATGTCGCTGCTGATGCTGGTTTTCAGCATCTCGCCGATTCTTGCTCCGCTCACAGGAAGCTTCGTGATCCAGCTTGGCGGCTGGCGAGCCGTGTTCTGGGTCGTCCTCGCGGCAGCGGTCGTGGGATGCCTCATTCTGAGCACGGTAACGGAGACGCGGCCAAGCTCCGCGCGAGTGAACACCAGCATTCGGGGCGTCCTGGCCGCCTACGCGCTTCTGCTGCGTGATCGCCATTTTCTCGGTCTCGCCTTCATCGGAGCGTTCGGCATATCGAGCTTTTTCGTTTACCTGTCGAATTCGCCATTTGTGCTGATCGAGCACTACCATCTCTCACCCCGACTCTATAGCGTCTATTTCTCCGCCAACGCCGCCTCGTTCTTTGCCATGGCACAACTCAACGCGTGGCTGGCTTCTCGCTTTGGACTGCGTCGCCTGGTACGCGGAGCTGTCACCGTTTACGCCATCGTGATGCTCACCTTGTTGGGCCTGTTCGTCTCAGGAGTGGATCGCCTGGAGATATTGGCCGCCTTGTTGTTTATCGGATATGGGTGCCTGGGCCTGGTCATTCCCACGACGGCCGTGCTCGCGTTGGAGGAGCATGGCAAGATCGCGGGCACCGCCTCCGCTCTCATGGGCACTGTGCAGTTCGTCACGGGAGCCCTCATCATGGTGCTCGTAGGCAGCTTCCTGAACGGTACCGCGCTGCCGATGGTGGCGGGTATCGCGGGATGCGCGGCGTTGGCGCTGATCTTGGGACAAATCACTTTGCGCGCGGCTGACAGCGAGACGGCGCCGCTGGAACCTGCGACCGACTGAAGGAGCGCGGCGACGATGGCCCGGGGAGACCTGGAAGCATTCATGACTACCATGGTGGCCTCTGCGACGACCGTCAGCACGGAGGATGCCGAGGCATTGGCACGCGATCGCTACGGGCTGACGGCTACGGCCACGAAGTTGACAGGCGAGCGCGACGAGAACTTCCGACTCCGCAGTGCGAACGGCGCGCAGTACGTGTTGAAAATCGCGAGTGCCGCGGAAGAGCCCGTAATCACCGACCTTCCCACCGCTGCATTGCTACACCTGGAGCGCGTGGATGCCGGCATTCCCTGCCCTCGGGTCGTTCGAACTCCAGAGGGCGATACGCAATGTCGGTATCGGGACCGCGCTGGCCTGGAGCGGACGGCGCGGATGTTGACTTATCTGCCGGGGAAGACCCTGCGCTCGTCGAAGCACTCGCGTGCGCAACGGGTAGCCAGCGGACGCATGGCCGCCCGACTCGGCCTTGCATTGCGGGACTTCACTCACCCGGCCGCACGTCGCCCGTTGATCTGGGACTTGAGACATGTTGGACGCGCGGCGGCGCTGCTGGATGAATTGCCGGAGCTTGCGGAAAGGGAGCGGATCCTGGGCCTGCTCGAGCGGATCGAGATGCTCACTGCCGGACGTTTTCAACGGCTGCGGCAACAGGTGATTCACAATGATCTGAACGACATGAACCTGCTCGTCGACCCGGCTGATGAGGCAGTGATCGTTGGAGTGATCGATTTTGGCGACCTGGTGCATACGGCCCTGATTGCTGACGTCGCCATTATCGCGACCGATCAGGTCGTCCCGGGAGAATCGGTGCGCGACTCGATCGCCGACATTGTCATGGCCTATCATGAAACCACACCGTTACTGCCGCCGGAGCTGGTCTTGCTGAACCCCCTGATTGCCGGTCGAATCCTGACGGATGTTTTGATTCCGGCCTGGCATCGAAAGCGCAATCCCAGTGGTACGCACTACGGCGACCCTTTGCCAGAGAGGGTACGCGCTCGTGTGGAGTTGGCTGCCGAGCTGCTTTCCACGGACATGCCATTGTGAGCACAGAGAGCCTCCACGAGCGTCGCTCTCGCGCGCTCGGACCGACTTATTCACTCTTCTATGACGAGCCTCTGCAGATCGTCCGAGCGGAGGGTGTTTGGATGTATGACGCGGAGGGGCATCGATACCTCGACGCGTATAACAATGTGCCTGTCGTGGGACATTGCCATCCCTATGTTGTCGATGCACTCGCGCGCCAGGCGCGGGTTCTGAATACCCACACTCGGTACCTCGCGGAGGAGCCTCTGCGGTTGGCGGAAAGGCTTCTCGCTACTTTGCCGCGTGAGATCGGGAATGTTGTGTACGCCTGCACGGGAAGTGAGGCCAACGATCTGGCGGTACGCATCAGTAAGGCGGTAACGGGCGGTACAGGGTTCATCATCACAGAATTCGCCTATCACGGGACTACGGACGTTATCGCCGGTATGTCCCCGGAAGATGGGACCGCGCTCGGGCCGGGTGTTTACGCTGTCGCGCCGCCCATCGGCGCCGATGGGGCCGCGAAGTTTGGTCAGCGGGTCAGGCAATGCATCGAGCGGATGCGAGACGCCGGGATCCGGCCGGCGGCCTTGCTTGTCGATACCATTTTCTCCAGTGACGGGGTTGCTGCCGATCCCCCTGGGTTCCTCGCGCCGGCCGTCGCCGAGATCCGCGCTGCCGGTGGGCTTTTCATTGCGGATGAGGTGCAGCCGGGGTTTGGACGCACTGGGGAGCACATGTGGGGATTCCAACGGCATGGGGTGACTCCGGATCTCGTCACCATGGGCAAACCCATGGGCAATGGACATCCGATCTCCGCGTTGGCGGCTCGGCCCGACCTGCTCCAGACCTTTGCGCGGGATCGGAAGTATTTCAACACCTTCGGTGGGAACTCGGTGTCTTGCGCCGTGGCGTTGGCCGTGCTCGACGTTATCGAGAAAGAGCGGCTCATCGCGAACGCTCACGCTAGCGGTGAGTATTTGCGACAGGGGCTCGTGCGGCTCGCGCAGCGTCATCGGTGGGTGCGAGAGATTCGCGGTGCAGGGCTCTTCTGGGGAGTCGAGCTTGCCGGGAATTCTGAGAGCGGGCTGTCGTCGCGGCAGGAGGCTGCGCGTGTGGTCAACGATCTTCGCCATCGAGGCGTCCTCGTCGGGGCGACGGGTCGCGATGGGAACGTGCTCAAAATTCGGCCGCCGCTGACGATTGGACGTGCGGAGGTGGATCTTTTACTCGATAGGCTCGGGAACGCCTTGGCCGGGCGGCCCGGCCAGGCTCCAAGCGCTTGAGTTGGATCCGGTTCGAGTGTTCTCAATAGGGTCATGATCGGGCTCCTGTCGAGCGTACAGCGGAGCGCTCGGTCGGCTTACTCGAAGATGTTCTCGTAGACCTCTGTCAGCGGCACTGACGCATTCACCGAGCGGAATTCCGCGATCGCTTCCGGGCCGCTCACGACCTGCGGCACCCAGTTGTCTTCACGGCGCTGAATTGTTACTTGCCGGCTGTGCTGGGCGACGATGACGTATTCGTCGATCGTGTCGATTCGGCGATACGTCGTCGCCTTCTCGCGGCGATCGATGTGCTTCGTGGAGGCTGACAAGACTTCGATCACCAGGCGCGGATTGGTGATCCACTTCTTATCCCAACCCGACCGATCGCAGGACACCATCAGATCGGGGTAGTACCAGAACTTATCGTGGCCGGGTGACAGCTTCAATTTCAGATCTTGAATGAAGACTTCGCACGGTCCGCGGCGCAGGCGTCTTTCCAATGCCTTGTACAATCGGGTCACAATCCGATTGTGCGCCAGGCTGGCGCCGCTCATTGCATACACGGTACCGTTCACGTACTCGTGGCGTATCGGGCTGTTTTCCTCGAACTCCAGGTATTCCTCCTCGGTCATGTAGGGTGGCGGATCCACCGCCTGCACGGCGCTCGGCTCCGCCACCCCGATGGGCACACCGATTTCCTCGTCCTGGTAACCTTCGAGCCAACCTGCAACGCGCTCCCGTTCTTCCAGATCAAGAAGCCGGAGTGCGTGATGAATCTCTTCGATCTTCAACATGGTGCTCTACCTTTTGGGATTGAAAGTCACTTCCTCATACACCGACGCGAGTGAGACGGTCACGTCGAGCGAGCGGAATTCGACCGTGGCGGCGGGGTCACTTACGAGCTCCTGGCTCCAGCTCATGCCGCGGCGATAGACCGCCAGCTCAGCTCGGTCCTGGCGAGCGATCACATATTCCTCGAGGGACGGCACGCGACAATAGTTCACGAGCTTCTCGCGCCGATCGATAGGTTGCGTCGAGGGGGACAACACCTCGACGACGAACCTCGGATTGGGGATACCCCTTTCATCCCAGACGCCGCGGTCGCAGGAAACGTATAGGTCAGGGTGATAGACGATCTCGTCATCCCCGAGTGTCAGATTGAGTTGCCCGCCAGTACAAAACGCGTAACACGGCCCGCCACGCAAACGAGCATCGACGACACGAAAGAGGTTCTGCGTGATGAGGCAATGAGCGACCGTCGGCCCGCTCATCGCGCGGATGATGCCGTTGATATATTCGTAGGTCATGGCGCTTTGTTCTTGGAATTCGAAGAACTCGTCGCGAGTCAGGTGCCTCAGCGGGGAACCATAGGCGGGATGCGGCTCCTCGATGCTATCTGTAGGAAACGAGAGATCACCTGAGCGCTGCAGGTATACGAGCAGCTCATGGCGCTCGGCATCGCTCATCCGAGCAATGGACTGCAGGAGGCTGGCGAAGTTGTTCATTAGCACTCGCGAGATGGGACAACGGCGCACAGTCTAGTCTGCACGCGACGCAACAACACAGAGCAAAAGGCTCTGTGTTTCAGTGAATTCGCGAGTTATTTGTTTGTTTTATGGAGAAACGCGCGTCTGAATTTGCATCAGAACAGACGTAGGTTCTGGCACGCGACAGAGACCGTCCCTTGCGTGAAGGGTTGACGTCCGCGCGCAGCGTCAGGACCGCGCTGAGGTCGGGCGGCCGGCGGATACCAGACCCAGCGCGCGGCCTTGGCGCACAGCAATCGGCACGACCCGGCGCAGGACTGTGGGCTCGCAGCGGAGCATTGCGGTTTGTGCGGAGGTTGGCCACTCGCGCGGACGTTGGATGCGCACGCGCGGACGTTGGATGCGCACCCGGGCGTTAGGCGCGCACGTTGGCATTGGGCGCGCGTGGGCATTGGACGTGCACTCGGCCGTTGGGCGCGCACCCCGGGGTATTAGGCGCGCACGTTGGCATTCGGCGCGCGTTGGCATTGGACGTGCGCTCGGCCGTTGGGCGCGCACGCGGGGCGTTAGGCGCGCACGTTGGCATTGAGCGCGCGCGTGGGCGTTAGGCGCGCACGTTGGCATTGAGCGCGCGCGTGGGCGTTGGGTGCGCACGTGGGCATTGAGCGCACGCGTGGGCGTTGGGTGCGCACGTGGGCATTGAGCGCGCGCGTGCGCGTTGGGTGCGCACGTGGGCATTGAGCGCGCACGCGGGCGTTGGGCGCGCGCGACCGTGCGACTACGCAGCCGCGGCCGTAGAGGGAGCAGTAGTCGGAACGGCGGCTTGGGGACGCGCAGCGGTGGCGTTCGCGGAAGTCTCGCCGCCGAGCGCGTCGACGAGGTCGTTGAGCAGTTTCGCCAGCTCGCCTGCCATGACCGCGAAGTCGATGTCGAATTGCTCGTCCTTATCGACTTCGCCACCGTCGGCGCTGTCCTTGGTCATCTCCAGGAATTCGACGCGTTTGATTTGGAGCTTTTCGGTCAGCACGAACGAGACCCGGCCGTTCCAGGTCAGTCCGAGGCGTGTTGGATACTTGCCCGCCGCCAGGTGAGACTTGATCTCTTTTCCATCCAGAGGATGGCGGACGTAGCGCACGGTTGCCTTGTTGGGATCAGCGGTCTGCAGCTCCAGGTCCTGGTCAATGCCGAACGGCCCAGGAGCATCGCCATGATTCAACCAGGCGGCCATCGACGTGTGCGGCGTGCGTTTCGTATCCACGAATTGCACGGCAAAAGTGCCGAGCACGTCGCGGAGAGTTTCGACGAGCTCCTCGGCCTTGCCCACACTCGAGGCGTCGACCACGAACCAGCCGTTTATCGGATCAATCCACGCGCGCGTGGTCCGACGGCGCGTGAGCGCGCGCGCACGCAATTCCTCTGTCACGCGCATTTTCAAATCGCGCATCTGTCGTCGACCGACCGGAAAGCCCTGGCTGTCGGCCAGGACCTCAGCGCGTCTCGCCGTCTCCTGACGAATGATGGACGCGGGCAGGAGCTTCTGGTCGACACCGAGCGCAATCAGGTGCTGCTGGTTGACCGTGTGCAGCATGCGGCCGGTCGTGGACGGCGCCACCCAGCCGCGGCTGAGCATCTCCAGCGGACCACAAGGCTGCAGCGTGCGCTGGCTGAGCTTTTCTTCAAGCTCCGCGGCCGAGAGGCTCCAGTCCGCGGGCAATCGATAGAGCGCGAGATTTTTGAACCACATCGGATGGGGTGCCGGAAAAAGTCGCGCAGTATATCGCCCCGCGCCGATCAGGGCGCGCGGAAAATCTGCTGTCGCCGAGCGCACTTGCGCGCGGTCGCCTGCACCGCCCCTCTCCCCGGGGGAGCGCGCCGCCGGATGGATGAGGCTCGCGCGTGAGCATGGCGCTGCGTGCAAGGGGTGAGATCTCGGCGTGCGCCGCACTGTTTCGGTCGTGGTGGATTTGGAGGCGCGTGCGCGCTGTGCGTGGTCACGTGCGTGCGCTGTGCGTGCTGCGTGCGCGTGCCGTGCGTGCGCTGTGCGTGCCGCGTGCGTGCGCTGTGCGTGCCGCGTGCGCGTGCCGTGCTTGGTCGGGTGCGCCGCCGCGTGCTGAGCGTAGTACGCTTGGGGGCTGCGATAATTTGAGGTGATTACCTTGATCGGAATTCGCTTTGCCGGTGTGCTGGCCTGTCTCGCGTTGCTGGGTGCCTTGCCGCGAGCGGCGCACGCGGAGTGGCACAAGCGCACGGACGCGATCATGGGCACCCGCATCTACGTGGAGCTGTGGGACACGGATGCGAATCACGGCGAGGCATCGATCGATGCGGTCATGGCGGAGATGCGCCGCATCGACAACCTCATGAGCCACTACAAGCCCGAAAGCGAGCTCTCGCAGATCAATCAGCACGCGGCGGATTACCCGGTGCAGGTCGATAAGGAGCTGTTCGATCTCATCAAGCTCTCGACGCACTACTCCGAGATCACCGAGGGCGCCTTCGATATCACGTATGCGAGCGTTGGTTATCTCTACAACTACCCTGACCACGTGCGCCCGACCGAGGCGCAGATCAAGGCGGCGCTGCCGGCGGTCAACTGGCGCAACATGAAATTCGACGATGCGCGCCACACCGTCTTTTTCGAGCACAAGGGAATGCGCATCGACCTCGGTGGGATTGGCAAGGGCTACGCCGTCGATCGCGGGATCGAGATCCTCCAGAAGCGCGGAATCCAACACGCCGTCGTGACCGCGGGCGGCGACACTCGGATCATTGGCGATCACATGGGACGTGATTGGCTGGTCGCCATTCGCCATCCCGATGACCCGAACAAGGTCGTCACGCGCATTCCGCTGTCGAACGCGGCGATGTCGACGTCAGGTGATTACGAGCGCTACTTCGACGAAAAGGGTGTGCGCTATCACCACATCATCGATCCGAAGACAGGGCACTCCGCGAGCAAGGTCCGGAGCGCAACCGTGATCGGACCGACAGCGACACAGACCGATGGGATGTCCAAGACGGCGTTCGTGCTCGGGCCGCAGAAGGCACTCGAGATCATCAATCGCATGCCCGAATACGACGCGGTGTTCGTCGCACCTGACGGCAAGGTCTTTTACTCAAACGGCCTGCGCCCCGCGGAGCCGCCTCCGCCGGATGCCTCTAAGCCCTCGGCGACACCTTCAAGTCCGAAGTAGCCGATCTGGTGAGAGGAGCTCGCAGACACAACATCCCCTCCCGAGCTTTGTCAGGGCCCTGACGAATCTTGGGTTGTTGTCTCCGGCAGGACAACTGCCTAGGCCGTTGTCCAGATCAAGACAATCTCTCGAATGTTGTCAGGGCCCTGACGACCCGCTGGGGGGACCTACTCGCGTGCGAGGCGCTGTACGTCGCACAACAGACCATAGAAGCCACCGGCACCGCATCGCAGGCACGCTCGCCTCCCTGCGGGTCGGCGCCCCATCAAGACCGAGCGCAAAAAGGGACATGTCGGCTGTCGCAAGCCCCGGGGGGCTCGCGCCTCCCGACTCCGCTGATGTCGCCGCGCCGACATCACGGCGCTGACGGCCTTCCGCTGGTCTGCGCTACTGCGCCGAGCTGCCGTGGCCTGCTTTGAGCAGCGCGTCGACCTCGGCTTCGGCCAACAACCAGTCTTCTTTCTCCTTCTCCGAGCCCCCCGTGAAGCCGCGACGCTCGGCGCGCAAATAAGCCGCTTCGGCAATCATGCTGCGCCGGATGTCCTCGGAGATCTCGACGGGGACGGGCAGTTTGGGTGCGGCGGCCGCGGCCTTCTTCGCGCGAGGGGCGCGGGGCTTCGAGGTTTTTGCCGGAGAGGGAGACTCGGCGGCGGTGGTGGGCGTGGGAGTGGGAGTCGGGGTGGTGGTTGTGCGGGGGGAATCGGTGGGACGGCGACTGGCCATCGGCTCCTCCTATGGAAATCAGCCGGGAGCTTGCCTTCCAGACCCCCTTGATGCAAGCCAAACCGAAAGCGAGAGCGAGGGCTCCGCATCCGCTGAGTCCAAAGCGACTCGCACGGGCCCTGAGCGCCTCGCGTGGGGTGCCACGCTGGACCGGACGATAGCCTCGTGGCCGGGCAGAGCCGATGGCGACGTCCGGAGGACGTCCGCGGAAGTGTCCGGTGTCCGGCGACCGGACACGTTGTTGAATCGACACGAGTTGGCGAAGCCAGGGAAAAGGTCAACGTGTTCAGCGGCTTGTGTAAACAGAAGCGCTTGGCACGGCGACTGCAATAGACCGCTCATCGGAAGATCGACAGATGACCATGTCCGTCGAAGCTCCACCTGGCGGGAGGCCCATGAAAGTCACGCAACTCAAACGAATCAACGACGGCAGCTCACCGGCTGCCGGAGCTGTGCGATCGACGGACGGTCAGGACGTCGCCGTCGCGGAGAGCCGGTCCTGGCGCCGCCACATCCGGTGGTACCTCATCGGAGCGGCAGGATTGATTGTCGTAGTGTCGCTGGCCTGGTTAGCGCACAGATGGGCGGGCTCAGCCCACGTGATATCGGCAGACCGGCTGCGCATTACCACCGTCAAACAAGGACACTTCGTACGTGACGTCGCCGCCGAAGGGACCATCGTCGCAGCCGTGAGCCCTACCCTATTCGCTGTAGCGCCCGGCACGGTCAGCTATCAGGTGCATGCCGGGGACACCGTTGCAAAAGGCGCGGTGCTGGCCACACTGGACAGCCCAGAGCTCAAGAACGAGTACCAGCGCGAGCGGGCGACGCTCGATAGCCTCAACGCCGCGCTCGCTCATCAGGAAATCGAGATTCGCCGTCAACTGCTGACCGGCCAGCAGCAAGCCGACCTGGCGCAGGTCGAGATCAAAGCCGCCGAGCGCGAGCTCAAGCGAGCGCAATGGGCGTGGGACCAACACGCCATGAGCGAGCGGGATTATCAACATTCCATCGACGATGTGGCGACCGCCAAACTCAACTTCGAGCACGCGCGCGACACCGCCAAACTCGAACGCGACAGCGTTGTGCTGGATGTACGCACGAAACGGCTCGAGCGCGATCGGCAAGCGCTGGTGGTTCAGGACCTCCAGCAGCGCATCGAGGAACTGACAGTGCGCTCACCGGTCGATGGCATGGTCGCCAACCTCGCGCAGCCAGAGAAGACACGCGTTGCCCTGGACACCCCCCTGTTGACTGTCGTCGACCTGACCGCTTTCGAGGTCGAGTTCCACGTCGCCGAGAGTTACGCCGGCGATATCAAGTCCAACATGGCGGTGCAGATCACTCTGGGGGGCCGCACGGTCGACGGCACGGTCACGGCCATCTCACCCGAAGTGCGCCAGAGCGAAGTCGTCGGGCGTGTCAAATTCAAATCGCCCTCCGACCAGCGCGGCCTGCGACAAAACGAGCGCGCCTCACTGCGCATCCTGCTCGACGAGCGCGACAATGTCGTCCAGTTCGAGCGCGGCCCGCTCATCGACGAGGCGACACGCGCGGTATACGTCGTGCACGGCGACCGTGCCGTACTCACGCCGGTGCAACTAGGCGCGGCATCGATCGCCGACATCGAAGTCATTCGTGGCCTTGCCCCGGGCGACCACGTCATCATCTCCGACACCCGCGAATTCAACGATACCCCCGAGCTGCTCATCGGGAACTGACACTGACAAGGACCCTACCATGCTCAAGATGCGCAACATCAGCAAAATCTACCGCACCGAGCTCATCGAGACCCATGCATTGCGTGATTTTTCGCTCGAGGTCGCGGCCGGGGAATTCGTGGCGGTGACTGGCCCATCGGGCTCGGGCAAGACCACCTTCCTCAATGTCGCCGGCCTGTTGGAGACTTTCGATACCGGAACGTACGAGCTCGACGGCGCCGACGTGAGTCGCCTGTCCGACGACAAGCGCTCCAGGCTCCGTAACGAGAAGATCGGCTTCATCTTTCAAAGCTTCAATCTCATCCCCGACCTCAACATCTACGACAACGTGGATGTTCCCCTGCGGTATCGGCGTCTAAAGAGCAGCGATCGTCACGAACGCATCTCGAGCGCGCTCGAGCTCGTGGGGCTGGGGTCACGCACACGACATATGCCGTCCCAACTCTCCGGCGGCCAACAACAACGCGTGGCCATTGCACGCGCGATCGCGGGGGATCCGGCCTTCCTGCTCGCAGATGAGCCCACCGGAAATCTCGACTCCCTGATGGCACGACAGGTGATGGACCTGCTGGAGCAGATCAACGAGATGGGAACCACCATCGTGCTGGTCACGCACGATCCGGAGCTCGCCCGCCGCGCGCAACGGAACGTGCACGTCGTCGACGGCCAGATCTCCGATTTCAAGGTCTATGAGACACGCGCGCCCATCGCTACCGAACAACCGAACGCGGCCCGCGCCTGAACGGAGAGACACCATGCTTGCTTACAACATGCGGCTGGCGGTGAAAAGCTTCCAACGCACTCCCGGGATGACCGCCTTGATGGTGGGAGCGATCGCACTGGGTATCGCGGCCTGCGTCGTGACGATGACGGTATATCACGCGATGTCCGGCAATCCGATTTGGTGGAAGAACGACCGACTCTATGCCGTGACCATGGACAATTGGGACCCCAACAGGCCGTTCGATATCCGGCGCCCGCAGCTTCCGCCCCCGACGCTCACCTACAGAGATGCCCAGCACATCGGCCAATCCACCATCCCGTTACGACACGTGGTCATGCACAGAGACCTCGGCGTAATCACCGGAGGAACCGCGCACAAGCAGCCCGACGCCGTCCCCACGCGACTCACAACCGCGGACTTCTTTGCAATGTTCGATGTGCCGTTTCTCTATGGCAGCGGTTGGACCGCAGCCGCGGACCGCGGGCCAGATCCCGTGATGGTGCTCAGCAAGCGGGAGAACGACAGGCTCTTTGGAGGTATGAATAGCGTGGGGCGGACCATCCGCTGGGATGACATCGAATTCCGCATAGTTGGTGTCCTGGACCAGTGGGCACCACGCCCCAAGTTCTACGATCTGAACAACGGTAACTTCTCCGACCCAGAAGACGCCTATATGCCGCTACTGTGGACCGAGATCCTACAACGTCCACCCAAGCTCGGGAACCACGCGTGCTGGAGCAATTCGGTCAAGGCCGATACATTCCAGGACTACCTGAACGCGGATTGCGTCTGGCTCGAGGCGTGGGTCGAATTGCCAGACGCGCGCAGCCGCGAGCGCATGCAGGCGTTCCTGGACGACTATTGGGCTCAGCAACGCAAGGCAGGCCGCTTCCCGAGACCGCGCGACAACCGACTCACCAAGGTGAGCCAGTGGCTGATCGATCAACAGGTCGTCGGCAACGATAACCGCATGCTGGTTGGCCTCGCCTTCGCGTTCCTCGCCGTCTGTTTGATCAACACCGTCGGCTTGCTGTTGGCCAAATTCTTGAACGGCGCTCCGCTCACCGGCATCCGCCGGGCACTGGGGGCGAGCCG
>Ga0070741_10016030_pt1 | contig 12583 bp, 10 predicted proteins | sample Coa_R1_4_FD_66440 | JGI IMG/M metagenome (GOLD analysis project Ga0070741, IMG submission 66440) | Surface soil microbial communities from Centralia Pennsylvania, which are recovering from an underground coalmine fire - Coalmine... | ecosystem: Environmental > Terrestrial > Soil > Unclassified ...
GTACCAACCCTCGAGCGTCGTGGGTGCGTCGGCCATGCGCTCATATAGCCGGACGCCGCGCGGCGCGAAAAGGGCGGCGCCTTTGCTCGCGCCGCCAATTCCGGCAGCCGCGCCGCGCGCGGGCGTCGGGTTTGACCGTGCGGGCGGCGACCGTCAGGATGGCGCGATCCATGGCTCGGCCGGCTCGCGACACCGCGCTTCCCCGCCGCGCCGACGTGCGCAACATCGCCATCATCGCGCACGTCGACCACGGGAAGACGACGCTCGTCGACGCGATGCTGCGCCAGACCGGCGTCTTCCGCGCGAACGAGCAGGTGGCCGAGCGCGTGATGGACTCGTTCGCGCTCGAGCGCGAGCGCGGCATCACGATCCTCGCGAAGAACACGACCGTCACCTGGGAGGGCGTCCGCATCAACATCGTGGACACGCCGGGCCACGCCGATTTCGGCGGCGAGGTGGAGCGGACGCTCGCCATGGTGGACGGCGTCCTCCTCCTGGTCGACGCCTCCGAGGGCCCCCTGCCCCAGACCCGCTTCGTCCTCGCGAAGGCGCTCGAGGCGGGGCTCCCGCCCGTCGTCTGCCTGAACAAGATCGACCGCGCCGACGCGCGTCCGGCGCAGGTGCTCGACGAGGTCTACGGCCTCTTCATCGACCTCGGCGCCACCGAGGAGCAGCTCGACTTCCCGGTCGTCTACACGATCGCCCGCGACGGCACCGCGACGGCGGACCTGGCCGTGCCGGGGACGGACCTTCGGCCGCTCTTCGAGACGATCGTCCGCGCGCTCCCCGGCCCGCTCCACGACCCCGACGCGCCGACGCAGTTCCAGGCGAACAACCTGGGCTACGACGACTACGTCGGGCGGCTCGCGATCGGTCGCGTCGTCGCGGGGGCGCTCGTCGCGGGCGGCCAGTACACGCTCTGCCGGCTCGACGGCTCCCAGGCGCCGTGCAAGCTCTCGCGCCTGTACGCCTGGCGGGGACTCGAGCGCGTCGAGGTCGAGCGCGCCGAGGCGGGCGACATCGTCGCCGTCGCGGGCGTCGAGGACGTCGCGATCGGCGAGACGATCGCCGACCGCGAGCGCCCGGCGGCGCTGCCCGCGATCCGCGTCGACGAGCCGACGATCGCCATGCTCTTCGGCGTCAACACGAGCCCCTGGGCGGGCCGCTCCGGGTCGCAGGTGACGTCGCGGAAGCTCCGCGAGCGGCTCTGGCAGGAGAGCCACCGCAACGTCAGCCTCCGCGTCGAGGACACACAGTCGACGGATACGTTCCGCGTCCTCGGCCGCGGCGAGCTCCAGCTCGCGATCCTCATCGAGACGATGCGGCGCGAGGGCTACGAGCTCCAGGTCTCGAAGCCGGCCGTCGTCGTGCGCGAGCGCGGGGGGCAGCTCGAGGAGCCGATGGAGCTCCTCCTCGTCGACGTGCCGGAGGAGTACGTGGGCATCGTGACGCAGCTCCTCGGCGTGCGCCGCGCCGTGATGACGACGATGGACCACGTCGGCTCGGGCCGCGTGCGGATCGAGTACACCGTCCCGTCGCGCGGGCTGATCGGCTTCCGGTCGCACTTCCTGACCGACACCCGCGGCACGGGGACGATCAACACGCTCTTCAACGGCTGGGCGCCGTGGCTCGGCCCCATCCAGGCGCGGACGAACGGCGCCATGGTGGCCGACCGCGAAGGCACCGCGACGCCGTACGCGCTCTTCCACCTCCAGGAGCGCGGCGTCCTCTTCGTCCCCGCCGGGACGCCCGTGTACGAGGGCATGATCGTCGGCGAGTACTCGCGCGACGTCGACCTCGACGTGAACGTCTGCCGCGAGAAGAAGCTGACGAACATGCGCGCCTCGGGCCACGACGAGGCCGTCCGGCTCGTCCCGCACCGCGCGATGGGGCTCGAGGACGGGCTCGAGTGGATCGACGAGGACGAGCTGGTGGAGGTGACGCCCGACGCCGTCCGGCTGCGCAAGCGCGAGCTGCGCCAGTCGTTCCGCCCGCGCGGCCCGCGCGCGGGGCGCGTCGGCGGGCCGCCGACCGTCGTCGTGCGCGTCGCGTCCTGAGGCGTGCGGGTCGGCGCGCCGGAAGCGCCCGGCGCCGGCCCTCACGCGGGCGGGCGCGCCACCCGCCCGACCAGCGCGTCGATCCGCTCGACGAGCGCGTCGCCGTCGACCGGCTTCGCCATGTGCTCGTCGAAGCCGGCGGCGAGCGCGCGCGTGCGGTCGCTCTCGCTCGCGAGCCCCGTGATCGCGAGCGCGGGGAGGCGTCCGCGCCCGGTCCGCCGGAGCGCGCGCACGAGGGCGCAGCCGTCCTCGCCCGGCATGGCGATGTCGCTCACGAGAGGCCGTCGGCGCGGCGCAGCCGGTACTCGTGCTCGAACGGCGTCCCCGCGGCGACCGACGCCTTCCACGCGGCGACGCACCCGTCCGCGTCGTCGGGATGGAGGAACGCCGTCCAGGCCCACCCCTCGCCCGCCGGCGCCCGCCAGCGCGTACGCGATCGGCGCGATGACCGCGTCGAAGGACGCGAGCCCGAAGGAGAAGCGCGGCGGCGTGAAGAACCAGAGGCCGGCGGCGCCGCCGAGGACGAGCGCGACGAGCGCCGGCCCGAGGCCGCCGAACCGCGCGCTCGCCGCGATCGCGACGTAGAAGACCGCGTACGGCAGGCGCGCACGCCGGACCGGGTCGACGAGCAGCCGCACGACGAACGCGACCGCCACCGCGCCGAGCGCGAGCAGGCAGCCCGCCCGTCCCCTCACCGCTCGATTTCCTTCGGACGCGCCTCGGCGCGACGTCGGGGACGGCCTCGCCTCCGGCGTTCCGGGAGACGCGGCGCACGCGTACCCAGCTGATCGGCGCGGACGAGCGCGCGCACGTACTCGCTCACGGTGCTGAAGCCGCCGTCCGCCACGCGCCGCTCGATGAAGGCCCGGAGCGCATCGGGAAGCGAGATGTCGATGGTGGCCACGCGGCCGTCCGCGTCGGGCGTCCATACTCCTCCCCCGCCGATGACAGAAATCGACGAACGAAGTGGAGGGCGGTGCGCGCGCGCACCCGCCGCAGCCCGCACAGCTTCCGCGCTTGCCGGGGGGGCACGGCCTTGCTACGACGACCCGCCCATGGCGGAGCAGAAGGCAACGAACATCGTCTGGCACCCGGGTGCGGTGACGCGCGCCGACCGCGAGCAGCTGAACGGCCACAAGGGCGCCTGCGTCTGGCTCACGGGGCTCTCGGGGTCGGGGAAGTCGACGATCGCCGTCGACCTCGAGAAGGCGCTCTGGAGCCGCGGCGTCCGGGCCTACATCCTCGACGGCGACAACATCCGCCACGGCCTCAACAAGAACCTCGGCTTCTCCCCCGCGGACCGGACGGAGAACATCCGCCGCATCGGCGAGGTCGCGAAGCTCTTCGTCGACGCCGGGCTCGTCGCGCTCACCGCGTTCATCTCGCCGTACCGGGCCGACCGCGACCAGGTGCGCGCGATCATGCCGCAGGACTTCGTCGAGGTGTACGTCGACTGCCCGGTCGAGGTCTGCGAGCAGCGCGACGTGAAGGGCCTCTACAAGAAGGCGCGCGCCGGCGAGATCGAGGAGTTCACCGGCGTGTCCGCGCCGTACGAGGCGCCGCTCTCCCCGGAGCTCACGATCCGCTCGAGCGAGCTCACCGTCGCGCAGAGCGTCGACACGATCCTCGGCTGCCTCGCGAGCCGCGGCATCGTGAAGGGCTGAGGCCGACGGCGCCTGGTCGGTCCGCGCCGGGCGGCGGGCGCGGCGGCAGCCCCTCCCGGATCTCGGCCGAGAACGCGCGCGGGTCCGCGGCGCGCACGGTCACGTCGCTCGCCGCCCGGAGCGCGGGGAACGGGCGCGTCCGGTCGATCGCGCCGCGCTCGTAGAGCAGCTCGTCGAGCCGGCCGTTCGCGAGCACCCGCCAGTCCCACGTCGCGGGCCGTCCCGCGTCGAGCACGTGCAGCCGGATCGTCGTAGTGCAGTTGCGGGTGAGCGCGTTGTACCAGGCCGGCCGGCGCGCGAGCCGGTTCGCGGCGTCGACGTACGAGCGGAGCACGTGGCCTGCGGTCACCGGGTCCGCGCGGAGGCGGTACAGGAAGACGCGCTCGCCGCGGACGCCGCGCAGGCCGACGAGATCGTGCTCGTCGGCGACCACGTAGTAGAGCTCGTACTGGCGGAAGAACCCCCGGATCGCGGAGTACTCCTCGTCGCGCTCCTTGCGCGTCTCGATCGAGATCGCGAGGTGGCGGCCGTCGGCGAACTCCCAGCTCACGATCGTGTGCGAGATGAGCCGCGGCCCCCAGTACGACAGGAAGAGGTCGACCCCGCGGATGCCGGAGAGGTCGAAGGCGCGCTCCTCCCAGCGCGGGGTGAAGTCCGTCTCCGAGCGCCACTCGAAGTCGCCGAGGTCGTGGACGACGAGGCGGTCGCCCCGGATGTCCGCCGTGCTCGTCCGGGCGACGTCGGGCTGCCACGCGCGGTCGTTGCGGGGCGGGATGGCGAGCCACCAGCCGAGCACGGCGAGCCACGCGAGCCAGAAGAACGTCGCCCGCAGGCGAGCGCGCGCGACCGCCAGGCCGAGCGACGCCGCCCCGACGGCGGCGAGCCCCGCGGCCACCCACGACCTCGGGCCGTCGAGCCATACCGCGAGGCCCGCCCAGCCGATCGCGAGGGCCGTTGCGACGCCGCGGAGGACGCGTCCGACCGTCCGCATCACCGCGGCGCGCAGGCGACGATGCCGGCGGCGCACGCCCGATCCGCGTGCTCGAGCAGGATGCGGTGCACCTCGTCGATGACGGCCGGGTTCGCCTGACAGGAGTGCCCGCTGCGGACGACCAGCTCGGATTCGACGCCGTCCAGGTGCGCGCTCGCGTACCTGACGACGCCGTCGCTGCCGCCGGCGACCGGGCCCTCGCCCTTCACGGCGACGATGGAGTTCACGGCGACGCCGGGGGCGACCGGGATCGTGGCGAGCGTCCGGAGGAGCGGGCTGCCCGGCGACATGCCGTAGACGGCGCCGAGATGGAGCCCCCGCGGATCGAACAGGAGCGCGTCGGCGTTGCCGACCGAGGACGAGGCATCGGACGCGCGCCACTCGCCGTTCCGGCGGGTGTCGGATCGCGGCGAGGGGGCGTGATTCGATTCGTGGTGGCGAAGGCGGTACCGGCTCGCGCCGCCGGCTCGTCGCGCTCCCGAGCGCCGTGCGGCGGCTCGCGCAGGCCCGTCTCCCGCCTTGCCGTTCGAAGCGTCGCGCACGTCCGGGACTGCACCGCCCCGTCGGACGTGGTACCGAGGGGAGAGCGGCGGGGAGCCGTCGCGCCGCGGAAATGGGGTGACGCGATGAACACGCGCGCGCTCATGGCGGAGCGCCTCGGGACGTTCGTCCTCGTCATCGGCGGCTGCGGCGCCGCCGTCCTCGCCGGCGACCGGATCGGGTTCCTCGGTGTGGCCCTCGCCTTCGGCCTCTCGCTCCTCGTCGCCGCGTACGCGGTGGGACACCTCTCCGGCGCCCACGTGAATCCCGCGGTGAGCGTCGGCATCGCCGCGGCCGGACGGCTGCCGTGGCGCGAGCTTCCCGGCTACGTCGTCGCTCAGCTCGTCGGCGCGATCGTCGCGAGCGGCGTGCTCTGGGTCGTCGCCACGGGCCGGCCGAACGCCGATCCCGCGGCCGCGGGCTTCGCGACGAACGGCTGGGGCGCGTTCTCGCCGGGGGGATTCGGCTTCACGGCGGCGTTCGTCACGGAGGTCGTGCTGACGTTCATCCTCGTGTTCACGATCCTCGCGACGACCAACCCGCAGGCCCCGCTCGCGCTCGCGGGCGTCGCGATCGGCGGCGTGCTGGCACTCGTCCATCGACGAGATCGCGATCGAGCGCCCGGAGCGAAAGCCGACGCGCGAGCGCGCGTGAGCCCGCCCCGTCGCCGCGGCGCTCGCGGACCTAGCTCGACCCGTCCTGCGCGACGACCGTGAGCTCGACCGACGCCGCCGGCAGCGCGCCGGGCGGGTCGGCGGCCTTCACGATGCCGCCCAGGAGGACGAACGGCGCCTCGCCGCGCACCCACGCGACCCGCCGGAAGCCTTCGCCGCGGAAGCACGGCTTGCGGTAGACGATCCGGGCGCGCGCGAAGCGGAGCGCCCGCAGGTCGTGGCCGCGGGCGTGGAGCGCGTCGGCGACGAAGGCCTCGCACTCGCGGAGGTATTCCATGCCGGTCACGTGGCGGTTCGCGTCGGTCTGCTCGTAGTGCCAGACGTGCGCCGCGGCCTCCGCGAGCTCGGGCGCCCGGCCGGCGGGGACGAAGTCGGTCATCCGCGGCACGTCGACCACGCGCGAGGGGACGCCGCCGAGCCCGAGCTCGGGCGGCAGCTCGGTCACGCGCCGCTTCGCCGGGTCGGCGTCGTAGCGCGTGAAGACGTTCACGAGCCGCGCGCGCGCGACGAGCGCCCCGGCGCCCGAGCGGACCTCGTGCTCCCCCTCGCGCACGATGTGGCGCAGGGTCCCGTCCGGCTCGAGCGACTTCGCGAGGAAGCTCCGGCCCCGGACGTCGAAGGGAGCGCGCGGGTCGACGGGGACGTCGGTCGCCTCGAGCTCGACGTAGACGAGCGGCGTGAACACGCCCGTCAGCCGGCGGAAGTCGGGCATGCCGATCGCGCGGTGCCAGATGCCGAAGTGGACCCGCGCCGTGTACTCCGAGACGGCGGCGAGCTTGAGCGCCAGCCGCTCGGTCAGGTCGACGAAGCGGACCGGCTCGCGGACGCGCGCGCGCAGCACTCGGTCGATCGCGGGGACCCGCCGGGACATCGGGCGAACGTAGCGGGGCCGCGCGGCCGAGACAACGTCGGCGCGCGCGGCCGCGCGGGTCGCACGGCGCCGGCGCTACGGCGTCGCGGTGAACCCGAGGCTGTGGATGACCGTGCCCGACCGGTCGTAGAAGTCGAGCCGGGCCGTCGGCGCCGGGGCGGCGGTCGGGTCGACCGTCAGCAGGACCGCGTTGAAGCGGTCGATGTCGTACTCGGTGATCTGCGTGAGGAGGGTCGGGAGCGCGCCGAGGAGGCCGGCGACGCTCGGCGGCAGCTCGCGGAAGATCGGGTCCATCCCGATCGCGCCCGCGACGACCTCGGGCGTCGTGTGCGTCGCGTCGACGCGCTCGCCCGAGACGACGATGCCGTGAAGGTCGGTCGAGAGCCAGATGACGTTCCGGATGCCGTTCGTCTGGATGAAGTCGAGGAGCTTCGCCCGCTCGGAGGGATAGGCGTCCCAGCGATCGTACGGCTGGAAGAGGAGCGAGGTGATCGGCGGCCCGTTCATGATGAGCTTGAAGGTCGCGGTCGAGTCCTGGAGCGCGTGCTCCAGCCACTGGAGCTGCTCCGCCCCGAGCACCGTCCGCGACGGGTCGCTCATCGCGGTGACGCAGTCGGGCGTCGGCAGCACCGCCTCGCCCGACGAGCCGCCGGGACAGGTCGTGTCGTCGTCCGTCGTGACGAAGCCCGACGACACGCCGTCGGAGCAGCACGTGTACTTCGCGGACCGGTACTGCCGGAGGTCGAGCAGGAAGAACTCCGCCGCACTGCCCCAGCGGAAGCTCCGGTAGAGCCGCATCGGGTCGGTGCCGTCCTCGCGGATCGGGTTCCACGCGCGGAAGGCGAGGTTTCCGCGCTGCATGCGGGTCGCGAACGCGGGAACCGCGCCGGAGAAGTCGTTCCGCACCTCGTGGTCGTCCCACTGCACGTAGGTGCCCGTGGACCCGATCAGGTTCCGGAGCGGAGCGTCCTCGCGGTTCTCGCGGTACTTCGCGAAGTACTCCGCCTGCGCCGTCGCGTCGAGGCCGTCGGCGCGCGGGTCGTCGCCGTAGATCGTGTCGCCGATGAAGAACCACGCGTCTGGTGCCGCGAGGCGGAGGGGATCGAGGACCGTGAAGGGCCGGAAGAAGGCGTTCGCGTCGCCGGTCCAGCCGAGCCGGACGACGGTCGTCGCGTCGCTCGGCGACGGCGCCGTCTTGACGCTCCCGACGGGGCTCGTCGCCGCGCCCTGGCGGAAGCGGTAGAAGTACCGCGTCGCGGGGAGGAGAAGGCCCACGTCGGCCTTCACCGTCCCGTCGCGCGCCGGGTCGGGGACGAGCCCTGCGAGCGTCTGCACGCCCGTGGCGAACGTCGCGTCGGCCGACACGTCGAGGGCGAGCGGTGTCGCGCCGTCCGCCGGGCGCGTCCAGAAGATCGCGGTCGCGTCGGTCGCGTCACCCGCCGCGACGCCGAACGGGAAGGCGGCCGGCGCGGGGCCGGGGAGGCCGATGTCGGCCATCCGGTCGGCGACGCCGCCGGCGGCGTCGGTGATGCAGCCGAGGAAGCGGTCGAGCACGGGAATCGTGTTGTCGTTCGGGTGGGCGACGTCCGTGCTGCGCCGGTACGTCGTGAGCTTGTACTTCTCGCACGGGACGCCGAAGTCGAGCTTCGGGGCGGCGTCGGCGGCGAGCTGCGTCTCGCTGCACGCGGCGCGGATCCCCTTCTCGAGCTTGGCGCGCGCCTTCTCGGTCGCCGCCGCGGTGCTCGCGTCGGGGCAGGCGGCGACGCGCCCCCTGCCCGCGAGCGTCGCGCACTTCCGCGCGTTCTTCATCCGCGTCCCGACGTACGCCTGCACCCGCTTCGAGATCGCCGACTGGCACTTGCGGAGACCCGCGTCGGTGACCGGGGCCGTCGTGTCGTAGATCGTCGCGATCAGCGTGTCGGCGTTGATCGGCTCGACGTCCGCGTCCTGCACGGGAGCGGTCACGCAGGCCGCGAGCGCCGCCGCGTCCGCCGCGCTGTCGCAGGCGGGACCGAGCGGCGGCAGCGGTCCGGTGCACTTGGCGCCGATCGTCTTGGCCGCCGCCTGGGCGGCCTTCGCGAGCTTCGACGCGGTCGCCGCGTCGGTGACCGGGCCGTCGGCGGGCCGGCAGTTCACGGCGGGGGCGAGCTTGCCGCTCGAGCGCTCGTCCTCGCAGGTACCGATCGCCTTCGCCTTCGCCTTCACGTACTTCTCGACGGCCGACCCGATGGCAAGCGAGCACGGCGAGAGGGCGGCGCGGGCGGGCAGCGGGGCGAGCGCGCCGAGCGCGAGCGCGACGATCCGTCGTCGGGACATCTTCGATCCTCCTTGGTCGGCGAAGCAGGCACCGCTTCCCACGGATCGCCCGCGGGGCGCAACCGGAATCGGCCGCTCAGCGGAACGGGCAGCCCGGGTCCCCGGGCTGGGCGGGGAGCGGCGCCGTGCCGACCGGCGCGTTCAGCGACGGCGCGGCATCGAAGTCGAAGAGGTCCTCCAGCGTGTCCGCGTGGGCGTCGCGCGCGGTGAGGCTCGGGAGGCCGAACCGCTTCTCGATCAGCGCGAGGATCGAGGCGTGCGAGGCGACCGTGTGCGAGACCCAGTGTGGCTTCGCGAACGGGGAGACGGCGACGAGCGGCAGCCGGAACCCGAGCTGGTCGAAGGTGGCGCAGTTCCCGGGGTACGGCCCCGTCGGCGTGAAGAAGGAGCAGAGGCCCTTCGCCTGCGTTGCACTGATGCGGCAGTTGTCGCCGCCGCCCGGGCGCGTGCTGGCGGGCGGGTTCGAGAGGTCGGCGCACTGCCCGGGGGCGATGCCGTCGGGCGTCGACGCGCCGCCCTGCGGCGCGGGCGGCGGCGCGACGTGGTCGTAGAAGCCGCCGTGCTCGTCGTAGGTGAGGAAGAGGATCGAGTCCTCCCAGCTCGGGCTCGAGCGGAGCGCGTTCACGATCGTCGACACGAACCACTCGCCCGCCCGCACGTCGGCCGGCGGGTGCTCGTCGGTCTGGAAGAGCGCGCCGTTGATCGGCTGGCTCGGGCCGATCGACGGGTCGATGAAGGCCACGGCGGGGAGCGTGCCGGCCGCGGCGTCGGCGGCGAACTCGGCGACGGGCTTCGAATGCCCCGGCGTGCGGACGAAGATCGCCGAGTACGGGAGGTCCGTGAAGTAGTCCGTCCAGGAGACGCCCGCGGCGTCGAGCCGGTCGTACAGCGTCCCCGTGATCGGCCGGTAGCCCTGGGCGGCGACGATCTCGTTCGTGGTCAGGTGCCCGAACGAGGTGCCGGCGACCAGGTAGGAGCGGTTCGGGAACGTCGGCCCGATCACGTCGGCGAAGTAGCGGTCGCTCAACGCGAAGGTCTCGGCGAGGTCGTAGTAGAAGGGCAGGTCGGCGTCCGTGTAGTACCCCATCGTGTCGTGGAGGAGTGCCTGCTCCGGCGCCTGCGTCTCGGCGTTCACGCGCACGAAGCCCCGATTCGGACTCGACAGGAGCATCTTGTTCGGGCGGACGAAGTTCCCCTCGAAGTGGCTCCCGATCCAGCCGTGCTCGAGGTCGGGGCCCGTGCAGTAGCGCGGCTCGTGGAAGGCCTTCACGAGCCCGCGGCCGTTGCTCGGGTTCGCGTTCGAGCACGTGAGCGCACCCGCGGGCGACACCCGGCACCTGAGACCGTCGACGCAGGCGTGGTCGTCGGGCGGACAGCCCTTTCGCGCCCCGCGCCCGTGGGGGGCGTGGTAGGGCGAGCCGGCGACGTACGGGAGGGCGCCGAAGTAATGGTCGAAGCTCCGGTTCTCCTGCATCACGATGATGATGTGGTGCACGCGGCCGAGGTCTCCGTCCGCGTGGGCGGCGACGGCCGCCCCGAGGGCGCACGTCCCGGCGACGGACACCGCGAGCACGAAGGCGCGCTTCGACATGATCGCCCTCCCTGGATGGTGAGCGCGCCGCGATGGCGCCGCGGCGCCGGCAGCGAGCTGTAGCGCCCTCCACCCGGCGGGGGCAAGCCGACGCCGCCCGATGCGGCCCCCTCGGGCCGCCCCGCCGCCCTTCGGTCGCGCCCACGATTGTCCTAACAAACCGTTGACAGATGACGCGAATCCAGCCTAAGTGTTCCGTGAAACGACCTCGGGACCTTATGATTTTAGGCGACGACCAGGGCGTGGAGCTGGACCAGACCGACCGGCAGATCCTCGGGCTCCTGCAGGAGGACTGCCGGGCCCCGCTCGCCCGGCTCGGCGAGTCCGTCGATCTCTCCGCGCCCGCCGTGCTCGAGCGCATCAAGAAGCTCGAGGCGGCCGGCATCATCACCGGCTACCGCGCGATCCTCGACGCGCGCCGGCTCGGCCTCGACATCACCGCGTTCATCGGCGTGATCATCGGCCATCCGAGCGTCATCGGCACCTTCGAGCAGCAGGTCGTGGCGCTCGACGACGTCCTCGAGTGCCACCACGTCACGGGCGAGTACACGCTGCTCCTCAAGGTGAAGACGGCGAACACCTCGTCCCTCGAGCGGCTCATCAGTCAGATCCGCTCGCTCGACGGCGTGGCGAAGACGGAGACGATGGTCGTCCTCTCGACGCACACGGAGCGCGTGCAGATCGCCGTGCACCCCGAGCGCGACCGCACCCCGCACGCGCCCGCTCGAAACGGCAAGGCGACGAAGCGCGCGCGCCGCAACGGGGAGCGAAGCGCGCACGCGCGGGGAGCATGAGCATGGCGGAGCGTCAGCGGCGGGGGCTCGCGGATCCGAGGGACGTGCGCGACGCGTGCGGCGTCGGCTTCGTCGTCGACGTGAAGGGCGAGCGCTCGCACGCGATCGTCGAGAAGGGCCTCACCGTGCTCCGCAACCTGACCCACCGCGGCGCCTGCGGGTGCGACCCCCTCACGGGCGACGGCGCCGGCATCCTGGTCCAGATCCCCGACGAGTTCTTCCGCCGCGAGTGCCGGGCGGCGCGCATGCCGGCGCTCCGCGCCCCGGGGATGTACGGCGTCGGCATGGTGTTCCTCCCCGCCGAGCTCAACCAGCGCAACGAGTGCGAGCGCATCATCGAGAAGGTGATCCGCGAGGAGGGACAGCAGCTGATCGGATGGCGCCACGTGCCGGTCGACGCGGACGTGCCGGGCCCCGTCGCGCGGGCGGCGCTCCCCGCCGTCCGGCAGGTCTTCGTCGGCGCCGGACGCGACGCGAGCGACCCGGACGCGCTCGAGCGGAAGCTCTACGTGATCCGCAAGCGCGTCGAGCAGCTCGTCCGCACGGCGAAGATGCCGGAGTCCGAGCGGTTCTACGTCGCGAGCCTCTCGTCGCGGACGATCGTCTACAAGGGCCTCCTGCTCCCCGACCAGATCCCGGCCTTCTACCACGATCTCACGGACCCGCTCTTCGTCTCGGCGCTGGCGCTCGTCCACCAGCGCTTCTCGACGAACACGTTCCCGTCCTGGGACCGCGCTCATCCCTACCGCTTCATCGCCCACAACGGCGAGATCAACACGCTCCGCGGCAACATCAACTGGATGCACGCGCGCCAGGCGATGTTCGCCTCGAGCCTCTTCGACGACCCGACGAAGCTCTTCCCGATCATCGACCCGGCGACGAGCGACTCCGGGAACTTCGACAACGCCCTCGAGCTCCTCGTGCGCACGGGGCGCTCGCTCCCCCACGCCGTCATGATGATGATCCCGGAGGCGTGGCAGAACCACGAGGCGATGAGCGCCGCGAAGCGCGCGTTCTACGAGTACCACGCCTGCCTCCAGGAGCCGTGGGACGGTCCCGCGTCGATCGCCTTCACCGACGGCCGC
>Ga0070741_10016031_pt1 | contig 12582 bp, 16 predicted proteins | sample Coa_R1_4_FD_66440 | JGI IMG/M metagenome (GOLD analysis project Ga0070741, IMG submission 66440) | Surface soil microbial communities from Centralia Pennsylvania, which are recovering from an underground coalmine fire - Coalmine... | ecosystem: Environmental > Terrestrial > Soil > Unclassified ...
AACTGAACATTCATTCGAACCGCCAACTACTCAGTGCATATCCTTCATCTCGCCTGCTTTCTTGTCGCCCTTCATGGCCAGCATCTTGACGCTGTCCACATGAAGAGTGTCGTTTTCCACCGAACCCTTCACTGCCACATGATGACCCATGTGGTCTTTTAAAGTGTCAGCATTATCCACGTTCAGGACCTTGTGATCTTTGTCGGTGACGAACACCGTCTTTTCGCCGTTGCCGACGCATTTGTTCCCGCAATTTTCGTGCCCAGCAGCCGCCCCTTTGGCGCCGCACTTGGAGTCACTGACCCAGCCCTTCACAGTTGAAGCCTTGTCGGCGTCCTTCGCCACCGCCACTACCACCAGACAACACACCACTGACATGACCAGCAAAACCAGCAGCAGTTTCTTCATAGAATCGCTCTCCTGTTAAGTTAAAGAATCACTTTAAGTTACAAGTTCCGCCGGTGGAACTCGACTCCAGCGGCGCACGGTCGCAACACCAGCCACGACGAGGAAGAATCCCCTTTTACTCCGGCCCGCTCGCGACCGCAAGCAGAATCCACCTTTGCAACTTGAACACTCAGGTTCCACTGAAAAGACCAACAAATGTTTAAAAGGTTACGATTATTTTCTTGCGGAATTTGTGGGAGGCAGGTCACGCCGGGATTCCGGGACCACGTAAACCACTTCTCCAGGCCGCGCATAGCGCAATTGTTCGCGTGCCTCTTTTTCAATGGCCTGGGGATCGGACTTCAGTGCCTGGATTTCGTGCATGTAGCGGTCGTTTTCTTGTTGTAATTGTTTAAGCTCAACCTGCAAGCTGCCGTATTCCGAGCGCTTTTGTTGGTACACGACCATCCCATTGGCGCCGAAGATGACGTGCAGTCCCAGCCACATGGCCAGCACTCCGATACCGCCGGTGGCCAGCTTGCGCCGGCGCAGGTAGAGAGCTCGGGCAATTGCCGCTGCGCGTTGGGTGGAAGCTTCCCCAGATTGGAACTTTATTCGAATATCCATTTCTCCGCTGCAGCCATTAGTTTGTCTAAGCCTTCCGCAGTCCGCGCTTCGGCATACACCCGCACCACCGGCTCCGTGCCGGAAAGGCGATAGCACACCCACGAGCCGTCGTCGAGCACCAGCTTTAATCCGTCGGTGCGGACCACCTGCTCTACTTTATGACCGAAAACTTCGCGCGGCTCGGAACTCAGCTTTGTAGTGAACTTCTGTTTCACCTCCGGCGTCAAGCGGAAGTTCTCGCGCCGGGGATAAAAGGAACCAACTTTGCCAAATAGTTCACGTAATTGTTGCTGCAGTGGCTTGCCGCGGCGGGCCACCATCTCACAGCAAAGCAATCCCGCGAGAATTCCGTCTTTTTCCGGCACGTGATAACGGATGGAAAGTCCGGCACTCTCCTCGCCGCCAATGCAGATCTTGTCCTGCTTGATCAGTTCGCCGATGTATTTGAAGCCGACTGGCGTCTCGTGGAGCTCGATCTTTTGTTTGTCGGCGATGGCGTTGATGAGGTTGGTAGTGGCAACCGACTTTGCCACACCGTTGCGCCAGCCGCGGGTCTCCACCAGGTAATCGAAGAGTAGAGCGATGATGTAATTGGGTTGAATGAAGGTCCCATCCTGGTCGAGGATGCCAAAGCGGTCAGCATCGCCATCGGTAGCGATGCCGATGTGGGCTTTGATCTCGCGCATTTTGTCGCGCAGCATGGAAAGCAAGTGGTCGTCCGGTTCGGGAGCGTGCCCCCCGAAGAGAACGTCGCGGTAGTTGTGAACGGTGGCCACGCTGATGCCGTCCTGCTCAAGCAGGCGATCGGGGTACTCACGCGCGGCGCCGTAAAAGGGATCGAAGCCAATACGAAGGCCCGCTTTTTTTATGGAATTCAGATCTACGATTTCGGCGAGTCGCGTGAGGTAGGCGGGACGAACGTCAATGGTCCGGGACTCGGCAGGGGTGGAGGTTTGAGCCGTGCTCGGAGCGCCGCCGGAGTCCGCCGCCGCGATCTCCGCCTCAATCTTCTTGGTGACCTCTGGCAACGCCGGAGCGCCATCCGGCGTGGAAAATTTTATGCCGTTGTATTCCGGCGGATTGTGGGAGGCGGTGAAATTAATCGCCCCGTCGGTCTGCAGGCGTATGACTTCGAAGGCGATGGCGGGAGTGGGAGCAGCCTCGGAGGCAAGTAGCGGCCTGATCCCGTGTCGGGTGAGAATCTCCGCAGCGAGGCTGCAAAAAGCTTCGCCCAGAAAACGCGGATCGCGGCCCACAATGATGCACGCTCCGCTCGGTTTTTCCGAGAGGACATAGCGCGCAATGCCGGTCACGGCTCGGCGCACGTTGGCAAAGGTGAAGTCTTCGGCCATTACGGCGCGCCATCCTGAAGTCCCGAACTTGATCGGCAAAGCCATATTCCTCACTTATGATGTAAGCCCCAAGCCGGGTGCTACTGTACGGGTAAGCATGTATTAGCTTCGGCTCACGCCGGGGTTCAAAGCAGCATCCGATTCTAAATTATGACCGACAAAAGAATTGTTCTCTCCACTGCCGGTTCGCAAGCTGAGGCGGAAAAGATCGCGCAGGCGTTGGTGGAGCGGGGGATAGCGGCTTGTGTGAATGTCGTGCCCGTCCATTCGGTCTACCGTTGGCAGGGGAAGGTAGAGAGCGCTGCTGAATTCCTGCTGATCATCAAGACCACGGCGGCCCGCTACGCGCAGGTGGAGACCGCGATTCGCGAGTTACATTCTTATGATTTGCCGGAATCTGTGCAGATACCGATCGAAGCGGGCAGTGATAAGTATCTGGAGTGGATTGCTGATTCCGTCAAATAGCCGCTACTTTGGCCGGCGGGCGCTGAGGTTGAGGCGCCAATAGTCGAGGGTGAAGGGCGGATTATCGTCCTCGGCAGCGCGGGTAAGTTCGTCTACGAACAGCGTCCGCAGGTCAGGATCCGGAATACACTCCATGTGGCGACGGAAAATCACGCTGGGCAGGAACTCACGGTAGTGCTGTGCGTCGGAGAGCACGACCGGCGCGGATTCCAGCCAGCTTCGGATTTCGATAAATCCCGCGTTGCGGAGCCGGTCCGCAGTGGTTTCGGCGCCCGCGAATTCCCAGGGAGATTGCCAGTCGGCAAAGAAATCTGCGAACGGCGACCGATGCATCAGCTTTTCCGCCCGCGCCAGCAATTTCGCAAGATTGGGCCCGCCACCGCACTGTGCTTCCAACCAGCCACCTGGCCGAAGCCCGGAAAAAAGGCTGCGAAATAATTGGTCGTGGTCTCTGATCCAATGAAACGCAGCAGTGCTAAAAACAGCATCTGCGACCCCAGAGAGGGGCAGCTCCTGAACATCCGACAGCACAAAAGACACTCGCCCATCGAAGCGGGGCTGTAGATGCTCGCGCGCCTCGCGCAACATATTTTGCGAAAGGTCGACCGCGATGACGTGACCGCGGGGAAGAAGCTCTAACAACTGTTCCGTAAGTCGCCCGGTGCCGCAACCGGCGTCAATAACAGTTTCGTCGCCGCGAAGGCGCAGCCGGGAGAGCACCTTCTCTCCCCACCCGACCTGCGGCGACGAAACGCGGTGATAGACCTCGGAGTTCCACTCGCGGGAAGCGCCGGCCTTTTCGACGGTCACGCCTCCCAATATAGGTCGGCCGCGCGCTTTCGCCAATCGATGATCTGGCCTATGCCGCCCTCCGCCGCCGGGCAGCGCTGCGGGCCTGGCGTGAGAGCGATTGCCGCGAGGCCGCGCTCCGCGGTTTCTTCTTCAAAGCACGCGACACTGCACGCGACCGCTTGGGATTGGTCTTACGCCGCCGAGAGCTCTTACCCTTCTTCAGATCGCGGCTCGCCTGCTTGCGGGTACGCGACGACGCCTTGCCTTTGGCCGGTGGTTTCAGTTTCACTCCGGCGCGCCGGGCCTTGGAAAGCCCAATCGCAATTGCCTGCTTGGTTGAAGCCGCTCCGTGTTTTCCCTCGCGGATGTGATGAATCTCCTCGCGCACAAACTCACCGGCTTGCGTGCTTGGGGACTTCCCTTCCCGCGCGTCTTCCTGCGCTCGTTCAATGGTCTCTTCGTCTGGCATCGGTTCTCCTCCTTGTCGTTGGCCAAAAGCTTGGTCCTGCTCTGCAATTTTCGATGAAAGCACCGGCAGGCGAGATTGCCCGTCGTACGGGGAGTGCCCGGAGCATTGGGAACTGCCGGATGACTATCCGAGCCACTCCGGATTGTGAGCGGTGGAGTCGAACTGGTCGCTGGTCTTGTAGAGCTCGAACTCTCCTTTCTGCGCGGACTTGTCGGTCTTGGCCAGAAGCGCGGCCACTTCGGACTGGCTCAAGGGATGGAACTCGCGGGCGGCTTTCAAAGCCTGCTGCAGGATTTCCATGGAATCGCACCCGGTAATTACCACGCTAGTGGGCAGATTCATGGCGTAGTGCAGGCACTCGATAGGTGTGACGGTGTGGCTGTTCAGGATCAGCTTGTCACCCATCGGCTTCATTCCGAGCACCCCGATTTTGTGTTCCAGAAGCATGGGTAGGACTTTCTTTCCGAAGCTGTTGAAGTGTGCGTCCATTACATTGAGAGGCATCTGCACCGTATCGAAGGTGAAATTGTGTTTAAAGCCGGTGCTCAGCATTTTCAGATGGACGTCTGGACTCTTGTGGCCGGTGAATCCGATGTATCGAATCTTGCCGGCCTTCTTAGCTTCCAGGGCAGCTTCCATGCCGCCGCCGGCGCCGAAGATACGGTCCGGATCTCCCATGCGGATCACTTCATGAAACTGCCAGAGGTCGAGGTGGTCGGTCTGCAGCCGCTTCAGCGATTCGTCCAACTGCTGGGCGGCGGACTTTTTGGTCTGGCCGTCAACCTTGGTCATCAGGAATGCTTTCTGCCGATATCCGTCGCGCAGCGCCTTTCCCATGCGAATCTCGCTCTTACCTTCGTTGTAATCCCAACTGTTGTCGAGAAAGTTGACGCCGTTGTCGAGTGCAGTGCGCACAATGCGGATGGCTTCCTTCTCGTCGGGGACTCCAAGGTGAAAACCACCAATTCCGACGATCGAGACCTTTTCGCCGGTTCTGCCAAGCGTCCGATATTGCATGCTGCCTCTCTTCTCTTCAGCTCCCGCTTTTGATGCCAATCCCGAGGCGATTTTTGTGGAGGCAATCGCGCCGATGGCTGCGCTTGCCAGGAAGTCCCGCCGCGACCAAGCGTTATTGCTGGGCATGTTGACCTCCTACGGATCAGGAATCCGATTCAACGCGAGTAGATTCGGCAAGGGCCCTTAGCGGTTCACCATTTGCGTTAGATCAACCTCGGCGCGCTCGCGGATGTCATCCAGACGGTACTCTTTTTTCAGCTCTCCATTAAGAAAGACGGTTTGCAAAAGACCCGTGGTGGCTCCGGCGCCGGCGGATGTGGTCACGGTCTCGAAACCGTGATCATGCTCGACGAGCGCCAGGCGTCCGCGCTTCTGCCCTTTACTCTGGTCGGTGATGGGTTGCTTATAAACTTCTCGGGTCTCCCCATTGATGACGATGCTTGACGATTTGAACGCGAATTTCTGGGTGTCGCGATTAAGTTGCTGCAACAGCGCCCCGCCCATGCCAAACGCAATGTTGTCCGCCGACCAGCCGGCGCGGGTGATGGTAGCGAGCACATCCTGAATCGTCCAGTAGTTCACGCCGTCGCCTTGAATGAGGCGCACCTTGGGGTCGAGTACTTTGTAGCCTTTGGAGTTAGTCTCAAAGCCAAACTTGCGGCCCAGAATTTCCAATACGTTCAGGACAATGGTCTTGGGATCGCCGGAATCGGGGCGTATCACCAGCACACCGTCCCTGGCCAGAACCTTTTCGCGAAGCTCCTCGCCCCAGATGTGCTCGCAGGCATTGAAGACGTCGTAGGAATCGCTGACGCAAGCCACAGTTCCCCTGGGAAATTGCTTGAGCATATTTTCGTAGGCTTCACGTTCGTGGTCCCGGCCCCAGGCAGTAATGGTGGAGTGTTCAGCGGCGGGAACACTGAATCCCGGCATTCCCTTGACACCGTAGTAGGCCTGCAGCAGGCGGATACCGGCGGTGGTGTCCGTACCTTGAAAATTCACCAGATGGGCAGCGCCCCCAATGCCTGCGGTTTCCTCGCTGGAGACACCGCGATAACCAAAGTCGTGCAGCTTGAAAGGAATCAGCGAAGGATCACCGGTCCGCTTTAAGTGGAACAAGAAAACCTTCTTGATCTCGCGCGACAGCGTGGCCACGGTGATGGGGTACCAGATCTTTAGCAGTAGGGTCTCAAGATAATTGGTGAGCCAGGGAGCGCTGGGATCGGTGTTTTCTACTGTGGCTAGTACATTTGATACCGGAACCACGGTTCCTTCCGGTACAGCTTTGATTTCGATCGGCAGGCGTCCGCCCCAACGTTGGTAGAGCTCGGTCCAACCCTTGCGATTGAAGTAACCGGGGTGACCAAAGTGGACGCGGCAAAACTCGTCGGCTTCGTCTATGTCCTGGAGGCTGAACACTTCACCCTGCAAATAGTGTTTGAGGTAGTACTGCAATCCAAAAAAGACCAACTCGCCGAACATTCCGCCGCGGGATTCGACGTAGCTGTAAACCTTTTCTGTTCCCGGGGGGTATTGCCGCCAGTGGGTAAATTTGTAGGTATCCGTCATCAGCAGAAGATTGGGACGGATGCCATTATTGTCTTTCATGCAGCAATGATAACGAATGGGCGCGTGTTGGCGCTGATCTTAGAAACATGTCCTTCGCTGCGCTCAGCATGACAAAGCAAAACCTAGGTTCCTCGGCACACTCGGGATGACAAAAGAAGCTTTGACTTACCTCGGTAACTTTGTGCGCGCTGAAGGCTAACCTACGATGTAAAGAAGAAGGTGTTTATGGGTCGTCGCCGTCATCCGCGGACAGAGGTCAAGCTGCGGGTCCAACTCTGGGGAACCGACCAAAGTGGCCACCGTTTCATGGAGGTCGCTTGGACGGAGGACCTGAGCCAGAGCGGCACTCACATCCGCGGAGTCTGTGCACCGCTGCGGCTGGGTCAGGTTGTTGGCCTGACTTACGGAGAACAGCAAAACGAATTTCGCGTGGCCTGGGTGGGAGAGCCGGGCACGCCCTACGAAAGTCACGCCGGGCTGGTAGAGCTCCGAGCCAGCACCTCGATCTGGGGGGTGAACCTGCCACCGGCTCGCCCCGATAATTACGTCTCGCCCAGCGACCGCCGACAGCACGCACGATTCAAATGCTTTATCAGCGCACTTTTGCGTCCGGCAGGAACTACCTTGCCCGTATGGGGGCAGGTAACGGACATAAGCTCGGGCGGGTGCTATGTGCAGACTGGCACGCCCCTGGCCGTGAACAGCCGGCTAACTATCGAGCTGCTGATGAATGATTCCCGCCTAAAAGCTGAAGGCATGGTGTGCAGCAATCATCCGGGACAAGGCATGGGGCTAAAGTTTTTGGAAATGTCTGACCAGCATCACGCGCAGGTGCAGCAGTTCGTGAAATGGTTTGCCTCCACAGATTCGGCTGCGGCTGGGGCCGGGAGCCAGCCACCTATTCCGCCCACCACTCGCCGACGCACTTAGATGGACCGTTGACACTCTAGTTAACAGTCCAAACGGGTAGGATTTTAACCTGAGTGTCCCAAATTAGGCCGTGGTCGCGGCTTTCAGCCATTCCTGTAACCCTTCTTAGGAGTCCTGCAGCAACTCTCTTTTTTCCATTGACTTATGGGCAAAAGGATTGCTAAACTGCGCGGTTTTGGACGTGCTGTTTGGGCCAATCTGTAAGGCGCTGCAATAAATGTACCTTAGAGTGAATCCTTAACCCGGCCACGAGAATCCAAATTTGTTACAGTACAAAAATTCATATTAAGGGCAGAACTTATCATGGCTAAGCGACGCGGAAATCCGAACTGGGGGAAGCCCGAGCCCATTGGGCCCGTGGTTCCTACGGTTACCGAATTTGAGCAGGTGGTTCGCGAGTACAAGCTCCAGCCAGATCAATACTTGCGCTCCACTCGGCTGCGCGAATGGGCGCGCCGTAACAAGAACTCGAAGTACATTCCTGAGCCCTTGCTTGAGGCTTGGGGCTTTGAGATCGAATCAACCCTGTAATTGATTTTAGAAAGCCTGCACAGGCCGCCATTCGGCGGCCTTTTCTTTTCGAACCCCGCCTTTTCAAAGAGTACGGCTGTGCAGTTCTCGTAAACTGTGGGCATGCACCTACCGATTGCCGGCGGCGATCTCGCAGCCCTGATTATTGCCACCAGTTTTGCAGCGGGGCTGAACGTTTACGCCACGGTGGCGACGCTGGGAGCGCTTGGCCGCGCGAATCTTCTCAGTCTTCCTCCCGGGCTGCATCCGGTGATGAGCTGGTACGTTATCGGCGCATGTGTTCTGCTTTTTATAATCGAATTTTTTGCCGACAAAATTCCCGCATTCGACCTGGTGTGGAATGCGCTGCATACGTTTGTTCGTGTTCCCATAGCAGCGCTGCTGGCTTATGGCGCTACCAGCCAGCTCTCTCCGGGCATGCAGTTGCTGGCCGTAGTCATCGGCGGAGGAATCGCGCTGGCTGCGCACGGCGGAAAAATCGCGGCACGTACTGTAGTGACACCCTCGCCCGAACCACTCTCCAACATTGGCTTGAGCCTGGGCGAGGACGCGCTGGCAGTCTTTCTCACCTGGTTTGCAACCCGGCATCCGTACTGGAGCGCAGCCATCGTGTTGCTAGCTCTGGGCGTTATCGTGGTGATGGTGCGGCTGGTGATCCGTGCAATGCGAGCGTTATTCCGCGGCGCTGAACGGGAATTATCTCCCTCAACGCCGGCGAAGGGTTAAGTCTGAATCTAGCTGGCTTTAGCGGCTTTGGAGGGATACAGCGAGGTCAGCCGGGTCAGCAGCTCGGGAGGAGAGATTGGCTTTGCCAGCACCTCGAATTCAATGCCCTGTGCGCGCGCATTCTCCAGCATGTGCGAATAGTTGGTGTGGCCCGTAATCAGCAGGATCTTACAGTCGGGCAGGGTCTGGCGAATCTGCAACGCAGTGTCCACGCCGTTGCGATCCGGGAGTCTTATGTCAATGATGGCAACATCAGCCGCTACGCCAGAAGCGGCCTCGATGGCAACCGCGGCCGTCGGAGCAGTGATGGCGAGATACCCGGCGCTGCGCAGCAATTCCGCCATGCTGAACGTGACCAGGTGATCGTCGTCCACCACGAGCACCACCGGTTTGCCTTCAAGGACCATTGCTAGACAGGGTATTTTCTTTTTAGGTTAGGCTGCTTGATCGCACTCAACCGCCTGCTCGGCATCCGAACTCGAGCGCAACCCGGATTGGAGCCACGCCTGAACGAGCGCGCTCTGACCCAATCTCACGAGCAGCCATTGTGCGACCACGCTATTGCGTCTAACGTGGCCGGCAATCTGATCGCCGGAGAGCGGGTACCAGGGACTTCCAGTGCGCGGATCGGATTTGCCGGCGGCGTCCAGAATCCGCGTTTCCACTACGCCCGCCAGTATACGGTAGTCGCGGACGGGTGACCCGTCAGCTGGTTCAACTCGTAGCCGATCGCTTGCTGGCATAACTTCCCTCCCAGCTGAACTGTACGGACAAAAAGATGCCACGGAGAGGGGGGTGGTTGTCAACACTGTTGACCTAAATTCTGCGCCTCGTGTCACCAGACAGAAGTGAGATGCTGACCCGCTGGGATCGCCTGTTAGGTGATGGGCTGCAGCAGCTTGCACGGGTAGCAACCCAGAGCGCAAGCAGAAGCTCTCGGGTTGATCCGAACTCCTCACCATCTAGGTGAAACTGGCTCCTTCGCCTGAGTGGTAAGCGCGGAGGCCAGTCGCGCCACGGTGGGGGCGTCAATCGTCTTCACACCTGTTGGTTCGCCCTGCGACTGGAACTGAGCCAGGGCGGCCAGGGTGCGGGTTCCAGCGACACCGTCTATCCTCCCGGGAGGAAATCCGAGGTAAGCCAAGTACAGCTGGGCGGCGCGGATGGTGAGGTCCGGTGAGGGACCAGCGGAATATTTCCGGAAGGCTTGCTTGAGGCGAACATCGTAGCGGTTGGTAGCGTAGTTAGGCCCGTTATAACCACGCGCAAAGGTGGCCCAATCGTGAGCTAGCAGGGGAGCGCCGAGGCCTGCGCCCTGCAGAAAGCTACTCATAGCGGCGATCTGGCGGTCTTCGGATTCGCCCATGGCTGCGACCATCTCTTCCACATCCTGAAAGCCGGCGAGCAGGTGGTTTGCGCCCATGATCTGGCCGATTCCCCAGGACGCGCTCTGCAGCGCGGCGGCACGGTCTTTTTCGATGGCAGCAGCCAGGCGAAGGTATTGGTGCGCGCCGCGGGCGCCGTATCCGCCGGGGATGGGAGCGCTGATTTCGCCGTCGTCGTCGAAGCGGCCGCGGGTCAAGCGATGGAAGACATGGCGCTCGTAGAGAATTTGCGGACGGCGGTCGGGGAGGTATCCGCACCCGGACGTTTCGACGGAGAGCACGGCCCAGATCTCCGGCGGGTGCACGCCCAAAGCGTCAGTGACGGCGGCGAGGCCGTCGGCTGAGAGTGCCCAGGCGGGGCCCTGGAACGGAAGTCGCATGGAGTTTTATGTGTAGGAGTGTGGCAAGTCGCGTATGCGGTCTACCCCACCCCTCCCCCTCCCTCGGTTAGCAGAATCAAAGATTTGGGTGGGATTGGCAGCCGAAATCTTTGAATTAAAAACAGTTACATACAAAATCTTGACATCGAGCAAGTTATTTCTTAAAGAAGCAGGATGTCGCGAAAATGAAACTTGCAGAAGCGTGGCTGAGCTGGGGGATATTTGTCAAGAAATTGTTGCGAGAGGGATTCCTCGCAGGGCTAAAGCGCTGCTCGGAATGAGAGATCGGTGAGGGTTTTGTCGTCAAATCGTTCGAATGGGGAGTAGCCGATCAGCGGCTGGTCGTCTTTGCGCATTGTTGAGACTTCGGGATGAGATGCTCATGCTCCTCGAATCATTGGGCATTCACCGTCTGGCTTGGGGCGTCAGACGCTTTTTCCAGTTTTTCGAGATCGCGCAAGAGTTGTCTGTTGATCTTGTCGGCTACGTCCGCGGTTGCGCCTTTGTATTTGGCTCCGGTACTTTCCTGGGTGCTGGTCCAGACAACGTCCCCGTCGGTGTCCACTAGGCGAACGGCCACACGCGCATCGCTGATGGTTTCAGTTGATACGCTCGAATCGGCCATCGCGGCAGATCGAACACGTGTACCTTCACTCGTCGAATGAAGCTCCTGTGAGGTCTTCTCCAAAGCAGTACCCTTCAAAACGGCATCCGCTCTGTCCTTGTTCTCAGTTACGACAAAACGCTTGCTCTCGCTCAATTTGTTTATAAGCATTGCCTGAACTTGCTTCGAGATCACGTCATCACCGAAGCTGTCGACATAGATTCGACGGATCTGGAGCAGTTTCTTGCCAAGATCGTCTGTCAGCACGGACGTGGGTCGTGGGTTCGACGAGGAACCGTTAGGAGCGGGCTGCTGTGCTGCAAGTGCCGCGAGTAACAGGATGGTAGAAATCATAGGGCTCCTAGTTGCCCTTCCCGCTTTTGCGGGCCTCATCATCTTGGTATTCAATTTTGCGGCCGGTGCGCGCTTCCAGGCTCGCGAGCGTGACACGAACGACATCTTTCCCTAGTTCGAAGACTGCGGCTTGTTGCTTGTCATTTTCATCCTGATAGCCGAGTGTCAGGAAATGCTTCCGTTTCTTTGAGAAAAGTGCCAAGGGTGTGACCATGATAGCGACACCCAGCCGCCGCCCGGCCTTTTGGCCGTATTCAAGATCGTTCACCCGGTCGTATGGGATCTTCAACTCGCCGTGACCATAAGAAAAGACGAATACCTTCTCATCCGAGGTCGAAGATCTGCCTTCAGTTCCTTCTTTTAAGGAGTTTACGGTTCCTCCCACATACATGGTCTTGTTGCTCCCGAGCCCGGCGAACAGACCTGCGTCCATCAACAGCAGCATCGTGAGGGATAATGCCAGTGACCGCTTCATAGGCCCTCCATCAGAGGGCTTGAATTATGCGCCTGGAATTCTGAATGTCAAGTGAGTTGTTCTGTAAGCAAAACGTGTTGGAGGGGTAGAGGGATTCCTCGCAGGGCTAAAGCCCGCTCGGAATGACAATTGATTTGGGCCTTTCCCAGGGCTGACGCCCTGGGCTAAAAGCTGTTTCGCCCTCCGGGCTCGATCTCGGAATGACAATTGATTTGGACCTTTCCCAGGGCTGACGCCCTGGGCTAAAAGCTGTTTCGCCCTCCGGGCTCGATCTAGGAATGACAATTGATCGGGGTCTTTCCCAGGGCTAACGCCCTGCGCTAAAAGCTGTTTCGCCCTCCGGGCTCGATCCCGGAATGACAATTGATCGGGACCTTTCCCAGGGCTGACGCCCTGGGATAAAAGCTGTTTCGCCCTCCGGGCTGGAGTGAGGAGGAGAGCATCGGGCAATTATGGAATCGGGGATGGGAGCATCGGGGACTTGCGGAATTGGCTAAAGAAAATTGGAAGGCTGGCGAG
>Ga0070741_10016032_pt1 | contig 12582 bp, 13 predicted proteins | sample Coa_R1_4_FD_66440 | JGI IMG/M metagenome (GOLD analysis project Ga0070741, IMG submission 66440) | Surface soil microbial communities from Centralia Pennsylvania, which are recovering from an underground coalmine fire - Coalmine... | ecosystem: Environmental > Terrestrial > Soil > Unclassified ...
GAGGCCGGTGTCGTCGGCCACGGCGGGCTCGCCGGCGGCGGCGGCGATGGCGGCCGCCTTGAGCCGGGCGTTCTCCAGCAGCGTCGCGCCGGTCTCCTCCACCTCGGGCACGGACGCCGGCCGGGGAAGGAGCTCGAGGCCGGGGACGGCGGCCCGCAGGATGACGGCGATCTCGGCCGACTTGTCGGGATTGGCGGAGGCGAGGACGAGGCGCACGGCTCGCTACTTCGCCCGGGGGGGCGGCGGCGTGGCCAGGACCTCGGACTGGAGCTCGAGGATCTCGGCGATGCCGTGCTCGGCCAGCGAGAGGAGGTCGTCGAGCTCGGCCTTGGAGAAGGCCTTGCCCTCGGCCGTGCCCTGCACCTCGACGAAGCGGCCGGAGCTGGTCATGACGACGTTCATGTCGACCTCGGCCTTGACGTCCTCGACGTAGGGCAGGTCGAGGAGGGCGACGGCGTCGACGATGCCGACGGAGACGGCGGCCACCCCCTCGGTCAGGGGGTGGGCGGGGATCCGCCGGGCGGCCACCAGCCGGGTGCAGGCGTCGTGGAGGGCGACGTAGGCGCCGGAGATCGACGCCGTGCGGGTGCCGCCGTCGGCCTGGATGACGTCGCAGTCCACGGTGATCTGCGCCTCACCGAGGACCGGCAGGTCGCAGACGGCCCGCAGCGACCGGCCGATGAGCCGCTGGATCTCCTGGGTGCGGCCCGACAGCTTGCCCTTGACCGCTTCCCGCTCGGTCCGCTCCGAGGTCGACCCCGGCAGCATGGAGTACTCGGCGGTGACCCAACCCCGGCCCTTGCCCCGCAGCCAGGGCGGGATCCGGTCCTCGACCGAGGCGGTGCAGATCACCTTGGTGCGGCCCATCTCGACGAGGACGGAGCCGGCGGCGAACTCGGTGAAGTCGCGGGTGAAGCGCAGGGGGCGGAGGTCCTCGGGGCCACGGCCGTCGGCTCGGGTCGTCATCTCGTCGCCTGGCTCTAGATCCTCGTCCGTTGGTTCGGGGCGGCCAGCAGGACCTCCCGGCCGAAGGCCTCCGAGCCTTCCACGACGGAGCCCATCGGGTCGAGTCCCGGCCAGAGATGGGTGAGCATGAGGCGGCGGGCGCCGGCCGCCCGGGCCGCCTCTCCCGCCTGACGGGCCGAGAGGTGGATGGCGCCGGCGCCCTTCGGTCCGCCGGTCCCCTGGAGGGAGGCTTCCGACAGTACGAGGTCGGCCCCCGGGTCGAAGGCCTCGACCGACCACCCGGGGCCGGTGTCGGCGGTGTAGACCAGCCGCTTCCCGTCGGCGGTGGCCTCGACGGCCAGCGTGGGCGGCGGGTGGGCGGTCCGGGAGAAGCGCAGCCCGCAGCCGTCGACGGTGACGGCGTCGCCGTCACCCACGGCTGTCCAGGCGAAGGTCCCGCCCCAGTCGCCGTCGACCAGCGTGGCGAGGCGGGCCCCGGTCCCGTCGGGGGCGAAGACCGGGAAGCCGGTCCGGCCGAGGCCGTATCGGAAGAGGACGTGGAGCCCGTAGATGTCGGCGCAGTGGTCGGGGTGCCAGTGGGTGATGACGAGGGCGGTGAGGTCCTCGACCGGGCAGTGGCGTTGCAGGTTGGCCAGCGTGCCGTTGCCGCAGTCGAGCCAGAGGTTGGCGCCGGCCGTCCGCAGCAGGTAGCCGCTGCAGGCGCCCCCGGCCGGGGCGCCGTAGGAGCCCGAGCAGCCCAGGACCGTCAGTTCCACCGCCAGGCCTCCACGTCGTCGACCTCCGGGCCTAAAAAGCGCGATCCGAGCCGCCGGAACGTGGCCGGGTCGCCGCTGGTGAGGAACGTTCGGCGGGCCGGGTCGCCGGCGCGGCGCCGGGCGCCGACGGCGTCGAGGACGCCGGCCACCTCGAAGGCCGTCTCCTCCCCGGACGAGACGAGGACGACCCGTTCTCCATCGGGACCGCGGCCCATCACCTCGCCGATCGTCCGGGCCAGCAGCGGGTAGTGCGTGCAGCCGAGCACGAGGGTGTCGATGCCGGCCGCCTTCACCGGGGCCAGCAGCCGCTCGGCCAGGATGAACACCTGGTCGGAGTCGACGTCGCCGGCTTCGACGAACTCGACGAAGCCCGGGCAGGCGGCGCAGGCCAGCCGGATGCCGGGCCAGAGGGTGGCGGCGGCCCGCTGGTAGGCGCCGGAGGCGATGGTGCCGACGGTGCCGATGACCCCGACCCGGCCGGTGCGGGTAACCCGGGCCGCCGCCCGCAGGCCGGGCTCGATGACGCCGGTGAGCGGGACTTCGTAGCGGGCCCGGAGCTCGGTCAGCGCGGCGGCGGCGGCCGAGTTGCAGCCGACGACGACGAGCTTCACGTCGTGGCCCATCAGGAGTTCGGTGATCTCGAAGGCGTACTTCAGGACCTCCTCCTTCGGCTTCGGGCCGTACGGGAAGCGGCCGGTGTCGCCGAAGTAGACGAGGTGCTCGTCGGGCAGCAGGTCGATGAGGGCCCGGACGACCGTCAGCCCTCCGAGCCCGCTGTCGAAGACCCCGATCGGCCGCCCGTCCATCGGGCTCAACGTATCCGCCGGTACCCGGCCGCGGACGCATCCCGGTTTCGGCGTTCCTGAGGAACGACAGGTGTTCCCGAGGAGCGCCGGTTCGAGGCCACACCACGGCGGAGCCGAACCGGCGCTCTGCAGGAACGACAGGTGTTCCCGAGGAACGCCGGTTCGGGCGGGTCAGGCGGCGGAGGCGGCCCGGCGGAGGCGGTCGGCGACGGCGGCGCCGATGCCGTGCTCGGGGGGCGGCACCGCCAGCAGGACGTCGAGGCCGCGGCGGTCGGCCTCCCGCAGGCGCTGGTAGAGGCACTGGGCGTAGGCGGCGGCGCCGCCGGCGGGCGGCAGCGCGTCGACGCCGGCCGGGAGGCCGTCGATCCGCCGGGGGGCGAGGACGCCGACGCGCTCCCCGCCGGCGAGGAGCTCTCCCGCCCGGGCGGCCACGGTGCCGGCGTCGAGGACCTCGACCCGGGCCTCGGGGGCGTAGTGCGACGGCAGCGTCCCCGGCGCCCGGACGGGCTCCGCGCCGCCGGCGGTCGGCGCCGCGAGGTCGCCGTCGCCGGCACCGGCGCCGACCCGCGCCACCGGGGTCACCTCGACGGTGTGGCCGAGCGCCTCGGAGATGGCCTCCACCGACAGGCCGCCCAGTCGCAGCACCCGGGCCGTGCCGGCGCTGAGGTCGACGATCGTCGACTCCACCCCGACGGAGCAGGGCCCGCCGTCGAGCACGACGTCGACGTCGCCGCCGAGGTCGGCCCGGACATGGGCGGCGGTGGTCGGGCTCACCCGTCCGAAGCGGTTGGCCGACGGGGCGGCGATGCCTCCTCCGAAGGCCGCGAGCAGCTCCAGGGCCAGCGGCTGGGCCGGCACCCGCAGCCCGACGGTGGCCGCGCCGCCGGTGACGGCGTCCGGTACCTGCTCGGCCCGGGGCAGGATCAGCGTCAGCGGCCCGGGCCAGAAGGCCTCGGCCAGGACCCAGGCGTCGGCCGGCACGTCGGCCGCCCACGCCTTGACGGCCGAAGCCTCGGCCAGGTGGACGATGACCGGATGGTTCCGGGGCCGGCCCTTGACGGCGAAGATCCGCCCGACGGCCGCCGGGTTGGCGGCGTCGGCCCCGAGCCCGTAGACGGTCTCGGTGGGAAAGGCCACCAGCCCGCCCCGGCGGAGGACGGCGACGGCGGCGGCGATGTCGGCCGAGACCAAGGCGTCCTTAGAAGTAGATGATCCGCCGGGCCCGCTCGACCACGGCGTCGATGTCGTCGGTCCAGGCGCCGGTCGAAAGGTACTTCCAGCCGCCGTCGGGCAGGAGGGCCACGATGGTGCCGCGGTCCATGGTGGCCGCCACCTTGGCCGCCCCGGCCAGCACCGCCCCTGACGACAGGCCGGCGAAGATGCCGATGCCGGCCAGCCGCCTCGTCCATTCGACGGACTCGCCGAGGCGCACGACGAACCGCCGGTCGAGGACGTCGGGATCGAAGATCGGCGGGATGTAGCCCTCGTCGAGCGACCGCAGACCCTGCACGTCCTCCCCCGCCGGCGGCTCCACGGCCACGATCTTCACCGACGGTTTGCGCTCCTTCAGGTACCGCCCGACCCCCATCAGCGTCCCGCTGGTGCCGAGGCCCGCCACGAAGGCGTCGACCTCCGGACAGTCGGCCCAGATCTCGGGACCGGTCCCGGTGTAGTGGGCCTTGGGGTTGGCGGCGTTGCCGTACTGGTAGAGGAAGACGACGTCGCCCTCCTTGGCCAGTTCCTTGGCCACCCGGATGGCGCCGTTGCTGCCCTCCTCCTTGGGAGACGGGATGACCTCGGCGCCGAAGATCTCCAGCAGCTGGCGCCGCTCGACCGACACATTCTCCGGCAGCACGACCCGCAGCGTGTAGCCCTTCACCCGGCAGACCAGGGCCAGCCCGATGCCGGTGTTGCCCGAGCTCGGTTCGAGGATCGTGTCGCCGGGGAGGAGGCGCCCGTCCGCTTCGGCGTCCTCGATCATCGACTTGGCGATGCGGTCCTTGACCGACCCGCCGGGGTTCATCCCCTCCAGCTTCACGAACAGCCGGACGGCGGGGTTGGGCGACAGCTGATGGGCGGCCACCAGCGGCGTGTTGCCGATCAGGTCGAGGACGGAGTCGACACGCATGTCAGGAGCCTCCGGACGCGGCGTGGAGCCGCGCCGTTCTTGGGTTCAGCCGCCGGCGACGGCGGGGATGATGGACACCACGTCGTTCTCGGCGACGGGTGTGTCGAGCCGGCCGGTGTAGCGGATGTCGTCGTCGTTGCGGTACACGTTGACGAACTTGTGCAGGTCACCGGCCTCGGTGACGAGCTGGCCTTTCAGGCTCGGGTAGCGGGCCACCAGGCCGTCGAACAGCTCGCCCACGGTCTTGCCCTCGGCGGTGATCGTCGCGACCCCGCCGACGTGCGGGCGCAGGATGGTGGGCAGGCGGACTTCGACAGGCATCACGGTGAACCTCCGACTCCCAGTGTACAAATTGCCGACGCTACGGTCAGCTTTCGAGAACGACCGGCGTCTCTTGGATGTTCCCGTCGGTGATGCGGAAGGAGCGGAGCACCGGGTCGCCGTCCTTCAGGCTGACGATCACGTAGAACCAGCCCGGCTCCATGGCCTGGCGGACGTCGGTCGGCGACGGCCAGGCCTCGGTGTGGGTGTGGGAGTGGAAGACGCCCACCAGTTCCAGCCCGCTCGACTCCGCCGCCCGGAGGCTGCGGATGAGGTCGCGGGAGTCGACCGAGTACGTCCGGGCCGAAGCGTCGGCGTTGGCCGTCGGGTAGACGACCTCGATCCGGCCCTCGGGGAGCAGCGAGCCGGGCCCGAGCCGGCCGGCCAGCAGGCCGCACGCCTCGTCGGGCAGGCCGTCGTAGCAGTGGCCGATGATCTTCAGGTATTCCCGGCGGGGCAGCCGCAGCGTCGGCCCAGTGAATCCGGCGGCGGGCCCCTGCCCTCCGGGCACCCCACCGCTCAAGTGGCCGACCCCAGGCGTGCCGCCTGGATGGCCCGCCACACCCGCTCCGGCGTGCAGGGCATGTCGACGTGGCGGACGCCGAGGTGGGCCAGGGCGTCGACGACGGCGTTCTGCACCGCCGGGGTGGAACCGATCGTCCCCGACTCGCCGATCCCCTTGGCCCCCAACGGGTTGAGCGGCGTCGGCGTCTCGGTGTGGGCCGTCTCGTAGCTCGGCAGCTCGGCGGCGCTGGGCACGAGGTAGTCGGCCAGCGTGGCGGTGAGCGGCGTGCCGTCCTCGTCGTAGGCCATCTCCTCGAACAGCGCCTGGGCGATCCCCTGGGCGAGGCCGCCGTGGACCTGGCCCCCGGCCAGCAGCGGGTTCAGCACCCGGCCGCAGTCGTCCACCGCCACCATCCGGAGCAGGTGGACGGCGCCGGTCTCGGTGTCGACCTCGACCACCGCCACGTGGGCGCCGAAGGGATAGGTCTGCGCCGACTGCGCGTGCTTGGCCTCGGCCCGCAGCGGCTCCTGCCCGTCGCCGGCGAGCTCCTCCCATCCCAGCGACCGGGCGGGGGTGCCGGCCACGCCGAACCGCCCGTCCTCGAAGAGGACGACGTCATCGGGATTGGCCTCGAGGAGGTTCGCCGCCCGTTCCCGGGCCATGCGGAGCACCTGCTCGGCCGCCACCAGGATCGAGCTGCCGCCGAGCTGGAGCGAGCGGGAGCCGTAGGTGCCCTGTCCCTCGGGGACGGCGTCGGTGTCGGAGTGGAGCAGCTTCACCTTCTCCATCGGCACGCCCAGCGTGGCCGACACGATCTGGGCGAAGGCCGTCTCGTGGCCCTGGCCGTGGGGCGAGGTGCCGGTCTGGGCGGTGACGCGGCCGTCGGGGTGGACCTCGACGGAGCCGAACTCCGGCACCGGGCCGGCGCCGGTGACCTCGACGTAGGTGCTGACGCCGATGCCGAGGGCGATGCGGTCGCCCCGGTCCCGCCGGCGACGCTGTTCGGCCCGCAGATCGTCGTAGCCGGCGAGGCGCACGACCTCGTCGAGGGCCCGGCGGTAGTCGCCGACGTCGTAGGTGGCGCCGACCGCGGTGGTGTGGGGAGCGTCGAAGGGCGGGATGAGGTTCTTGCGGCGGACCTCGACGGGGTCGAGGGCGAGCTCGGCCGCCACCATGTCGACCGCCCGCTCGATCAGGGCGGCCGCCTCGGGCCGGCCGGCGCCCCGGTAGGCGCCGACGGCGGTGGTGTTGGTGACCGCCACCGAGCACCGCACGTCGATCTTCGGGATGGCGTACACGCCCGAGCTCATCATCCGGGTGAGCGTCGGCAGGAAGGTGGCGATGCCCGGGTAGGCGCCGACGTCGGCGATGACGTGTCCCCGGAGGCCCACGATGGTGCCGTCGACCTTGGCGCCGATCTCGAGGTCCTGGATCTGGCCCCGGCCGTGGACCAGGGCGGTCATCGACTCCGAACGGGTCTCGACCCACCGCACCGGCCGGCCGAGACGGCGGGCGGCGGCGGCGATCACGGCGTACTCGGCGTAGAGGCCGATCTTGGCCCCGAAGCCGCCGCCGACCGCCGGGCAGACGACGCGGATGTTCTCCTGCGGCAGGCCGAGGACGCCAGCCAGGGGGTCCCGCACCCCGAAGGGGTGCTGGTTCGAGACCCACAGCACGAGCCGGTCGCTGGTGCCGTCGGGACCGGACCCGGGGACGGCCACTGCGCCGTTGACCTCCAGCGGGACGGGCGCCAGCCGCTGGTTGCGGATCCGGGCGGTGACGACGGTGTCAGCGCCGTCGAAGATGTCGGGGGTGCGGCCGAAGTCGAACTCCGCCACGAGGTTGGAGCCGTGGTCGGGATAGAGGAGGGGGGCCGCGTCGGCCAGCGCCGCTTCGGCGTCGGCCACCACCGGAAGCGGCTCGTAGTCCACGACGACCTCGCCGGCGGCGTCGACCGCCTGGGCGGCCGTCTCGGCCACGACGACGGCGATGGGCTCTCCGACGCAGCGGACGGTGCCCCGGGCCAGCGGCGGCCGGCTCATGACCGGCGGGGCCATGGCGAAGGCGGGGATGTCGGGGAGGCCGAGATCCTCGGCCGTGTAGATCCCCACCACGCCGGGCATCTTGGCCGCCGTGTCGGTACCGACACCCACGAGGCGGGCGTGGGCCATGGTGGAGCGAACGAACACGGCCGTCGCCGCACCGGGCAGCTCGAGGTCGGCGACGTAGCGGGCGTCGCCCGAGAGGATGGGCGGGTCTTCGAGACGCTGGACGGGGTGGCCGAGGATGGACGTGCCTGTCACAGGTCGGCAGGTTATCGGGGCCAGGTACGTTTGCCTCATGCCGAAGTCCGCCACCGGGGGAGGAGCCAAAACCGACGGGAAGGCGGCCCGGGACCGGGTCGCCATCGCCAACCGGCGGGCCCGCCACGAGTACTTCATCCTCGACACCTACGAGTGCGGGATCGTCCTCGTCGGGTCCGAGGTGAAGTCGATCCGCGACGGGCGGGCCAACGTCGGCGACGCCTACGCCCGCATCGAGGCCGGCGAGGTGTGGCTCTACGGCATGCACGTCTCGCCCTACCCCTTCGCCCGCATCGGCCACGACCCCACCCGCCGGCGCAAGCTGCTGCTCCACCGGAACGAGATCGACCGCCTGATCGGCAAGCTCAACGAGCCGGGCCTCACGCTCGTCCCGCTCAAGGTCTACTTCCAGAACGGGATGGCCAAGGTCGAACTGGCGGTGGCCCGGGGCAAGCGGCAGTGGGACAAGCGCCAGGCCATGGCCGAGCGCGACGCCAAGCGGGAGGCCGACCGGGCCCTGCGGTCCCGGAACCGGGGCTCGGAATGACCCGGTAGACTGTGGCGTTCCATCGGAGTGGCAAGACCACGAGGGGGTGCTTGGTTTCGATTCTGAGGATCGAGGCAGGTGAAGCGAGCCGAGGGACCCCGGGGTCCTCGTTAAAAATCCGGGAAAACAGATAAACGCCGAGCCTCAGATGGCTCTCGCTGCCTAGTTTCACCTAGGACAAACAGCGCGTCCGGTTCCGGTCCAGTCGCTCGACCGGTTTTACGGGCGTCATTTTGAGCGACTTACCTGAGGGGCCTGCCCGGGGCCCCGACGGGACACCTTTCCGGGCTGGGGCGGTCACCGAGGGCCGGTGATCGATGACCGCCTGAGATCTCCTCGCCGGCTGCGCTCGGAGAAGCCCTGTCGAGAGCTTGGAAGACGCGGGTTCGACTCCCGCCACCTCCACAACAGACCTCGAGCCAGAGTCCCGGCTCGGGTCGCGAGAAGTCGGCCCCGGATCCGATCCGGGGCCATTCGCGTCAAGAACGAACCGGCCGGGCCGGCTGAGATTCCGAAGGTCTTGTGAAATGACGCCGATGCGAAGTCGGAGGAGGGCTATCTGCCGTCGAGGATCGCCAGGAGCTGCCCGGGGTCGATGTGGCCCAGTTCGGGCGCCAGCATCGCCAGGGGGCCCGACTTCGCCGTCGTGGTGGTCGTGCTCGGCTTCGGCGCCGACTTCGTCTTCGGGTTGTCGTTCGGATCGCCCGGCTCCGTGCCGGCGTGGATCTCGTCGATGTTGGTGAACCCGTCGCCGTCGGAGTCCTTCGGCTCGATCGCCCCGAAATCGCGGTTGGCGGTGTGGTAGTCGGTCCCGTAGGGGTTCAGGTGCTGAGCGTCCTGTACTGTAGTGTGGCAGGTGTTGCAGGAGTCCAGCTTCGTACCTCGGGTGTTGTACCTCTGGTTGAAGGCATCCAGGTACTCCGGCTTGGCGTTCGCCGGGGAGACCAGCATGGCGAACCCGGCCACGCTGAGCAGCGCCGAGAGGACAGCGACGGCGCCGAGGTGGCGTGGAGCGAAGCGACGCCCTGATGGCCTGTGCATGTGCAGCTTCCTTCCCCTGGGCCCGCGACGAGACGGACGCGATCAGCTGTTTTTTCGAGCCTCCCCCAAAAGCGCACCCAGCATGCCTCAAACAGGGGGTCGGGGGAAAGTCCTGCTCAGGGCGTGTTCGGGAAGATCGCGAATCCGGGGTGGGCGGCGCCGTTGATCTTGGTGAACTCGCCGCCGGCGAAGACCCGATCGCTCCCGATGCCGACGGTCTCGGCCCGTGGACGTGCTGGCCGTCGGGTTCCACGGAGTCAGCATCCCGTCGGCGGCATTGAAGGCCGACAGGTGGTGGCGGATCGGGCCGGTCGTAGGCGTAGGCCCGGCCCCCCGGGCCGCCGCCGACGGCGAGCCGGGTACCGTCGAGGAACAGGCCTCGGACGCGGCCGTTGACCACCGGGTGGAAGGTGGGGTCGACGGCGCCCGTCACGAGATCGATTTCGCCCAGCTTCGACACCGAGCGGCCGGAGCTGTGTTTGAAGTCGCCGCCCACGTAGACCCTCTGATGGTCGGCGGGGAGGGCCATGGCCCACACCGTCTTGTCGGGGTGGGGGTTCCAGCTCGTGGGCGCTCCGGTGGTACCGACGATCGCCGCCAGGTGCGACCGGGTGGCACTGCCCACCCCGCCGGGCCCGACGAGCTTGGTGAAGTCGCCGCCGAAGTACGCCGTGCCGTCGTCGCCGACCACCATGGCCCGCACCGTCTGCGCCCGTCCGTTGGACGCCGCGGCCGTCCCCCAGCTCCCGACCGGCATCGTCAGCACGCCGGCCGGTGCCGGCAGCGGCGAGACCGCCACGACGAGGGCGACCGACGGCACCCCCCGATTCGGCGCAGTCCGGAGCCCGTCCTGCGGAAAGCCGCGAACGGTCCAGAGGGACCGGGAGGGCAGGGAAGGTACGTTTCAGCGAGCGCCGCCCGGTCGAGAAATACAGGGTGCGGAGCGCGACCCTCTCCCCTGCCATCCGGGTGCTCCGGGCCGGGGCGCGGCTGCACACCGAGACGAGCTGGCTCGACTCGTGGCACTGCTTCAGCTTTGGGCGGCACTACGAGCCCGACAACACGCACCACGGTCTGCTGATCGCCAGCAACGACAACACCCTCCGGGGGAGCACCGGGTTCAGCGACCACCACCACCAGGAGATGGAGATCGTCACCTGGGTCGTGGAGGGTGAGCTCGAACAGCGCGACAGCGAGGGCGGCGTCCGCCTTTTGCGGCCCGGCCTGCTCGGTCGGGTCTCGGCCGGCCGGGGGATCCGCCACCGGGAGATGAACCCCGCCAGTTGGGCCCCCTGCCGCTACATCGAGATGTGGGTTCCGCCCGACCGCGGCCGGCTGGAGTCGAGCGCCGAGGTGGTCGACGTCGACGAGGCGCTGACCGCCGGGGGTTTCGTGCCCGTCGCCTCGGGGGCGGGTCATGAGTTCGCCGCCGTGCTGGGGCAGAGCCAGGCCGTCCTGTGGGCCGCCCGGGTCGTGCCCGGCGAAACGGTCACGATCCCCGACGGCGCCCACGTCCACCTCTTCCTGGCCGTCGGGGCCGGCGTCCTCGACACCGGAGGCCTGGCCGGGGCGGGCAAGCTGGCCGAGGGCGACTCCGTCCGCCTGGTGGCGGCCGGGTGGCCGCTGTTCACCGCCGGTCCGGACGGCGCCGAGCTCCTGGTCCTGGAGACGGCGTCGACGGTTTAGAGGTACAGCATCGGGTCGACGGGGTCGCCGAACTCCCGCACCTCGAAGTGGAGGTGGGGCCCGGTGGCGACGCCCGTCTGGCCGACGAATCCGATGACCTGGCCGGTCGAGACCTTGTCGCCCACCGCGACGTTCACCCGGGACTGGTGCCCGTAGAGCGTGGCCAGCCCGTTGCGGTGGTCGATGATGACGGCGTTGCCGTAGCCGCCCCGGGGCCCGGCCCACACGACGATGCCCGGCCCGGCGGCCTTGATCGGATAGCCGGTGCCGACGGCGTAGTCGATGCCGGTGTGCATGCGGGCGTCGCCGAAGATCGGGTGGACCCGCATGCCGAACCCGCTGCTGATGGGGCCGGGCACCGGCGCCTTGAACGTGTGCCGCTTGCGGGGGGCGAGCTTCTCGCCGGCCTGGACCTGGCGCAGGAAGTCGCCCACGGCGCCGGACTCCACCTGGAGGGCGTTGAGCTCCGACTCGAAGTCGGACTTCTTGGCCTGGACCTCCTTCAGCAGCTCCTGCTGGCGATCCTCCTCCGACTTGGCCGCCGCCCGGTTGGCCAGCGCCTCGCGCTTCAGTCCGTCGAGGCGGTCGCGTTCGGCCGCCTCCTCGTCCCGGCTGGCCCGAATCTCCTCGGCCTGGGCGTCGACCTGGCGCTTGAGCTGGTCGGCGTCCTCCTTGAGAGCGAGGAAGTGGTCGAGGTCGCGCCGGTCGGCCTTGATGGTGCCGGCGACGTAGCGCTCGGCCGAGAACAGGTCCTGCGGGGTGGATGAGCCTTCCACCAGCGCCACATAGAGCGCCTGCTCCTCCGACGTCCCCCGGGTGTACATGGCCGCCACCGTCTGGTTCATCGCCTGGCGGGAGGCGTCGACCTGGGCCTGGACGGCCCCGAGGTGGCGGATGGCGGCGTCCTGGTCGGCCTCGGCCTTGGCCAGCTTGCGCTCGGCGGCGTCGAGGCGGCGCTGGGCGGCGGTGCTCTGGCGGGTCAGGTTGGTCACGGCCTTGTCGAGATCGTCGAGGCGGCTCTCGATGTCGGCGATCTCGGTGAGGAGCCCGGCCTCCTGCTCCGACGCCTCGCCGACGAGGTCGCGCAGCTCGGAGATGCGCTGCTCCCGGGGCGAGAGCGTCGTGGTGGTCGTGGCCGGCGGCTTCTTGGCCGCCCAGGCGGACTGCGCCGGGCCGACGGCCACCACCGCCACCGCCAGCAGGAACGCAAAGGGACGACGATGCATCCCAGAGATCCTAGGCAACAGGAGTAACAGTTACAACGATTACAACAGCGCTGCCGATTGCTACGTCCCTTACGGCCGGGGATGGGGCAGGGACCCCATCCTCCGGAGGAAGGCGGGGTTGGGGCCCCGCCCCGGGCGCCGAAGGGCGCCCGGATCGGCCGAGCTGCGGCTCGCCGCAGCTAGTGCCGTGACCGGAAAGGTTTGCGCGCTGCGCGATATGCCAAGCGGCGGCAGAGCGGTGGTTGGGGCTCGAGATGACGCTGTTGTGGTGGTGTCGGGGTCGGGTTCGGCGCCGAAG
>Ga0070741_10016033_pt1 | contig 12582 bp, 9 predicted proteins | sample Coa_R1_4_FD_66440 | JGI IMG/M metagenome (GOLD analysis project Ga0070741, IMG submission 66440) | Surface soil microbial communities from Centralia Pennsylvania, which are recovering from an underground coalmine fire - Coalmine... | ecosystem: Environmental > Terrestrial > Soil > Unclassified ...
CTGGCGGCGCACCCGGCGCTCGGCGAGGCGGTGCACTGGATCAACGGGCGCTCCGATCCGCTGTGCGTGCTGTTCTTCCTGATCGCGCTCGACGCGTGGCTGGCCGGGCGCGGCGTGGCCTGCGCGCTGGCGATGCTGGCGGCGACCTTGTGCAAGGAGCTGGCGTTCGTGCTCGCGCCGCCGGTGCTGCTGCTGCTCGCCCGTCGAGAGACGCGCGAGCCGTGGTGGCGCGCGATGTGGCCGTGGGCGGCGGGCGGGGCGCTCGGCCTGGCGCTGCGGCTGAACGCGCTCGGCCATCCGGCGGCGAGCGCCGGCGCGCGCCACCTGGGATATGCAACCATTCGGTTGCCTTTGCTGTGGCTCGACGGGCTGCGCGCGCTGGCGGTGCCGGTGGCCGAGATGCCGCCGAGCCTGTACGAGCGCTACCGCGTGACGAGCGGCGCCTGGCTGGCGGCGGCGTGCATCGCCTGCGCGCTCGTGATCGCGCTCGGCGTGACGCTGGCGATCCGCCGCCGCCGCTCGCTGGTGCCGTGGGCGCTGGCGTCGTTCTTCGGCGCGCTGGCGCCGGTCGCGCTGCTCACCTACGACGACGGCTGGTTCGGCTGGGGGCGCTACCTGTACCCGGCCACGCCGGCGCTGGCGCTGGCGCTGGGCGAGGCGCTGGTCGACGGCGCGCTGCCGCGGTTACGCCCGTCGCTGCGGCAAATTGCCGCAGGGGCGTTCGCGCTGGCGATCGCGCTGTGCGCCGCGCAGACGTTCGCCGCCGGGCGCGACTGGCGCGACGACCGCGCGTTCGCCGCCGCGCTGATCGCCGATCACCCGACTTCGCCGCACGGCTGGTTCGAGCTCGGCGTCGTCGAGGATCACGCCGGCCACGCCGAGCGCGCGCTCGAGCTGGCGCAGAAGTCGCTCGAGCTCGCGCCGCGCAATCACCGCGCGTGGTCGCTGGCCGCCGGCGCGCTCATGCGGCTCGGCCGCCGCGCCGACGCGTTCGAAGCCGCGCGGCGCGCGCTCGCGCTCGACGCGCACGACGCCGGCGCCGAGTACATCCAGTCGATCGCGCTGCTCGGCGAGCGCCGCGAGCCCGAAGCCGCCGCGCTGCTCCTCGACGCCATCGCCGGCGATCCCGCGCAAGACGGCCCGTGGGCCACGCTGCACCAGGCCGCCGTCCACCTCGGCCCGTCGTCCTCGTTCGTCACCGCCGCCCGCGCCGCGCTCACCGATCCGCGCTACGCCGCGATCGCCCCACGCGCGCTCGCCGCGCTTCAATAAAGATCAGATCGGATTAACCGCCGCAGACGCCAAGAGCGCCAAGTAGACGCCAAAAAGCAGAAAATATATTTCAGATCATTTTGGCGTCTGCGGCGGCATGGCGGTTCAATTCTCCGCTACGGCGTTTCGGTTTTTTTCATCAGCTCGTCGGGGACGGCGGCGCCGAGGGAGCGGGCGCGCTCGAGGTGCGCCTTGGCCTTGGCCGCGTCGCGCGGCTCGCCGAGCACCCACGCGCGGCCGAGCGCGAAGTGCCAGCGCTTGTCGTTCTCGCGCGCGCTCTCGAGCGGCTCGAGCACGGCGCGCGCTTTCAGCCACTCGCCCAGCTCCGCGTGGCACAGCCCCTCGATGAACTGCGCGTCGGCGACCAGCGGCGACTTCGCCTTGGCGTAGAGCGTCTCGGCGAGCGCGATCGGCACCAGCGCCTCGCGGTAGCGCTTGGCGGTCCACAGCACCGCCGCCTTGCCGTACGGCCCCTCGGCGTCGTTCGGATCGAGCTTGATCAGGATGTCGTACTCGCCGAGCGCGTCGTCGTACCGGGCCGCGCGCACGTACGCCGCGGCGAGGCTCTGGTGCGCCACCTGGTTGTTGGGCGAGATGGCGATCGACTTGCGATACCAGAGCACCGCGTTCACGTCGTCGTGGCGCGCGCGGTAGACCTGGCCGAGGTTGTCCATCGCGTCGCAGTAGCGCGCGTCGAGCGCGATCGCCTCTTTGTACGCGGTCTCGGCGGCGTCGAGCTCGCCGCGCTTCTGCGCGCCGTAGCCGCGGTTGTACGCGTCGCGCGCCTTTTCGTTTTTGGTCGGGCAGGAGGAGGAGCGCTCGACCACCACCGGGTCCGCGTGCGCGACGCCGGCCGAGAGCGCGATCGCGAGGCCGAAGGAAATTTTCATGGCGCGATTATATCGCGTCAGCTCGGCTGTTCGTAGCCCCAACGATCGCGGATGTGCCGCTCGAGCGTGCCGAACAAGAGCCGCTCGAACGCCAGGCCGAGCACCACGATCACCACCATCACCGCCAGCACGCGGCCCATGTCGTTCAGCTCGCGGCCGAGCGTGAGCAGCTGCCCGAGGCCGCCCGAGACGTAGAGCAGCTCGCCCGCCATCAGCGAGCGCCACGCGAACGTCCAGCCGAGCTTGAGCCCGGTGACGATCCCCGGCAGCGACGCCGGCAGGATCACGCGCGTGTAGAGACGCAGGCGGCGCGAGCCCATCGTCTTGGCCGCGCGCACGTAGAGCGGCGGCACCGCGCGCACCGCGCCCTCGGTGGCGATCACGATCGCGAGCAGCGAGCCCATCACCACCACGAACAGGATCGCCTTCTCCGAGAGCCCGAACCACAACAGCGCGAGCGGCAGCCAGCAGATCGAGGGCAGCGCCTGCAGGCCGACCACCACCGGCCCGACGGACGCGCGCAGCCAGCGCAGCCGCGCCATCAGCATGCCGAGCGAGATCCCCGCCACCGCCGACAGCGCGTAGCCCGAGAGCAGTCGGTGCAGCGACGTGATCACCGCGCGCGGCAGCGTGCCGTCGCGCGCGCCCGAGATCAGCGAAGACACCACGCCACCCGGGCCGGGCAGCAGGTACTGCGGCCACGGCCCGAACCTAGCGAGGCACGCCCAGCCGATGATCGCCGCTCCGAGCGCGATCACCGCGGGCAGCCGGCTCGACGCCGGCGTCGTGGGACTCTTCTGCGTCAACCGCGGCCTCCATCTCGTCGGTGTCGTCGAGCCCGCGCTTCAGGTGCGCGGCCAGCTCCACCACCGCGCGCTGATCGACCGAGCGCGGGCGCGGCAGGAGCGCCTCGAGGTCGACCGATTTCTGCACGCGCGCCGGACGCGCGCCGAGCACGATCACGCGGCTGCCGAGGCGCACCGCCTCGGCCATGTCGTGCGTGACGAACACGATGGTCTTGCCGGTGTGCGCCCAGATGGTCGCCACCTGCGCCTGCAGCGCGTCGCGCGAGCGCGCGTCGAGCGCGCCGAACGGCTCGTCCATCAGCAAAATCTCCGGCTCGAGCGCGAGCGCGCGCGCCAGCGCCACGCGCTGCCGCATGCCGCCGGACAGCTCGTGCACGAACGCGCCGGCGAAGCGCGCCATCCCCACGAGCTCGAGGAAGCGCCGCGTGCGCGACTTGCGCTCGCGGCGGCGCACGCGCTGTTCCTTCAGACCGAACTCGACGTTCTGCTCGACGGAGAGCCAGGGGAACAGCGCCGCCTCCTGGAACATCACGCCGCGATCGGGCCCCGGCCCGGTGATCGGCGCGCCCGACGCCAGCACCTCGCCCGAGTCGGGTTGATCGAGGCCGGCGATCAAGTTGAGCAGCGTCGTCTTGCCGCAGCCCGAGGGGCCCACCAGGCAGACGAACTCGCCGCGCGCGATCGCCAGGCTGATCCCCGAGAGCGCCTCGGTGGTGCCGCGCGTGGTGGTGAAGGTCTTGGAGACCTGGCGCAGCTCGATCATAGAGGCCAATCGAGCAAGCCATGTGCCGCGGGTCAGGTGCGGTCGGTACCCCAACGCTCGCGCACGCGCGCTTCGATGCGCGCGAACACCAGCACCTCGCTGACCAGCCCGAGAGCGACGATCGCCACCATCACCGCCATCACGCGCGCCAGATCGCCGAGCTCGCGCCCCGTCTGCAAGAGCTGCCCGAGGCCGCCCGACGCGTAGAGCAGCTCGCCGGCCATGAGCGAGCGCCAGGCGAAGGTCCAGCCGAGCCGCATCCCCGACAAGATGCTCGGCAGCGCCGCCGGCAGGAGCACGCGCAGATAAAGTTGCGGGCCGCGCGCGCCCATCACGCGCGCCGCGCGCAGATACAGCGGCGGCACGTTGCGCACGCCCGACTCGGTGGCGACGGTGATGGCGAACAGCGAGCCGGCGATCACCACGAACAGGATCGCCGACTCCGAGAGCCCGAACCACAACAGCGCGATCGGCAGCCAGCAGATCGACGGCAGCGACTGCAGCCCGACGACCAGCGTGCCGAGCGTGTCCTTGAGCCACACCGATCGCGCCATGCCGAGGCCGAGCGCGACGCCGCCGAACAGCGAGACCGAGTAGCCAATAGCGAGCCGCCGCAGCGAGATCAAGATCCCGCGCGGGATGGTGCCGTTCGAGATGCCTTCTCCCAGGCTGCGCGCGACGTCGACGGGCGACGGCACGAGCCACGACTGAAAGAGGCCGCTCTTAGATGCCGCCTCCCACGCCGCCACCAGGGCCAGGAGGAACAACCCCCGGCGCAGGTTGCCACGCATCGTCGATCTCCTCGCGCATGACCTTCTCGACTTCGACCTTGAGCTCTTTCATGATGCGGCCGACATAGTACGCGACATCGGACTCGAGCTCGCGCGGACGGCCGAGATCGATCTTGACGTCGAGCTTCACGCGGCCCGGGCGCGTCGCGAGGATGACGACGCGATCGCCGAGGCGCACCGCCTCGCGCACGTTGTGGGTCACGAACACCACGGTCTTCTTCGTGGCGCGCCAGATCTCCTCCAGCTCGGCGTGCAGCACGTCGCGCGTCTGCGCGTCGAGCGCGGCAAACGGCTCGTCCATCAGCAGCACGCGCGGCTCGGGCGCGAGCGCGCGGGCGAGCGCCACGCGCTGCCGCATGCCGCCCGACAGCTCGTGCACGTACGCGTCGCGGAAGCGCCATAGGTGAACTTTTTTCAGGTACGTCTCGACGCGCGCGTCCCACTCGCCGCGCGGCCAGCGCGCCATCTCAAGGCCGAACTCGACGTTCTTGCGCACCGACAGCCACGGGAACAGCGCCGAGTCCTGGAACATCACGCTGCGATCGGGGCCGGGGCCGTCGACCGGTTTTCCGTCGACGGCGACGGTGCCGTGATCGGGCGTCTCGAGCCCGGCGATCAAATTCAGCAGCGTCGATTTGCCGCAGCCCGACGGGCCGACCAGGCACACGAGCTGACCGGGATCGATCTGCAGCGTGACGTCGGCGAGCGCGTGGTGCGTGCCGCGGCGGGAGACGAAGTGCTTGGAGACGCCCGAGACCTCAATCATGTTGCACCGCAATATAATTCAAGAAGCGCAGATCGATCGCGTCGCGCACCGAGCCGTCGGGCAGGTAGCCGAGGCGGCGCGCGTCGGCGGCCACCTTCTCGATCGCCGCCGGCATCGGATCGGCCGTCAGCTCGACGTGCGCGAACGCCTCGGCCAGCACCTTGGGCGGCAGCCGCTTGTGCGCCTGCTCGAACAGCGCGTCGCCGACGAGCTTGAGCGCCTCGTCCGGATGCGCGCGCGCCCACTCGACGGTCGCGACGTGGCTCTGAACCAGCGCGCGCACGAGGTCGGGACGCGCGTCGGCGAGCTGGCGCGTCACCACCAGCACCGCCGACGGAAAGCGCCGCTCCGGCCACCGGTCGCGCTCGTCGACGAACACGCGCGCGCCCGCCTCGATTTGCAGGCGCGAGACCCACGGCTCGGGCACCCACGCGCCGTCGAGCTTGCCGGTGCGCAGGAGCGTGAGGATGTCGGGGTTCGAGATCGGCATCACCTGTACGTCGCCGCCGCGCTCGCGCGATCGCAGCCCATGGTCCTCCAGGTAGATGCGCAAGGCGACGTCTTGGGTGTTGCCGAGCTGCGGCGCGGCCAATCTTTTTCCGTGCAGCGACTCGGGCGAGGTGATGCCGGAGTCCTTGCCGACGACGAACGCGGCGCCGTTGGCGGCCGCGCCGGCGACGATCACGATCGCCTCGCCGTGCGAGCGCAAGAACGCGTTGGCCGCCGGCATCGGCCCGACGAAGCACGCGTCGATCGCGCCGGCGAACAGCGCCTCCATCGCCTCGGGGCCGGCGCCGAACGCGCGCGGCTCGACGGGGACCGGCAGCGACTTCCACGTGCCGCGCTGGAGCGCGATCAGCGCCGCGCCGTGCGTCACCGTCGGAAAAAAGCCGATGCGCAGCCGCGTGCCCGGCGGCTCGCGCGTCGAGCGGCAGCCGCCCGCGATCAAGGCGCAGAGCGCGGCCCCGAGCACGAACGTGTTCACGAGCGCGTTGACGAGGCGCGTCACCGGACCTTAGTTACCACGAATTGCGTCGGCAGAAACCTGGACGAAACTGCGCACGCCGATAATGTAGTGGTAGGAGGCCGTGATGATCCGAGGCCGACGCGAACCGAGCAAGCAGCCGCGCCGCTGGACGGCGCGCTCGTCGGCGCCGCGGGTGCACGGACGCGGCGAGGCGCGGCTCGACGCGATGCTGGCGCTGGCCGAGGAGGCGTCGCGCGACGCGCCGCTCGCCGAGGTGCTGCGATCGCTGTGCGCGCGCATCGCGGCCATGCTCGCCGTCGACGTGTGCTCGATCTACCTGCGCGAGGCGCCGGAGCCGCATCACGATCCGGATCGGCGAGAGGCGGGCGACCTGGTGTTGCGCGCGACGCACGGCTATCCGCAGGCGGCGGTGGGCGCGGTGCGCATGCGCGTCGGCGAAGGGCTCACCGGGTTTGCCGTCGAGTGCTTGCGGCCGGTGTCGGTCGCGCGTGCGCCGTTCGATGCGCGCAACAAGGCGTTCCCCGGCCTCGACGAGGAGCGTTTCCCGTCGCTGTGCGCGGTGCCGCTGGTCGACGGCGGGCGCGCGGTGGGCGCGCTGGTGATTCAGCGCAAGCAGCCGCGCGCGTTCGGGCAGCGCGAAATAATTCTCGCCGCGTCGGTGGCGGCGCCGGTGCTGTTCGCGCTCGAACGCGCGCGCACGCGCGAGCACGAACGCGCCGCGCCGCAGCTCCCCGCGCGCGGCCACCGCCCGCACGAGGTCTCGCTGCGCGGCGACGGCGTGGCGCCCGGCGCGGCGCTCGGCACCGTGTGCGTGCGCCGCCACGCGCCGGCGCGCCCCGTCGGCGATCGCGCGGGCGCGGGAGATCCCGCCGACGAGCGCGCGCGGCTCGGCAAGGCACTCGCCGACGCCGCCGAAGAGGTCGCCAACCTGGAGTCGTGGGCCGCCGCGCACGCGCCGATGGCTCGCGCGACCATGATGGCGCTGCTCTCGCCGTCGCGCTTCGTGCTCGACGACGCGCGCATGCGCGGCCGCATGCTCAAGCACGTCGCCGCCGGCGCGTCCGCCGAGGAGGCGGTCGAGCGGGTGATGCGCGAGTACACGCGCGTGCTGTCGTCGGCGACGTCGCCGTCGGACGACGGCGTGCTGGCCGAGCGCGCGCTCGAGGTGGAGGCGCTGTGCCTGCGCGTGATGGCGCGGCTCGGCGCGCCCCGGCCGCCGCTCGATCCGGGCGCGGTGCTCTGCGCGTCGCGGCTCACCGCGTGCGAGGCGATCGAGCTGGCCGCCGCGCACGGCACCGCGGTGGCGCTCTCCGGCGACGCCGCGTCGTCACCCGGCGTCGCGGTCGCGGTCGCGCTCGGCCTGCCCGTCGTGTGCGGCGTGAGGGAGCTGTTCCGCTGGGTCGCCGACGGCGATCGCCTGCTGGTCAACGGCCGCGACGGCACCATCACGGTCAACCCGTCGCGCGTCGACGTCGCCGCGCACCGCCGCCGCTGATTCGCCGCCGGCTTCGCTAGGGCCCGCTCGGCTCCGCGGCTTGCGAGCCTGCGTCATAGCCGCAGGGATTGGCGCCGCCGGGATCGAAGTTCTGTCGATACGCGATCGCGCACGTCGCCCGGTGCTGCCGCATCGTCCCGGCGCAGCCGATCGACGCCAGCGCCAGCGCCGCCGCGAGCGCCCGAAAAATTTGCTTCGCCGTCACACGAGCGGCTACTGCATCCCGCGCGCCGCAAAGTTGGCGCTGCTCGCCGGCTCGGCCTACGCTGGGTCCGTGGGCGTGGTGGTGCACGTATTCGATGCGGCCGGCTACTCGACGCGCGACGGCGTCGGCGAGGTGCCCGCGCTCCTCGCCGCCGGCGCGAAGCTGTGGATCGACGCCGACGGCGCCGACGGCGCGATCGCCGATTTCCTGCGCGACGTGCTCAAGCTCCATCCGCTCGCCGTCGAGGACATCCTGCAGGATCGCCCGAGCCCGAAGGTCGAGGACTACGGCGACTACCTCTACGTCGTCGCGCACGGGCTCACGCGCGGCCGCGACGATCCCGAGGCGCTCGACACCGTCGAGCTCGACCTGGTGCTGACCGCGCAGTGGATCTTCACGCACCATTGCGGCTCGCTCGCCGTCGACGCGGTGCGCGTCGAGCTCGCGCGCAACCCGCGTCCGCTCGAGCGCGGCCCGGCGTTCGTCGCGCACGCGATCCTCGATCACCTCGTCGATTACTATCTGCCGGTGGTCGACGCGTTCGACGAGGCGCTCGATCAAGTCGAGTCGCAGGTGGTGAACGATCCGACGCGCGCCGTCCTGCAGCGCATCTTCCGGCTCAAGCGCGCGCTGCAGCGGCTGCGTCGCGTGGCGCTGCACCAGCGCGAGGTGCTGCACCGTTTGTCGCGCGGCGAGTTCGACGCCATCCCCGAGAAGGCGCTGCCGTTCTACCGCGACGTGTACGATCACTTCGTGCGCGTGGCCGATCTCGCCGACGGCTACCGCGACGCGCTGTCGGGCGCGCTCGAGGCGTACCTGTCGACGGTGTCGAACCGCATGAACGAGGTCATGAAGGCGCTCACGCTGATCGCCACCGTGTTCCTGCCGCTCACGTTCATCGTCGGCGTCTACGGCATGAACTTCGATCACATGCCCGAGCTGCACTCGCGCTGGGGCTACCCCGCGACGTGGATCGTGATGATCATCGTCGCCGCCGCGATGATCATCTGGTTCCGCCGCCGCCGCTGGCTATAGCGCCGCCTCGGCGCTACATGCCGTACTTGGCGAGTTTTTTGTGGAGGCCTTCGCGGGTGATGCCGAGGGTCTCGGCGGTCTTGGTCTTGTTGCCGTTGTGCTCGCGCAGCGCTTCGGTGAGGAGCCAGCGTTCGATCTCCTCCATCATGTCCTTGAGCGTGCCCTTCTTCGGCGCCACGCGCCCGAGCAGCCCCTCGACCTTGCGCACCGCCGGCGCCAGCATGTCGGGCGTGATGAACCCGCCCGCGTCGCCCTGGATCACCAGCCGCTGCACTTCATTCTCCAGCTCGCGGATGTTGCCGGGCCATGCGTACGCCGTGAGCTGATCCATCGCCTCGGGCGTCACGCCGGCGACCGGCTTGTTCATCTCGACGGTGTACTTGCGCAGGAAGTGATCGACCAAGAGCGGGATGTCCTCGCGCCGCTCGCGCAGCGCCGGCAGGCGCAGCGGGAACACGCGCAGCCGATAAAAAAGATCCTGGCGGAACGCGCCGCGCTCGACCTCTTTCTCGAGCGAGCGGTTGGTGGCGCAGATGATGCGCACGTCGATCGACTTCGACGCCGTGGCGCCGACGGGGCGGATCTCGTTCTCCTGCAGCACGCGCAGGAGCTTCGCCTGCAAGCCGATCGACATCTCGCCGATCTCGTCGAGGAACAGCGTCCCGCCCTCGGCGATCTCGAACAAGCCCTTCTTGTCGTGATCGGCGCCGGTGAACGCGCCCTTCTTGTGCCCGAAGAGCTCCGACTCGAGCAGGTTCTCCGGCACCGCGGCGCAGTTCTGCGCGACGAACAATTTGTCGCGCCGCCGCCCTTGATAATGGATCGCCGACGCGATCACTTCCTTGCCGGTGCCGGTCTCGCCCTCGATGCAGACGGTGGCGCGCGTGTCGATCACCTTCTCGAGCTGGCGGAAGATCTCGCCCATCGCCGCCGACTCGCCGATGATGTCGGCGAAGCGCCGCTTCTCTTCGCGCCCCTTCAGGTACTTCACTTCGCCGCGCAGCTTCTCCTCGGCGAGCCGCAGCCGCTGCACCAGCCGCGCGTTCTCGATCGCCAGCGTCGCCTGGCCGGCGAGCACCGACAGCATCTCGAGATCGGCCTCGCCGAAGAAGCCCTTGCCCTCGCGGTTGTCGCACTGGAGCACGCCGCGGATGGTGTCGCCCTCCCACAGCGGCACGCCGAGGATGGAGACGATCTGCGCCTTCATCACCGACTCGGTCTTGAGATCCTCGGCGGCGTTCGACACCAGCACCGCCGCCTTGTCGCGCTGCACGCGGCGCACGACCGCGCGCGACATGGTGAAGCGCTCGCCCGGCTGCGGCGTGCCGCGCGCGCGCGCGTAGACGGTGTTCATGCGGCCGTCGGGCTCGTCGGCGAGATCGATCGCGAGGTGGGTGGCGCGCGGCACCAGCTCGAAGATCGCTTCGCCGAGGCCGTCGAACACCGCGTTGAGATCGAGGCCGCGCCGCCCGAGCTTCTTGGAGACGTTGTAGAGCGCGGCCGCGCGCGTCGGGTCGCGCTCGATCTTGCCTTGCACCGCCGGCAGATCGGCCAGCGCGCGCCGCGCGATCACTTCCTGTTTTTCGGCGTAGCGCGCGTCGCCCTCTTCCACGCGCACGCGGCAGCGCAGCACCACCGGCTCGGCGGGATTGCCGAGCGAGATGCGATCGCCGTCGGCGAGCGGCAGCTCCCAGCGCTCGCTCCCGTCGAGGATCAGCTCTTGATCGCCGCGCAGGATTCGCGAGCCGTTGGTCGAGCGCAGGTCTCTATAGATGTAGCGATCGTCCTCGCGGAAGATCTGCCCGTGCTCCGCCGACAGGTGATAGTCGGCGAGCACCACCTGGTTCGACGGCGCGCGGCCGATTCCGAGCACCGGCACGTCGAGCTCGAACGTCGAGCCGGCGGCCTGTCCCGTGATGATTTCGAGCGTGATCATGCGGTGGAATCAGCGTTCGTCAGTATAGCGGGCTCCGGCCGCACGCGACAAAAAAGTGCTGGGAGCGCGATCCGGCCGGGCTATACTGCGCGCATTCAGGCGGTCCCCTCGGAAATGGCGCACCTCGAATCGCTGGTGGTCCTCGATTCAAGCCCCCGCACCCGGTCGGCGCTGGCGTTCGGATTCGAGCGCGCCGGCTACGCGGTGTACGCGACCTCCGAGAGCGCCGACGCGCTGGCGATGGCGCAGACGAAGGTGCCGCAGCTGGTGATCGCCTCGATGAACGGCGAGGGGCAGCACGAGGCGCTCAGCCTGGTCGGGCGCTTGCGCGAGGAGTCGGCGACGCGCGAGCTGCCGATCGTGGTGCTCGGCGAACGCGGCGCGCGCGAGCCGGCGCTGCGCGCGGGCGCCGACGAGTTCGTGGCGCGGCCGGCGTTCATCCGCGACGTGCTGACGCTGGCCAAGCTGGCGGTGGCGCTGCGCCAGGACGGCGACGACTCGGGCGTCGCCGGGCTGCTCGAAGATTATGGTTTGTATTTTCTGACGCGCGCGCTGGCGGTGGCCGGGCGCACCGGCGTGCTCGAGCTCGAGCGCGGGCGGCGCACCGGCGAGGTGCGGCTGGTGCAAGGCGAGGTGGTGGCGGCGCGCGTCGGGCGGATGAACGGCGTGCCGGCGTTCCACCATCTACTGCTGTGGGGCGAGGCGTCGCTGCAGCTGCGCTTCGAGACGCCGGCGGGCGAGCGCAAGATCAACATGCCGATCGAGGAGCTGCTCCAGTCGGGCGCGGCGTTCGCGCGCGAGTTCGAGGCGCTGTCGGCGCGCATCGGCGGCGTGCAGGCGGTGTATCGCCAGGAGCCGCGCCGCGCGGCCGAGGCGCGGGCGCAGATCCCGTCGGAGGTGATGGGGCTGCTCAAGCACTACGACGGCAAGCGGCCGTTCATCGACGTGGTCGAGGACTCGGCGTTCAAGGCGCTCGACACCATCAAGATCACGTATCGCTTGCAGCAGCTCGGCGTGCTCGAGCGCGTGCAGGCGGAGGAGGGCGCCGAGTCGCCGCTCACCGCGCAGCTGGCGGTGCGCGATTGGCTCTTGGGCGCGGCGTCGCCGGAGGCGGAGCGCGGCGTGACCGACGCCGGGCGGCGCGCGGCCGAGGCGTACGCGGAGGCGGCGGCGCGCAAGGCCAACCCCGAGCCGGCGCCCGCCGAGGAGATCCTCGACGACACGCAGAAGGTCCGCACCGCGGCGGGCGCGCCGGTGACGCCCGTCGAGGACGTGCCGACCGCGCCGCGCGAAGCCGAGCGCGGTCCGCAGGCGCGCAACAAGAAGCGCAAGGGCAAGCCGGCGATCGCGGCCGAGCCCGAGCTGCCGCACGACACCGCGCCGACGCCGAAGATCGATCCGCCGCAAGCGTCCGCGCCGGCGCGCGTCGACGACGACGCGACCATTCCGTTCACCAAGCTGCCGTTCGATGTGCTCGAAGCGGTGAAGGCGGATCTCGCGCCGGCGCCGGCCGCGCACAAGCCGGCGCCTGCGCCAAAACCCGCCGCGGTGCCTGCGCCGGTCGCCGCGGCGAAGAGCACGAAGACGAAATCGAAGCCGTCGCATCCGCCGATTCCCGTCGAGCAGCTGCACAAG
>Ga0070741_10016034_pt1 | contig 12580 bp, 13 predicted proteins | sample Coa_R1_4_FD_66440 | JGI IMG/M metagenome (GOLD analysis project Ga0070741, IMG submission 66440) | Surface soil microbial communities from Centralia Pennsylvania, which are recovering from an underground coalmine fire - Coalmine... | ecosystem: Environmental > Terrestrial > Soil > Unclassified ...
GAGATCTTCCACGAGGTGCTCGAGCACCGCTGGTTCCTCTCGGAGAAGGCCGGCAAGGACGTCGGCATCGAGCAGGCGGTGCGCTCGTACGTCGCCAACGAGCTGCCGAAGCGGCGGCCCGAGCGGATCGTGATCGAGCAGCCGTGAGCGTCTATCGCACGCCCGACGAGCGGTTCGCGGGCCTGCCGGGCTACGACTTCGAGCCGAGCTACGTCGATCTCGACGGCATGCGCATGCACTACGTGGACGTCGGCTCCGGGCCGACGGTGCTGCTGCTGCACGGCGAGCCGACGTGGTCGTTCCTCTACCGCAAGGTGATCGCGCAGCTCGGTGGCTTCCGCTGCGTGGCTCCGGACTACTTCGGGTTCGGCCGCTCCGACAAGCCGACAGATGCGGGCTGGTACTCGTACGACCGCCACGCCGGCTCGCTCGCCGCGTTCGTGGACACGCTCGACCTGCGCGACGTGACGGTCGTCGTGCAGGACTGGGGCGGGCCGCTCGGCTTTCGCCTGTGCGTCGAGCGGCCGGGACGGGTGGCGCGCCTCGTCGTGCTGAACACCGGCATCGGCGCACGCGCGCCGAACGAGGAGTGGCTGCGCTTCCAGGAGTTCATGCGGCGCGTGGGCAACGAGATCGTCGCGGGGCAGCTCGTGCGCCTGTCGCTCGTGCAGCCGGTCGACGACGAAGTCATTGCCGGCTACGACGCGCCGTTCCCGGTGCCGGAGTCGCGCGCTGGCGTCGTCGCCTTCCCGGAGCTGGTCGCAACGAGCTCCGACCATCCGTCCGCGGCGGCGATGCTCGCCGTGCGCGAGCAATTGCGCACGTTCGACCGGCCCGCACTCGTGCTGTTCAGCGACGGCGACCCGATCTTCTCGCGTGGCGCCGCGGAGACGATGGCGGAGCTCCTGCCGCGGGCGGAGCTCGACCCGCCGCTCGCCGGCGCCGGGCACTTCCTGCAGGAGGATCGAGGCGAGGCGGTAGGCCGGAGGATCGCCGACTGGCTCTCGTAGCGAGGATCCTCCGCTGGGCGGTGACGATCGTCCTCACCGTCGTCGTTCTCCTCACGCTCGCCTCGGTTGTCTTCAACGCGGTGACGAGCGACGCGAACGTGCCCGTGCAGAGGCTCTGGCACGGCAGCTTCGTCCGCGCCGACGGCACGCTCACCGCCTACCGCCACTGGGGCACGCACGGTTCGCCGATCGTCCTCGTCGGCGGCTTCTTCGAGCCGTCGTTCGTCTGGCAGCGCGTCGGGCCGCTGCTCGGACGTACGCATCGGGTCTATGCGTTCGACCTGGACGGCTTCGGCTACACGGAGCGCCGTGGGCCGTGGACGCTCGCCGAATGGGTGAGCCAGCTGGGCGGCTTCGAGCGCGCGCTCGGGCTGGGCAAGCCGGTCGTCGTGGGCCATTCGCTCGGCGCTGCGGTCGCGGTCGCCGCCGCACGGCGCGGGCTCGCGTCGCGGATCGTGCTCCTCGACGGCGACGCGCTGAAGATCAACGGCCCCCCGCATTTCGTCCGCCGGGCGCTCCTGCACTCGCCGTTCTTCACGACCGCGTTTCGCCTCGCACCGCATTCGGGCTGGCTCGTGAAGAAGATCGTCGCGAACGCGTACGGCGGCGAGCCGCATCCGAGCATCCCGACGTCCTGGTGGACCGATCCGCTGCGCGCGAAAGGTGCACGCGCCGCGCTGCAGGGAATGCTCACGCACGGCGTGGCAGGCCTCGACCGCGCGACGGTGCAGTCGACACGTGCGCATGCGACCGTCGTGTTCGGTGCCGAGGACAAGGTCGACTCGCCGTCGGCGGGACGTCGGACGGCGGCCGATCTGCGTGCACCGTTCGTGCTCATCCCCCACGCCGGCCATCTGTCGATGCTGCAGAACCCGCGCGCCGTCGCCGCCGCGATACTCCGCTGATGGACGACGTCCTCGACTCGATTGTCGCGTGGGCGCGCGAGGAGGAGGCCGTGCGGCTCGTCGTCCTCACCAGCACGCGTGCGCGGCCTGAGGGCCCGCCCGACGAGCTCTCGGACTACGACGTGATCGTGGCGCTCGCCGATCTCGAGCGCTTCGACCCCGTCGCGGCCTACGGCACGCCGGCTGCGCGCTGGGGCGACGAGCACGACGTCCACGGGACGAGGACGTACTTCCGTGGCGTCGTCTACGACGACGGCACGAAGGTCGACTGGACGCTCTGGCCGGCGAACGTGCCCGCGCTGATCGCGGAGCACGGTCTGACGCATGCCCTCGATGTCGGCTACCGGGTGCTGCTCGACAAGGACGGAGCAACCGCCGGTTGGCCGGAGCCGACGTTCACGGCGCACATCCCCGCCAGGCCGACCGAGGCCGAGTACGTCGCGCTGGTCGAGGAGTTCTGGTGGAACGCGACGTACGTCATGAAGGCGCGGGCGCGCGGCGAGCGGCTCTTCGAGCGCTTCATGGTCGACGACACCACGCACCTCGTGCTCCGCCGGATGCTCGAATGGCGCATCGAGATCGACCGCAACTGGCAGTGGAAGCCGGGCGCGTACGGCCGTGGCATCGAGCGCGAGCTGCCGTCCGACCTCGTCGAGGCGCTCGACACGACAGCGGGATCGTTCGAGCGGACAGCCGACCTCTTTCGCCGCGTCGCGCACGAGGTCGGCGACGCGCTTGGCTACGCCTACCCGGCCCGTGCGGAGGCGGCGCTTGACTCTCGCCCTGCCTGAGACCCGATCCTGTCCACATGCCTGACGACGAGCTGCTCGGTATCGGCGCGTTCGCACTGCTCTCGGGCCTGACGGTCACCGCCTTGCGCCATTACGACGAGGTCGGCCTGCTGCCTCCCGCGCAGGTCGACGACTGGACGCGCTACCGCTACTACCGCCGCTCGCAGCTCGCCGACGCCCACCTCGTGCGAACGCTGCGCGAGGTCGGCCTGCCGCTCGATCGGATTCGGGAGGCACTCGGAGGCGGGGACGTCGCGGCGCTGCTCGGGCAGCACAAGGACGACCTCGCCGAGCGGCTCGCCAGGCTCGACAACCTCATCGCGAAAGGAGTCACCGTGCCAACCGCAACTGCGAGCCGGCTCGTGCTCGTCAACATCCCGGTCGACGACCTCGAGCACTCGCGCACGTTCTACGAGCGCCTGCTCGGCGTGGAGTTCTGCGAGGAGCAGCATGCCGACGGCCCGCGCCACCTGAACGCGACGTTCGGTGAGTGGGACACGCCGAGCTGGTTCCTCGTCACCCTCTGGCCCGAAGCCGGCCGCGCCGCCGATCTCGGGTTTCTGGTCGACGACCTCGACGCCGCAGACGCCGCAGCGATCGCCGACGGTGCGACCACGGTGTGGGCACCGAAGGACGCCGACGGCATGCCCCGCAACGCCCGGATCACCGATCCGAGCGGGAACTTCGTCGGCTTGTATCAGGCTTAGATCAAGCCTGCTCTCGTCGCGTGTGCCGCGGCCGCCGCACGCGACGAGAGCGAGAGCTTGCCGAGGATGTTCGCAACGTGGCGATGCACGGTGTGCTCGCTCAGCACGAGCGTCCCCGCGATCTCGCGGTTCGACATCCCCGTTGCGACGAGCCGCAGCACCTCCGCTTCGCGTGACGTGAGCGGCGAGCCGTCGCGCTCCGGCGCGGCCTCGACGTGCAGGAAGCCGGCGAGCGCGCGCATCAGCTCGCGGCGGTCGTCGCGCCACGGGACGTGCGCGTCGCCGGCCAGCGGGACGAAGCGGGCGTTCGGCAGCAGCGAGGCGAGCTCGCGACCGCGCCCGATCGGCACCGTGCGGTCGCCGCGGCGGTGAAGCACGAGCGACGGCGTCTGGACGTGCGGCACGACCTCGCGTAGATCGGCGTCCAGGTCGAGCTCGAGAAAGATCGCCGCTGCCTCCGCGGACGCCGCGGCGCGCTGCATGCGGGTGTAGAGGCGGATCGCGTCACCGCTCGCATGCGGGTCGAAGAGGCCGGCGAACATCTGCGCGGCGAGCGTCCAGTTCGTGCGCGTGAACTCGATCAGCGAGCGCTTCGTCGGCTCCGGGATGTCGTTGCGCGACGCGTACCCGCCGAAGAACACGATCTTCGACACCTTCGACGGCGCTCGTACCGCGAGCTGCGACGCCGCGAGGCAGCAGCACGACGACGCGAAGACGGTCGCCTCGCCGCCGAGCGCGTCGACGATCGCCTCGAGCTGCCGGCTCTCCGACTCGATCGTCGGCCGCGGGTCGAGCGAGCGCGACGAGAGCCCGCAGCCGATTCGGTCGAAGCGCACGACCGTATGCGTCTTTGCAAGCTCGCCGTAGAAGGCACGTTGCTCCGGATCGTCCCATTCCCCCTCGAGGTGCGAGACCCAGCGCGGGCCGACGACGAGCGGAGGCCCGTCGCCGAGCACCGCGTACGCCAGCTCGCGACCGTCGACGTGGAGGAACCGGATGTCCTGGGTCATGTGCAGGAGAACGTACTGGCCCCCTCGGGCCATTTCCGCAAGATGGCCCGTCGCGCCGAGGCGCCGGGCCATGGCCGCGCGCAGAGTGGTCGCATGAACGCGGAATACCTCCGCGGCGTCACGATCAGGCCGCTCCGGAACGGCGACGCGGCCGTCGTCCAGGCGGTCTTCGACCGCATGGGGCCCGCCTCGCGGCTCGCCCGCTTCAACGGCGCCAAGAACGTGCTCTCGGCCGCCGACCTCGAGTTGCTCTCGCGGGTGGACGCGACGCACCACGTGCTCGTGGCCTGGGCGGCCGGCGAGCCGATCGGGATCGCCCGGCTGGCTCGCGACGGCAGGTGCGCCGAGGTCGCGTTCGGCATCGCGGACGCGTGGCAGTCGCGCGGCGTCGGCAGGCTGCTCGCCGAACGGCTCGGCGCCGACGCGCGCGCGGCGGGCGTGACGGAGTTCCGCGCCGAGGCGCGCGGCGACAACGTGCGTTCGCACGCGATCATCGCGCGCCTCCAGGCCGCGTAGCGGAGACGAAGTACTCGACGGAGCCGTGCGCGCCGCGCACGGGCGACTCGATCGTGCCGCGCACGCGCCAGCCCGCTGCGTCGATGCCCGCCACCGCCGCTTCGAGCGCGGGACGCGGATCGTCGGGCGGTTGCGCGAGCCGCAACTCGAACTGCGGCTTCACCAGAGCGATCAGGTCGCCGCGAACGTCGAGCCGGTCGAGCTGCGGAACCGCGTCGGCGATCGGCAGGTACGAAAGGTCAAGTGTCACGAGCTCGATCTGCTCCGGCACGACGACGCTGCCGAGGTTCGTCCGCTCGAGGTTCACCACGCGCGGGTCCTGGCGCAGCGAGCCGAGCAGCTGCCCATGGCCGGCGTCGACGGCGTAGACGCGCCGCGCGCCGTGGCGGAGCAGCGTGCGCGTGAAGCCGCCGGTCGACGCACCTGCGTCGAGCGCGACGCGGCCGCGCACGTCGACGGCGAACGCGGCGAGCGCCGCCTCGAGCTTCGCCTCGCCGCGCAGGGGTCTCTCGCTCGCCGCCAGGCGTGCGAGCTCGTCGCGAAACGTTCTGCCGCGCCTCGGCTTACGAGGCACGGCGGCCGCCCTACACCTACGTGAACGGGTTCACTGCCTGCATTATCTCTCCATGCGCGTCTTCGTGGCAGGAGCGTCGGGCGTGATCGGCAAGCCGCTGGTGCGTCTGCTCGTCGAGCGCGGCGACACGGTCGCCGGGATGACGCGCTCGCAGCCGGATGTCGTCCGCGCGCTCGGCGCCGAGCCGGTCGTTTGCAACGCATTCGACGCCGCGGCCGTGCGCAGCGCGGTCGACGAGTTCGCGCCGGAGGTCGTGATCAACGAGCTCACCGATCTCCCCGACCGCTACGAGGATCTCGAGCTCGACCCGACGGCGCGCATCCGCCGCGAAGGGAACCGCAACCTGATCGCGGCGCTCGGCGGCGCGAAGTACGTCGTGCAGAGTGTTGCCTTCGACCTCGACGGCGTTGCGGGCGACGCCGTTCGCGAGCTCGAGGAGAGCGCGCTCGCGGCCGGCGGTGTCGTCCTCCGTTACGGCTTGTTCTACGGGCCGGGCACCTATTCGGAGGACGGCGCCGGCATGCCTGAGCCGAAGGTGCACGTCGAGACGGCCGCACGTCGAACGGTCGAGGCGATCGACCTGCCGTCGGGCGTGGTCGTCGTTACGGACTAGCGACACAGATGAAACCCATGTCCAAGTTCATCCTGGCACGATGCACTTGGTCATGGCGGGTGATCGGCGGGTAGTGAACGACTATCGGCGGCGCACGTTCGGCACGAAGCCGGAGCGTCGCGTGGCGTTCGTCTGCGAATGCGACGACGACACATGCCGGCGCGCCGTCCTCTTGACGGCCGCCGAATACGACGCGCTATGCGCGTCCGGCGACGCGGTCGTCGTCGATCCCACGCATCGCCCGGCGGCCTAGGCCGCGACGGGCTCGGCGTGCCCGGCGGCAACGGTCCGCGTGCGCAGGAACGCACCGCCGACAGCTGCAGCTGCGAGTGCGAATACCCCGCCGATCGCAAACGCGAGGTGGTACCCGCGCGTGAGCGTGTCCGCGTTGATCACGTGGCCGGTGCGCGACGACGCGGCGCTTGCAAGCACGGCGAGCCCGAGCGCGCCGCCCATCATGAACGCGGTGTTTGCGATGCCGGACGCGAGGCCCGCGTCCTGCGGCTCGACGTCGCTCATCGCGGCCATCAACACCGGGTTGAACGCGAGCCCGCCGCCGATGCCGATCAGGATCATCGCCGGGAGGATGTCCGGCAGGAAGTGACCGTCGACCGGCAGGCGCGCAAACCAGAACAGCGCCAGCGCTGCGACGCCAAGGCCGAATGCGAGCGGAATGCGGAACCCGTACTTCATGACGAGCTTCGCGGAGAGGCCGAGCGAGAAGGCCATCATGATCACGTTGCCGGGCAGGAACGCGAGGCCGACCTGCAGCGGGCTGTAGTGCAGGACGAGCTGCAGGTACAGCGCGGACAGGAAGAACACGGCGAACATCGCGGCCGCCCAGAGGATGCCGACCACATTCGCGACGCTGAGGTTGCGATGGCGGAAGATACGAAGCGGCATCAGCGGCGCGGCCGCGCGCGCCTCCCACGCGACGAACGCGGCGCCGATGACGACCGCGGCGGCGAGCAGGCCGAGCGTCTGCCCCGAGAGCCACCCCGCGCTGTTGCCGTTCACGATCGCATAGACGGCGAGCACCATCGCGCCGGTGATCGCGACCGCGCCGGGCACGTCGAGGCGCGTCTTCTCGGCACCGGTGTGCATGAGCGGCAGCAGCTTGAGGCCGGCGATCGTGACGACGATCCCGATCGGCAGGTTGACGAGGAAGACCCAGTGCCAGCCGGCAAGGTCGGTGAGCACACCGCCCGCGAGCACGCCGATCGAGCCGCCGCCGGACATGACGAAGCCGAACACGCCCATCGCTTTCGCACGCTCGGACGGCTCGGTGAAGAGCACGACGATCAGCGAGAAGGCAACCGCGGACACGACGGCGCCGCCGAGCCCCTGCACGGCGCGCGCGACGATCAGCTCGCCCTTCGACGTCGAGATGCCGCAGACGAGGCTGGCGATCGTGAAGGACGCGGTGCCGGTGAGGAACAGGCGCCGGTGGCCGAACAGGTCGCCGAAGCGGCCTGCGAGCAGCAGGAACCCGCCGAAGGTGAGCATGTACGCGTTGACGACCCACGCCAGCGACGCCTGCGTGAAGCCGAGATCGGACTTGATCGACGGCAGCGCGACGTTCACGACGGTGGTGTCGACGACGATCATCAGGTCGCCCACGCACAGGATGACGAGGGCGAGCCAGCGGGTTCTGGAGCTCAGGTGACTGTTCATGCGAGTAGGACGACGCGCGTGCGCCGTCTTCATCGGTTCTAGCAGCCGCGCGTCAGGCTGGGGAGACCTGCGCGGTGCAAAACGCGCAGCGGCGCGCTCCAAGCGGGATTTGACTCAGGCACTCGGGGCACTCGCGCGTCGTCGCGGCCACCTCCGGCTCGGTGCGGCGCATCGCCATCAGCCTGTTCACCGGCTTGATCACGAGGAAGAACAACACGGCGGCGATCACGACGAACGCGAGCAGCGCGTTGATGAACGCGCCGTACAGGAAGTGGCTGTTGTTCACGGTGAAGGAAAGGGAGCTGAAGTCCGGTTTCCCGCCGATCGCCGCGATCAGCGGCGTGACGAGGTCGCCGACCAGCGCGGTGACGACTGCGGCGAACGCGAGGCCGATCACGACGCCGACGGCCATGTCGACCAGGTTCCCGCGGAGCAGGAAGTCGCGGAAATCCTTCATGACGCCGGGTTCGGCGCTAGTCGACGACTCCCTCCCAGGGACCGACTTCGGTATCGCGCGCAGCCAGCGCCGCATAGCGGCCCCCGGCGGCCAGCAACTCGTCGTGCGTGCCGATCTCGGCGATGCGGCCGTCGTCGAGCACGACGATCTGGTCGGCGTCGCGGACGGTCGAGAGCCGGTGGGCGATCGCAATCGTGGTGCGGCCGGACGAGAGACGGTCGAGCGCTTCCTGCACGGAGCGCTCGGTCTCGTTGTCGAGCGAGCTCGTCGCCTCGTCGAGGACGAGGATCGGCGGGTTGCGCAGGATCGTGCGCGCGATCGCGATGCGCTGCTTCTCGCCGCCGGAGAACCGGTAGCCGCGCTCGCCGACGACCGTGTCGTAGCCCTCGGGCAGCGAGGCGATGACGTGGTGGATCTGCGCCGCTTCCGCGGCCGCCTCGATCTCGTCGTCGGTCGCGTCGGGGCGCGCGAACGCGATGTTCTCGCGAACGGAGGCGTGGAAGAGGTAAGTCTCCTGCGAGACGACGCCGACGAGGTCGGCAAGCGCGGCGAGTGTGATGTCGCGCACGTCGACGCCGCCGATCGTGATGCGGCCTTGCGTGACGTCGTAGAGGCGTGCGGTGAGGTACGCGAGCGTCGTCTTGCCGGATCCGGTCTCGCCGACGAGCGCGGTGGTCGTCCCTTCGCGGACGGTGAAGGAGATGTCCTGCAGCGTCCACGCGTCGCCATAGCGGAACCACACGTCGTCGAAGGCGACGTCGCCGGCGCGTGCGGAGGTCAGCGCGTCGGGCTTCTCGACGATGTCGATCGGGGCGTCCAGGTACTCGAAGATGCGGTCGAAGAGCGCGAGTGACGTCTGGATGTCGAGACCGACCCCGAGCAGCGAGCCGACCGGGAAGAAGAGGCGGGTCTGCAGCGTCGTGAACGCGACGATGGTGGCGATCGAGATCGAGTGCGAGAGCGCGGTGCCGCCGAGCCAGTAGACGGCGGCCGGCATGACGGAGAACGACGTCTGGATCGAGGCCATGACCCAGCGCCCGGCCATGCGCTGGCGGACTTCGAGGTCGGCGAGGTTGCGCGATTCCTGGTCGAACCTGTCCGCGAGCTCGGCGGTGCGGCCCATCGTCTTGCCGAGCAGGATCCCGCTCACCGAGAGCGACTCCTGGACGAGGCTCGAGATGTCGGCAAGCGACTCCTGTGTCGTCTTCGCGATGCGCCGTCGTTCTTGGCCGACGCGCCGCGTGAGGATCACGAAGATCGGGATCAGCGCGAACGCGAAGAGCGCGAGCTCCCAGCTGAGGAAGATCATGCCGATCATCGTCGCGACGACCGTGGTCAGGCTCTGCGTGATGTTCGTCGCGGTGTTGGTGACGACGTTCTGCACGCCGCCGATGTCGTTGTTGATCCGCGACTGGACTTCGCCGGTGCGCGTGCGCGTGAAGAACGCGAGCGAGAGTTTTTGGAGATGCCGGAAGACCTTGGCTCGGAGGTCGTGCATGACGCGCTGGCCGACCTGGTTCGACAGCAGCGTCTGGACGACGCCGAGGATGCCGGTCGCGATCGCGATCGCGATCATCCCGCCGGCGTTGAACGAGACCACGCGTGAGTCGTGATGCGCGATCCCGGAGATCACGCGGCGGAGCAGGAACGCCGGCAGCACGCCGAGCCCCGCGCTGACGACGATCAGACCCAGCAGGAAGCCGAGCCGGCGCCAGTACGGCTTGAACAGCGGCCCGATGCGGCGGAGGTTCGCCTTGCGGACTTCTGGGTCGGCGGGCCGGTCGGGCGGCGCGTCGCTGGAATGGAAGAACATGCCCATCTCGGGCCAGGGTACGCGGCGCCGGGGTCTAGATCGAGGCTACGAGATCGACCACGTATCGCCGGAGCTGACGAGCGCCTGAAGGTCGCCGTTGCCCTTGGCGTTCGTGAGCTGCGCCTGGACGAGATCGTCGTAGCTGTCCCGCTCCACGTCGCGGAACACGCCGAGCGGGATGACGCCGTCCTTCTCCCAGCTCAGCTGCGCGAGCGCGAACGCGGTCGCGAAGTCGGACTCGTCGTGCGTGATCCCCGTCGACCCGAACTCGGCACCGTTCTCCAGGTACGTCCGCGCGTCCTTGTTCTCACGGATGTAGTCGAACTCGCCGTCGTTGTAGATGTTGCAGTTCTGGAAGACCTCGACGAACGCGGCGCCCTTGTGCTGTGCGGCGCGGCGGAGCACGTCGGTCAGGCCGGGCTTGTCGACGTCGAGCGCGCGCGCGACGAATGTCGCGCCGGCGCCGAGCGCGAGCGCGAGCGGGTTGAACGGATAGTCGACCGAGCCGGCCGGCGTCGAGCCCGTCACCTTGCCCTGCCCGCTCGTCGGCGAGTACTGACCCTTCGTCAGCCCGTAGATCCGGTTGTTGAACATCAGGATCTTCAGGTTCACGTTGCGACGCAGCGCGTGGATGAGGTGGTTGCCGCCGATCGACAGCGCGTCGCCGTCGCCCGATACGACCCACACCGACAGATCCGGGCGCGACACCGCAAGGCCCGTCGCGATCGCCGGCGCGCGGCCGTGAATCGAGTGCATCCCGTACGTCTGCATGTAGTACGGGAAGCGCGCCGCGCAACCGATGCCCGAGATGAACACGATCTTCTCGCGCTCGAGGCCGAGCTCCGGCATGAAGCTCTGCACCGCGGCGAGGATCGCGTAGTCGCCGCAGCCCGGGCACCAGCGGACCTCTTGATCCGACTTGAAGTCCTTCATCGTCAGCTTCAGCTCGGTCGCCATTACAGGAGCGCCTCGATTGCGTCGCGGATCTCGCCGGCCTTGAACGGCTTGCCGGTGACGCGGTTGTAGCCGACCGCGTCGACCAGGTACTTCGCGCGAATCAACTGGAGCAGCTGACCCGTGTTGATCTCCGGCACGAGCACGCGGTCGTAGCTCCGCAGCACGTCGCCGAAGTTCGCCGGGAACGGGTTCAGCCAGCGCAGGTGCGCATGCGCGACCTTGCCGCCGTTCTGCCGCACGCGGCGCACACCGGCGGCGACCGAGCCGAACGTGCCGCCCCACGAGACGACGAGGACGTCCGCGCCCTCCTGGTGGTCGACCTCGACGTCCGGCACCTTGATCCCGGCGACCTTCGCGGCGCGCAGCTGCGTCATCAGGTCGTGGTTCTCCGGGTCGTACGACACGTTGCCGGTCTCGTTCTGCTTCTCGATGCCGCCGATGCGATGCTCGAGGCCCGGCGTGCCGGGGATCGCCCACGGCCGCGCCAGCGTCTCGGGATCGCGCTTGTACGGCAGAAAGCCGTCGCCGTTCGGTTGCGCGAACTCGACGTCGATCGGCGCCAGAGAAGAGATGTCGGGAATCAGCCACGGCTCGGTGCCGTTCGCGAGGTATGCGTCCGAGAGCAGATACACGGGCGTGCGGTACGTCAGCGCGACACGCACCGCTTCGATCGCGGCGAAGAAGCAGTCGCCCGGCCCGTTCGCGGCGAGCACCGGCACCGGCGACTCCGAGTTGCGCCCGAACATGACCATCAGCAGGTCGCCCTGCTCAGGCTTCGTCGGCATGCCGGTCGAGGGGCCCGCACGCTGCACGTCGATGATCACCAGCGGCAGCTCGACCATGATCGCCAGCCCGACCGTCTCCGCTTTCAGCACGATGCCGGGGCCGGCCGAGGTCGTCACGCCGAGGCCGCCGCCGAACGACGCGCCCAAGGCGGCGCCGACCGCGGCGATCTCGTCCTCCGCCTGGAACGTGCGCACGCCGAAGCTCTTGTGCTTCGCGAGCTCCTCGAGGATCGACGACGCCGGCGTGATCGGGTACGCACCTAGGAAGAGATCGAGCCCGGACAGCTTCGACGCGGCGAGCAGCCCCCACGACAGCGCCTGGTTGCCGGTCACCTGACGGTAGGTGCCGGGCGGCAGCGTCGCGGGCTTCACCTCGTACTGCACGGCGAAGCTCTCGCTCGTCTCGCCGAACGCGTACCCGGTGTTGAACGCCTTCAGGTTGGCCTGCGCGATCTCGGGCCGCTTCGCGAACTTCTTCTCGAGGAAGTCGACCGTCGACTCGATCGGCCGGCCGTACAGCCACGACATCAGCCCGAGCGCAAACATGTTCTTCGCGCGCTCTGCCTCGCGCGGCGTGACGCCGTCGACCTCCTTCAGCGCGTTCACAGTCATCGCTGTGAGCGGCACCGCGTGCACCGCGTACCCGTCGAGCGAGCCGTCCTCGAGCGGGCTCGACTCGTAGCCGGCCTTCTGCAGGTTGCGGTCGGTGAACGCGTCGGTGTCGACGATCAGCGTCCCGCCCTTCGGCAGGTCGCGCAGGTTCGTCTT
>Ga0070741_10016035_pt1 | contig 12580 bp, 10 predicted proteins | sample Coa_R1_4_FD_66440 | JGI IMG/M metagenome (GOLD analysis project Ga0070741, IMG submission 66440) | Surface soil microbial communities from Centralia Pennsylvania, which are recovering from an underground coalmine fire - Coalmine... | ecosystem: Environmental > Terrestrial > Soil > Unclassified ...
CCGAGCCAAAGCCCCGGGATTGGACGATCGAATCTAGCCCCTATTTCTAATAGTGGCGACGATTCGATCGCGCCAATCGCGGGAGCTTTCGCTTCGGTCCTAAACCAAATTTTCAGTCACATTGGGTATAACATTTGAGCAGTTTTCTGAAAATCTAAAATTCAAAATACAACATTCCTCAGAGTCTATCTGAAGATTCAGTTCTATACTGCTGATGTGTGAAAGTTAGGGAATTTGCCAACGCTGAAGGTGGCAGATTTGCACCCGCCCCACCCGCCTAGTTATACCCAACGTGACTGAAAATTTGGTTTAAGACCGAAGCGAAAGCTCCCGTGATTGGCGCGATCGAATCGTCGTCCGTATTAGAAATAGGGGCTAGATTCGATCGTCCAATCCCGGGGCTTTGGCTCGGTCTTAAATCGGAATTTTCAATCACGTTGGGTATAAGTTGATTTAAAAGCAACAATGTCTAAAACTTCGAGAGTTTAAAGCAAATGGAACACCCATGCATTTACCCAAGATGACTGAAAATTGGGATTTAAGACCGAGTCAAAGCCTGGGGCTTGGACGATCGAATCTAGCTCCTATTTCTAATAGGGGCGATGATTCAATCGAGCCAATCGCGGGAGCTTTTGCTTCGGTCCTAAACCAAATTTTCAGTCACCTCGGGTATAGAATATCGATCCGTTGCCTCTCGATTTGTCTGCTTCTTTTTTGTTTTTCTATCGATTGTCACTCTTCTCATAGTAAAAATAGAATTCCTAATGCCCCAAACTGGATGAAAAGGCAGATAAAGGAAGATTTGCTTTGCTACAAAAATAGAAAGATTTCCCTAAAAAAAATGGATAAGTTGTTTCAAAACCATGCGAATGATTGGTTGCTTGTTAAGTTTTCAATTGAAGGAGGGAACGTCGATCTGACTACAAATATTGCCAAGGACCATTTTCTGTATCATAGAGTGATTTCCTATTACAATGTTCTTGTCATGCTTGCAGAGAGATTCTATTTGCCTGACATACAGTTTCTTATCTCCATGGCTGATGGCGTTGAGCTATCCGACAGGGTCCTAGAGGATGTACCTATTTTTGGCATGTGTAAAAGTGTGGGGCAAAAATGCATTTTGATCCCTGACTTTGATATCCTGAATCAAGGGTATCAAGTGCTAGACAATTTGGACATCGAACGGCTGGATCTACCGTGGGAAAACAAAATTCCCTCTCTAATATGGAGAGGGTCAACAGCACAAAATGGTCTTTTGATTAGCAATGATAACGTGCATCAATTCTCAAGAGTTAAACTCTGCGAACTTTCCTTACAGCACCCTCACCTTATCGATGCAAAATTTACTATTTTTGCACAACTTGGCGAATCGATCCCTTACCTCCAACAGTTTGAAAGTGGAATGATGAGTTTTGAAAGTCAGCTCAATTATAAGTATCATATTCTTATTGATGGTAACGCAAGTTCCTATTCAGCGTCAGGCTGGAAGTTTTTTGCTAATTCAACGATCTTTAAGCCACACTCTCGATGGATTCAGTGGTACTATTCGGGACTTCATCCCTGGGTACATTATATTCCTGTAACAGAGGATCTAAGTGATTTAGTCGAGAAAATCCACTGGACAATCCATCATGATTCTTTAGCAAAGGAAATTGCTCATCACTCTCGAAAGTTTGCTCTTTCTCACCTAACACATCCAAATAATCTATTGTATTTACGCCTAGCTCTTTTAAAATATAGCAAATTGAAGTTCAAGCATACTGACTGAGCGCGACTTTCTATTGCAAACATTCTAAAATTTGATTATATCGCGATTGAAAGCTGGAGAATTTGCCATCGTTGAAGGCGGCTGATTTGTATCCGACCCCGCCCAGGCAACTATTGAGAAACTAGTGCACTGTATACCCCGCGTGATTGAAAATTTGGATTTAAGACCGAGCCAAAGCCCCGGGCTTGGACGATCGAATCTAGCCCCTATTTTTAATAGGGACGACGATTCAATCGTGCCAATCGCGGAGCTTTCGCTTCGGCCTAAACCAAATTTTCAATCACGTTGGGTATACAGAGCATTAGAGCCTGGAGCGAGCAGGACGGGAAGATGTCCCTTCGGCTAAGGCAAAACTCCAGCTTTCAAGTGGAAGCAGTGTCGCAGGAGGAAAGCTTGGAGTGTGCTATGATATTGAAAAGTTATGAGGGGGTTACAGCAAGGTTTTTGCGTAGAAATGAGCGTCTTATTCATTCCCTGGAAACAGAAATGCCGCTTGTTTTTGAAGCAAAAGAGCGTAAAGATGTCAAATTTTTGCAGGAGTTTCTCAAGGTTAATTCAGAGAGCTTGATGGAAGATGTTGCCAAATATGGCGCACTTCTTTTTCGCGGCTTTGAGATTCACTCCGATAGAGATTTTGAAAATGCCATTCTCAGCATCGAAGGATTGCAAGGCATAAGCGAAGCCTTTATGGCTGAGCAGGGACGGGAAAGGGTAGGCGATCTCAAATACGTTTTGCACACCAACACCATTTTCAAAACCGGAGGCACGCTTTACCTAGGAGGATTTCACAGCGAAAATTATTACAACCCCGACGTTCCTGGATTCATTTCATTTTGTTGCTTGAAACCGTCGGATGTCGGCGGGGAAACAGGTCTTATCAATATGGAAAAAGTTTACGAGCATCTTGATGAGGAGTTAAAGAAAAAGTTAGAAGATAAAGCGTGTCTCGTCGAGAAATGGTTACTGCGCGATGTTGCCGACAGGTATAAAATTTCGATTGAGATGCTTGAAGGAATCTGTCATCAATTTGATTTACCCATCGTCGGAGAAGGAGAAAATAGGCTGATCCTTATGCATAAGCCGAATGTTTTCTTGCACCCTGTCACGCAAAAGAAAGCGCTGCAAATCAACTTTTTTTCTTTACCCACTTTAAATAAGGTATTACGCAAGGATTTCCTAAAAGATTATCAAGGCAAGACCTGGTTTTGGCATCGCTTTGTCTGGAAGTTGCCTCATTCTATCTTCAAGGCGATAGAAAATGTTTTTGTATTTTTTGCTACCTTGCTTCATTCGCCTAAGGAACAATTGAAGATAGCTGCATCAAAAAAGAAAACGCAAAAGGCATTTGAAAAACTGGGTCAAAAGTTCCCCAAAGTAAGTTCCTGTTTTTCAGAAAAAGACATCGAGCATCTTTCTGGTTTGATGCGCAATTTTTATTGTTCGTCGCTGTGGAAAAAAGGCGATATTCTTTTGGTAGATAACAAAAAAGTGGCTCATGCGGGGATGCCTGGGACAGGTCCTAGGTTAGTACGAGCTTTAATTTCTAACCCTCTTGAAATGGGTTATTCTCCGACTCAATCAGGTTGTTTTATTTGCCAGGATCGCATGACCTCTAGCATTGGCGCTCATATCGCAACTGCATGCGCTTCAGAAAGAACATCGAAGTTGTCATCCCTTTGCGATATTAACTGAGTTTTTGGGTTTCTTTCATAACCGCACCTAGGCCGAATTTTGTAAATTTTGACACGTTAAAACGTTTGCAAACCTGACGCCCATTGTAACGAACCCGTATATATATATTGGTGCTGTTCGGGCCGCTTCGCTTGTGCTCTTGACTCTTCACTTTTGAATCGAAGTACTCAAAAAAAGAAATAATCTTTTGTTACTTAGCTAAAAGTAGATTATGATGTTGCGTGATTATACCCAATGTGACTGAAAATTGGGTATGCACACTTTACCCGCGACTATACCCAACGTGACTGAAAATTTGGATTTAAGACCGAGCCAAAGCCCCGGGCTTGGACGATCGAATCTAGCCCCTATTTCTAATAGGGACGACGATTCGATCGCGCCAATCACGGGAGCTTTCGCTTCGGTCTTAAATCAAATTTTCAGTCACGTTGGGTATAGAGAAGTTGGTAAAGTACTTAATAAACAGACGACACATTCTGTTACCCCAAGATAGGATTTCATGCGCATAAAAAACGTCCTTATTCTTTTTTTTCTTGGGTGTTTAAACTGTTTTGCATCCCCTTATCCAAGCTTGGATAAAGGGATGCAATCAAAGATTGCACCTTATCTTCTCCCAGCAAATCATCCGATGAAAGAAAAGCTAGACATGCTTTTTTCTCGATCGCGAGCCTTGGAAAATGAAAAAGCATTTATTGACGCAGGATTTGAAGTGATTTCAGGTCCACGAGTGTATAGCTTTGTCATTGTAGCGCGTCATCCGGAAGTACCGGGATATGTCTTTAAACTTTATCTTGATTCAGAAACACGAATGCGAAATGGTATCCCGCACTGGGAATGGCTGGTTCAGCGGTGCGCAGGAGCAGAATCGATTCGAAAATTGATTAAACGCAAAAATATACGTCATTTTTCCGTGCCCGATAAATGGCTGTATGTTCTACCTGCTTATCCCTTTTCTAGTGCTGTCCATCCTGAACTCATTGTCTTGATGGAAACTGATATGGAGCTAGAAAGCAAGGAGGTGTCAAGGCAGATGTGGAAAACGGGTATCACGCGGAAACATCTCGATGAATTGTATGCAATTTTTAAGCATGGTTATGGGGGGCCTGGTGTGGTCAAATTACCTGCTAATGTCCCATATACGAAGAATGGAAAGTTTGCATTTACCGATACAGAAGATCCTCCGGCAGATCTCAAACTGAAATACATCAAAAAATATCTGTCTAAAGAAATGCAACGCTATTGGGAACGCCTTATCGGTGAGTAGAATGCATATAATGATTTAATAGTTGAACAAACAGTTGAGGGACTTTATCCATAACATCAGGAGGTTCCACATAAGCGATGCGCATTTGCGTTCTACCGGGATTAGACTTTCCTAGCTGACGCGAATAAAAATTTGACATCGGAGCGACGAGAAGAGTCATTTTGATCCCATTCATCTCCACGTATCCTTTTTGAGCGCAATACATCACGAAATCTGTCGCCTCAAAATTTGCATCGACATGATTGCGAACATCGACAATCGTGTATAAAGCAGCATCGGGTGCTGAAATGATGAGATCCGGCAACTCCTTTTTCAAACCTGATGCCAGGCTTTTTGCAATTTTTCGGTAATAATTTCTTTGCAGTTCAAACCATGCTTGTAGCTTTTCTTTAGATTCATAGAGAAGAGCCCCAAAAATGTATTGGCCAATCACATTGGCGCAAAGATTGGCTGTATTTTCAGCAACGGCTTGCATGTGAAAGTCCTTGTTATCGGTTAAAAGGGCTCCGATGCGTAGGCCGCATGCATTCCAAACTTTTGAAGACGATTCGATGCTGATACGTCTGCCTGTGATCCCCGGGACATCTTTTTCTGTGATTCCCCAAATGCTGCTGGTCTGTTCGGGAGTGAAGAAAATTTCGCGATAGGCTTCATCGCTGAGCATCCACAAGTTATGTTTTGCACACAGTTGCCCAAGGTCATTGAGAACTGCCTGAGAATAAAATTGACCCGTGGGATTATCATAGGGGATGACTAGCAAGGCAGCAGGACTTGTCTCTTTAATCGTTTTTTCAATCTCTGATAACTTGGGCAAGCTAAATTTGCCATTTGCCTCCAGTGTGCGAGTTAAGGCAGTTGTAGATCGGCCCGTGCGCTCTGCCATGGAAGCATAGTTGGGATAAGTTGGATCGATGAGCAATAAAGGTTTGTGAGAAGAACCCGCAGGTCCGCAGACTCCAAGAATCGCCAGTTCCATTGCCTGACTTCCTCCATCCGTGACTTGGCTAAAGATGCCTTGTGAAGAGAATCCACTACTTTCGATTAAGTGCAAAAAGGCGCGATTAGTTTCCACTTCCCCTACGGTCGTGGAATATTTGACTATTCCCTTTTGAAAAGGGCTTTCTTGAGAATCTAAAGCAAACATCCTTTCCATCATTGCGGGATGCATCGGAAGAGAAACATTTCCGATCGCCGTATTGACAGCAACGACTTGATCAGTGCGTTTGAGAAACTCTATTTGTGCTAAGCGAATGGGCGAGGGAGACCGGTTCTGGAAATGTAGAGATAAAGAGGGTTTCATAGCACAGCGCAATTATGGATATATTTTTTAATTAGTACAATTGGGAGAGTTTTTTAGCCAGAGCGAATCGTGCAGATGGAATTTTTCCAATTAGGCGAATGAGCGTATTTCGCACTCGTTTAGCAAAAGGAGACTCGAGGGTTGCTACCCTCATCATTTGATCTGTAAGTTTCACAACGGAACGAGCGATTTGCTGCCTGTTTTTTTCCCAAACATCCAGAGGGACTTCACTTCCATTTTTCAGCATTTCGTTCAGCGCAGATGCTAGAGAAATCGCATCCTGAATACCAATATTCATCCCTTGTCCTCCGGCTGGACTGTGCACATGCGCAGCATCGCCAGCAATGAGAATTCTTCCGCGCCTTAGAGTTTTGGCAATCCGATGATGAATGCGAAAACGTGAGCTCCATAACAAATGACGAATGGCGATACCCTTCATTGCTGGTCCACGCTCGTCAAGAAGTTTCACAAGATCATCTAAGGTGGGTTTTGAAGGATCTTCATCGACAGCAGCAATTAACCGAAACTGATTTTCAGGTAATGGGACAACTGCTAATAGTCCCTCCTTGGAAAAGAAGAGGCTTGCTTCTTTCAAATCTAATGGCCAATCCATTTCAACATCGGCTAGAACAAAGTTATCTTGATAATCGCCTCCTTCATAGGGGATGTCAGCCTGCTCGCGAATGATACTATGCATTCCATCGCATCCGATAAGCCATTGCGTATGAATAGTTTTGAGTTCGTTTTTTGTTCTGATCTCCAGCTCAACCCCATTTTTCTCAGGACGAATTGCGATGACTTCGCAGGGACGATGCACAGTGCCCCCAAGTTCTTGGAGTTTCTTGAATAAAATACGTTCCGTGCGATCTTGGGGACACGTCAGTACAAAGGGATATTTTGTTTTCAAGTTTTTAAAGCTGATACTGGCAAGCAACTGATTTCGATCTCTTATCCGGAAAGTGTCGACAGTAAATCCATATTTGAGGAGCTCTGCAGTGGCACCTGATGGCTCTAGGACTTCGAGGGTGCGTGCGTGGATCGCAGCTGCGCGAGAGGTATTGGCACCCGCTTCAAGACGGTCCAAAATTAGAGAAGAAATGCCCAGACGTTTGAGTTCAAGACCGAGCGCGAGACCTGTCGGGCCAGCACCAATGATGACAAGGGTATATTGGGATGCATTCATTTAGAACCGGTAAGCGAAGTTGACGTCGACACCATAATAATTGTACAAATTTTTAGGCAGGCCAAGCGCAACACCGCTAGATGATTTAGCAGTAGAATGCCCGTCTTGCCAATGCACGTAGAACGGATTGAGAATGATTTGAAACTTATTATCGTTTGTGAGTGTGAATGTGTGTGGTATGGCGACATAAATATTGGTTAGAGAGTTTTCGAGCGACCAACGCGCTCCCCCGAGAGGGAAGATAGAAACACTCGAGAAAACTTGGGGCATCCATGTAAAATCGATGCCAACGGTAAACCAAGAGTTTGCGCGATAGTTGCCAAGCCATCCGAGGGGAACATAGAACTCATTGAAGATAAATCGTACAGAACCACCTGATTTGGGAGATAACCTTTGTTTCAAGTAGTGGTAACCAAAGCCTGTATAGAGCGAAAGATCCCAATCATCGCGGGCAAAAGTATATCCTAGCCTTTCAAAGCCTTCATAATTGGTAAAAGTGCGTTTTTGACAGTGGCCGTGCATTGTACCCTGACGCCATATAAACTTAGCGGCTCCATAGAATTGGTTCGAGGGCCTATACTCATAGAAAGCTTGGGCACCACCGAGATTACCATTGAAGGAATGATGACCTTTGGGCTTGAAGTGGATATAGGTATAGTTTCCTCCGATTTGAAAACGGGAATTGAGTTCGATAAGAGCTGGTGGTGAATTATCTTTTTTCTGATTGGGCTGATCTTGATAGGCGAAAAAAGAACGGCGAACATGAAAGTCTTCATCTACATCCTCATCAAAGGAAATCTCATCGTCGTCCTCATAAAAGGGAGCAGTATCCAGATAGGACTCGTCGCTATTGTGCTCGCAGTAAAGGGAAGGCGAAGAAACGATGAGAGAAAGTACAACGGTTTTCCAAAACATGCTCCTATTCATCGGCAACCTCTAATCCTTTTAGTTCATACTCCTCAAAGTATAATCGTTTCAAAAAAATGTCTATATTTTTTAGAACCCTGAGAGTGTTACGCAGTTCTGGCTTCTATTTGATCTTTTGATGTACAAATAATTACTGTAAATGTATCCCTTAAAAAGTTCGGTACGATCCCAAACTGTAAGGTTTTGTTTATTGAGGATGATTTTATGAGATTTCTCTTAGCACTCATCGTTGCTCTTTCTTCTTCTGCATTCGTTTACGCCGATGCGAGTACTTTTTCGAGACAGCGCCTTGTCACATTCTATGACACATTTTTCTGTGATGAAAAAGGGGATTTAGCCGCCACTGGCCTGACAACGCCTTGCTCAATCATTCCGATCAACCCATTCGTTCCTCCTCCCAATCCACCTGCGCCGCCTTTTAAAGCAGGCTTTTTACCTATTGTAATCGTCAATAACAGCACTTTACCCGATAGTCAAGTCTATGTGGTTCTAACGGGAAAGGATCAAACGACACAAATTCAAGCTTTTGTCAGCGTTGATCCGTCGACGGGAGTGGGTACACTTGTGACCGCAAATCCTGGAGATAATGCGATCAACTATGCGTTATTGCTCTCTCAGCTTCCTGCTGCAAGCACAGGAAGAGTGATCTACTTGCCTCACATCATCGGAGGAGAAGTGTGGTTCTCAATGCAGCAGAAGCTCAATATGCCTGTCAATGCTCCGCATGATATTGTGCAGCCTAATTTCCTAAGCTCCTCTGATCCAAATTATTATACCAATTTTGATATTTTTGAAGTGGCTTACACATCGAACTCTACTCCTAATATCGCTGCGGATGCCACAGCGGTCAGCTTCCATTCCATCCCTCTTTATGGATTCATTTCAACACCCTCCAGCAGCAATAACACCACTGGCTTGTACCAGCCGAGGAGTTACATCATGGGTCATGCGCAAAATGTTTTTACGGCGTACGCGCGTGGGGCTGCAGTCACTCAATGGAACCAATTATTCTTAAAAAACGGCAACACGATTTTACGACTAATAGCAACAGGAAAGGCGATTTCTAACACACCGACGCCCATTTTCGATCAGAACTATTTGGACAATGCAGCATCTTACGGATATAGCTACATCAATGACATCTGGACAAGTTTGACCAGTTTTTACCGAGCCCACCCATTAGTCTTGACGATTCCCAATGGAAGTCTTGAGACGTATACTGGGGTAATCAATCCCGATAATACCATCACGTTTACAAGTAGCCCAAGCGCCTATCAAGTCGTATTTTCTGCTCCCACCACCACAGCCCCTACAACCAGCTTCAACATTTTCTCAGCAGTCACTTTGGTGCAATCGGATACTTCCCCAGGAGCCGCAGATGGGGTTCAGCTTTTTAAATTGTTCGAAGAGGCAATCATCGCAGGGCTTGTTCCCACAGCCAATACCTTGAGCAATCCCTACTTGTTAGCCAATCAGAGTAACTATTACAACATAAATACTAACTTAAGCGCTCCAGGACAGTCCTCAGGACCCTGGTATGATCTTTATTCCAAAGCGCTGCATTCCTTAGGATTGATTTACACATTTGGGTTTGATGAACCCTTATGGCCGCAGGTGCAAATCTTTTCCAATACGTTGGAGCCAACGACGTATTTAGGAATCACAATTGGAAGTGTGCAATAAGAAGTTGGTCAACAGGAAAAATAGGCTCTCGGCAGCAAAAAATGCAACCGAGAGTACGAAAATTGAAACTACAGTTTTGCAAAGCCAAATTCTGTCAATGGAATGCTTGCTTGTTTGGTTATAATTTCTTGATTGTTTTTTTCAAATTCACGGAAAATTTCTTGTTCAGCAAATTGCTTAACCGCTGTCATCCCAAATGTATTAAATAGCTTCTTAACTTCTTCGATTCCATTTTTATCAGCGAATTCAGCGATAGTATGGGGTTTGCATTTTTCCATCACCGCTTGAATTGCATGACGATGAAGGATATTTTGACGCCTACGGTCATCTTTAAATAGCTCATTTATAGTCGTAATGAGATCGTTTTCTGCAGGGGCGATCTTACTTATACATTGATAGTGCGCCCATTGACTGGTGGGATTGGGCCAAAACGTCTCCGCTTCTTTTTTGTTGCAAATGCCACAGCGCTCTGAACTGTAGTATTTTTTTTGTTCGAAGGTAATCGAAGATTCTTCATGATTGTACAAAAAACTAACATCAAAACTCATAAGTTACTTAACCCTCTTGGTTTAGGTGGATAGAATAGCAGTGAGTTCCATTTTAAATCTAGGGATCTGCTAATCCTTTCAGGGTACAGGATATTATGAAATTTTTATAGAGTCGGAAGAGGCGCTTCTTCAAACTCTATTCATCGCGGAGAATATTTGCTTTTGCAAGAAAATCAGCTTCAGCAAAATCTAATGATGCATTTGATGGCTTCGATTCTCTAGGGCAGAAGAACTTCGCTGCTTACGTTTCTCGTAGAGCAAAAGGGTTGGTACAATGATAACGATCGTTCCAACGACTACCGCCGTAAGGGGATAGATAGTTGAGTTGTAAAGCGAGCTTGTCATCCCGACTACCAAGGCAGCGATCAATAAGCGAACGCTTGTGATCAGGCTCGCGGTGATTCCTTTGATATCAGGAAGAATTTCCATCCCCTCAGGAAAATAAAGACCGATGATCCAATTGGCGCCAAAAGCATAAATAACCATGCCTAAAGTGAGTAAATAAGGATCGCGCGGAAAGATTAAAGTGACAAGCGCAAGTTCCAATCCTCCAGCCAAACAGAGAATTAATCCTGCCTTTTTAATCTTTGGAATGCCCCATTTGGCGATAGTGCGATTAAGAAAGAGGCTTCCCATCACCCATCCGCCAAGGATTGCTGCTTGAATAAAGGGAAAAATAGCCTTACTCATTCCAAATTCAACAACAAAAAGAACAGAAGTGCCTGATAGGAATGCGATATAACCTGCGAATGAAATGCTTGTTGCAATGGTTAATTGCCAGAAAGGCAAGCTTGTAAATGCGGATTTGAAGTCCCTTAATACAGACTTCATTTGAAAAGAAGTTCGCTTTTCTTTTGCAAGCGTTTCATCAAAGAAGAATAGGCAAATGCAAAGGCTAATCAGGACGAAAACAGCGATGAGAAGAAAGTTGGAGCGGAATCCAAAAGCTTGGTTGAGAAATCCTCCAGCCATGGGCGCTGCAGCCATGATGATAGGAACGATCATATTGAGATTGTTAAGAGCATTGATTGCTCTTTCTTTTTGGAAAGAGTCGAAGATAATCGCGGTTCCCAAAGTGAAGCATCCTCCGCTTCCAAGTCCCTGGAGAATTCGTCCCCAAAGCATCTGATCGAGATTTTGTGCAAAAGTGGTCACGATACTGCCGGTTAAAAACAGCCCCAGTGCTGCTAAAAGCGGTTTTTTTCTGCCGAATGCATCGGAAATCGGGCCGTACAAAGGGCCGGCGAGGCAAATCCCAATAAAATTCCAGGTAAGTAAACTTTGGATCGCGCCTTCCGATGCTGAAAACCAAGCCATCATATCCGGAAAAGCGGGTAAGTAAATGTCTGTTTCAATGCATGCTGCAATGAAAATGACAATAATAAGTAGAAGGTATTTAAGTTCTTTTCGATTTTCCATTTGAGTAATCACTTTTAGACTAGATACCGAAAAAATTCAAGAATCGGTTTCGGTATAGTGTAGTGAAATGATCGAATTTTTTATAGGAGAAAAAATTTGGGAATCAGAAGCGATTGAAAACAATGTTTTTATTAATTTAAAGTAAAATAATAAACCCATAGAATGGGTCTACATTGCATTCACTAAGAATGACTGATGGAATTGGTTCAACTATCGAGGTCTTTTCTTATTACTTCCTACAAAGCTAATGATAAACAAGCCACCGCCTACGATACAACCAATGATCCCGCCTGTCTTCAATTTTTGAGCAAGTGCTTCGTAGTAAGCTACTTGTTCTTTGCCTTTGGCAATTTTCTTTTCCGCAGAGCCTGTAATTGCATTGCCCAGAGGCTCAGTGTATGGGTTAGATGAGAACAACTGTTTTCCTTTTTGTACTTTTTGTTCACCCGACGCGATCTGGCTTTTGCCTTGCAAGACTTGTTCAGTGATGTAATTCGAGAATAGGAGAGCTCCGATTCCCGCTAAAGCAATCAAAATTCCTAAAATTCTTAGTCCTTTCATAAAATTAACCTGCTAAGTTTTTAATCTGAAGCTGAATATTCCCTATAAGGAATTAATTTTTGTATAATCGATAGACATAAACATCTCAAGTCATTTAAAAAAAATCTATACCCACCGTGACTGAAAATTTGGTTTAGGACCGAAGCGAAAGCTCCCGCGATTGGCGCGATCGAATCGTCGCCCCTATTAGAAATAGGGGCTAGATTCGATCGTCCAATCCCGGGGCTTTGGCTCG
>Ga0070741_10016036_pt1 | contig 12580 bp, 22 predicted proteins | sample Coa_R1_4_FD_66440 | JGI IMG/M metagenome (GOLD analysis project Ga0070741, IMG submission 66440) | Surface soil microbial communities from Centralia Pennsylvania, which are recovering from an underground coalmine fire - Coalmine... | ecosystem: Environmental > Terrestrial > Soil > Unclassified ...
GGCACGCGTTCCCGCTCGATGGTGGTGGGGACGTGCCGATCAACGGCGGCGGTGGCGGTTCGCAGGCGGCGCTGGCGTGGCAGGGCTCGGGCGGTGGCGTGCTGGGAGGCACGGGCGCGTTCTTCGGGCTGGAGGCGGGCTCCTCTGGTGCTGGGCTCGCGGCGGCGACCGCGACGATCCAGTCGGCGTCGGCGGCGATCGCGGCGACCGGCGGCGGCGGCGCGCACTCGATCAAGCAGCCGTACCTGACGATCGGCGGCTATATCATCAAGGTGTAGGTCGCGCGGTCGTGGTGGTGATCGGCTAGGATCTGTCGTGAGGTGGCGGCTGAGCACCTCCTCTGCGCGGGTTGCACTGTTCAGCGGGCCGCTGTCGCCACCTTCGTAACGGGTCCCCCTCGCTCCTCGCGGAGCCCGGGGGGCCCGTTCTTCGTCTGGGTGTCGCGGTAGACTGGGTGGCGCAACCTACCCGAGGAGCTGACCATGCCTGCTGCACCTGCACCTACGCAGACCGCCGTGATCCGCCTGTCGCAGGAAGCCAAGCGCCGGTTTCCGCCTGCGCTGGTGAGCACGATCGCCGCGACCGTTGGCGCGCCCGCGGTGAAGGCGCACGACACGCCGCTGCTGCAGCGCTTCCTGGAGCTGTCGGCGGCGCTGAACCTGAACCCGCTGATGGGCGAGATATGGCTGGCCGCGATCCCGTCGCGCAACGGCTCCAACCAGGACCGGCTCGCGATCATGGTCGGTCGCGACGGCTACCTGAAGAAGGCGCGCGAGCACGAGGACTTCATCGACGTCGATGCGGATGTCGTGTGCGAGAACGACGTGTTCGCGGTGAAGCGTCGCGCGGACGGCACGCGGTCGGTGGAGCATTCCTACGGCCACCCGACGCAGCGCGGGCAGGTCGTGGGGGCGTACGCGGTGCTTCGTCGGCGCGGGCTCCCGGATCGCTACTTCTACGCGCCGCTCGCGGAGTACGCGAAGGACCAGGAGAAGAGCGCATGGCGGTATCTGCACGCGATGATCGTGAAGGCCGCGACGAGCTACATCTTGCGAACGACCTATGGCGTGTCCGGGCCCGTGCCCTACGACGAGCTGGGCGCTGGGCTCGATCTGCCGGGCTCCGGCGATGGCCCCGGCGGCGCCGACGTCGCGGTTCAGCCTCTTGAGCCGCAGGTCGCGGCGTTGTGGGAGCGCATCCGTGAGGTCGATCCGACGGCGTTCTCGGAGGGCGAGCTGCGCGCGAGGTCGCAGGGCGCGACTCCGGTGCAGCTCGCGAATCTGGTGCGCGAGCTGGAGGGCTGGCTGTCGGAGGCGGGCGAGATCACGGACGCGGAGGTGGTCGAGACGCCGACGTTCACGGATCGCGATGACCTGGCGTTCGAGGGCGTCGCCATCACGGGCGAGGGGGTCGCGGAGACGTTCGACCTCACCGGCGAGGAGCGCGAGATCGTGCCGGACGACAGTCTGCCGCTGAGCGAGTCGTACGGTGTCAGCGCGCCCGAGGTCGAGGCCGCGACCGACGCCACGTGGAGGGCGGCGCAGGAGCGCTGGGACACCGATGAGGCGTGGCGGACGCACATCTCGCCGTTCTTCGACCGCTACCGCGAGCTGGAGGCGCTGAACAGCCCGGACCCGGACGTGGACGCGGAGCTGCACTGGATCGAGCAGCAGCTCGTGACGTTCGGCGCGCCGCTCGGGTGGCGCCCTGACGAGGGTGACGCGGGTGCGTGAACGGGGTAGGCTCCCGGGCGTCAACCCACGATAGGAGGACTCGTGTCCGAAGAGCCGCAGCGTGACGAGACGCACATCGAGCAGCATGGGGACGGTGACGTGAACGTCACGCAGCAGCCGCCGCAGGAGGAGCAGCAGCCGCAGCCGGGCCCGGAGGAGGGCCAGACCGAGTCGGGCGGCGACCCGGATCAGGGCGCCGAGTAGACCGTCACCGGGTGCAGGACAGGGGCTCGCTCCGGCGAGCCTCTGTTCGTTGTAGTCTCCCGGCATGCAACCCGCGGTGCCCTACCCTCGGGCGCTGGCCGCGTTCCCGCGTCTTCGCCAGTCCACCCTCGCCGTCTTCGATGCGTGCCCGTTGAACGCGTCGTGGGTGATGGAGCACGAGCAGGACTGGTCGAGCTTCCCGGCCGCGGCGGGCCAGATCGTGCACCGCACGTGCGCGCGCTCGCTGCGGAAGATGATTGCGAACCGCGAGCGCCAGGTGCCGGTCGAGGTCGCGCTTCAGGAGTTCGAGCACGTGCTGCGCCAGTCGGAGGTGCCGATGCTGTCGGAGGGCCGCGCGGAGGACTCGGTCGCGCCGCTGCCGCTGCGGTGGATCGCTGAGGCGCGGACGTGCGTGATCACGTGGGCGCTCGGGTCGGAGTGGGACATCGAGAACTTCGCGGGGGTGGAGCGGCGCCTGGAGGCGGTGGTCCCGTACCCGGTCGCGCCGGATGGTGACCCGGCGGCGGGGATGGTCGAGCGGACGGTGACGGGCCGCCCGGACTGCATCCTGATCGAGCGCAACGGGTGGCATGCGATCGTGCCGGACTTCAAGACGGGGTGGGCGTTGCCGCCGGAGCGCGGCCAGGACCCCGACGCGCTCGCGGATGGCGCTGACCCGGAGGACGAGCCGATCAGCGAGGAGGGCTACTTCCAGCAGCGGTTCTACGCGCTGGTGATCTTCGCGACGTTCCCGGGGATTCAGCGCGTGACGTTGCGCGAGGTGTACGTGCGGTACATGACCTCGACGTCGCAGAAGCCGACGCGGGAGGCGTCGATTCATCGCTCGAAGCTGCCGGAGCTGATGGCGGAGTTCTCGCAGCTCGTGGAGCGGTTCGATCGCAGCTTCGAGGAGGGCGTGTGGAAGCCGTCGCCGGGCTCTCACTGCTGGAATTGCGTGCAGGGGGAGAAGTGCCCGATCCTGCCGTCGGCGCGCCGTGAGGGCCGTGTGACGAGCCAGGAGGAGGCGTTGCAGGTGGCGGAGTTCCTGGGGGTGACGGAGGCGCTGACGCGGCGGTTCCGGGAGGCGTTGCGGCCGTGGACGGACAAGCATGGGCCGGTGCCGATCAAGGACGCGAAGCGCCCGCGGGTGTACGGGCCGGTGATCCGGTCGGTGACGAGCCGTCCGAGTGCTGATGAGGTGCGGTGGGCGATGGAGAACGGGATCGATCCGGCGTCGCTGTATCGCACGCGGGAGGTGACGAAGTTCGAGGCGTACAACGAGCGGGATGTGCCGCGGATGGTGCATGACGCGGCGGTGGCGGAGGCGATGTTGGCGGCGGCGCAGAAGCGCTCGGCGGCGGCGCGGAAGGGCGCGAAGACCAGGGCGGCGCGCAGGAAGAACGGGGGCGGCTCGTGAGCCTCTGCCGTCACTCGTCGGACTGCGACCTCTACATCTACGAGGGCGACCGCGGCTACGTGTGCTCCTGGTGCGCTCTCCAGCCCAACTGCTGGTCGAATAAGTTCGCGACGGTCCCGGCGCTGCTCGCGCATGTCCGTGAGCACCGGGCCGCGGGGCATAAGGTGCCCGCCTACGTCATCGAGGCGCTCGAAGCTGGCTGGCCGTCGTGACCCGCGTGGAGTTCCATGCGAAGCGTCCGGCGCGCACGCAGCGCTGCCAGGGCCGCGGGTGCGGGCCTCACGGGCATCGTGCGACGTCGTGGCAGCATTGGCTGCCGCAGCAGGCGCTCCGGGTGTACGTGTCGGGGCTACGGTTGCCGGAGAGCGAGGCGCGCGCGGTGCTGCGGCGGCTGTTGGCGGACGAGCGGAATCTGAGCCCGTTCTGTCATCGGTTCCACCTGGCGTCGCGTGGGGGCCGGGAGCTGTTCACGCGGGAGATGGTGCCGGTGTCGGCGTGGGAGTTCGCGCGGGAGCTGGGAGAGGCGTATGTGGCGCGCCTGGAGCGCGCCTATCCGATGAGGAGGTCGTGATGACGGAGGATCAGCAGAGCACGGCGCCGCAGAGCACGCCGCCGTCGGGGCGTAGGCGTGTTCAGACGCCGTCGGCGGCGCGGGAGGCGGAGGCGGCGAGGCGGGTGGTCGAGCCGACGGACTACGTCGTGCTGCAGTATCTCGATGTCGGGGGTGACGGGCACGGGCGCTACGACCACTTCTCGGAGGTGTTCCCCTCGGTGTCGCCGAAGGCGTTCCCGACGATCGGTAGCTTCGGCGTGTGGCTGCAGGTGCATCGCGTCGCGGCGCGTTCGCAGGCGGAGGCGATCGAGGCGTACACGGGGGTCGGTGAGGCGGCGAAGCAGGGCACGTTCCGGGCGGTCGCGTTCTCGTCGTGGAAGGGCACGGTCGTCGTGAAGCCGCCGAAGCAGGTGGTGGAGGATGACCGCGAGGTCGTGAACGAGGAGTGAGGGCGACGCTGCACGTGCAGCTCGATCCGCTCCCGCAGACGCCGCCGGAGACGACCGAGCGCGTGCTGGACGTGTGCGTGGAGGACGTCGTCCTCTCGCGCGACGGAGAACTTCTCGAAGAGCACCGCACGCCGCTGCTGGTCGAGGCGCTCTTCACCTATCCGGGCGAGCGCACGGGGCCGTGCGTCCGGGTCCATCTATCGCCCCGTGTGGAGGAATAGATGGCCGCTGATGATGAGACGACGGCAGCCGACGACGAGCTGGCCAGGAGGAGGCAGGAGCGCATGGAAGAGGAGCCCGGCAAGTCGGTCGAGCAGATCGCGGGAGAGCCGGAGGACGAGGCGTCGCTGTTCCCGCTGGGGACGCTGGAGGGCGATCCGAAGAAGACGGTGAAGAACCTGATGCGCGCGGGGGTGCCGGTGAAGGTCGCGGTGAGCATGACGCGCGCGGCGGTCCCGAACCCGGGCGGGGGGCTGTTCGACCCGGAGGAGGAGACGGCGGTGCTGGTGCGGGTGCTGCCCGGGCCGGTGGTGCAGGCGCCGGTTCACGAGACGCGTGACGGGCTGCATCGCGTGAAGGAATGGCACGTGGGGCAGGAGCTTCGCGTGATCCACGTCCAGCGCGCGGACAACCTGTACACGGTCGAGCAGGTCGCGGAGCTGATGGAGGCTGGCGGCGTGCCGAGCGCGAGGATCGCGGCGCTGCTGGGCGGTGCGCGGGAGGCGGCGTCTGGTTGACGCCGGGTCTAACATGAACCGGCCCGCCACCTTTCGTCAGGGAGGGCGGGCCGGTTCAACGATGTGCGCGTCCCGAAGTCTAGCGGCTCGGGCTCCGCGCAGGAATGGAGGTCGAGATGGTGCTGGGCCAGGTGGTGCGTCACGCACGCACGGGGCGGATCGGCGTAGTCATCGACGCGTGGCCGACGTTCGGGGATAGGCCGCCGGAGGGCACGATCGTGCGGTGGGAGCCGCTCCTCGGCGGCGAGGTCAGCACGCTCGCGGCCGACGAGTACGCGATCGTGCCGCTCGGGACCACGCAGGTCACGGAATGACCCGCGACCCGTGGTACTTCCAGCGGTGGGCGATGCAGACGCAGGTCGGGAGCGCGATCCGCAAGCTGCTGCTGACCGCGCTCGCGGTCCAGGCGGAGACGAACACGGGCGTCTGCCACCCGTCGCAGGCGACACTCGCTGAGTGGTGCGAGACGACGGATCGAACGATCCGCACGCACCTCGTCGCGATGGAGCACGAGGGCCTCGTCGCGCGCCGACGGCGCCACGGACGCAACGGGCACCGCACGACGGACGACTACCTGCTGCTGGCCCCTGGCGTCACCCACTGGCCTGACGGGGAGCCAGCCCTACCGGAAGATTCTTCCGCTCGACTACCGGAAGCAGACGGGGCGCCTACCGGAAGCCAGGCGTCGCTCCTACCGGAAGCGGCTGCTTCCGAGCAGAACGACCAGGTGAACGGCCACATGGGAGGAACGACCACCGCGCGCGCGCGCGCGGGCCAGGCGGAGAGCAGATCGTACGCGGACGCGCGCCTGAAGATCGGCGGGAAGCCGGTGAGCGCTGAGCGGTGGCATCTGACGAGAGCGGTGCTCGGGCTCTACAACGCGGCGACGGGCAGTCACCTCGGTGCGGTGACGGGATCGGGTGACCCGTCAGAGTCGGCGAAGCGGATCTACGGCGTGGTGACGGCGTGGCCGCAGCTCACGCTGGAGGATCACGAGCGGATCATCGAGGTGACGCTGCGTGAGCCGTGGTGGGAGGGGGCGCCGTCGGTCGGTGTGATCTACGGGCCGAGGGTGTTCGAGCGCAATCTGGAGAGAAGTTCCGCAACAAACGGTCGCGGCCGTACGGTACGATTGGCGCATAGCCGCTCCGACATCTCCGCATACGGACGCATCGACATCGAGGAAGAATGACCGCCGTCATGGCTCCCGAGCAGCGAATCGCGCAGTGCGTGGACTGCGGCGTTGACGTCGCGGTCGAGTCGATCCCTGGCGTCGCTGAGCGCTTCCTGAGCAAGATTCCGCGGCGGTGTCCTGAGCATCAGGCGCGCGTCGAGGCGGTGTGGCAGCGCGAGTGGGAGTTGGAGGAGCAGGCGCGGGTCGAGGCGTTGCTGCGTGACCGGCGCGCGTTCAGTGGGCTCCCGGCGGCGCTGCGCGAGCTGGGCATGGAGACGCTGGCGGGTCGGCCGCGGACGCGTGAGGCGGTCGAGCGGTGGGCGCACGGCGATCTGCGCGGGCTGCTGCTGCTCGGCGCGGTCGGGACGGGGAAGACGTTCACCGCGGCGGTCGCTGCGTGGGCTCGGCTGGAGACGCAGCACGTGACGTGGATGTCGGCGTCGGCGATGGTCGCGGCGCTCAGCTCGGCGTTCGGGTCGGATGAGCGCAGGCACGCGCTGGAGGTCGTGGCGGGGCATGGCGCGCTGATCCTGGACGACCTGGACAAGCCGCGCCCGACGGAGCACGTGGCGGAGTTCCTGCTGCTCGCGATCGACAATCGCGTGAACGCGGGGTCGCGGCTGCTGGTGACGATGAACACGGCCGGGGAGGAGCTGCTGACCAGGTTGCCGGAGCCGTACGGTGAGGCGATCGTGTCGAGGCTGGAGGGCTACTGCGAGACGATCAAGCTCGCGGGCGCGGATCGGAGGGTGAAGGCGTGAGCCTGGACATGTTGACGACGGAGAACCTGAAGGCGGCGGCGGAGATCGAGTCGCGCAACGCGCGCGAGCGGGCGCGTCAGGAGGCCGAGCACGCGCTGGCGACACGCAAGCTGCTGGTGGCGGCGTTCGAGAAGCGGGGGCTGGAGGTGGGCCCGGCGCGGACGAAGCCGCACGCGCACGAGTTCCTGGCGTACCGTGACCCGAAGCGCCGGGGGTGCGTGCGCTGCCCGTACCCGCAGTGGCACCCGGTTCACTCGTGAGCCCGATGGAGGCGACGGGCTGGCAGCGCGGGCGCTACCGGCGCGAGCGGACCGCTCCGACGCAGGAGTCGGCGGTCGGCGGCGGCAAGAGCCCGTACCGGCTCGGGCGCGACTTCGAGCGGTCGATCCGCGGCAAGCTGGAGCGCCGCGGCTGGTACGTGATGCGCTCGGCGATGTCGAAGGGCGTCGTGGATCTGCTCGCTGTGCATGCTGATCATCGGCCGCTGATGATCCAGTGCAAGCGGACCGCGACGATCGGCTCGACGGAGTGGAACGAGCTGTTCGTGCTCGCGGCCGCGCACGGGTGCTGGCCGGTCGTGTGCTACCGCACGCAGGCTCCGGCGGGGTCACGGCAGACGTCGGCGTTCATGCGTCTCGACGCTGAGCGCGAGCCGCGCAGGCCGGGCCGTCCGTGGACGGAGTTCGACCCGACGGACTGCTCGATCGTGCCGGTGCAACTCGCCGCGCTGTAGCTGCTACACTGTGTCGCGCAATCCGAGACGACGGAGGACGTGATGGCGCAGGCGAGGACCGCTGACCTACCCGAGCTGGTCGGGGTGAAGCAGGCGTGCGAGATATTCGGGATCACCCGTTCGACGCTGCTGCGCTGGCGCGAGCAGGGCTACTTCACGATCGCGCCGGTCAAGATCGATGAGGGCCGCGAGGTGTGGACGCGCGACGACATCGAGGCGTTCCAGGCCGCGCGTGAGCCGCGCCGCACGGGCCCCGCGCCCGCTGTGCGTTCGTGATCGAAGCGCGCGCTTCAGGCGCGGCTAGGATGGGAAGGGGAACCCTGATGCATGTCCTCCTCATCCCTCAGTCCTCGCGTCGTACAGGTGACCGGCCTTGTGCTGATCGTCGGGTTCTCGGTGTTCTGGGCGGTGACGGGGCGCGTGCAGACCGACCTGATCATCGCGAGCGGCGGGCTGGTCGCTGCCGGGCAGGGATGGCAGGACCTTCGGACGTTCCTCGCGAGGGTCGAGAAGCGGCTCGGCGAGCAACCCCCGCTGCCGCCGGATGAGCACGATCGAGATGCCGCATAGTCCTCTTCCCCCTCGGCGTGTGAAGAGCTATCTGCGCCACGCGCGGCTGAACTTGACCGTGGCGCTGCTGAGCATCGTCTTCGCGGTGTGGGAGGCGGCGTCCTCGCCGCCACCGTCAGCGTTCGCAGCGTACGTGGGGGTGGTGGTCGCCGCAGGTGTGCTGTGGCTGGCGGGCAAGCGATGAGCGCTCAGAGCCACGGAATGCGGGGCCCTCGTGGTGAGCGCGGCCAGCAGGGGCCGAAGGGCGAGACGGGGTCGGCGGGCCCGGCGTACGTCACGTGGGAGCAGTGGAAGATCGCGCACGACGAGCTGACGCGCCGCACGTTCCGGTGGATCGCGGTGCTGTTCATCGTGGTGATCGGCGCGCTGGCCGGGCTCGGGTTCGCGATCTCGGGCAACCAGGACGCGATTCACCAGATCCAGCAGAGCCGTCTGCAGAACTGCTTGAACACGGATCGCAACCATGACAAGACGGTCGCCACGCTCGACTACGAGATCAAGACGACGATCGCCGGGGCTCCGCCGTCGAAGCGTGCGTCGCTCGCGCTGCAGCTTCACGCGAGCCGAGCGTTCACCGTGGCGCTGATCAACACGCTGCAGCCGCACACGAACTGCTACGCCCGGATCACGCCGCCGTCGCCGCACAGCTAGCCGTCCGCCAGGGTTGCTACACTGCGTAGCGCAACCCTACAATAGGAGGCAGAGATGGCATCCGCTGACGGACCGCGCCCGGCGAAGGGCACCAGCAACCAGTCGATCTCGTTCGGCGACTTCGCGATCGAGGTCGCGTTCTCGAAGACGACGTTCTCACGCGACCCGAAGACGGAGTACGTCCGCGACGAGCTGAACCCGGAGACGGGCGAGGTCGTGCCGGTGACGGTCACGATGTCGGGCGCCTCGCGCGGCGGCGGGAGCGGGTCGCGCACGGTCGCCGACGACGTGTACAAGGCGGTGCGCGTGTCGCCCGACAAGGTGCTGCGCCTCGACCCGGCGGTCCTCGAAGAGGTCGAGCGCCAGTCGGTCGAGACGTGGAAGACGATGACGGTGCTGGAGACGATCGACTACCGCTCGGTGCCGACAGAGCGCATCACGGGCTCCTACTGGGTGCAGCCACGCAACGGCACCGGCTTCGCGCTCGCGCTGCTGACGAAGGCGCTGTACGAGAGCGACCGCGTCGCGGTCGTGAAGTGGGTCGCGACGACGCGCGAGAAGCTCGGCATCCTGCGCCCGCGCCGGTCGGGGACGGCGATGATGCTGTGCGAGCTGGCGTTCGCGAACGACTTCCGCGAGCCCGACGAGGACGTGCTGCTCGGCGAGTTCGCAGACCAGATCAGCGACGCCGCGCTCGACGCGGCGAAGCAGCTCGTGCAGTCGCTCGGGCGCCCGCGCGGCGGCGAGCAGCGCGTGGACACCGCGTCGGACTCCGCCGTCGATGCGCGCCTGACCTACATCGAGCGCTTGCACGCGGAGCAGTTCGAGCAGGCGGTGAGCGCGGCCGCCGAGCGCGTGCCGGTGACGTGATGTTCCAGAGGTGGCGGGACACCCGCCAGCTCGTGCCGGTCGTGGCCTGCGGGATCGTTCTGTGGGCGGCGCTCGCAGCCGTCGCGTACGGCATCTACAGGCTCGTGTGAGAACCGACGGCGCCGGGGAATCCTCTCCGGCGCCGTCGTCTAGACTGACCGCGATCGCAACCCCGAGGAGGACCATATGGCCGACGACGTGACCACCTACAACGGCGCCCGCGACGAGGACTTCCGTCTGAGCGACCTGTCGCTGAAGACGGCGCTGCCGTTGACGCCGCGCGTGCTGCCGCATGACACGCGCTTCGACCCGAAGCTCGACTTCCGGGAGTACATTCACCCGGATGCGCCGACGGTGCCGCCCGCGGTGCACCGGGAGCTGCACGGCTACCCGTGGGGGATGCTCCTGAACGACCAGCTCGGCGACTGCGGCGAGGCGATGGCCTGCCACGCGATCGAGGCGTTCCGCGCCGACGCTGGGATGCCGCACGCGCCGTTCACCGACGCTGACGCCGAGAAGATGTACGAGGACGTCGGCGGGTATGACCCGAGCCAGACGCAGCCCGACGGCTCCAACCCGACCGACCAGGGCACCGACAACTCGGTGCTGATCTCGAAGTGGTCGAGCCCGGGCTTCCACTGCGCGGCGAACGGCTCGACGCACCGCATCGCGGCCGCGGTCGAGGTGCCCGTCGGTGACGACGCGCTCGCGAAGCGCGCGATCTGGGAGTTCGTGGTGCTCTTCGAGGCGCTCGGGCTCCCGATGAACGCGCAGGGCGCGCCGGACTGGACGGTGCGCGGCGACCCGAACGGCGACCCCGACGCGGGCGTGGGGAGCTGGGGCTACCACGACGTGCCGAACATCAGCTACGACCCGACGCACCTGCTCACGGTGTCGTGGGGCTCGGAGCTGACGCAGACGTGGCCGTTCAAGCGCACGTACGGCGTGCAGACGTTCTTCGTGGTGACCTACGATCAGCTCGGCCGGAAGGGCGTGAGCCCGTCCGGGGTGAACCTCTCGAAGCTGATGACCGACGCGAGGAAGATCGCGGGCGCGTGACGCGGGTAGCGGTCGTCGGGGGCCCTCACGACGGAGCGGAGCGCACGGCAGGGCCGCTGTTCCGCCTCGTCGGCAGGGGCTCCCGCCGGGCGCTCTACCAGCTCGTGGGCAGGGCGTACGTCTACGCCGGGCATCTGAACCGGACGTGCGCGTGCGGGGCGCTGGTACGGCAGGCTGAGGGCGGCAGCGAGGCGATCGCGTGCCCGCTGTGCGGCTCCCCGCCGTAGGGTTGTGCTACGCTCTGTCGCGTTGCGAAGCGACAGTCCGCGCGTAGGCGAGCTGCTCTCGGGATAGAGCGGTGAATCGCCGGTTCGCGGTGAGCGAGCGGCATTCCCAGAGAGAGCCTCCTAGCCTGCAGAGCGGGCCGTGACGGGGGCTCTCTCGCGTTGCGGGGGCTTGACACCCACGCCGCAGGTTGTGCTACACTCCGTCTTGCAACCCGACGAAAGAGGAAGCCATGACCCGCACCGACATTCACGCCCCGACGAACCTGATCACCGAGGACTACGAGTTCGTCGGTTGCGGCAACTACGCGACGGGCGGCATCGACGCCTACACGGAGCCGACGATCCGCCTCGCGATCGAGGACGGCTGGCACTTCGGCGAGAACCACTCCGCGGGCGACTGCTACCACTGCGGCGCGCGGCTCACCTACTACGCGGTGCTGCGCCACCTCCCGACGCACACGCTGGTGCGGGTCGGCGAGACGTGCTTGGGGAATCGCTTCGAGCTGGCGACGGCGGAGTTCCACCGGCTGCGCAAGCGGGCGCAGCTCGACCGGCAGGCGCAGCGGGTCAAGTCGGAGCGGCTGCGCTGGTTCGCGGTCAACCCTGATCGTGAGGACGCGTTCACGTTCGCGAGCGAGCAGGTCGCGGCGGGCCACTTCGGCAGCGACGGGTTCTACCACGGCTTCGTGAGCAAGGTGAACCGCTACGGCTCGACCACCGACAAGTACGTCCAGGCGATCATGCGCGCGATGGCGCGCGAGGAGCGCATCCGGTGGGAGCGCGAGATGGCGCGCGCGATGGAGCCCGCCCCGACGGCCGTGGTCGAGGGGCGCATCGAGATCACGGGGAAGGTCCTCGCGGCGAAGCTGCACGAGAACGACTTCGGCAGCCGGTTCGTGATGACGGTCCTGGACGATCGCGGCTTCAAGGTGTGGGGCACGATCCCGGCGTCGCTGACGAACGACCTGATCGGCTTCGACTACTACGACGCCAATGGCATGTACCAGCGTCACGAGCCGCGCAGGGACGCGCGGGTGCGGTTCACCGCGATGGTCGAGCGCAGCGAGCGCGACGAGACGTTCGGGTTCTTCAAGCGTCCGAGCAAGGCCGAGATCCTCGACGCCGAGCCCGCCGAGCAGCTCTCGATCGCTTGACACACCGGCCGTCGGTTGTGCTACACTCCGTTGTGCAACCCGACGACTGGAGGACACGATGGCGGCAAGCGAGAAGATCACGAAGGGCTCGAAGGTCAGCTACGAGGACATGGCGAACCCGCTGCGGCACGGCGTGGTGACGGCGGTCCAGCCCTCGACCGTCAAGGTCGGCGGCACGACGATCCCGTGCATGCCCTTCGTCATCGAGTGGGAGGACGGCACCGTGACGACGAGCGACTGCAGGCAGGCTGGCTGGAAGGTCGAGGTGGCGTGATGCCCGCGAACCCG
>Ga0070741_10016037_pt1 | contig 12580 bp, 10 predicted proteins | sample Coa_R1_4_FD_66440 | JGI IMG/M metagenome (GOLD analysis project Ga0070741, IMG submission 66440) | Surface soil microbial communities from Centralia Pennsylvania, which are recovering from an underground coalmine fire - Coalmine... | ecosystem: Environmental > Terrestrial > Soil > Unclassified ...
AAAGCCGTTCGCTCTCTTCTCGATCTTGTGTTCCTGATGGGTTCGATGGATGACGTCGTGGCACGTCTCGCACAAGGTAATCAGGTTGCAAGGCGCATTCCCACCCGTCTTTCTGCTTTCAATATGATGGACATTCAATACCTTCTCCTTCGATTTCCCCTTGCACCACTGGCAGGTATGATGATCCCTTGCCAGGACATACTCCCTGACATTCCAGAAGCCCATCTGTGGTCCTTGTTGGTACTCCACCCCTTCAATTTCGGGGTTCTTGATCTTCTGGAGATCAAACTGTGCCACTTCAATGGTCGTCTTTTTCACGGGCAAGATCTTATGAACCATCTTGATCGTTTTCAAATGAGCATCGACTTGCTGTTGTATGGAAGGAGCCAGCCAGCCTTCGGGCTTCTTCCTATTAGCAAACCGTGCCTGACGATAACGCGTTTTTCGCTGCCTCCTGGCACGCCTGAATTGCCGACGTGTTGCGATCAGTTCAACCATATCGGTACGAGGCTTGACTTCTGCCTCGAACAACACCTGCTTTTCTGTCGTTGCTGAGACCCCAATATGCTGTGTGCCGGCATCAATCCCAAGAGAAACTTCTTGCTTATACCCGCTGCTCCCATAGAGGAGTTGAAGAGTAAAGGGAACGATCTTGACCACCTTTGCCTTTTTCTCTTTGAGAAGCAATCGCGCTTTGCGAGGTTGACAAGGCATGAGCGGTTCACCATGTTGATTTAAAACGTACACGAACACAGCGTGTACCTCCTTGCAGAGTATGGTGCTCTTCGTCAACGTTTCGACTGGCTTGTCCTGCTGGCAACACTGACCCTTTCCCACAGGTCTGTTTAATCACCAACGACAGAGCAGATGGCTAGAGCAAGCACCAAAGGGTGTCATGACCAGCGAAACGGAGTGCTCTTGCGAACACAGAGACTAGTCAATGCAGGCTTTCGCAAGCCTCCTCCTTGAAAGGAGGGGGTCATTGACGTGCGTGTCCTCCCGGTTTATCACAATCCGCCCAGCGAGTTTCCTGGAGATGTGTTAATAATACCTTTGAGATGGTGAATAGTATGAGTTACGAGTAGACCTACAGGTATAAACACGTTGGACGGACAAAGTATTGCATGTCTGTGTGAAATGATATTACCTTGACAGATCAGGTTTTCCTGCGGCCACGATGGGACTGTAGAGCAGGAAGGGTTGGTTTGGGGTAAGTAAAGGCGTCGCTACCCGGCGGCAAGCAGGTAGCGTTCGCTGGTGGCATGGTGCACGCTCTGAGGGGCACGGATGCCGGATGGTATGCGAGTGCAGTGTATACTTGTGGACAAGAATAATTTCATACGATTATTATAACACAACTGAGAGGTTGATTCATCCCTCTAGTACAGAGCGGGTGCGGTTCAAATTCTTGCGTTGAGGCGTGTGAAGCAGCGGGCGACCACAAGGGTACGCCCCTACGATACACGCCAGCGCCGTGTATCGTAGGGGCGTACCCTTGTGGTCGCCCGCTTGCTGCTTATCCTTTATCGAACAGCATGATAGCACGATCACCCTGGCGAATGCCTAGTATTCTACCGGACCCATAAGCGCATCTTTTAGCACGCTGGCCTGATCGCCTGTCTCTCTTGCAAGCCGGTCTACGTACTGTTGCACTCCATAGAGGCGTTCGAGGAGTCTCACATTTCCAGACTCCTTGCACAATCTTACGGACTCTACGGCTAGCTGTACACCCTGCTTGACATCTTTTCCGTACACAAGTATCATTGCTTTCGCAGTCTTAACGAGCATGTCACCTCTCTTACGATTCCAATCCTGGGAAAACAGCTTAGTAGCTTTGTCGATGTAGTCGAGTGCTGTAGTCGTATAACCTTGTAGGCCCAAACTACGGCTCCACTCTTCGTATACTGTTCCTGGTGTGAATTGTCCTCTAGTGCTGCTCACCGCGTCAACATCATATGCAAGAGCTTCGGCCTCTCGTATACACCTGTCAAAGTCTGCAATACGTTGGGCTTTGAAGTACGCTCGTCCGAGGAGCTGTATGCCGTTGCCTCTCGCTGCTTTGTCTGCTTGTGGGGTGGTGTCTCTCGCTGCTTCCAGGTACTGTATGCCTTCCTCGACACGGCCCCAACGTTGCAGCATGTCACCCTGATAGGTTAAAGCTATATTGATAAGTGTTTGATCGCCTAAAATGCGAGCTATCTGCTCCATCTCATGATAGTGGTAGTAGGCGCGTGATGGGTCGCGGGACGTTTGTCCTTTCACGTATCCTGCTACATGCAATGCAGATGAAAGTTTCCTGAGTATGATTGGATCTTCTGTGCGTATAAACCCTGTTATGTCTCTGATCAGCCTATCTACAACAACATCTGCTTCGTAAAACTTTGCTGCTTTTGTCAGTTTCCACACGTGTGCTATGGTAGGATCAATCTGATCTGGTGTGTAGGGAACATGCTGTGGCAATACACCTAGTCTTTCGGGAGGAACTTCTAAGAGGTCTGCAACACGTTTGAGTTCCCTGATATCCGTCAAAACATCTTCACCGTTTTTGTACCGTCGCAGCGTTCTATCACTCCAATTTAGCTTATCCGCTAAATCTGGTTGTGTCATATTGTGAGCCTGTAAATACTCTGTGAGTACTTGAGCAAGCGGTGTAACAGGTTTCTTATCTGGCATAAAATGACCTCTTCTATATCAACTATTCTTCTGTCGATAGCGGTAAAAATGCGTCCTTCACTTTTGCGCCTAACTATTTCACAATGTTACTATACCAACTTATCTTATTATATGTGCTTGTTTTGATCATGACAATAGAAGGGAGTTTTATATTGCAAACAGAAATTGCGTATGTGTGGAGGACGGGACAGCACGAGCCACTACGATTAGAGCATGAGGGGTAAGATGGAAGCGAAACCTACACTAATGCAGCTTTGCAGGCAGCTTAACCTTGAAGCGCAGAAAGTAGCTGATAAGGCAGGCTTGCCCTTGAGGATTGAATACCTCATGGAGATCGGCGCTCCAGTTTCGAGAGTTCACGCAGTACAAATAATGACTGCCCTCTCTCGCCTTTCAAGTCAGCTATTTACTATCGAAGATGTTGAGTTTGTAGAAAAGCCAGGAAGCGATAGAAGTGGGTCTACTCAGGGAGGTGAACTATGGCAAGTGAAGTAGTAACTATAAAGCTACACAAAGAAGATACCGCATTCCTTCCTCTTCTCAGGAAATACGGGTGTATATTTGAACCATCGGATAAGACTCTCATCGTAACCTTCCCACCTGGAACTACTCGGCAATTTAAAATACGCATCACGTACACCTACCACTACTACATAAGACTACCAGATGGAGTTACATTCAAAGAGTTCTATTCAGGAAATACGGAACGTAGCTCGTTGGCGCTCATCAGGCCAACATTCCCAACCTTCAAGGACTTATTTTATGATCACGAGTTGCACCTTACCCTTTTATCGCAGCAGTCGGGTGTTGCACTTCATGTCCTGGACGCGATGTATGAGGGTAAACCTGTACCGTATGAAGATGCGGTACAGGTACTCGCAACAGTAACGCTCAACACAGGAATTCAGTACAGTTTAGATAACGTGGACATCGTAACAGAACCTCCGTAGAAAGGAGGAACACAGTAAACCTTAAATGGTCCATTCGGTAAATCTGCGGACAATCGAAGGAGCTGAGTGGCTGGAATTGAAGATGGGAGGTGGCATGGGGCTTATAACGATATGGTCAATAAATTGGCGGTGGGCGTGGCAAGTTAGCATTTGTGGTGCGAAATGCGTTTGCCAATAAATTGGCGGTGGGCACGATAAATCGGCCCCTACGCTATTAAATGCGCTAGCGCATTTAATAGCGTAGGGGCCGATTTATTGGCAAATCAGGTGGTGGGGCGTCTGCGTGAGAGTTCGATTTCGGGCGGGACGAAGCGATAGCCGACGCCGGGCTCGGTAAGGATGGAGCGCGGATTGGTGGGGTCGGGCTCAAGCTTGTGGCGCAAGCGGTTGATGTAGACACGCAGGTATTCCGCCTCTCGGCCGTATTCGGGTCCCCAGATGGTTTGTAAAAGCATGCGGTGTGTGATGACTTTGCCAGCATTGAGGACAAGTTGTTTTAGCAGGTTGAACTCTATAGGTGAGAGTCGTACCTCCGAACCTCTGAGGCGCACAATGTGACCCTCAAGATCGATTTCGAGATCGCCAAATTGTTTGATGCCAGCGACAGGTGGTGTCATTTCCCATTGAGTAGTACGGCGCAAGACGGCGCGCACACGGGCAAGGAGTTCCTCTACGCCAAAGGGCTTGGTCAGGTAATCGTCAGCGCCTAGATCGAGGGCGGTGACCTTGTCGCCTTCTGAATCAAGCGCGGTCAACACAATAATAGGGATGGCAGAGTGTTCGCGCACGTGCTGGCAAACTTCGAGCCCGTCCATGCGCGGCATCATAATATCAAGAATGAGTAGATGAGGGTCTTTTTGCTCCCACAGAGCCAGCGCTTCCAATCCATTACTGGCTTCCAGGACCTCGAAGCCGCGCGCGCGCAGGTTTCGGCTCACAAAGTCGCGTAATGCCACTTCGTCTTCGGCGAGCAAAATGCGTTTAGGTTTGATTGTCATAGATATCTCCGTTCCCCTGTCGAGGTTTCCGATGCTACAGTGTCAGCAGATGCTACGACGACAGGCGAGATAGGCGGTAAGGTGAACGAGATAGTGGTGCCCTCTCCATTGCTCTCGGCCCAGATACGGCATTCGTGAGCCTCGATAAATGCCTTACAGATAGTCAGTCCGAGGCCGGTACCACCAGAATGTTGCAAGCGACTATGATGCGCTCGATAGAAACGCTCAAATACGTGTGGCAGATCTTCAGGGGCAATACCAGGACCGTTGTTTGAAACGGATATGAGAACCATGTCGTCTTTTCTTCGCTCGGCGGTGATACATACCTCACCTTCCCCGTAAGCGAGCGCGTTGACGACCAGATTGTGAATCACGACCTCTATACGTGCTCTGTCCACGTTGACAGGAGGAAGGTCGTCTGAGATATAAGAGGATATCGCGGCATTCGGGTGGTTCAGCCGTTCGGTGGCCTTCTTCACCAGATCGTGTACCATACAGGGGACACGATTGAGCAGGAGGAGTCCAGCTTCCTGGCGCGAGAGGTCGAGCAGGTTGCTGACGAGCAGAGCCAGTCGATCAGCCTCGTCGCTGATGGTTTGCAGGAAATGATGCTGGTCCGCGAGAGGCCAGATTACATCGTTCTGGAGCAGCGTCGAGGCGTAGCCCTTAATGGCTGCCAGCGGTGTGCGCACTTCGTGACCGACAGCAGCCAGAAGCGTGGTCTTGAACTCATCAAGCTCGCGTTCGCGTGTCATATCACGCAACAACAGGCCACGCCCGATGATTTGCCCCGATTCATCATTCACGTCAAAGAGACGCAAGTGGATGGCGCGACGCTTGCCAGAGCGCTTGATCTCAATGACCTGCTCTGTAGCTTCATAGGACTCAGCCAACCGACGGAGGCGCTGACAATCGGCAGGAGCCACCGTTACAGCGCAGATAGAATCGTAGAGTGTGTTGATATGTTCATGCTCATATCCATACTCTAATCGCTCGCTGGATAAACCCGCGATAGTGCTGGCTCCCTGGTTGGCATACAGCACCATACCATCGATGCCAGTCAGCACCACGCCGTCGCTCATGCTGCCCATGAGCGCTGCCAGTTTCTGTTTCTCCTGCGAGGCCTGCTGGTAGAGCCGAGCGTTCTCCTGGGCTACCTCCTGCAGCCGCTCATCGCTGCGCTCGTAGAGGACCGCATGTTCCCAGGCAAGAGTGGCGTAGTTAGCGAATGTGAGCAGCAAATCGATCTCGTGCTGGTTGAAAAGATGCGGCTCGGTACGGTGCACGGCCAGGACTACGGCTCCGGCATGGCGGCTGATAATGGGAATTGCCAGCACTGAACGGAAGCCTTCTTCATAGGAGAACGATGGCCAGGTCTCTCTCGGGCTGAGCAACTTCTGTACTGGCTTGCCCTCGCGTAATGCCAGTACCGCTGACGAACTCACATTCTCAGGAGGCAAGGAGACAGACTTGTTGTAGCGTTCAGTATGGCCTTCGCTGACCATAACGTGCAATACGCCATGTTCGTCGGGCAGGAGTACCGCTGCGGCCTGGACATCAACCAGGCGACGTGCCTCGCGAATGATCTTTCTGACGACGGCATGGGGATCAAGCGACTTGACAACGGCGTTTGACGTTTCAAGCAGTGTGCGCAATTCGCCAAGTTTCTCCAGTCCATCGCGTTCCAGACGTATGAGCGAGCTCGCCAGATTGCCAACCTCGTCGTCGCGTGCGGCGAGGGTGGTAGTATAGCGTGGGATCGATTCTTCAGAGATAGGCAACTCCTGATGCTGGATAGCAAGCGTGTGGAGAGGGCGGATGACGCGCTGCAGCAAAATGAGCCAGAAGATCAGGCCACCAATGGTGAAGAGCAGAGCCATGATCATCAACCAGAGGTGGAACTGCTCGACGACAGCCAGTGCCTCGCTGGCTGGCCTCTGCACAACGACGGCCCAGGTCGCCCCAGGAACTGGAACGGCACTGAAAAGCCACTCTTGTCCATCAGGTCCCGGACCAAGGAGCGAGGACGCCTGGCCATGCAGCGCCTGGTCTGCACCTGGCAGCTTGTCCAGCACCGTTTGCAAGATGCGTTCACGTTCAGGAGTAGCGATGAGTTCGCCGCGATCATCGATGATGCTGATGAGGAGTCGTCGGCCCTGATGTTGTTGTGCATCGACGACCTTTTGCAAAGGAGTGCTAAGTTCCTGCAGAGAGATGTTGGCTGCAACGATGCCGATCAATGTATTGTCGGGAGCGCGAACCGGTTCAGCAACGATCACGCCCGCATTCAAGGTCGTTTCTGCCGCAATACCCACCTCGAAAATCGGGCCAGATGCTGTGCGGGCACGCTCGACGACATTGGGAGGCGAAAATTCTGAACCCAGGCCGACATTGCTCGACGGCCAGAAGACACGCACGTCGCCGATAGGACCAAGCCAGTAGACCTGCTCCACATCGCTGCGCGCGGCCTGGAAGGACTGGAAAGTATGCTCTATAGCATCAGAGGTATTGTCCTGTAGCAACAGTTTGCCGAGCGAGACAAGCGCATGCTCAGCATCCTGAAGTTGGAGGCTGGTCTCAAGTGCAATATCCTGTGCCAATGCCTGCTCTGACGCCTGGACATCACTGCGCAGGCGCTGTTCAACGACAACATTGATGACTGCCCCGCCCGCCAACACGATAATGACAAAGAGCAGATACACACTCAGCAATTGGATCAGGAGAGATCTATGTACAAAACGAGATAGAAAATGTGACTGGAAACCTAGCATGGGACCAGTGCTCCTCGTTGGGTCCTGTCAGATGATTCATCTATCAGTACATTCCAGTACTGCCAGTATATTATAGCATTTTGACTACGGAGCGGAAAAAACAACTTACGATCAGGGTAACGGGACGACACGGATACACGCATCAGCGCGTGTATCCGTGCCTGTTAAAAGAGGCGGGATGGTGTATTAGCTAGCGTTGTCTACAAATTCGTTGGTATATGTCAGGCTAAGATCAATCTTCTTGCCCTGCACGGTCTGGTTAGTTAGTTGCTCGGTAGAGAGCACAAACTGTGGACCATCGGCGGGCATCTTGCCGTCAGGACTGAAGATACCGATCTGATTTTGCAGGGCCGTCACATAGAGAGTTTTGTTGCCAGCGTAGTAGTCAGCAGGCATTTTATCAGCGATCTCCTGCGCCGTATGGGAGTGAATCCACTTGAGCGTCTTGACGTAGGCGTTTACCAACTTCTGGACAGCATCTTTGTGGCTACTGACGTAGCTATTTTGCATAAAGACGCTGATGAAGGGGTAGGCACCGCCAAGAGACTTCTGGGTAGTTTCCGGTGTGCGCATGTCGGCTAGAACTTTGCCAACACCGCTTGAAACGAGGCGCGAGATCGTTGGTTCGGTAGTCATACCCACATCGATTTTACCCTGTTGCATTGCGGCAATGAAGGTATCGCCAGCGCCGACGGGAACGAAATGCACCTGGTCTGGAGTAATGCCGACATTATGCAGCATAATGGTTTGCAGAGTTTGCGTGCCAGAGCCGAGTTCGGTGACACCCAGATTTTTGCCTTTGAGGTCGGCAAACGAATGGATCTGGCCAGCCTCTTTAGCTGAAACCATCTCAGCTTCACCGGGAGCGATACCCAGTTGAACCACAGCCTCCATTTGCTTGCCAGCCGCTTGAAGCTCAATGGTGTGGTTATAAGAGCCTGAGCCAGCATCTACCTGACCGGCGAGTACCTCATCCTCAGCAGATTGGCCGGACGCCTCGTCGATCAGCGTGACATCGAGGCCCTGCTGATCAAAAAAGCCTAGCTGCTTGGCGAGCATATTCGGCAAATAGATCTGCTTGCTGAGACCGCCAACCATAATTTTGAGAGGTATTTTCGCGCTGCTGGAACCAGAACCAGAACCGGAGCTTGGGCTGGTTGCGTTACCACCACATGCACTAAGGATGAGAACACAAATAATAGTGGCTACCAGGGCAAAACGTTGCCGCCATGAGTGCATCATATGCCTTATCCTTTCTTATCGTCGATGATCACTATGTCCAGGATGATCATATATATGACCAAATATTATCGCGAGCCGGGCCTATCAGTCAGGCGATATTTCAGCCGCGATGACCAACGCTACGTATTTCTTTTGAAGCGAAACTACTTCCTCCTTGTATTTAGATATATTAGATCGTTGAATCACTGACTGCATTGGGACGCCAGCGGATCAGGCGATTTTCCAGCGCGGTGACAAGTGCATCCATAATCAAGGCAACGACAGTCATGATCACCATTGCTGCGAAGACGCCATTGACGTTGAAGGTACCCTTTGCGGTCTGGATCAGGCCACCGAGGCCTTGTATAGAGCCAACAAACTCACCGACAATTGCTCCGACGAGCGCAAAGCTGAAGCTGGTGTGCAGGCTGGCGAGAATCCACGACATAGCTGAAGGAATGATCACTTCAGTAGAGAGTTGCCGCTGGCTCGCGCCCAGGATGCGTGCATTTGCGAGTAGATTGCGGTCAACCTCGCGCACACCCTGGAAGGCGTTGAAAAAAACGATAAAGAAGACCATCACAACCGCAAGCGCTATCTTAGATTGTATGCCCAGGCCAAGGGCAATGACGAAGATGGGGCCAAGCACAACACGCGGGATCGCATTAGCTGCCTTGATATAGGGGCTCAAGATATCGGCGAGGAACTTATTGCGCCCAAGCACCACGCCAAAGATGACACCCAGCACTACGCCGATCACGAACCCGATAATAGTCTCTTCTAAAGTGACAGCAACTTGCTCCCACAAAGGTCCCTGTGCAGTTCCTTGAGTTGCCCACGTGACGATCTGAGCCCAGATGCCTGAGGGTTCTCCCCAGAAAAAGGGATCGATGATGCCAGTACGAGAGCCAAGTTCCCAGCCCCCGATGATCACAACCAGCAACAGGGCGCGCATAACGTAGACCAGCATGCGGCGGCGACGGTAGTTCGCGGGGCCGGATCGTACTTCCTGGTTCCCTGGAGCAGTCATGGTCTCTTTAGACTCGTTGCTTATTGCGCTCATAGCTAATCATCACCTCGTTGCGAAGATCTTCCCAGATCTCGTGATACAACTGAACGAAACGCGGCTCAAAGCGGATTTCCGCTACATTGCGCGGACGTGGCAGGTCGATGGTATAGATGCCCTTAACGGTAGCAGGCCCCGCAGTGAGGACACAAACGCGGTCCGCCAGAGAAATAGCCTCCTCCAGATCGTGGGTCACAAAGACAACAGAGGCCGAAGTGGAGGACCACAGATTGAGCAGTTCGTCTTCCATCAGAGTTCGTGTCTGCACGTCCAGAGCGCTGAATGGCTCATCCATCAGCAAGATCTGCGGCTCGTTGATAAACGTCTGTGCCAGGGCTACACGTTTGCGCATACCACCGGAGAGCTGATGTGGATAGCGATCCTCGAAACCAGCAAGGCCGACACGTGTGATCCAATCGCGAGCGCGGGCATACGCCTCAGATTTTGGCTGACCACGCAGAAGCGGGCCAGTAGCAACGTTGCGCAGCACATTCTTCCAGGGGAAGACGGCGTCAGCCTGGAAGACATAGCCTATGCGCGGGTCAATGCCCTGTACAGGCTTGCCCATCACCAGTGCCTCACCAACGCTCGGTCGCTCCAGACCAGAGATGAGGCCCAGCGTAGTAGACTTGCCGCAGCCAGTCGGGCCGACCACAGCACAGAACTCGCCGGGGGCGACGCTGAGAGTAAGATCGCGCAGCGCAGTATAGATCTGGCCTGTGGGTGTCAGAAAACGCTTGGTAACGTTTCGCAGTTCGATGGCGGACGTAACCTGGTTGGACACGTCATGTGTCATGGTTGATGAATTCTTCATAGGCTGAGAAATAATCACCACTCCTTCCTCGGATGATCTTCTGGCACCTTTTCCTGCGTACCAGCTTTTATATAAATTGATACTTGATGAGCATAGGGGACACACAGATCACATGCACTTCGTTATCACAGGAGTAACGAAGTGCTTTATGTGTGTGCAATAGAAGTGTAGTCTATTGGGCGTAAACAGCACATAAACGAGGTCTCGTTTGACGTAAACATTGCGTAAATATTTTGGCCAATCTGTTCAACCATGCTAAATCCCCGCCATGATCTTTAACAATTTCATTTGGGAATAAGCGCGCGTTGCCGATAAATCGGCGGTGGGCACGATTTATCGTGCCCACCGCCGATTTATCGGCAACGCCTTGCCAAAGATGTATTGCCAGTTTGAGGTGTTAAACCTCATGCGGCGGGCAATCATATCGTGTTATTGCAAGGGTTTGAGGGGGCCTACCTGTTTAACCGTGGACTCCATTTGTTGTTGCAGCTGGCTAACAGCGTTTGAGGCGGATTCACGGTTTGAAAAGAGAGGGCTCAGTACGTTGGAGATGACGCTATCGTACTGTCCGTAGCTGATAGCCAGATGGTTGATCGACTCCTGACCGTGGGAGAGTGAACCCTGGGCGACCTGCTCTAGCTGGCTAACGCTGAGCGAGGGAATATTTTTGTGGGCGTTGGTTGCCCATTCGGGGATCAGCTGGCTCCAGGGGGGCACCGCGCCAGAGGTTTCCATATAGGTTTTTGCGCCATGTGCAGGGTCGCATAACCATTGGAGAAATTGCCAGGCTTCCTGGGGATGATGGGAATCTTTTGCCATCATCCAGGGATCGGTGAAAAGGACATCTTTGTTGGTCTGGATGCGCGGCAAAGGGGCTACAGCCCAGTGGAAGGTAGCGGGTTGATAGCTCCAGAAGCCCCAGACGCCCGTCATGTCCATCGCGACCTTGCCACTCAAGAAGCCATTCAGCAGCGTTGCATCGGTCGGCGTAGGCGCAACCTGGTATTTATAGATCAAATCGTGTTTCCATTGTTCCGCCTGCTCTACTGTCGGACTGTTGGCCTGGACAGAGTCAACAACACCGGTTGTGTAGGTAGAAGGCTGGAAGATGTCACCACCAAAGAGCCAGGCATTGGCGTTTTCCGGCCAGAGGTCGTCGCTCAGGCCGTATACGCGATGATTTAACGATGCGCCGTTGACGTTCAGAGCCTGAGCGTCTTTGAGAACGGTATCCCAGGTCCAGTTGGGATCATCCCAGCTTGTAGGCGGCAGAGGAACATGGGCCTTCTGAAAGAGATCGACGTTATAGAAGAGGTAGCTACCCCCGGTCGCGAATGGAATGGCGTAGACGTGACCCTTGACGCTATACTCTTGCAGAAGCCTGGGGTCCATGCCGTCAAAGGAGAAATGGCTGGCGTTGATGTAGGGAGTCAGGTCGGCAGCGTATCCACGATAGACAGCATCGGCCCAGCTATTATTGCCCCAATGCGAGAAGATATCGGCAGGTTCCCAACCAACCTCCATCGTCTCCAGCTTTTGATCGTAGTTTGCGCCTGAAGGTGACATAACGATTTTTACGTGGATGTTGGGATGGCTGGCTTCAAAGTCATTGACTGTTTTGAGTTCCCAGGGATTAATCAGAGGATCGGTACGGACGAGCCAGGTGATGGTGGTGCCAGCAGTAAAGGTGTTGGCACCAATACCCAGGACGCTACAACCGGTGATAGTAAGCAGTACGAAGAAAAGGGAAGCTGTGAGTAGCAGAGATTGCTTATGCATTTGCGCCCTCTCTTTCGTTTGTCGTCACGGGGGCAACAGTGATGCCCTGGACCATATAGCGTTGTGAGAAGAAAAAGACCAGGATACAGGGAATGAGCGCAACCAGCGAGGCCGCCATGAGCATGTTCCATTGAGTTGCGCCAAAGGCGGCGGTATATTGTGCTAAGCCAAGACTGATAGGATATTCTTCGTTGGTGTTCAGGTAAATCAGGGGACCGATGAGATCGTTCCAGTGATACATGAACGAGAAGATAGCGACGGCGGCTAGCGCTGGCTTGGAAAGCGGAAGGATAATGCGCGACCAGATG
>Ga0070741_10016038_pt1 | contig 12580 bp, 8 predicted proteins | sample Coa_R1_4_FD_66440 | JGI IMG/M metagenome (GOLD analysis project Ga0070741, IMG submission 66440) | Surface soil microbial communities from Centralia Pennsylvania, which are recovering from an underground coalmine fire - Coalmine... | ecosystem: Environmental > Terrestrial > Soil > Unclassified ...
CTCCCACTGGCGCTTCAGCGGGTCGCGCACGTGTACCGCCATGCGCCCGATCCGCTCCACCTCGATCTCGCACAGCTCCCCGTCCTGCATCGGCCCCAGCCCCTCGTGGTTCGTGCCGCAGGCGATGATGTCGCCACTGTGCAGCGTCATGATCGTCGTTGCCCACTCCACCAGCTCGGGGACCGTGTGCTCCATGTCGTCGGTCACGTAGTCGTGGCGCAGGTCGCCGTTGTTCCAGAACTTCACCCACAGCCGGTTCGGGTCGGGGATCTCGTCGGCCGTGGTGATGCACGGCCCGAGCGGCGCGAACGTGTCGAAGCTCTTGCCCATCCAGCTCCCGCGCCGCCAGGTGAAGCGCCCCTCGCCGCGCGCCGACACGTCAATCATGCCCGTGAAGCCGAAGACCGCCTTCCGCCAGTCGGCCGCCTTCACGTTCTTGGCCGGGCCCTTCATCACGATCGCCAGCTCGGCCTCGTGCTGGAACACGTACGGCTCGGTGAACTCCGGCAGCACCACCGTGTCGCCGGGGCCGATCACGGCATCCGAGTTCTTGAGGAACATGTTCAGCGGGCGCGCCTCGCGCTGCTCGTGCTCCCAGTAGTTGCCGATGCAGGCCAGGATCTTCCCCGGCCGCGGCAGCGGCGGCCGCAGCCGCAGCACGTCGAGCGGCAGCGGCAGGCTGCTCGCCACCAGCCGCTCGAAGGCCGGCCGCAGCGCCTCGAAGTGGTCAATGATCTGCTCCATCAGGTGCTGGGGCGAGTGCGCGGCCAGCGTCTCCGTGGCGGCCGCCACGTCCACCACCCCCGCCTCCGTCATCACCCCGGGCCGAATGCCCCGCCCGGCCCCCGGCCCCTCGAACAGCACGAGTCGCATCGCCTGCCCTCCCGCCGCGCAATCTCCGCCGCGAGTCTCCCGCGCATCGTGCCAGCCCCGCCGGCCGGCTGTCAACCGCGTATGCGCTAGCTCTCGGGCAGCCGCCCGATCTCGTTCAGGACCTCCTCCACCAGGTCGGTGCCCCAGACGTTCGCAAGCTGCTGGTCGGGCACCGGCGTGGGGATCAGGCCCTCCGCGCGGAAAAACTGGTAGCAGTACAGCAGCGAGTCCTTGTTCGGCAGCCCGTTCGGGTTGAACCCCGTCGGGCTCAGGTCCGTCAGGCTCGCCGGGTCGAGGCCCGTGTAGCGGCCCATCGTCTCGGTCACTTCCGCCCAGGTCATCGAGGAGCCGCTGCCCGTGCGGGCGCCGAGGTAGTCGCGCACGGCGCGGATGAACGCCTTCGCGAACCCCTTGGCCGCCGCCTTGTCGTTGTACAGCGTCGCCGAGAAGATCAGCGAGCTGATGGTGAAGCCGGGGTACATCTGGTCGAGGTCCACGGCGCGCACGACCGTGCCCTGGCTCAGCGCCCGCGCCAGGAACGGCTCGTTCAGCATCGCGCCGTCCACCGCGCCGTTCGCCAGCGCCGCGAGCTGCTCCGGGAAGTTGATCGGCTGGATGTCCACCACGTCCAGCGTCTGGCCCACGCGCTGCAGGCCCGCGCCGAGCGCGCAGCCGCTGGCGGTGCCGCGGCCGGGCGGCGTCATCGCGATGCGCAGCCCCTGCAGGTCGTCGAGCGTATGCCCACGCCCCGCGTCGTACACGGCCTTGCGGATGGCCAGCGCCTGGTCGCCCCAGCCCGGGCGGAAGGTGCCCTTGTCCAGCATCATCTTCAGCGGGATGCCGCGCGCCACCGCGTTCCAGAGCGCCGGGTTCGTGCCCGACGACGACGCCTCCACCTGCCCCGTGCCCAGCGCCGGGATCGCCTCGGACGAGTTGCCGAACCGCACGAACTCGAAGTCCACGCCGGCCTGCTCGAAATAGCCCTTGTCCACGGCGATGAACAGCGGCACGTCGCTGCTGGCGAACTGGCTCGCGTAGCGCACGTGCGTCAGCGCCGGCGGGGCCGCGGCGGCGGCAGTCGGCGCGCTCGCGGCAGGCGCTCCCGCCGCGGGCGCGGGCGCCGACGTGCTGGCCGGCGCGGCGGCGCGCGCCGGCTCCGTCGCGGCGGGCGACGGCGCGCGGGCCCCCGGCCCGCAAGCGCCGAGCAGCACCGTCCCGGCCAGCAGCGCCGGGACCCAGAACGACCGTGTGCGTGGCATGACGTCTCCCCAGTGATTATTGGCCGAGGCGGGCCTGCGCATCCTTACAGCGGGCCTGGCTCCAGCTATTGCTCGGGGTTCGGCCCGGGCAGCTCGACCGCATGGGCCGCGCTCGCCGGGTCGCGCGCGGCCGCCGGCGGCTCACGGCTGGTAGCGGCCAAGCTGCTGCAGCGCGTAGTCGCAGAAGCTGTGGTCCACGAGCTGCGTCACGTCCGGCTTCGGCGCGATGTAGCCGTGCTCGAAATACCAGTCCACGTCGGTGGCCATCGTCTCCAGGTTCAGGTAGCAGTCCGGGTTCAGGTACGTCAAGCCCATCTGATCGTAGAGCGCGGGGTCCTTGAGCTGCGTGTTGCGAATGAGGATATTTACCATGTCCGCCCGGTTCAGGCGCTTGGGGCCGAAGGCGTCGTTGTAGTCACGCAGGCCGCGCACGTAGGCCACCATGAAGCGGTTGCCCGCGTTGTCGCCCATCTGCAGGATGGACGGGCCATACAGGATCGCGGCCGCCTGCTGGCCCGGGTGGATCTCCACCGAGTTCTTCCAGGGCACGAGCACCCCCTTGCCCGCCCCCTGGGCGACGAACGGCTCCAGCTCGATCGCGGCGTCCACGTGGCGGTTCGCCAGCGCGGGCAGCATGTCCGGATACCCCAGCGTCTTGATGTCCACGTCGTCCAGCGTCAGCCCGCCGCGGTGCAGCGCCTTGTCGAGGATCACCTCCAGCGCCGAGCCGCGCGTCGAGATGGCGATCGGCCGGCCCCGCAGGTCCGCGTAGTCGCGGATAGCGCCGCTGGCGGCGACCTCCGTGCCCAGCACGAAGCTGATGCCGCCCGCGAACGGGCTGCTGGGGTCCGGCCCCGTCGCGCCCTTCGTGCTCACGAGCTTCAGGTCCACGCCGCGCTGGATCGCGTTGAACAGCCCTGGGTTCACCGCGCCCACGCTCACGTCGAGCTGCCCGGTGGCCAGCGGCGGGATCGCCTCGCCGCCCGTCGTGATGTCGGTGAACTCGACCTCGATGCCCTGCTCGGCGAAGTAGCCGCGCTCCTGGGCCGTGTACAGCACCACGTCCGACGACAGCCGCTGCGTGCCCGCCTTGAGCTGCAGCGGCGGCGGTGGCGGCGCGGCAGATGTCGCGGGCGCGCTGCTTGCCCCGGATGGCGCGGCGGGCGCGCTGGCCGCCGGGGCGCCCGCCGGCGCCGCGGGCGGGCTGCCGCTCGCCCCGCTGGGCGCGGGCGCGGCGGGAGCGCAGGCCACCAGCGCGACCGTGGCCAGGACGCCGAGCCACCGCGCGCATGCCGAGAAGCTCACCATCACTCTCGCCTCCTTCCGTTTGCCGGTCGCGCCCCCTCGCGCCAGCCGCCCCCTGCCGCCCGCCGGCCCCATCCGGCGCCACCACTCCACGCCGCGAGCGACGAGGCGGCGTCCCGAGTGGGTGCGATGATACGTTGCTCCCCCGGGCCTGTCAACCGAACCCGCGCGCCCCGCGCCGCAACGGCCCGCTCGGCGCGGTCGCCGCCCCGGACGATAGCCCTCCCACAATCGCCCTCTCTTACAGAAGGGGCGCGCTGCGCCGGCGGCGGCCTTGGCGCCCGACGCGGGGGCCCCGTGCCAGATCCGGACCACCGGCTGCCGCTGCACTGCTGGCCCGCCGTCCCGCACCGGGCCCGGCCGCGCGCCATCCGGCCAGGCGCGCTCCGAGCCAGGAGGCATCGTTTGATCGTTCCTCGGTTTCCGGTCCGCGCCCGAGGAGAAGCATCGTGTGCTCGTTCCCCGTGTTTCGGCTCGCGCCCAGCGGGAAAGGTCGTCTGATCGTTCTTACCGTTTAATCGAATTTCGTGCGCGTACACGCGCCCGGCCCGCCACCGCGTCGGGCGAACCGGGCACCTGCAGTCGCCGCCGTCTCCCAGGTCCGGGAATTCGAGTTGGACACCCGCACCCAACGGGTGCGGGTTCTCAACACCGACGCACCGAATGGCGGCTGTGTCGCGATTGACAGGCGCGGCGCGGTCCGGTAGAGTCCGCTGCCGAGGGGCAGCACGTGCCGGGCGCCAGGCCGCTCCCGGTTTGGCCGAGCTGCGCGACTGCAGCCCAACGGTCCGGCGCCCTGGAGGAGTTAGCATGAACTGGCGACCATCCTGGCAGCCGCTCGGCGCGCTCGCGCTAGCGTGCGGCATCATGGCCCTGGCCTGCGCGCCGGCGCCCGCACCCGCCCCGAGCGCGGCCCCCAGGGCGCCCGCACCGGCGGCGGCCGCGCCCACCACGGCGCCCGCGCCGGCCGCGCCCGCGCCGGCCGCGGCGGCCGCCCCGGCCAAGAAGCCGCTCGCCGAGCTATTGCCGCCGCTTAACCCGCCCGTCGACTTCAAGGTGCGCGTGGGCAACTCGCTTACCACCGCCCCCTGGTTCTACGCCCTCGACAAAGGCTACTTCCGCGACCTGGGCATCAACTTCGTCGAGGTCACCGTCCAGAGCTCGGGCGACGTGGCCGCGCCGCTGGCGACGGGCGAGCTGGATGCCGCCGGCACGGCGTTCGGCCCCGGCATCTACAACGCCGTGAAGCGCGACATCCCCATCGTCGCGGTGGCCGACAACGGCCAGCTCAACCGCGGCCTGGCGTCCTCGGCCGCCATCGTGAAGAAGGGCGACGCGGTCAACTACCATACCTGGTGCGACCTGCGCGGCAAGCGCGTCGCGGTGCCCGCGAAGAGCACGGGCCTCTACGTCACGCTCGCCAAGGCGCTGCGCGACGACTGCAACCTGGACGCTGACGTGGTGGACTGGGTAGAGATCCCCTTCGGCAACGCGAACCAGGCCGTGTTCAACGGCTCGGTGGACGCGGCGCTCCAGGTCGAGCCGTTCGTCAGCCGCGGCGTGCAGGACGGCACAGTCGAGATCTTCAAGACGATGGACGAGGCGTACCTCGACCAGCAGATGAACATGGTTATCTTCTCGCCGCAGACCATGCAGCGCCGCGACGTCGCTCTGCGCGTGCTCGTCGCCTACCTGCAGGGCAACCGCGACTACAACGCCGCGATCCGCCAGGGTATCGGGCGCGACGAGTACAAGCAGATCATGGCGCGCCACCTGGCGATCAAGGAGCCGGAAGCCTACGAGACGATGATCCCGATGGGCATTGACCTGAACGGCCGCATCAACGTCCCGAGCGTGCGCGAAAGCCTGGAGCTGTACCGCGACGCCGGCATGATCCCGGGCGGCGGCGAGATCGACCTGCGCTGGATCGACCAATCGCTCCTGGAGGAGGCGATCCGCATCCTCGACCAGGCATCGTAGCGCCCCGTCCAGACGGGGGTTTGGGGGTGTCCCCCAAACCCTCTACCCTGTCCGGGGGCGGGTGGCTCAAAGCCACGGAACAACACTAGTCACAGCGGGGACCGCTGTAGGAGAAACCAGCATGGCCGTCATCAGCGAGGCCGCGACGAGCAAGTTCGCGCAGGTCGGCGACGTCCGCATCCACTACAACGAGGTCGGCACCGGCGACCCGCTGATCTGCCTGCACGGCGCCGGGCCGGGCGCGAGTAGCTGGAGCAACTTCCGCACGAACCTCGACGCCTTCTCCGCGCAGTACCGCACGATCCTCTGGGACATGCCGCAGTACGGCAAGTCGAGCAAGATCGTCATCGACAAGCCGCGGCTCACCTTCATCTCGGGCATCCTGCGCGAGTTTATGGACCAGCTCGGCATCGAGCGGGCGCGCTTCGTGGGCAACTCGATGGGCGGCCAGGTGGCGATCAAGTTGGCCATCGACGCGCCCGAGCGCGTGGAGAAGCTCGTCGTCATCGGCAGCACGCCGGTCGGCCAGAGCCTGTTCTGCCCCATGCCGCTCGAAGGCATCAAGATGATCGGCGACTACTACAAGGGCGAGGGGCCGAGCCTGGAGAAGATGCGGACGCTGATCCAGACGCTTCTCTTTGACAGCAGCTTCCTCACCGAGCAGGTGTTGCAGGAGCGCTACGAGGCGAGCCTCGACCCCGAGGTGATCCGCATCATGCGCGACCAGCCGCCCGGCCGCGAGGACCTGGCCGACCAGCTCCACAAGGTCGCCTGTCCCGCGCTGATCGTCTGGGGCATGGACGACCGCTTTGGCGCGCTCGACATCGGGCTGCTGATGCTGCGCCGCTTCCAGAACGCGCGCATGCACATCTTCTCGAAGTGCGGCCACTGGGCGCAGGTCGAGCACGCCGACGAGTTCAACAGCCTCGTCCTCGACTTCCTGGCCCGGCAATGAACGTCCAGCCCGCCCCCGACAGCCCGCGCTAGCTCGGACGATTCACCGGGAGAAGGGCCCGGCGGTCAGGGTAGGGCGGGGACTCGTCCCCCGCCGCCTCCGGGCCAGGTACGATGCGCCCGGGTGCGCGCCCCGCCCTGCCTCGACCGCTGGATCATCCCGGCTAGCGGCCGAGCAGGTCGGTGATCTTGGCGATCGCGGGCGCGCGCTTGCTGAAGAAGTAGTCGGGGTTGTAGTCGTCAATGGTGTAGCTCACGCCCGGCTTCGGGATCACGTAGTCGGGCACCTGGTGGGGCACGTCGGTGCGCAGGCTCGTCTCCATCATCTCGCGCTCCCACATCTCCTGCGCGTCCTTCGAGGCGAACCAGTTCATGAATACGGCGGCGGCGTTGGGGTTCGGGCCGTTCTTGATCTTGTGGACGGTGCCGAAGCCGCCGGTGAGCGCCCCGGGGCCGTCGGCGGGGAAGACGCGCTGCAGCGGCAGCCCCTCGGCGCGCAGCGGCTCGACGTTCGCCTGCACCAGCGCGATGCCGATCGGGTAGCTGCCGCGCGCCACCGCCTCCGCGAGCTGGCGGTAGTCCGCCGTGAGCTGCACGCTCTGGCCCAGGTAGAGGTCACGCACGTAGTCCTCGCCGAACAGCGTGTTCAGATAGGCGACCGTCGTCTGCGCCGAGCCGGGACGCCGCGGGTCGAACGAGATGATCTTGCCCTTGTAGTCGGGCTTGAGCAGATCCTTCCACGACTGGATGCTGTCGGGCGGCACGAGCTGGGGGTTCACGAACAGGTCGGTCATCACCCATTCCTCGCCCTGCAAGCCGCACAGGAAGTCCTTCGGCTCGTTCGGCGAGGGGAGGATCGGCTTCATGTGGCCGCCGCGCCAGCTTCCGGGATTGAACAGGTTCGGGTCCACGAGCAGCGGGGTTGCGTCGTCAATGTGGCCGCGGTCGGCCATCGCCCAGCACGACGACGTGCCGCCGATGTTCACGTCAATAGTCACGTTGCCCGCCTGGCTCTCGCGGTCCACGCGCGCGATCACCTCACCGCCGCCGAGGCCCAGATACTCCACGGTGAGGCCATGCGCTTGCTGAAAGCCCTCCACAAGGCCCTGACGCAGGCCGGGGAAGCCGGGGCCGGACACCACCACCTTGCCCTCGCGGCGCGCGCCGTCCTGGTAACGCTGCCAGGCCGCGGCGTCGGCCTTGAGGCGCGCCGCCCCGGCCGCCGATTGCGCCTCGGCCGACTCGACAGCCACGGGCTGGGCCGCGGCCCCGGCCGGCGCGGGGGCCGCCGGGGCGCTGGCCGGCTTGGCCGGCGCCGCGCCCGTGGGCGTACCGGTGCTCGGCGCGCACGCCAGCGCCAGGAGCAAGAGGCTCGCCGGAACGCCTAGCCAGGAGGCGCGGCTGGTTGCTCGCATTGTAGTCTCCCTGCTCAGCCCCCTTCCCTTTGGGAGAGGGCGGGGGGTGAGGGTCATCTTCATCCCAAGACCAGGCTTCTCAGCGACAGCCGCCCTCACCCTAGCCCTCTCCCAGGGGGAGAGGGAACAAGATGGCTACTGCCCGCGCGACGGGCGGCGCTGGATGCCGCGATTGTGCCGACTCGCCAGCATGCGCCACTGGATGATGTACAGGTCGGGCTGGAACAGCCGCTCGCGGTACCAGAAGTCCTCCTCGCCGTAGGGCAGGTCCATCTGCTCGCGGGCGAACACGTCGCTGTCGTTGAAGCCCTTGGTCAGCGACAGGGTATGCCACACGTCGTCCACTTCCTCGTAGAAGCGACGTTCCTCCTCGGCGCTCTCGACGGGCCGGCCCAGCACCTCCCAGTAGGTGTGGCAGCGGTCGTCGAGCGCGACGTACCACTCGAACTGGATCGTGCCGGGCACCGGGAAGTTGTCGACCTCCAGCACGCCGGGCAGCCAGATCGACGTGATCACCGTGCGCGGCGGCAGCGGCTCGTCGTGCAGCGGCGCGCGGGGGCTGCGGATCGTCTGCCCCTCGATCTGGACCTCGAAGATCGGCGGCTCGTTCGTGGAGTGGACGTACAGCCCCTTCGGGCCGCCGTCCTCCTCAACTAGCTCCAAGGTGTTGCGGCCATCGGCGGTGAACTGCGTGGCGAACGGCTGCAGGCGGCCGCGCGCCTTGATCAGCGCATCGTTGCGGTGGATGTAGATGTGCGTGAAGTCGAAGCCGTTCTCGGCGCCCAGCCGCCAGCTACAGCGCACCGTGCGCCGCACCCCGCGCGTGACCATCCCCTCCTTGACGAAGCCGGGCGGCAGGTCGCGCTCCAGCGGCGGCGGCGCGCCGTCGCCGACGTAGACGAACACCAGCCCGCTCCGTTCGGCCACCGGGTAGGTCCGCAGCGTGACCTTCATCGGCGAGGTGGGCTGCGTGATGATGGTCTCGAGCTGGCCGTTGGTCACGTTGTAGGTGAAGCCGTGGTACCAGCAGGTGAGCGTGTTCTTCGTGTAGCACTCGGGCCGCACGGACATCCGCACGCCGCGGTGGGCGCAGCGGTCCTCCAGCGCGTACACCTGACCGTCCACGCGCTTGAAGACGATGCGCTCGCCGAGGACGACCTCGCCCTTCACCTCGCCCTCGCCCAACTCGTGGCTGAACAGCGCGGGGTACCAGTGGTTGCGGAAGCCGAGGGGCGCGTCGAGATACGGCTGCCAGGGCTTCTTGCGGACGAGCCGGCTCACGGCCTGCTCGACGTCGCCGCGGCTCTCCTCCAGCTCGGCGCTGATCGCCGCCTTTACGGTGTCCTGTGCCATGCGCGCCCTGCCTCCAAGCGCGGTGTTACCGGATGGCGGTGCCATCCGTACCGCCGGGCGGCAGGGGACGAGCCCCTGCCCTACCACCTGCCGTTGTCCCTGCGCGCGCTCGACAGCCAGGGTGCCTCGCGTATCAGCCCCGCAGCCCCGGCCCTACGCCGCGGCGGGCTCCAGCGGCTTGGCACCACGGGACGCTGCTGCCTCGCGCGCCTGGCGACCTGTCATCCGGACTATTGCCGCACGCCCGTCCCGCCGGTCGCCGCGCGCCGGCGCTGGATGCCGCGGTTGTGCGCGCTGGCCAGCTTGCGCCACTCGGTGATGATGAGGTCCGGCCGGTACAGCCGCTCACGGTGCCAGCCGTCCTCCTCGGCGTAGAAGCGCTCGATCTGCTCGCGCGCCAGCACGTCGTCGTGGTTGAACTGCCGCGTGACCATGTCCTTCCAGCCGGCGTCCACGTCGGCGTAGAAACGCGCGGCCTGCTCGGGCGACTGCACATACTGGCCCCAGGTGACGGTGTACATGTGCGAGCGCTCGTCGATCGGCACGTACCACTCGAACTGGATCATGCCGGGCGCCGGGAAGGGGTCTACCTTCAGGCCGCAAGGCAGCCACATCGAAGTGTCGGGCGACGTGCGGCCGGGGCCGCCGTTCTCGCCGGGCAGGAAGCGCGCGCGCACCTTCACGCCCTCGATCTCCGTCTCCCAGACGGGCAGCCGCTTGCCGCTGCCCTTCACCACGCCCTTCGGCGCGCCCTCGGCGGCGACGACCATGCCCTCGCGCGAGCAGAGCAGCGTGGCGAGCGGCAGCGGCCGGTGCTGGCCGACGATGAGCGGCGAGTTGCGGTGGATGTAGATGTGCGAGGCGTCGAAGCCGTTCTCGGCGGCGAGGCGCCAGTTGCTCGCCACGGGGGCGCGCTCGCCGCGCGGGTAGACGGCAAGGTCGGCGTCGAGGAAGCCCGGCTGCACGTCGAGCGCGAGCGGCGGCGGCGGGTCGAGGTCGCCGACGAAGACGAAGACGAGCCCCTGGGCTTCCTGCACCGGGTAGCGCTGCAGGCCGACCTTGCCGATGAGAGCGCTGTCGGGGTCGGTGATGATCGCCATCAGGCGGCCGTCGCGCACGTCGTAGGTGAAGCCGTGGTACCAGCAGGTCACGGTGTTCGGGCTGTAGCACTCGGGGCGCGCGGAGAACGGCGCGCCGCGGTGCAGGCAGCGGTCCTCGACCGCGTACACCTGGCCGCCCACGCGCTTGAAGAACAGCGGCTCGCCCAGCAGCCGCTCGGCGCGCACGGCGCCCTCCGCTAGCTCGTGGCTGAAGAAGGCGGGGTACCAGTGATTGCGGAAGCCGAGCGCGGCGTCGAGATACGGCTGCCAGGGTTTCGTGCGCGCCGCCTCGGCGACCTCGCGCTCGGCGCGCGCCTCCTCGCTCAGCGGCTCGATCTTATCGGTCATTGACGCTACCTATCCCGCGCGTTTGTTCCCTCTCCCCCTGGGAGAGGGTTAGGGTGAGGGCGACGTCCCAGCCGCGGATGGATGCCCTCACCCCGGCCCTCTGCCAGGGGGAGAGGGAGAGGATGCGCCCTCACCCCGACCCTCTCCCAGGGGGAGAGGGAGAGGATGCGCCCTCACCCCGACCCTCTCCCAGGGGGAGAGGGTGTTACTCCGCCTTCCAGTATGCCCAGCCCAGGCCGGTGATGGCGTGGTGGGCGGGCAGGTAGTCCACGACGGTGGCGCGCGCGCCGGCGAAGGCGCCCGCGACGACGATCCAGCTCCGAATCTCGCCGCTGCCGCCGCGCAGCGTGTCCGAGTCGAACGTGAACAGGTGCGTGAGCGCCTCGCCCTCGCCCTGGGCCAGCCGGTCGAGCAGCCAGCGGTCCAACGGCTCGTCGATCCAGCCCGAGCGTGGGCCGCGCGGGTCGTGCGACAGTCCGCCCGAGCCGAGGATGGCGATGCGCTCGGGCCGCGCGTCGGCGATCGCGCGCAGCACCTGGCCCAGCGCGTAGCAGCGCGCGGCCGTAGGGCAGGGCGGGAAGTAGGCGTTCACCCAGAGCGGGATCACCGGCACGCCCAGCTCATGCAGGCCGAGGCCGCCGCCCAGGTGGATGAAGGCGTGGCCGAGGCCCGCGGCGGGCCGGCTCATCGGCCGCAGCTCCTCGACGTAGGCCAGGTCGAACTGGCGCGCGATCAGCTCGCGCAACAAATGGCGGGCCAGCGCGGCGTGGCAGGGCAGCGTGATGTGGTTCTCGTCGTAGCTCTGCCCGGCCAGGCCGATGCTGCGACTCCCCTCTACGCTCTCGCCGAGGTAGATGGCGAGCGACGGGGAGAAGGCCGGCCCGAACACCTCGCGCTGGTCGTCACCGACGAGGATGATAGCGTCGGGCTGGTAGGCCTCGAGCTGCTCGCGCAGCGCGCGCAGGTTCTTGCGGATGCGCTGCACGTAGCCCGCGATGACCTCCGGCGTCTCCGCGGCGGCCGCGGGCGGCTGCGGCACGCCGCGGGTCAGCGTCTCGTAGATGGGCGGCCACAGCTCTGGCGCCGCGAACATCGAGGGCGCGTGCGACGAGGCGAGCCCCAGGCCCAGCGGCATGCCGTTCTCCTCCCCGACGTGGACTGCGCTACCTGCCGCTCAGCAGGCGAGCAGAACCGAGCAGCGTTCGGTAGGGCGGGTGCTGGTTTCCCGCCGCCTCGTGACGCGCTACGCCGGGCGGCGGGGGACGAGCCCCCGCCCTACCTCTTCTTCCCTGTGTACCGCGCAACCAGTCTCCGCGCTTGCCGACAATGGCGCGGGCTTAGCGCGCGGCAGCGGCCGTGAGCGGCACGTAGTGGCCGCCCTTCGAGATCGGCGCCAGGTCGCCGGCGATGCGCGCCCAGGTGTCGCCCGCGTCCTCGCTGGCGAACACGTCGCCGTCGGTGGTGCCCGCGAACAGCGCGTAGCCGCCGGGCCACACGCTCATCACCAGCGACTCGACGTTGCCGCGCATGTGTTCGGGCAGGCCGTTCGTCAGGATCTCCCAGGTGCGGCCGCCGTCGCGGCTGCGGCCGATCGTCGCGTCGGCGTCGTGCATCTGCCGCCACTCGCCCGGGCTGTAGCGCGCGCCGGCCATGAACATCACCTGGTCGTCGTCGGGCGCGAACAGGATGCCGTCCGGGTAGCCGATGCGCGCGCGGTGGTCCGACAGGTGCTCCCAGTGCTCGCCGCCATCGGCGCTGTAGTAGAGCCCCGCGCCGCCCGTGAAGTACATCTGGTCGGGATTGGAGGGGCGCAGGATGAGCCGGTGCAGGTCGCGGTATACGGGGTCGTCGGGCCGCGAGTACTCCTTCAGCTCGCGGAAGCTCTGGCCCGCGTCGGTGCTCTTGAGCAGCGCGCCCTGCTCGACGGAGACGTACATCGTGCGCGTGTCGCGCGGATCGAAGGTCACGTCCTTCACGTGGGCCAGGTGCGGCG
>Ga0070741_10016039_pt1 | contig 12579 bp, 10 predicted proteins | sample Coa_R1_4_FD_66440 | JGI IMG/M metagenome (GOLD analysis project Ga0070741, IMG submission 66440) | Surface soil microbial communities from Centralia Pennsylvania, which are recovering from an underground coalmine fire - Coalmine... | ecosystem: Environmental > Terrestrial > Soil > Unclassified ...
CCCCGCCGCCGCGCTGCAGCGAAGCGCCTGCCGGACGTCCAGCTCGATCGGCCGCGGGGCGAGCTCCGCCAGCCGCCGCGCGCCTGCCGCCGTGAGGCCGGCGCGGAGCGCGGCGCCGAGCTCCGCCGGCGCGCAGCGGGCGCGCTGCTGGCGCGCGAGGTCGTTGCGGATGTCGTAGAGCTCCTGGTCGGCCGGCCCCGGGTCGCCGCCGTCGTAGTGGCGGAGGAAGCGCCGGCCGTCCTCGACGAGCAGCGACGCCGAGCTGCGACATGCGGCCGGCGCCGGCCGCGGGGCGGCTGCGCGGTGCGCGGCGCCGCAGCCGACGGTCGCGGCGGCGGCCAACGTCAGGACCACGAGCAGCCCGGTGCGGCGCATGCCTCCCCAGTGTCGCTCGAACGAGTGAACCTCGCTGCGCACCCTCGAAACGGGGAGAGACGTTTCCCGGCCGGGCGCCGAGGATGCCACGCATGAAGCGGCACCTCACACTGCTCGCGGCCGGGGTTGCCGCGGCCTCCATGCTCTCGCTGCCGGCTGCGGCCGGCGCGTCGCACAACGTCTTCGGGACGATCTCCGCCCTGACGGCGCACACGATCTCGGTGAAGGCGCGCAGCGGCGTCGTCACCACCTGCGCGGTCGGCGCCCGCTCGCCGAAGCTCACGAGCTACTCGTCGGGCGATCGCGTGCAGATGGTCTGCCTGGGCGGCAAGCGCCTGTCGCTGCTGGCGCGGATCAGGCACCTCGGCGGGGCGAAGGTGAACGGAGCCGCCTCGGAGGTCGAAGGCACCGTCACGTTCGGGGGCGCGATCACCGATCTCTCCGGCACGTCGATCTCGCTCCACGACGGCGATCGCGACCTGACGTGCGCGCTCGGCCCCTCGTCGCCCGCGACCGGCGACTTCCAGGTTGGCCAGCACGTCAAGGTCACCTGCACCGGCGGCACGCTCACGACGATCGCTGCGATCACGCCGGCCGACGCCGGCCGCTTCTTCACCGGCACCGTCGCCTCGATCACCGACGGGTCGATCACCGTGACCACCGAGCACGGCCCGGTCACCTGCACGATCGGCGCCGGCTCGCCCAGCGTCGCCGGCCTGCAGCAGGGCGACCGCGTCGGCATCGGCTGCAACGCCTCGACGATGCAGCTCGTTCTCGTCCGCAAGCTGGACGGCTCGGCCGACGACGCCGGGTCCGGCGCGACGACGACCACGCCCGGCGACGACGGCGGCTCCTCCCAGGGAGACGACGGCCAGGGCGACGCGAACGGTCAGGGCGGGGGCGATTCCGGCTCCCAGACGGCGCCCCCGCCCGACACGCACACGACCGTCAGGGCGCGCGGCACCGTGAGCGCGCTCGCCGACGGCTCGATCACCGTCTCGACGGACGGCGGCAGCGTGTCCTGCACCCGCGACGGCGAGTCGCCGTCGCTCGACGGCTACGCCGTCGGCGACAGCGTCACGATCGGCTGCACCGACGGCGCCCTCCGCTCCGTCGAGAAGCACACGTAAACGGGCTCACGAGCCCTCGAAGAGCAGCGCGGCATCGCCGATCGCGGCGCGGAGCGCGAGCGAGCGGTTGACCGCGTTCACGACGGCGCGCAGCGACGCCGTGACGATGCTCGGGTGGAGGCCGACGCCCCACACGAGGTCGCCGTCGACGTCCGCCTCGATGTAGGCGGCGGCGGTGGCGTCGGCGGCGGCGGCCATCGCGTGCTCGTGGTAGTCGCGGATGCTCACCGTGATCCCGAAGCTGCGCTCGAACGCGTCGACGAGCGCGTCGATCGGCCCGTTGCCGGCGCCCTCGACCTCCCGGGGGGCGCCGTCGACCGTCAGCTGGGCGGTGATGCGGTCCTCGACGCTCGACGAGTGGGTGTAGCCGCCGAGCTCGTAGGGGCGCGTGTGCGAGAGGTAGTGCTCGTGGAACGCCGCGAGCAGCTCGTCGGCGGACAGCTCGTCGCCGCGCGCGTCGGTGATCGACTGCACCTTCTGCGCGAAGTCGACCTGCAGCCCGCGCGGCAGCTCGAGGTGATGCTCGGTCTCCATCAGGTAGGCGACGCCGCCCTTTCCCGACTGGGAGTTGACGCGGATGATCGCCTCGTAGCTGCGGCCGAGGTCGGCCGGGTCGATCGGCAGGTAGGGGACGTCCCACACCTCGCTCTGCGACCGCTGCTGCGCGTACATCCCCTTCTTGATCGCGTCCTGGTGCGAGCCCGAGAACGCCGTGTAGACGAGCTCGCCGACCCACGGATGCCGCGGATGGATCGGCAGCTCGTTGCACTCCTCCACGATCCGCTTCGCCTCGTCGATGTGCGAGAGGTCGAGCTCCGGGTCGACACCCTGCGTGAGCAGGTTCAGGGCCAGGGTCACCAGGTCGACGTTGCCGGTGCGCTCGCCGTTGCCGAACAGCGTGCCCTCGACGCGGTCGGCGCCGGCCATCAGCCCCAGCTCCGCCGTCGCGACCGCCGTGCCGCGGTCGTTGTGCGGATGCACCGAGAGGATGATCCGGTCGCGCGCGGAGACGTGGCGGCCGAACCACTCCATGCGGTCGGCGTACACGTTCGGCGGGAACGCCTCGACCGTCGTCGGCAGGTTGACGATCATCGGCTCCTCGACCGTGGGCTGCCACGCCGCGATCACCGCCTCGCAGATCTCGAGCGCGAAGTCGAGCTCCGTCCCGTGGAAGCTCTCCGGGGAGTACTGGAACCGGACCGTGCCGTCCGAGAGCTCGCGGCACAGCTCGGTCGCCCGCACCGCCAGGTCGACGATGCCGGCCCTGTCCAGCCGGAAGACGACCCGCCGCTGCGTCTCCGACGTCGAGTTGTAGAGGTGCACGATCGCCCGCCGCGCCCCCTCGATCGCCTTGAACGTCCGCTCGATCAGCTCCGGCCGCGCCTGCGTGAGGACGGCGATCGTCGTGTCCGCCGGCACCAGGTCGTCCTCGACCAGCCGGCGCACGAAGTCGAAGTCGGTCTTCGACGCCGCCGGGAAGCCCACCTCGATCTCCTTGATCCCCAGCTCGACGAGCAGGTCGAACATGCGCTGCTTGCGCGCCGAGTCCATCGGCTTGACGAGCGCCTGGTTGCCGTCGCGCAGGTCGGTCGAGCACCAGACGGGCGCGCGGGCGATCACCCGGTCGGGCCAGGTGCGGTCGGGCAGCTCGACGGTTGGGTAGGGCCTGTACTTCCAGTGGGGCATCGGCACGGCTCTCTCATCTCCTCACGCTGAAGGCGGACGACTCCCGCTGTGCGGGGTCGCGGTCACGGGTATGTCGTGCGAGCGCCTCCCCTAGCGGGGAAGGAGGAGGCCGAGCGCCTGAATGGCCGCGGAGTGAGGGCGCCGTCCGTGCATCGCTTCGAAAAGCATAGTGACTGCGGGCCGCCCTGGCAACGCGTTTCTTGACAGGTCATGCAACCGTGGGCACACTCAGTCGACGATGAGTCGCAAGGCCCGTGCACTCGAGCTGCCCTCGCCGCTTCCAGCGGTGCTGCTCGTGCTCGGCCTGATTCTCTCGATCGTCGTCATTCTCCCCCGCTAGGGGGGAGATGTCGCTCACGCGGCCCTGGACGCCGCACACGCCGACCGACAGACGGAAGTAGTGCGCCCTGCGTGAGGAGGATCGAGATGGAACCGGAGGTTCGAAGATGACGAAGACCGTTGCCTGTCTCGCCGGTGACGGCGTCGGGCCGGAGCTGATGGCCGCGGCGACGCGTGCGCTCGAGCGCGTCGCGAAGCTGCACCATCTGCGGCTCGACGACCAGCACCTGCCGTTCGCGGGCGAGGCGGTGACGCGCTCTGGCCATCCCCTCCCCGCAGACACGCGCGCCGCCTACCGTGAGGCCGACGCGATCCTGGTCGCCGTGCCGAACGAGCCGGCGTTCGACGGCGTGAAGGCCGACCTGCAGCTGACCTGGCGCGCGGTGCGCGTCGAGGTGGGGCCGGAGGAGGACCTGATCGTCGCCGGGCCGGTGGACGAGTGGGCGAACGCGACCGCCCTCGCCCGGGCGTTCGCGTGCGCGGCGGCGCGGCGCGGGCGGATCACGTGCGTGGGGGCGTCGGCCGCGTGGCGCGCCGCGCTCGAGACCGAGCGGGCCGCGTGGGACGGGCTCACCGTGGAGGAGGCGCAGCTGGGCGAGACGCTCGTGCGCCTGCGCGACGACCCGCACTCGCTCGACGTCGTCGCCACCGAGGCGCACCTCGTCGACGCGATCGTCGACGCGGCGGCGAGCTTCGCCGGCTCGAGCGCCACCGTCGCGCACGCCTGGCTGCCCGACCAGGGCCCCGGGGTGTTCGCGCCGGCGGCGAGCCAGCCCGACGAGCACGCCGGCTTCGGCGTCGCCGACCCGAAGGCGATGCTGCTCGCGGCGTCGCTGATGCTCGGCGAGGGGCTGAAGCGGCGCGCCGCCTCGCGGACGCTCGAGCGGGCGGTCGCAGCCGCCTCGCGGCAGCCCGGCGCCGACCGCGACACCCGCTCGTTCACGGACGCCGTGATCTCGCTGCTGCCGCAGGCGCGCACCGACGTCGAGCACTTCGACGAGGTGTGGCGATGAAGATGCTGGGGAGCGACGCGATTCTGCGCGCGCTCGAGCACGAGGGCGTCGACGTGGCGTTCGGGATCCCCGGCGGCGCGATCCTGCCGACGTACGACGCGATGGCGCGCGGCACCACCGTGCGCCACGTGCTCGCGCGGCACGAGCAGGGCGCGGGCCACATGGCCGAGGGCTACGCCCGCGCCTCGGGCCGCGTCGGCGTGGCGATCGCCACGTCGGGCCCCGGCGCGACGAACCTCGTCACGGCGATCGCCGACGCCTGGATGGACTCGACGCCGCTCGTCTGCATCACCGGCCAGGTGCGGTCGAACCTGATCGGCACCGACGCGTTCCAGGAGATCGACGCGACCGGCATCACGATGCCGATCGTCAAGCACTCGTGGCTCGTGCAGGACGCCGCGGAGCTCGTGCCCGCGCTGAAGGCCGCGTTCCACGTCGCGCGCACCGGCCGCCAGGGCCCGGTGCTGGTCGACGTGGCGAAGGACGTGCAGGAGGCCGAGCTCGACTTCGAGTGGCCGGACGAGGTCGACCTTCCGGGCTGGCGCCCGCCTCGCCGCGTGCACTCGCGCCAGGTGCGGGAGGCCGCGCTTGCGATCCTGGAGGCCGAACGGCCGATCGTCTACGCCGGCGGCGGCGTGCTGAACGGCGACGCGTGCGCCGAGCTGAAGGAGCTCGTCGACTCGGCGCGCCTCCCGGCGGTCGTGACGCTCATGGGCAAGGGCTGCCTGCCCGACTCGCACCCGCTCAACTACGGCCCGCCGGGGATGCACGGCTCGAAGTACGCGAACTGGGCGCTGAACAAGGCCGATCTCGTGATCGCGGTCGGCACGCGCTTCGACGACCGCGTCACCGGCAAGCTGTCCGCGTTCGCGCCCGGCGCCAAGGTGATCCACTTCGACATCGACGCGGCCGAGGTGGGGAAGATCCGCACCGCCGAGATCCCGGTCGTCGGCCCGCTCAAGCTCGCGCTCGCCGAGCTCGTGTCGGAGCTGCACGCCGCCCGCGACGGCGCCGCCCCGAAGCACGAGCCGTGGCTGCGGCAGGTCGAGGAGTGGCGGCAGAGCTTCCCCTACCGGTACACGAAGGTCGACGGGGTGCTGAAGCCGCAGACGGCGATCGAGGCGCTGCGCGACCTCGCAGCCACGATCGACGGCGACGTCGTGTGGACGACCGGCGTCGGCCAGCACCAGATGTGGGCGATGCAGTACCTCGTCTGCGACCAGCCGCGGTCGTTCATCACGTCGGGCGGACTCGGGACGATGGGCTACGGCGTGCCCGCCGCGGTCGGCGCCAAGGCGGCGCGGCCGGACGCCACCGTCGTCTGCGTCGACGGCGACGGCTGCTTCCAGATGACCTGCCAGGAGCTTGCGACCGCGGCGCTCGAGCGGCTGCCCATCGTCACCGTCGTCATCAACAACGGCTGGCTCGGGATGGTGCGTCAGTGGCAGGAGCTTTTCTACGCGGAGCGCTTCGCGCAGACGCACCTGACCAAGCAGGTGCCCGACTACGCGCAGCTCGCGGAGGCGTACGGCTGCGCCGGCTTCACCGTCGAGAACGAGGACGAGCTCGAGGGCGCGCTCGCGGCCGCGTTCGACGCCGGCCGGAGCGCGGTCGTCGACGTGCGCTGCGACCCCGAGGAGAAATGCTTCCCGATGGTGCCCTCCGGCGCGGCGTCGGTGGACGTGATCGAGGCGCCCGACGAGGAGCCGGCGCGGACATGAGCACGCACACGATCTCCGTGCGCCTGGAGAACAAGCCCGGCGCGCTCGCGCGCGTCTCGCAGCTGTTCTCGCGGCGCGGCTACAACATCCAGAGCCTCGCCGTCGGCCCGACGGAACGCGCCGACATCTCGCGGCTCACCCTGCGCGTCGACTGCAGCGAGCACTCGCTCGAGCAGATCGAGAAGCAGATGCACAAGCTCGTGAACGTGCTCCGCGTCACCGAGCTGCGGCCGGACGAATCGCTCGAGCGGGAGCTCGCGCTGATCACGGTCACCGTCAGCCCCGAGCGGCGCGCCGAGCTCGTGTCGCTCAGCCAGCTCACCGGTGCGCGCGTCGCCGACATCGGCCGCGACGCCGTCACGTTCGAGGTCGTCGGCCGCCCCGACCAGGTCGAGGCGTTCGAAGAGCTCGTCAAGCCGTACGGCGTCCGCGAGCTCGTGCGCACTGGCAGGATCGGCCTCAGGCGCCCGAGCGCCGCCAAGGGCCGCCAGCAGTCAGCAACCGTCAGCGTCTGAAAGGAACCGGAATGGCAGAGATCCTCAAGGCCGGCAACGCCGACCTCCTCGACGGCAGGGTCGCCGTGCTCGGCTACGGGAGCCAGGGCCACGCGCACGCGCTCAACCTCTCCGACTCGGGCGTCGACGTGGTCGTCGGCCTGCGCGAGGGATCGAAGTCGTGGCCCGCCGCCGAGGAGGCCGGGTTGACGGTCAAGACCGTCGCCGAGGCGGTGAAGGGCGCGCAGCTCGTCGTCGTGCTCGTCCCGGACGGCGACCAGCCGCGCCTCTACGAGGAGGAGATCGCGCCGAACCTCGCGGACGGCGCCGCGCTGCTCTTCGCCCACGGCTTCAACGTGCACTACGGGCGCATCACGCCGCCCGCGGGCCACGACGTGATCATGGTCGCGCCGAAGGGGCCGGGCCACATCGTCCGCCGGCTCTACACCGAGGGCTACGGCACGCCGGCCGTGATCGCCGTCGCGCAGGACGCGAGCGGCCGCGCCAGGGAGCTCGCGCTCGCCTACGGCGCGGCGATCGGCGCCGGCCGCGTCGGCATGGTCGAGACGTCGTTCGCCGAGGAGACGGAGACCGACCTCTTCGGCGAGCAGACGGTGCTCTGCGGCGGCGTCACCCAGCTGATCCAGCTCGGCTTCGAGACGCTCGTGGAGGCGGGCTACCAGCCGGAGGTCGCCTACTACGAGTGCCTGCACGAGCTGAAGCTGATCGTCGACCTGATCTGGGAGGGTGGGATCGAGCGGATGCACTACTCGATCTCCGACACCGCCGAGTACGGCTCGCACGCGGTCGGCCCGAAGGTCGTCGACGAGCACGTGCGCGAGAACATGCGCGCGGTGCTCGCGGCGATCAGGGACGGCTCGTTCGCGCGGGAATGGATCGCCGAGATGGACCGGGGGCAGCCGATCCTCGAGCAGAAGCGGCGGGAGCTCGCGGCGACGCAGATCGAGCAGGTCGGCGCCCGGCTGCGCGCGCTCAACGAGAGAACGGTGGCCGCGGAGGTCCATGGCGTCGGTTGACACCAAGGTCGCCCTGCTGGGATACGGGACGGTCGGCGCCGCGGTCGACCGTCTCCTGACGGAATCCGCGGACGACATCGAACGGGCCACCGGGCACCGGCTGCGCGTCGTGAAGGCGCTCGTCCGCGACGCCGGGAAGGAGCGTGCGCACCGTCCCGCGGACGGGGTGCTCACCGAGGACTTCGCGGCGATCGCCGACGACCCCGGGATCGATGTCGTCGCCGAGGTGATGGGCGGCCTCGAGCCTGCGGGGCCGCACGTGCTCGAGCTGCTCTCCCGCGGCAAGCACGTCGTCACCGCCAACAAGCAGCTCGTCGCGCGCCGCGGCGCCGAGCTGTTCGCGGCCGCGTCGGCGGCCGGCGTGCAGCTGCGCTTCGAGGCGAGCGTCTGCGCGGCAATCCCGGTGATCAAGGTGCTGCGCGAGGCGATGGTCGTCACGAACGTCCACGGCGTCCTCGGGATCGTCAACGGCACCACGAACTTCGTGCTGACGGAGATGGAGAGCGGCAAGACCTACGCCGAGGCGCTCGCCGAGGCGCAGGCGCGCGGCTACGCCGAGGCCGACCCGACCGACGACGTCTCGGGTGCGGACGCGGCGGCGAAGATGGCGATCCTCGCCACGGTCGCGTTCAACACGCGCGTCGACCTCGACGACGTCGTGTACTCGGGCATCGTGGAGATCGACCCGATCGACGTCGCGGCGGCGCGCGAGCTCGAGATGGTGATCCGGCTCGTCGGGACGGCCCGGCTCGTCGACGGCCGCTACGACGTGCACGTGCGGCCCGCGTTCGTCGACAAGCAGCACCCGCTCGCCAAGGTCGACGGCGCGTTCAACGCCGTGATGCTGCAGGGCGACGCGATCCGCGAGATCACGCTGGAGGGCCCGGGCGCCGGCGGGCTCGAGACGGCGTCGGCCGTGATCGCCGACATCACGAGCGTGATCGGGACGATGGGCACCGGCTTCCTGCAGAACGACGCCGCGTGGCGCGAGCTCGAGCGCCTGCCGCCGCGCGAGTCGCGCGCCCCGTACTACTTCCGGCTCTCCGTCGAGGACCGGCCCGGCGCGCTCGCGAAGGTCGCCGAGGAGCTCGCGCTGCGCGAGATCTCGATCGCGCGGCTGCTGCAGCACGCGAACGGCGGCGGCGCCACGCTGCACGTCGTCACGCACGAGGCGGCCGCCGGCCCGCTCGGCGACGCGCTCGCCGCGATCGGCGAGCTGCCGCAGATCCGCCGGAGCTCGAGGCCGCTGCCGGTCGTCTCCGACCGCGGCGTGACGGAGCTCGGATGGGCGTGACGACCGCCTCGTGGCTGTCGCTCGGCGAAGGCTCGACGCCGCTCGTCCCGGCGCCCCGGCTCTCCGAGGCGCTCGGCGTGCGGCTGCACCTGAAGGTCGAGGGCGCGAACCCGACCGGCAGCTTCAAGGACCGCGGCATGGTGGTGGCCGTTGAGCGCGCGGTCGAGGCCGGCGCGCACACCGTCGTCTGCGCCTCGACGGGCAACACCGCCGCGAGCGCCGCCGCCTACGCCGCGCGCGCCGGGCTGCGCGCCGTCGTGCTGACGCCCGCAGGAGGAACCGCGTCGGCGAAGCGCGCGCAGGCGAGCGCGGCGGGCGCGAGGGTGATCGAGGTCCGCGGCAGCTTCGACGACGCGCTCCGCCTCGCCTTCGAGCTCGGCGACCGCGACGGGTTCGTGCTCGTCAACTCGGCGAGCCCCGACCGGAACCGCATCGAGGGGCAGAAGCTCGTCGCGGGGGAGATCGTCGAGCAGCTCGGCGCCGTGCCGGACGTGATCGCGCTGCCGTTCGGCGGCGGCGGCAACGTCACCGCCGTCGCGCTCGGCCTGTCGGAGCTCGGCGCGTCGAGCGCGCTCGTCGTCGGGCAGGCGGCCGAGCGCCCGACGACCTGGGCGACGGCGATCCGCATCGCCGAGCCCGCGCACGCCGCCGAGGTGGCGCGGCTCGTCGGCGAGGATCGGCTCGAGGTCGCGACGCTCGACGAGGACGAGCTGCGCGTGTGGTGGCAGCGGCTCGCGGCCGACGAGGGCGTCTACTGCGAGCCGGCGTCGGCCGCCGGCGTGGCCGCGCTCGCGCAGCACGGCGCCGGGCGGTGGCAGACCGCGGTCGCGATCGTCACCGGCCACGGCCTCAAGGACACGGGCGCCGTCGACCAGTCGTCCTCGGCGGAGGTCGACGCGACGGTCGAGGCGGTCCTGGAGGCGCTCGCGTGATCCGCGCGCTCGCACCGGCGTCGACCGCGAACCTCGGCCCGGCGTTCGACGCCGGCGGCGCCGCGCTCGACCTCTGGAACGAGGTCGCCGTCGAGGACGGGCGGTTCGCCGTCGAGGTGAGCGGCGAGGGCGCCGGCGAGGCGCCGCGCGACGCGACGCACCTCGCGCTGCGCGCGTTCGCGCTCTTCGCCCCCGTCGACGGCCACCGGTTCACGTTCCGAAACCGCATCCCGTTCGAGCGCGGGCTCGGCTCGAGCGCCGCCGCGATCGCGCTCGGGCTCGTCGCCGGCGCCGCCGCGGCGGGCCTGGAGCCGTCGCCCGCGGAGCTCCTCGCGGCCGGCTTCGAGCTCGAGGGGCACGCGGACAACCTCGCCGCCGCCCTCTACGGCGGCGTCTGCCTGACCTGGCGCCGAAACGGCGCGCCCGCGGCGGCGCGGATCGCCGACTCGATGCCGGCCGTGGCGGTCCTCGTCGTGCCGGACGAGCGCACGAGCACCGCCGAGTCGCGCTCGGCGCTGCCGGCGGCGGTGCCGCACGCCGACGCCTCCGTCACCGCCGGCGCCGCCGCGCTCCTCGGCGCGGCCGTCGCCTCGGGCGACCCGGAGCTGCTGCGGGCGGCGATCTTCGACCGCCTGCACGAGCCCTACCGCCGCGATGCGAGCCCGCTGTTCGCGGCGCTGCAGGACCGGCCGCCGGACGGCGCGCTCGGCGTCACCCTCTCCGGCTCGGGCCCCTCGGCCGTCGTCTGGGCGCAGCCCTCCCGCGCCGACGACGTCGCGGCCGCCCTCGCCGCCTCCCACCCCTCGACGACGGTGCTGCTCCTCGCGGTAGCCCGGAAAGGAGCGCACCTCGCATGAGCGTCTACGACCGCAGCCACCCCGCCAAGCGTCAGAGCGCCGCGCTGACCGACGGAGTCGACCGCGCCCCGGCGCGCGCGATGCTGAAGGGGGTCGGCTTCACCGACGAGGACCTCGCGCGCCCGCTGATCGGCGTCGCGACGACCTGGATCGAGACGATGCCGTGCAACCTGAACCACCGGCTGCTCGCCGGCTATGTGAAGCAGGGGATCCGCCGCGCCGGCGGCACGCCGCTCGAGTTCAACACGATCTCCGTCTCCGACGGCGTCTCGATGGGCACGGCCGGCATGCGCGCATCGCTCGTCTCGCGCGAGGTGATCGCCGACTCGATCGAGCTCGTCGCGCGCGGCCACCTGTTCGACGGGATCGTCTGCATCGTCGGCTGCGACAAGACGATCCCGGGGGCCGTGATGGCGCTCGCGCGCCTCGACCTGCCGGGGCTCGTGCTCTACGGCGGCTCGATCGCCCCGGGCCGCTTCCGCGGCCGCGACGTCACGATCCAGGACGTCTTCGAGGTCGTCGGCGCGCACGCGGCCGGCAAGGTGAGCGACGAGGACGTGCACGCCCTCGAGAGCGTCGCGTGCCCGGGCGCCGGCGCGTGCGGCGGCCAGTTCACGGCGAACACGATGGCGATGGCACTCGACTTCCTCGGCATCAGCGCGCCGGGCCTGAACGAGATTCCGGCGAACCATCCGGAGAAGCCGCACGCGGCGGTGCGCGCCGGCGAGCTCGCGATGAAGCTCGTGCTCGAGGACACGCGGCCGTCGAGCATCCTCACCCGCGAGGCGATCGAGAACGCGATCACCGGGATCGCGGCCAGCGGCGGCTCGACGAACGGCGTCCTGCACCTGCTCGCGATCGCCGCCGAGGCCGGCGTCGAGCTCCGGATCGACGACTTCGACCGGCTTGCGAGCCGCACGCCGATCGTCGCCGACATCGTCCCCGGCGGGCGCTATGTCGCAACCGACCTGTACCGCGCCGGCGGCGTCGGCCTGGTCGCGCGCGAGCTCGTCGGCGCCGGCATCGTCCACGAGGACGCCCGCACCGTCGACGGCCGCACGCTCCGCGAGGTCGCCGACGGCGCCCGCGAGCAGCCGGGCCAGGACGTCGTCGTGCCGTGGCAGACGCCGCTGAAGCCGACGGGCGGGCTCGCGATCCTGCGCGGCAACCTCGCGCCGGACGGCTGCGTGGTGAAGCTCGCCGGCCACGAGCGGCTCTACCACCGCGGGCCGGCGCGCGTGTTCGAGTCCGAGGAGGAGTGCTTCGCCGCCGTCAAGGCGCGGACGATCGAGGCGGGCGACGTGGTCGTGATCCGGTACGAGGGCCCGGCCGGCGGGCCGGGCATGCGGGAGATGCTGCACGTCACCGCCGCGATCGTCGGCGAGGGCATCGGCGACGAGGTCGCGCTGATCACCGACGGCCGCTTCTCGGGCGCGACGCACGGGCTGATGGTCGGCCACATCGCGCCGGAGGCGTTCCGCGGCGGCCCGATCGCGCTCGTGCGCGACGGCGACTCGATCGTGCTCGACGTGGAGGCGCGCCGCCTCGACCTCGAGGTGGCCGAGGACGAGCTCGAACGCCGCCGTGCCGAGTGGACGCAGCCGGAGCCGCGCTACCGGAGCGGCGTCTTCGCCAAGTACGCGGCGACCGTCGGCTCGGCGAGCGAGGGGGCCCGTACCTAGTGCGGCCTCACGGAACGTT
>Ga0070741_10016040_pt1 | contig 12579 bp, 8 predicted proteins | sample Coa_R1_4_FD_66440 | JGI IMG/M metagenome (GOLD analysis project Ga0070741, IMG submission 66440) | Surface soil microbial communities from Centralia Pennsylvania, which are recovering from an underground coalmine fire - Coalmine... | ecosystem: Environmental > Terrestrial > Soil > Unclassified ...
TGGCGGCTTCGGACCAGCGGTTTTTGAGCGGGTCGTAAATCTCGGCCTGCGAGCCCCAGTTCGGATCCTGAAACGGGCCGGTATATTCGCCGCCCATGACCCAGAGGTTGCCGTTCTGTAATACCTGGGATGCGAAGTAGAGCCTCGGGGTGATCATCTTGCCGAGCGTCGTCCACGTTCCATTGATATAACTGCCCTTCGCATCGGGCGTGAGCTTGACCCACGTCTGGATGTCATCGAAGGTATGCATCATGATCGACCCGTCGGTCATGAGGATCATGAGTTGAATGCTGTTGACCGATGGCTTGTTGACCAGCGGGGTCCAGCCTTCGGCGGGCGCCGCCGTGGCGGAACTGTTGGTCAAAAACAGGAGCGCGGCGAGTGTTGCGGCTTTGAGAGCGAAGTACCAGGGCCGCTCGACACGACCGTTGACGCTTGTCTTCATTGATTGTCTCCCTGTCATGATGAGTGTGCCTCGCCGGTTATGCTTTCCGGCTGCACGATCCTCCCAGCGGGGGCAGTTAAACACTCGCTCTCAGCGCTGTAAATAGGGAACGTCATTCTCCGAGGTCCTGTTGGACCGAACGGCCAAGCAGCACCTCAATGCTGGGCGCGAAGGCGCCCGCGGGCGGGCGATCCGGGACATGTTCAAATTGAAGACAACGGTACGAAGCTTGGAGAATGGGAGGGGAGCAGGACCGAAGCGAATCGTCTCTGGTCTCTATAGGTGGTCATAGCCGTCTGCACAGCCGCTTGCCTCAACACCGGCTCAGACTGCCGCAAAGAGCTTGAACTTCCGGCGGCGAATCGTTGAAGTGGCCCTCAACTTAGACGGGGGCATGGGGCCCTTCCGAGAGATCGGGATGACTCGAGTCGCAATCGCAGTCCTCAAAGTGGTTGCCATCGTGACGGTGATAGCAGTCGCGCTCGTGGCCGGCCTGGCGTACGCGATGATCCGGCATTTCAACACGCCGCCGCCGATAGCCAGCTATCCGAAACCGGCGAATGATCTGGAGGCGCAGCGGCAGGATCTCGCGTATTTTCGCGAACTGCTCGCACTGGATCGATCCTTTGATCCGGCCGCACGGACGCTGGCGGAGCGACACATTGCCCGGCTCGAGGCGCGCGGTGTTGCTGTGGATCCTGCTCACTTCCGTGTAGCACTCATGGAGATTCTCGCGCTGGCTGACAACGGCCACACGCGTCTGGATATCCAGGATGGCGCTCATCCAAAGCAACTGCCGGTGCGGGTTGGTGTTTTCGCCGATGGTCTTTACGTCATGGGTGTTTACGTCATGGGTGCGACGGACGCCACGGTTGAATTGCTCGGAGGCCGCATCGTGGCGATCGATGGAAAGCCCATCGATGTGGTGATGGAGCGATTAGCGGCACTGCGCGGCGGAACCGCAGCGTGGCGTCGACTCAACGCTGCGCGATATTTGTCTGACCCTGAGATACTTTTTGGAGCGGATATTTCCGCAGATGCCGAGCGTTCGGTCTGGACAGTGGCCACGTCGGAGGAGAAGACTGTGTCGGTTGCAGTCCGTGCCACAGAGCCGGAGGCGCCGGACAACGGAACGAGCGATCGGTGGGTCGCCATGCACTCCGACAAGCCACTCCCGCCGTCGCTGCGCGATTTTGATACTCCCTTTCGCCGTGTCCGCCTGGAGCAGTCCTGCGCGATGCTCATCCAGCTCAAAGCGAATCACGATGTCGGCGCTCAGCACATCAAGGATTTTGTGACGGCGACCGAAGCGGATATGCGAGCCCACAAACCCTGTGCGGCGATTGTCGACCTGCGCTTCGACGGCGGCGGCAACTATCAGAATACGGCGGCTTTCGCCAAGGATCTGCCGGAGCTGATGCAGCCTGGGGGACCGATCTATGTGTTGACGGGCGCGGGCACTTTTTCCGCAGGTATTACCACCGTTGCCTTCATCAAGCAGGCCGGTGGCGAGCGGGTCACGATTCTCGGTGAGCCGGTCGGCGATCGGTTGCACTTCTTCTCGGAAGGCAATCGGGGCTGCCTGCCGAACCGTCCTCTGTGTGTCAGTTACCAGCGGGGCAAGCACGACTATGTGCGTCCGTGCACAGACTGGGACGTTTGTTTTTGGCTGAACAAACTATACCCCGTGCGGGTGGAATCCCTGGAGCCGCGGGAGATGTTGACCCTGAGCTTTCCACAGTGGCGCCAGGGGCGCGATCCGGCATTCGAGCGGGCCGTTGAGCTGGCTGCGCGCGGCAACTTCGACCAGCATTAGTGTCCACTCAAAACACAAGCACAACAGACACAGAGCCGTTCGTTCCATTGTGTAGTCCTCGAGGCGCGCGGCGCGAGCGCACCGCGCGCTTTGATCTGCTAGGCCGCCATCGGCGCTGGGGTCGGGGTTGGAGCCGGCGCAGTGCTGTGTTGAACACGGAACCACGCCGCGTACAGTGCGGGTACGAAGAAGATCGTGAGCACCGTCGCGATCGTGAGCCCACCCATGATGGCAATGGCCATCGGACCCCAGAAGACGCTCCGGGACAAAGGGATCATGGCGAGTACGGTCGCCGCGGCGGTCAGCAGTACGGGTCTGGTCCGATGAACCGCCGCGTTGACCACAGCAGTCCACGGGTCGTGACCTTCAGCCATCTCCGTCTGGACCTGGTCGATCAGAATGACCGAGTTACGCATGATCATCCCGCCGAGTGCGATGATGCCGAGGATCGCCACGAAGCCGAGAGGCGCGTGAAACATCAGCAGCGCGCCGACGACACCGATGAGTCCCAGGGGTGCGGTGAGAAACACCATCCACATGCGCGAGAAGTTCTGTAACTGCAACATGAGGATGAGCAGAATGGTCACCAACATGACCGGCGCCACCGCCAAGAGAGCGGTGTTGGCCTTGGCACTCTCCTCGAGGGCACCGCCAACGTCGATGCGGTAGCCGGAAGGCAGTTCCGCTTTGATCTCCTGCAGCATCGGGATGATCGACTGCGTGACTGACACTCCCTGCTCGCCATCCTTCACATCGGCGCGAACGGTGATCGCCATGTCGCGGTTGCGGCGCCAGAGCACGGGATCCTCGAGGTCGTACGTCACACGCGCGACCTGCGAAAGGGGCACGACCGTGCCATGACGTGTGAAGATGTTGACGTCTTTGACCGTATCGAGATCCATACGCTCTTCGGGCACGGCGCGTGCAACGATGTCGATGAGGTTCTCGTGCTCGCGCAATTGAGAGACCGGGGCTCCATTCATGATGGTCTGGGTCACGACGGAGATATCCGCGGGCGTCAAACCCAACGCGCGTGCCTTGTCCTGGTCCACATCCACTTTCAGCGTTCGAACCGGATCATTCCAGTCGAGCTGAACATCTCGAACCGCGGGGCTCGAGGCAACGACGTGTTCGACTTGCCGCGCGATCGCACGCACCTGCTGCGTGTCAGGACCTACGACCCGGAACTGCACCGGGAACCCGACCGGGGGCCCCATCTCCAGGCGCGTAACCCGGACCCACACGGAAGGAAAAGTCTCATCGACGCTCGCCATCAGGCGCGAGCGCACCCGTTCGCGGGCCTTCAGGTCCCTGGTCATCACAATGAATTGCGCATACCCCGGGTTGGGCAACTCCGGGTTGAGGGCGAGATAAAACCGGGGAGAGCCGGCGCCCGTGTAGGCTGTGTAGTATCTGACATCCTGGTCCTTGGACAGCACCTTCTCCATCTTCCTGACCTGCTCGCTGGTCGCCGCGAACGAGGCTCCTTCCTTGGTGCGCAGCTCCACGATGAGCTCCGGACGGGAACTGTTGGGGAAGAACTGCTGCGGCACCAATCTCATGCCCAGGAAGGCAAGAACGAGCGCTGCCGCCGTCGCACTGATCACCCACCAACGGCGCTCGATGGCGAGCTCGATGAAGTGGCGCAACTTCCGGTAGAACGGTGTGTTGTACTGATCGTGCTCAGCGCCGTCGGCGTGCTTGCCGAAATTCTTCGGCAGCAGTTTGACGGCGAGATAGGGCGTGAAGATCCCTGAAACCAGCCAGGAGAAGAGGACCGCGATACCGACGATCCAGAAAATCCCGCCGGCGTACTCGCCCGAAACGGACTTGGAAAACCCGATGGGCATGAAGCCTGCGACCGTGATCAGGGCACCCGTCAGGCGCGGCATGGCGGTCGAGGCATAGGAGAAGGCGGCGGCCTTGACCCGATCCCAACCTGACTCCATTTTGACCACCATCATCTCGACGGAGATGATCGCATCGTCAACGAGAAGGCCCAGCGCGATGATCAGCGATCCGAGGGAGATGCGCTCGAGGTTCCAACCCATCGCGAACATCACGACGGCGACGGCGCCGAGCACGAGGGGCACGGAGGTTGCGACCACGATTCCAGTCCGCCAGCCGAGGCTCACGAAACTTACCGCAAGGACAATCGTGAGCGCTTCGAGCAACGAGCGCTCAAACTCCCAGATCGCCTCGCTGACCGTGCCGGGTTGGTCGGCTACGCGCTCGAGCTCCACACCGTACGGTAGCTCGTGCTGGAGTTTCTCCACCGTCGCTTCGATCGACTTGCCGAGCGTCACGATGTTGCCATCCTTGGTCGCTGCGATACCGAGCATCAGCACCTGCTGGCCGTTGTGGCGCACGGTAAAGACGGGCGGGTCTTCAAAGCCGCGCGTGACGGTTGCGAAGTCGCCGAGCTTGATGAGCCGTCCATTGGCTTCGACGGGCACGTTGCGAATGTCGTCCTCGCTGGTGAATTGACCGCTCACGCGCACCAGCACACGGTCGCCGCGCGTGTCGATCGACCCGCCCGGTGCCATGCTGTTCTGATTCTTCAGGCTGTCGACGATCGCTTGCGGGGTAATTCCGAGTGCGGCGAGGCGCTCGTGTGAGAACTCCACGTAGACGCGCTGCTCCTGCTTGCCGAAGATGTCGATCTTGTTGACCATCGGCACCTTCAGCAGCCGGCGCTTGATGTCCTCTGTGATATCCGACAGCTCGGCCTGGCCGATGCCGTCGCCCTTGACCGCGTAGAGCATGCCGTACACGTCGCCGAATTCGTCATTGAACATCGGGCCGACCACACCGTCGGGGAGCTCGAGCTTCAGATCGCTGAGCTTCTTGCGCGCCTGGTACCACGCCTCGCGCTGATCCGCCTTGGACGTGCCGCCCACGACGCTGATCGTCATGGCGCCGTAGCCCTGCCGCGCGTAGGTCACCACCTTCTCGAAATGGTCGAGCTGCTCGAACTTCTTCTCCATGCGGTTGAGGACTTCGTCCTGGATCTGTTGGGCGGTGGCGCCGGGCCACATCACCATCGCGGTCATGGACGGCACTGAGAAGTTAGGATCCTCGAGCTGCCCGAGCCGTGTGAAGCTGAGGATGCCTCCCAGAGCGATCACCACCAGCAGGAATTGCACGATGGGCCGATGATTCAGGGCCCACTCTGACAAGTTGAAGGGTTTCATCGGGAGGCCTCCAGTACGGTGGTGTTGGACTTCGTGTCGGCGACCGCGGTGCTCGCGCTCGCGCCGGAGAGCGCCACGCGCAAGCCTGGCGACATCTTCTGTACCCCGGCGGTGACGACAAGCTCACCGGCCGCGGGGCCTGAGACGAGCACCTGGTCGTTGCGATACCCCTGTACGGCGACGGGCTTCAGGTCGACGGTTCCTACGGACCCGGCGGCGGCACGATGGACCACCCAGACCGCCGGCTGGCCGTTGTTCTGCGTAATCGCACTCGCCGGAATCGCCGCCGTCGATGCATCTGCGAGCGCATGTTGGGCCAAGAGCGTCGCGGTCGCACCCAATGGCAGCTCATGCCCGCTGACCGGCTTCAGGCGAGCGCGATAGGTGCGCGTCTGTTGTGCGGCCTCGGGCGCCAGCTCGCGAAGAGCAACATCGAACATTTGATCGGGCGCGCTGGCGAGCGATGCTCTGAAATGGGCAGTCTTGAAGGAGGCGAGGTGATCTTCGGGTACGTCGACCACGATCTCGGGCTCGCTTTCATTCGCTATCGAAATAACCGGTTGGCCTTCGGCCACAACCTGACCCACTTCAAATCGCACGGCAGTCACGACGCCGCTCTGTGATGCGCGCAGGACCGTGTAGTTGAGACGGTTTGCCGCAAGCTCGAGCTGCCGCGTCTCGGCTTCCGCGGAGGCTTGCGACGTGAGGGCTCCGCTGTGCGCATGCTCGTCGTCGGATTCGCTGACCGAGCCGTCGGCCTCGAGCGCTTCGAGCCTCTTGCGATCCGACTCGGCTTGCTGGGCTCTTGCCCTGGCGGCAATCAGCTGCTGCCGTGCTGCCTCCTCGGCAAGCCGATAATCGGTGTCGTCCAGCACGGCGAGCACGTCGCCCTCGCGTACCGTCTGGCCCACCTCGATGCGACGCTCCATGACTTTGCCGCTGACCCGAAACGCCTGATCCACCTCGTGCCGCGCCCGTACCGTGCCCGCGTAGCGATTTGTTTCCCTCGCGCCGCCGTAACGGAGCTCTGTGGTGCGAACGGGCCGGAGCACTTCGCTTGCCGGTTGGTGTTGTGAGCACGCGGCAAGCAATACAGCGATCCCGGCCGCGGTGAGAGATGTTTTCACGACAAGTTCCTCGTATCGGTTGAAAGGGGTTATGAATTCGGTGCGGACGCCGCTGGGGTCGCGGCGGATGCGGGTTTCGGCTCAAACACCTGCCAGCCGCCGCCAAGTGCCTTGTAGAGTTGCACACTATCCAGGAGCAGTTGAGTGTTGCTGTCGTTGGCGCTCACGCGAACGGCCAGGCGCGTGCGCTCGGCGTCCAGCAGCGGCAGCAGATCGATCTGTCCGCGTGAGTAGAGCGATTGCGCGCGGCCGTAGGCCGCGTCGGCGGACTGGGCGGCGCTCTGCAACAGTTGAGCGCGCTCCCGCTCATCCTGCAGGGATGTCAATGCGTTCTCGACATCCTCGAGCGCGCGGACGATCGCGTCTTCGTAGTGGAGGACGGCTTCGGACTGGCCGCTCCTGGCGATGTCGTTGATGGCCCGGGTTCGGCCGGCGTTGAAAACAGGCATCGCCAGCAGGGCCGCCGCGTTACTGAAGCGCGCAGGGCCGAGAGCCATCGCGTTTGCGTCCACTGTGCCCCGGCCGAACACGGCACTCAGCAACAGTCGCGGGAACCATTCCGCCTTGGCCTGTTGCCGGCGCGCGTTCGCGGCGTCCAGCTGCGCCTGCGCGGCGAGGAGGTCGGGCCTGCGCTGTAGGAGCGTTGCGGGCTGGCCTGGCTGGGAGACGGGGACGACGATGTCGCCGCTCCAGGGCGTAATGCTTGCGGCATTGAACGCCTGGTCTCCCACGAGGACCGCGATCCGGTGTCGGGAAACCGCCGCGAGTGTCTCGAGGGGCGGAATGGCCGCATGGGCATTCGAGGCGGCGGCCTGGGCGCGCTCAACATCGAAGGGGGTTGCGAGGCCGACGCGCTGTCGCGCGGTGACGAGGCGTAGCGTTGCGTCTTGCGCGGTCGAAATGGCGCGCACGGTCTCCAACTGGCGCAGTGCTCCGACGAGCGTGAAATAGTTGCTGGCGACGTCCGTCAGAACCAACAGACGCACGCCCCGCAGTCCGTGCTCAGCAGCCCTGGTGTCCGCCGCGGCAGCGGCTGCCCCGGCGCGCAAGCGACCGCTCAGATCGACCTCCCACGAGACATCGGCACCGGCGCCAGCCGCCTTCGTGTCGGGGTGCAGCTCCTTGAAGGTCGCGCCGTAGCCGGTGCGCTGGTCAACCGCGGCGCCTGCAGCGTCGAGGCTGGGGAGCAACCATGAGCGACTGATGGTCTGTCCGGCTCGGGCCGCGCGCACGCGCTCGGCGGCGATTCTGACGTCCCGGTTCTCGTAGGCAGCGCGGCGAATGAGGTCCGAGAGCACCGGGTCGCCAAAGCGCTCCCACCAGGCGGCTTCGGAGTCGCTCGCCTGTGGGCTGGCTGGCTCGGCACGGGGCGTGGCGGCCGCGGCGAAGTGGCTGGGTACGTCGACGGAGGGCTTGGCCATTGGCGTCGCGCACGCGGCCAGGGCGAGTGCCGAGGCAACCGCCGCCGCCAGCGTGGCCGCGGGGCACACGAGGGCAAGCAGCGCTCTGTCGCGGCGGGACGATTGCGCAATCAAACAGGTGTTCATCACGGCTCCTTTGGAGGGGGGGCGGGCCCGGTCAGCGGGCGCGGTGCGTTCAGTCCGGTATTAATATGCATCATCGTATCTGATAATTTTATCAATTGCAATAGTTAATCGTAACTGATAATGTAATCACATGAGCCGACATCGACGCTTGACCCGAGAAGACAGCCGCGATCGGACCACGCAGCGCCTGCTGGACGCGGCCCGGAAGTTGATCGCGAAGAAAGGCTTGAGTGATACCACCCTGGAGGAGATCGCCGAGGAGGCCGGGTACACCCGTGGCGCGTTCTATTCCAACTTCAAAAGCAAGGGTGAGCTGTTCAACGAGCTGCTGCGCCGGGATCACGCGGTGACGAACGCGCAGCTGCGCGCGCTGCGGGACGATTCGCTGCCGCTCGAGCATATCCACCGTCGCATCCGGGAAATCTTCGGCCAGATCTACCGGACCCACGAGTCGTTCATGAACTGGACCGAGGCGCGGCTGCTGGCGGCGCGGGATGGGAAGTTCCGCGCCCAACTCGATGCGCTGCTGCTCGAGCGGCGCGCCGGGATCGCCGAGCTGATCGAGTACGTCTACGGACGACTCGGGATCGCGCCGCCGCTGGCCGCCACGGCGGTGGCGATGGGTTTCAACAGTCTGTTCGAAGGAGTCAGGTTGAGCATGCTCTCCAGCCCTGGAGGCATGACACCCGAGGAGGCGGAGTCGGTCTTGAAGTTATTCGTGGACTCTCTCATGCATGTGGCGCGGCACCGGTAATGTATTCGAGAAGCTCGTGGCGTTGCTCTTAATCAAGATTGATTGATTTGTCAGATAGGATTAAAGAATCTATACTGCCGTATCACTTTTGAATGGGCGCACCCATGGCAAACTCCTCGGCCCGTCGCGGCGCAAAGTCTGTCTCAGCCTCCCGCTCCGCTCCCGTCATCGCGGAGCGCGAGCCGCGCGGAGTCCGTCGTAGACGCGAAACCCGCTCCCGATTGCTCGAAGCTTCCCTCAGGCTGATGGCGGAAAAGGGCATGGAGGGGGTCGCGATCAATGAAATCACTGAAGCGGCGGATGTGGGCTTCGGCTCGTTCTACAACCACTTCGAGTCCAAGGAGGCGATCTATGCGGCTCTGCTGGAGTGGGTGTTCGATGATTTCGCCAATGCCATGGAAGCGGTCCTGGACGAGGTCTCCGATCCGGCGGAGATCATTGCTGTGTCCACCCGGTATACGGTGATGCGCGCCCTGCGCGAGCCGTTGTGGGGGCAGTTTCTGATCCGTGAGGGATTCTCGGCACGATCGATGGACCATGGCCTCGGGCGCCGCTTGCTCCGCGACATCCGCAAAGGCGTGGCTGCAAAGCGATTGAGCGTTCCGCATCCGTTGATGAGCTTTGCTTGCGTGGGCGGCACGACGATCGGGGCGATCTCCCTGGCTTTGCAACTGCGATCCCCACAAGGGCAGCAGCCCGCCACTTTCAAGGAGCTGGGGGCGAATCTGGAGCATTTGCCGGAGCGTGTAGCGAAGATGGCGCTGGAAGCGCTGGGTGTCGGGCGCGCGGAAGCGGAAAAGCTGGCCTACAAGCCCTTGCCGACGCTGGAGTTGCCCCAGCCCGCGGACGGAGTCAGTACTGATGGGCAGGCGCGTACGGGCACCGTGCCGGGTCGTCGCGCGGGTCGATGAGTCACGCGCTCCGCTCGAGCGGGTACCCGTGCGCAATCACCGGAAGTGAGTGATGCGGACTTATGAGGGTCAAGACCGACACTAAGTGTCGAGAAATCGTGGCGATTGCGCGGGAGGTCTTTCGGGAGAGGGGCTACGCGCAAACCAGTATGGCTGAGATCTCGGCGCGCCTGGGCGGCTCGAAGAGCACACCCTACAGCTACTTTCCATCCAAGGAAGAACTGTTTGTTGCGGTCATGCTCGACATATGGGCCCGCAACGCGGACGCGCTGTTCCATGACCTCGAGCAAGCCGGTGACCTGAGGAGCGGTCTCGCACCGCTCATGGAGAAGACCATGCGCCACCTCTGCTCTGCCGAGATGGTTGATTTCCGGCGCATGCTCATCGGGCAGGTGGGTCGCTCGGATCTGGGCAAGCGCCTGTTTGAGCGCGGCCCGGCGATGTATCTGAAAAGATTTGCCGACCTGTTTGCCGCGCAGTCGCGCGAGGGGCGTTTTCGGGAGGCGGAGCCAAGGCAGGCGGCCCTGCACATGATGAGTCTGAGTCTGGGAGGCCCGGTGCAACTCATGCTGGAAGGTGTGATCGAGCGTCCATCGAGCGAAGAGCTCTCCGCCGCGGCAGCGGCGGCAGCTGATGTCTTTCTCAGGGCGTATGCGGTCGGGCCCCTGATCCGTCACGAGACGATAAAGCATAAAACGGCCAAGACTGAAGCAGCGTAAGCGATGGATCTTGTATGCGGCTGCGCGCGCTTGCACGGTCCCACGGAGTGCGGCACTTGGCTCGGGCGCGAGCGCGTGGCGTCCCGTACTTCCGGCGCAGAAGGCGTTCGCCCGCCTTGCGCATCCACTCGGAAATCTCATCCAGATCATCGGGCCTGAAATGTTTGCTATCGACCCACTTACCAAAGGTCCGGCCGACACGAGCCACGAACGCACAGGCGCCGTTATCCCACTCGGTCTCCACGCCACCGCTCAACTCGTGCTCGTAGAGCCAACGGAGGGTCCGTGTTCCCAGAGGACATCCATGAGCTGCGCTTCGCGGTCAGCTAGAACAATCTTCATGACTCACCAGACTACTATCTCAATAGTGCAACCGATATTGCGAAGCCACGCCTTCAGAGGGATTTGTTGCATGTCCATGACCTGGTCTGACAAGACTGCCATCCGCTTTCGCCCCGCGCTCCAGGTACTACGGCGAGGCGCCAGAAATTTATTTGAGGGTCGGGGAAGAGGGGCGTTCAGGCATCTATGGATGTAACCTCCCTCCTGAATGCTATTTATTCTTGATAACACGAGGACAGGTTGCTTTACTTCTGAGTGTGGCAGCGAACCCGAGGCGTGTGAATGCGGGTCTTTATTTGGCGATCCATCCTGTGTTGCCCGTCCCAGTCTCTTTGACGTAAAGAGTCGCGCCAGTCGTGCCATCTGTGCGCAGGTAAAGAGTTCCAACGGGTGCCGTCAAAACACCTTGTGGGGAGCCTGTGCCTTGTCGAAGCGCTGGAAGGGTGGAGCTATAGAACGTGCCGTTAATGGCGGTTTGCACCAACGTTGCGGTCGCGAAGTCAGTGGAGTTTCCCGCCGAAGGCCACGAGCATCGTTCCATGGAGACGGTTTGAGTTCCATCGCCGCCGGTGACGAGATCAGTGCTCGTAGTCGTGCGGACCCCTACGAAGCGGGCGGACACGTTCGAGCCTAGATAGATGCCCCCTGTGCCATTCAAGTACAGCCCGTCAAAGGTGACATCCCGCCCGGCTGCCGAGATAACCAGTGCGGCCGGTTGATTTTCACAGTAAAGATCGATGAAATGCAGACCCGAGATGTTGCCGAAATAGGAGGAGTACGAGGAACCGTCCGCGCCGAAGGGTTTGGTAGCCGACTCGTTGGCTCCGCCGATAAACGTCACATTATTGGACGCAACGTCGGTCTGATAGAACACATTGACTGCATTGGAGGCGTAGTAGCAATTCAAATGCAGGTGTGTCGTGATGTAGGCATTGGGACCGGGCGCGGCCGCGCCGGGTTGACAGTAGAATCCATAGTTCCCGTATTCCGACCTGACTTGATCGAGCGTTACCAGGAAGCTTCGATCGGCTTGAATATTTGTTCCGAACCCTTGCACCCACACACGAGTGAGGCGCACCTGCCCGGTGAACTGTGTCGGATCGGATGCTGCGATACGGACACCAAGTCCGTGTTGGACCAGGTTTTGACACTTGATGAACAGGTTGCGCATCTCGCACGAGCCGGTCAGGCGGAAGAACTCTCCAGTGTAGCCGGCCGTATTGCAGAGAATGAGCGTGCTCTCAACGCTCTCTCCTTCCCATTGATGCCCGATCTGGAGAGTCGCACTGGGCTGGTAGAGATAAGTGCCAGCGGGGAAGAACACGCGAGTGTTGTTCTGAGCCGAGTGGGCAACTGTGGCCGCTTCCATGGCCACTGCGTTTGCCTGAGTGATGGCCACTGTGTCATCGGTCGAGCCATTTCCGGTGGCTCCGTAGCGGCGTACGTCGCCCGCTGGATATTGGGTCGCAACAGGGCTGATGCCAAGGGCTGCTTCAGCGGGCGTCTGCGGGTAACACGGCAGAGTGCATGACTGTGCCTGGGCTCGAAGTGGCGCGAGTGTAGTACCCGCAGTGGCGGTGGCCCACAATGCAGCGGAAATGTCACGACGGCGCATGTGTTGTCTCTCCCTGACTGAATTCTGTATTGCTGTAGCGATGCCGAAAGTACGACCGAGCCGGTCGTTTCTCCGAGCTATACTGTTCTGATCAATCGTTCTATCTCAC
>Ga0070741_10016041_pt1 | contig 12579 bp, 13 predicted proteins | sample Coa_R1_4_FD_66440 | JGI IMG/M metagenome (GOLD analysis project Ga0070741, IMG submission 66440) | Surface soil microbial communities from Centralia Pennsylvania, which are recovering from an underground coalmine fire - Coalmine... | ecosystem: Environmental > Terrestrial > Soil > Unclassified ...
GTCGTGGTGGCGGCTTCCTCTCCCTTGTCTATGGTGACGGCTCTGCTCAACTATCTGTTACCGCTGGCGGCAATCTGAAGTTGCTGGGGGCAGGCGAGCCTCGCAGTGGTGGCTCTGCTGAAGCATGGACCAACTTCGGGGAGTCATGGGCTAACTTTGGTGAATCGTGGTCAGACTTTGGGCGCGATCTGAGCCGCGAGATGCGCAGGCTTGGTCGCGATATCAGTCGGGAGATCCGCCACAACTTTCGCTATTAAAGAAAATCCCTCATAAAAAAATCCAGCGCCGCGGCGCTGGATTTTTTTATGAGGGATTTTCTTTCTCTTCAGGGCAATCACCCTCAAAGGCGGCGCTACACGTTCTGAGCTAGCCCAGAACGTGTAGCGCCGCCTTTGAGGGTGATTGCCCTGAAGAGTTATGATTTTCTTTACCAGCAAGTAGCCTTATAGTTCCATCTGGATATAAGTCTCTTTAAAGTAAGAGTGATATAATAGGGCGCAAAGATTGACTCCATGTTATTACTTCGTGGATATCAATCTTCTCAATACTTTTTTGGGTCGCTTTGCTATACCGAACCAATAAGTAGGGAAACGCTTCTAGTTCCGTAAAGCAGAGGCAAGGAATGTTGAGGCGTTGTTTTTATAAAGCCTAAAGCGTGCTTTGTAGCTTATAATCGTAGCTTACAATTGTAGCTTACAGTATGTGAGGAGAGGATGTACAATGCCAGGACGTGTATCAAGCCCTATTCGCTCGCTTGGCGTGCTAACCGGTGGCGGCGATGTACCAGGGCTAAATGCAGCGATTAAAGCCTTAGTGTATCGTGCGGAACCTCTGGGTATCCGCGTTGTAGGTTTACGTGGTGGTTGGGAGGGTATAACCTTCCTGGATCGCTCACGTGGTCGCGAGGGTCTGATTTTCCATGAAGAGGACCCCAATAGTTGGAAGAATGGTTATCTAGTGCCCCTATCGCGCTTAAATACGCGCAATATTGACCGATTGGGAGGCACTATCCTGCAATCGACGCGTACCAATCCTGCAAATACGAGTGTTACAGACCTGCCCGCGCACCTGAAGTCTTATGCTGAGGGGCGTAAAGCGGGTGAACGTGTTGATTTGACGGACGAAGTGCTGAAGAACCTGGAGTTTCTGGAACTGGATGGTCTGGTCGTCATTGGTGGCGATGACACCCTGAGTTTTGGGTCCAAGCTTATCGCACGAGGTGTACCTATCTGGGGAATTCCCAAGACGATGGATAATGATGTGCCCGGAACTGATTACTGCATTGGCTTCCAGACAGCTATTAGCCGGGCAGCCGAGTTTATCAATCGTATACGTTCTACTGCCGGATCGCATCGTCAGACGGTACTATTTCGCATGTTTGGTCGCGATGCAGGTTTTACTGCCCTCGAAACGGCTATAGACACCTGGGCAGATCGTCTCGTCATTCCAGAGGTGCCCGTCAATATCGACACACTGGCTGACTTGATTATCCAGGACCGGCAGAATCCACAAAACTATTCGACCGTGATTCTTTCAGAGGGTGCAAACCTGGGAACGGCGGTTCCTGAGATTGGTCCAGCTGATGCGTATGGTCACCGTAAGAAGGCCAATGTTGCCGAATTCCTGGCCGAACAGCTTACCGAGCGTATTCAAGGGGTGCGTTTCCTGCCGATTGACCTGACCTACTTCCTGCGCAGCGGTGAGCCGGAAGTCTATGACAAGCATATGGCGATCTTTTTCACTAATCTGGTCATGACCCTGGTGACGCAGGGTGTCCACGGAGTTATGGCTGCACATCGCAGTGGCGAGTTCTGCTATACTGATATTCCTGGTAAGGATATTCCGGCGCGTCGCGTTGATCCTGCCGATTATCATTCTACCCGTTATCGCCCTCGCTTCGAGCGTATCAACGGTCCCTATCTCCCCCAGGCACGGTCATAAGGGAGAACGAAAAAATCAAGGAAGAGGACAGATGGCAATGGTGCCATCTGCCCTATAGATTCCCTTTGAAACTCCTCTGTAAAGACAGCATTGTGTGGTTTGCCAGCCAGTTGTCCCAGCCGGACAAGATATCGATCAATGACGAGGAGGTACTTTTCCAGCAGAAGTACTTCGCTATGAAGAAAACAGATTATAGGAGCCGTCATCAAGAGATGATACGTACAGCTCCCGAGATGATTTGCCAACGCTCATCCTGAAACAGCCATACACGCAGATAGCGGCAGAAAGCCTCGTGAGGTGTTCCCTGTAATCGCACCTTTATATGAGCTTTTACTGCAACAATTGCGCTTTCTCCATAGAATTGCATAACAGGTTCTTCGACAAACTCCACTGCAGTCTGAACAACAGCACCAGATGCATGGCTTTCGATATCATCGCGTTTTCCCTGTACATTTCCCTCAACATCGATAAACACCAGATCATCATGTATTAATCGTTCCAGGGCTTGCACATCATTGTTCACCATTGCCTGTTGAAGCTGCTTCTCAGCATGCACAATTTCCTCAAGGGAGTGGTTCACTTCTCTCTCCTTTCATTCGGGCTAACAACAATTGTCTGTCTGCCCACTTCCTCAAGGATAGATACTCAAAGCAAAGAAGTAAAGAGAAGAACTATGCTCATAGCATACTTTGACTTCCAGAGCCTGATTGGTCACTCACAAGCTAAGCAAGACAAAGATCAGAGCAATAAGTGCGGTAGTACCACCAAACCAGGCAAGTGCCTGGATTGGGAAGGTGCTGAGAAGCAATCCACCTGCACCTGCCCCAGCAGCGCTTCCCAGAAAATCGAGAGAGGCATTGAGCGCGAGGACCTGGCTGGCCGATTGAGGGTAATGATGGTGTAAGCGATGTTGCAAGGCAGGCCACGTGGCCCAGACAGCAACTCCCCAGAGAAAGAGGAGTCCCATCGTCATAGGAAGCGCGATGGAGAGGATCGGTAAGAGACTGAGCGTGATTGCCAGTAGAAATAAACTGCTCAGAAGTGTGCGCGCAGAGCCTATATGATCAACCAGGTAGCCACCCAGCCAGTTCCCAATGACGCTCCCAATGCCCCAAACGAGAATCATCCCGCTGACGTTTTCCATGTGAGTGCTAACCTGCAACAGAGGAACCACATATGTATATACGAGGAAGTGAGCAAGGGACCAGAACAAGGTTGGCAGGAGAGCAAGCACCAGACGTGGTTGTACCATCAGAGAGAAACGTGCTAGCAGGCCGATTCCGGGTATGGCAGGGATGCTGGGAATACCTATCAGCCCTAATACCGTGCTAGCCACTGTCGACAATCCTGCAATCAGACCAAAGGTAAGGGGCCAACCAAGCGTTTGCCCAATCCATGCTCCTACTGGCAGACCAACAATGGTCGCTGCGCTCGATCCAGCGCCAATCAATGCTAAGGCAAGGCCGCGTTTGGCATCAGAAGCTAAGGTTGCTGCCAGGGCGTAAGAGGCCGGGCTCACGATGGCAGCACATGCTCCCGCCAGGATACGGCATCCTATGAGGAAGCCAAAGCTTGGAGCGAGGGCTGATGCGGCATTGGTGAGGCTGAACCCAAGGAGAGCAGCTATCAACACCCATCGAGACGAGAAGGAAGCAAGAAATACAGCTAGCAGCGGTGCGCCCAAACCATAAGTAAGAGCATAGACCGTTACCAACTGGCCTGCTATGCCTAACGGGACGTGAAAGCTGCGGGAAATTTCAAGCAAGATTCCTGCAATGGCAAAGTTATCAGTGTTAATGGCAAATGTAGCAAGGACGCATAAATAAATACGAGGGTTCACTCCACAGGCTCCACTCGTAGCTTCTTTTGCATAAAGAGCAATGTTTCTCGCAACTCATAGCCGACCTTTTAATAGAATTTGAAGGCGGAGTGATTGGTGGGTTCTACGAAGAGGCTGATGCGCTCGCACCCTCTGGCGAATAGCCGCTGCTCGACTTCTTCTAGCAGTTGGCGTCCGATACCTCTGCCCTGGTGATCTGGCAGGACGGCAAGGTGATAGATCCAGGCGCACCTGCCATCGTAGCCTCCCATGACGATCCCCACGATTTGCCTGTTTCCTTGCATATTCTCTTCCTCGGCTACCAGGAAGAGATCGGGATCACGCATGAGCTTCTGCTTCAAGCCATTACGTGAATCTGAACTGCTCAATTGCAAACCTGCCTCCAGCCAGACAGAAATCACGGTGGCGTAGTCATCCATTTGAAAACTTCTCAGGTGTATCTGCATGTTTTAATTCTACCACAGGCATCGCGCCTGAGACGCGGCCTTCTGACGATTCTTTTCTCCGCTCATTTGCATTGAACACAATACGGGAGGTGAAAAGAATCATCAAAGGCCTAGTCTGAGACGCGGGCTAGCTTCTGAGGAGGAAAGCGAGTCTGGCTGCTTAATCAGATGTTGGGGAACGCCAGTAGCGGCGGTTCTCGAATGTATCTCCTGGCTGATTGAGCGTGCTGGAGACCAGCCCTACTTGCTGCAAGCGTGTCAACGCAGTGTAGATTTGCGAAACATGTACTTGGGATAGCTTGCGCTGGTGCTGGTAAATCTCTGGGAAGTAGGGACCCTGGTTCTGGTCAACAGCGTGTTTAATATCGGATAAGGTCATGCCCGATCTTGCATCGCCTGGGAGTGCTCCTAACATCAGGTTGGTTAACCCTTGCTTGGACAGACGATTTTTCTCACGTTCTATCATCTCTGGAGAGGCACGTTTGGCCCATGATTCTCCTTCAAACTTGACCTCAAAGCGGCAGACGGCATCTCCCTTCTTCTGGCACGAAAATTCGCGCACGTGGGCACGCTCGCCAAAACGCTCGGCGGCACCGTAGATGCAACCTTCCAGCAAGGAACACAACTTACGAGTACTGTCATATGTCAAGATCATATGATTATGGTCATCGGAAAGTACCTCGTAGGTGAAAAGTGGAGGGGTCAAGCCATCTGGCGTGCGGCGCATCTGCGCATGAGCGTCGCGCATCAGCAAGAGGAGATCATAGCCGCACCAGGCCTGTGCTAACAGATATCCACATAGGTACTCGACTAACCCATTGATCATAAAATAGCGTCCATACTCAACCATTAGCCGATCTTCTGAATAGAGCGTTTGTTTACTGGCTAGTTTAAGTCCCTGCACCAGAAGTTCATCTGGATAAGTTTTGCCCGTCACAGGTAGATTTTCTGGAGTTTCGCCAAGATCCTTACGATATCTGTCAAGATAGTCTGTGCCGAAACGATCCCTCAGATATTTTTCCCAAACAACAAAAATAATGCCTTTCATAGGTGTTCCTTTTGCGGTAGATGAGTCGCGTTACTGTGCCATTATATAGGCCCGAAAGAAACCATTAAGATAAATTTTCCACAACAGCACACCAGATTGCACCGTTGTGGAAAATTTATCCTAATAAATTTCCTCAAGCTACACATTACTAGCAACTAATATTTTGCTTGCTAGCTATATCTATATAGTAGTTTTGGGCTTTATAGAGTGCAAATTTCGTAACTGTATATAGGACTAATTACTTATGTCTAGGATTTACGATGGATAGTTAGTATCTTCACTGGTAAGTGTTTTTGTAGAGTGAGAGGCGTGCTTTTTCGCTTGCCATGTTGCTTGAAGCTGTGTCACCCAGCGATACAGGAAGATGAAGAGGAAAAGCCAGAGTGCGCCAGAGAGGTAGCCTGCCAGGACATCGCTTAACCAGTGCTCACCTTCGAGGACGCGCGAGTAACCGATAGCGAGGATGGCTGTGATGGCGAAGATTTGCAGCGGGAGCAGGAACCAGCGATAACGCCATGTACGCACGGGTTTGGTGAAGCTCAGGTAGAGTAGGAAGCCGTAGAAGACCACGTCGTGCTCGGTATGACCGGATGGAAAGCTATTGTATTTGAGGAGCGTATCGACGTGCAGCAGTTTCGGGCTGGGGCGGGGGCGACCAACCAGATCGCCAATGAGTAGATTAATACTATTGCCGACACCAACCGTGAGAGCTAGAAAGATCGCTTGTCGGAACCAACGCAGGAGCGCCATGCCAACTACCCAGATCACTATTGCCGCAATCGAGGGCGGAATATTGTTGAGCGAACTGAAGAACATCAGCAATGAGAGTAGCCAGGGCCAGTAATGGATGCTCTGCACAGCGCGCGAGAACTCTAGTTCTCCGGGCCAGGGGCCGGGGTGTAGATGCGTGAAGTAGGCTGACGTTGCCAGCACGATCAAGCCAAGCAGCCAGCATATACCCTCGATAATATGGCGTGTGTGAGCAGAACGCCGATCCTCTCCACCCGCAGTCGTGGTGGAACTGGGCATGTTAGTGTCACTAGAGGTGTGAGTTATCTCCTCGCCTGGATGGCGCATCATTCTCCTCCATGTAGTCAGGTTAATATGTGTGCTACTCAGATACACGTGTTCGGGAACAGATAAGATGCAATGAGCAGGATGTTACGGACTCATGAGCCGTCCCGAATTCTTCGATCATATGTTTAACTATTCTGAATCCCTGCCTGCAGCGGGTACCGACGGGAAGAGAATTTCTTTCAAAAACTGCCGTCGGCAGTTTTTGAAAGAAATTCTCTTCCCGTCGGTACCCGCTGCAGGCGGGACGACGATCATCTTAAGCGGCCGTTCAAAGCATTTGGGATGAATCATGCAACTACAGCAGTGTATTTCTTTGACGGGTGCATGTCCGATACTCTATAATAAGCATCGCTAAAAGAGTAACAGCGCAGTGGAGAGGGTGGCGAAAGCGACAGAGATCAGAAATCTGGGACGGAAACTTGTTCTCTGACGAGAGTAGAATAGGGGGAGCTTTGCGTTTTGTATTTTGCAAATAAGTATCTGGCTGTGATAAACGTTTGCATTATTTCACGAGCGAGAAAGAAGGAGGTACGTCTATTATTGCACCCCAAAAAAAGCCGCGCATACTTACCATAACACGGCCTAGGTATCGCGCTGTTGTTCGGACAGTGCGAATCCTGTTCGGGGTCGTGTTTGTGCTACAACTTATCACGGCAGCCGTGCTGTTGATTGTAGCGAGGTTGCGTAACCGGCGGCAACAAAAAGTCAGCTTCCCACGCATCTGTCTTGATGAAGTGCAGGTTGGTGAGAATAGCCTGCAATTATACTGTTATGGTCGCGATCTTTTCGATGATATGCTGGCTGCTATCGATGGTGCGCAGGAGCGTATCTATCTGGAATCATATATCTGGAAAGACGATGATGTTGGCTGGGAGTTCAAAAAACGTCTGGCAAAGAAGGCGGCAGAGGGCGTAGAAGTCTACGTGATCTTTGATAGATTTGCAAACCTTGTCGTGCCTCACGCGTTCAAAGCTTCGTTCGATCCGCGCATCCATTTGATGCAGTATCAATCCTTTCGGCGTTTCTGGCACTTTTTTGATCCGCGCCGCTATTCATTGGATCACCGCAAGATCCTTGTCGTGGATGGTCAGATTGGTTTCATTGGTGGCTATAATATTGGGAGTCTGTATTCGACCTCATGGCGCGATACCCACCTGCGCATTATTGGTCCAGCCGTGGCCGATCTGGCGCACTCGTTTGTGGATTTCTGGAACCGTTTCTGCGTTGGCGACGATTGTATTACACATCACTATATGCGCAAAATAGATCCCCTGATTACTCTGTGGGGCAATGATGCGCTGCACCTGACGTTCCCCATTCGTGATATGTATATTGAGGCGATTAACAGGGCAGAGCACTCTATCCTCCTGACAAATGCCTATTTTGTACCCGATCACGTTCTGCTTGATGCTTTGAAAGCTGCTGCTCAGCGCGGTATTGATGTGCGGATACTGGTTCCCTGGCGCTCCAATCATATTCTAGCAGACTGGGTATCGCACGGCTACTTTTCAGAGTGTTTGCAAGCTGGTATTCATGTGCTGGGTTATCGTCACACCATGCTGCACGCCAAAACCTGTACGGTGGATGGGCAGTGGTCTACGGTGGGTACAGCTAACCTTGACCGTTTGAGTTCTATTGGAAACTACGAACTCAACGTTGAGGTGTATAGCCGTGAATTTGCTCAGCAGATGGAGGCGCTTTTCAAGTGCGATACCTCCGATGTCGTTGAGCTAACACACGATGAGTGGACGCATCGCCCGTCCTACGTAAAGTTAAGTGAACACATTCTGGCTCCCTGGCGTTTTATGATGTAATTCAGAACAAGAAAAACGACATAACCTCCCGCGCAGCGCGGTGTTATGTCGTTTTTTTGTGCGGTGAGAGTACTGTAAGTGCATGTGTAGGGGATTGTAATTCGCTTATGTTTTGTTAGATAATAACAGATAGATAGTTTTACACATAGGATTAAAAAGAAATCCTTAAGCATCGCCTACTAATAGGCGGGATCGTTTTTTTGCTTGTGATAGCAATGCATCACAAGGGAGTGGAGGCATTTTATGTCTATAGAACAACAGCCATCGTTAGCACCTACATCGATACATCCGGGCACGAATATTGGCCTGGTTACTCTGCGTGTCTCCGATCTTGAGCGCTCACGGCGCTTCTACGAAGGCATTCTCTGTTTTCAACCTCTTGAACTGACACCTGGAAAAGTGGTTCTGGGAGGTCAGGACAAAGAGCCGTTGCTTGAACTGATTGAAGTGCCAGGAGCGTCACCTCAGCCACGCGGGGCGACCGGGCTCTATCACGTAGCTATCCTCTATCCAACGCGTCCAGACCTTGGTCGGGCGATGTTGCGCGTGGCCAGGGCTGGCGTGCAGATTGGTCAGGGTGATCACCTGGTCAGCGAGGCATTGTATATCTCTGATCCCGATGGCAACGGTCTTGAAATGTACCGTGATCGTCCCAGGAGTACCTGGCATTGGATAAGCGGGCAGGTTCAAATGGCTGCTGATCCAGTCGATATTCGCGGTCTAGCTGAAGAAGGAACGCGCGATGCAGAACCGTGGGAAGTTCTCCCGGCGGGAACGCGTGTCGGGCACATTCACCTGCAAGTAGGAGATATCCCAGAGGCCGAACGTTTCTACCATACCATCTTGGGCTTTGATATCGTTGCCCAGTTGCCAAGTGCGCTGTTTGTCAGCGCTGGCGGCTATCATCATCAAATTGGAATGAACACCTGGCAATCGCTGAGAGGGAAACCGACACCCGCGAACCACGCCGGTTTACAAAGCTACGTGATCGCCATTCCTACACGTGAAGGGTTGCAGGAAGTCAAAGAGCGGCTGATCGCACATAGTGTTCCCTTCGAGGAGGAAGAGGATCTCATTCGTGTGAATGATCCCTGGAGCAATCCGATTCTCCTGAAGGTTCAATGGACACCACCTATCTAGCATAGGTTATCCCGTTTTTCGGTCATGTTGAATTCCCGCCTGCGGCGGGGTCACAAGAAAAGAACTTCTTTCTTCAAAAGCCGTCTCAGGCAGTTTTTGAAGAAAGAAGTTCTTTTCTTGCTCAAAGATGCTTTTCGAACCAGTGGTGGGCATAGGGCTCGTTGTTGAAGGGTGCTACCTCATGGTAGCCGGAGTCTCGGTACAGGTGGATGGCTTCTGTGAGGGTGCCGTTCGTTTCCAGGTGAAGAGTTGTAACTCCTGCTTCCCTTGCGTAGTGCTCAAGTGTCTGGAGCAGGCGGCGTCCCAGCCCAAGACCACGTGCTTGTGGAGCGACCCACATGCGCCTGATCTCCGCGATGGCGTTTTCGCAGAACTTTAATCCGCCACAGCCGACGGGCTCTTCTCGCAGATGGGCAACGAGGAACAGGCCGGTCGGGGGTGTCAGTTCGTGCGCATGTGCTGGTCTGCTCATGGCAGGGTCGAAACCCATCTCGAAGCGCTGGCTCAACTCGGTGAAATATTGTTGGATACACCATTGGGCATCCGGACTGGCTGCATCGGCGACGGTGATCTGGACCATCGATGCGATCAGAAGACGCTCGACCTGCGCCATTGCTGCCCCCAATTTCGCGCGCTGGCTTTCGCTGAGTGTTTCTAGCAGGGAACGGGCAAAGGCATCGGCTCGCTGGTCAATCTCTGCTCGCTCACGAAGGCCAGCTTGGGTAAGCTGGGCGATGCGAACCCTTCCATCATGCTCACTCTTTTTCACTACAACCAGACCCTGTTTCTCAAGTGAGCGCAGCAGGCGGCTGACATAGGCAGAATCGAGGGCAAGCCGACGGCGGAGTTCGAGAACTTTCGCGCCCTCTTCTCCGATCTCCCACAAGAGGCGCGCTTCACCAAGAGGATGGTTTCGACCCAGGAAATGGTCGTTGAGTACACCAACACGCTCAGTCATCGTCCGATTGAAGCTTCGGACCTGTTCAACCAGTGACGTATCCATGAAGACCTCCAGACATGCTCAATCAATATTCTCTATAATTATCTGATTATAGTCAGAGAATTTGATTTTTGCAAGGCATCTCTGAGCTATGTCCTGACAGTGTAAAACATACAAGGGTCGCGAAAAGTGGAAGGGAAAGCTGTACAATTAGTTTCAAAAAGCTCTGGAACATCCTTTGTGCCTAGTTACAAATTCTTAGTGCAGGCCTATAGTAACGTAGATAGAGTATAATCTGAGGTTAGAAACTGCTAAGAGGGAGACGGAGATAGTCATGGGACGCCGCGTTCTTGCTACCATTTTGCTGGTGTTGGCGATAGAGGTGATCATTTTTGTGCCCGTGCTTGTTTTTACACCGGTCGGCGCGGGTGTGCACGCCGCCCTATTCCCAACGCCAACGCCAACGCCAGCTCCTGTGCTGACTGTTAGGGGTATACCACCAGCCGTGGGCGCTCCTATTGCTTATTTGTTGGATGGCGATACGGGCAATGTGCTGGTGAATGTAAAGGGTCAGCAGCGTGAGCCGATGGCAAGCACAACTAAAATTATGACGGCTCTGATTACGCTTGAAAAGGCGGATCTGGATCAGATGGTGATTATCAAGCAGGACGCCGTTGACGAAGTGAGGAAAAATCAGGGTAGCTCTGCTCAACTGGTCGTGGGAGATCATATTCGCTTGAAAGATTTGCTCTATGGCCTGATGCTGCCCTCGGGGGATGATGCGGCGATTGCCATTGCCGATGCAGTTGCTGGATCGCCTCAGAACTTCGTCAAAATGATGAATGATTATGCACGTCAACTGCATCTTACGAATACTCACTATATCAATCCCGATGGCCTGACCTACCTGACGCCACAGGGCAAGCCTGATCCAAATCAATATACCACTGCTGCCGACCTTGCACACTTGGCACGCTATGCTTTAGCCAACCCGCTATTCGCGCAGATCGTACAACTGCAACGCTATGGGCTCCCTGCGACATCGCAGCACCATGCCTATCTCTGGCTGACCACCGACGATCTGCTCAGTAGCTATCCAGGAGCTATTGGCATTAAAACTGGCTTTACCGGTGAGGCAGGCTATTGTCTGGTATTTGCGGCTACCAGTGGGGGTCATCACTTGATTGGGGTTGTTTTGCAAGAGAAAAATGCCGATCAGCGCTTTACCGACGCGCAGGCTCTTCTCAATTGGGGCTTTGCGCTCCCACTCTTGCCGCCTCCGACACTCACGCCACAATAATAGATATGAGAGTAGAGGACATCTGACAGATGGAACAAATGATTATACCCATATGCATTCAAAAACGACGCTCCCGCGTCTACCGCTTCGCGGTCATTTGAATGCAAGGAAATATTATTCGTCTCGCGCAAGCTGGTGAAGAGGTTTCTGTTGCTGAATGTGTCAATGCCGCTTATGCGAAGTATGTCGAGCGGATTGGGAAAAAGCCAGCGCCGATGCTTGCTGATTATGCATCGCTGATCGCCTGGGGCCATGTATACGTCCTTGAAGATGCTCAGGAGGAAGTACAGGGGATACAGGGGGTCCTGGTGATGGAGACACAGGGCGATGGGCTGTTTATTGAGAATGTTGCGGTTGACCCGGCATATCAGGGGCGCGGCCTGGGACGGACGCTGATGAACTTTGCCGAGCAACGCGCACGGGAAGAAAAGTTGCTTGAGATTCACCTTTATACGAATGAATTGATGACCGAGAATCTCGGTTTTTACCGCTCGCTCGGTTTTGAAGAAACCGAGCGGCGCATGGAGGATGGATACCACCGAGTATTTCTGCATAAAATGCTATGTTACTCCTGATTGAAGATGGACTTGACCACGAGCAGGCAGCGATGTCGGTGGAAAGATCATCGAAAGAGTTAGGTATGGTGCATATCCCTCCAAAGTTGCTTGTTGGAGCACTCGTTCTATTGTGACGCTCAAGCTTGTTGCCGGAAAACGTCAGAAATCGGTGAGTGATGACATCTTGCGCGCCTTCCAGATATTTTCCATCGGCCAGTGGCGAGCCCACTCGGTTTCAGCATCCGAGCGATAGGTACTTGTGGCCCCAATGGGCGGCCGTATCTCGACCAGGTCCTCGACCACGAAACCCGCGCGCCGGAAGAGCCGTATCCACTCGCCATAAGGCAACTGGAAATTCACCTCGTTCTCCCACTCTATGCGCTTCATGCCAAAATAGTCGTTGACGAGGGCGCGTTCAACCTGGTCTGCTTGCATGTTAAGACACATCACCGAGATGGGCGATGCGGTTGAGAAAG
>Ga0070741_10016042_pt1 | contig 12578 bp, 8 predicted proteins | sample Coa_R1_4_FD_66440 | JGI IMG/M metagenome (GOLD analysis project Ga0070741, IMG submission 66440) | Surface soil microbial communities from Centralia Pennsylvania, which are recovering from an underground coalmine fire - Coalmine... | ecosystem: Environmental > Terrestrial > Soil > Unclassified ...
TGCTTCCACAACGCAATAAGCGCCGATGGAAACGCCATGTGAAATTTTTGCGCTGGGCGAAACGACCGCCGTTGGGTGCACACCTTCTTCCAAAGGCATATCGCGCCAGGAGATCGCCAAAATTCTTCCAAACGCTTCCCGCGGATTGCGATGCTTGATGTGCGGCTTGGAACAGCGCTCGATCTGTTCTGAAACGATTACCGCGCCGACGCTTGTCTGCTCCACGGTTTTCAAATACCGTTCGGTTTCTGCAAACGTGATGCCATGCGGATCACCGTATCCTGCAGGAACCGGCCTCACAATTTCGATTTCGGCAGGGCCGTGCAGTTCGCCTCCAACGATTTCCGCAAGTTCCGACAGCGTCCAGCCTATTTTCGATTGAGCCAAGTTAGAAACTCCATAGTTCGGTCGGGGGCGCCGCCCGGAACACGAGTGACTTTGTACCCGCGAACATCGGCCCAGATGTTAAGTTCGCGCTCGAAATCGAAGTTTTCGGGCAGTTTTGTCGGCGGAACAGCGGTTGTGGCGGGCACCCGAACGCCCAAAACGGTTTGCTGATCGGCCGGCGCCGAAAACGCTTGCAAGTCGGGCTTCTCGACCATGGCACGCAGTTCGGGCTTGGAAATGGATTCGATCCGCTCGCGAACTTTTGCCGTAATTTCCGCTTCGTACCGCGTTCGATCCGCTTTGAGCCGATCGTTCATATCGTCAACCATCTGTTTGATTTGTGCGGCATTCGTCAGTTCCAGTTTCGAAAACTCCGCATCCAGCTGCGCGGCGTTCAGAGCAAGTTCGGCTTCCAGCGCATTGCGTTCATCTTTCAATCGAGCCGCTAAATTCGGAGCAAGCGCGATTTCTCGTCGGTGCGTTTCATCTCCCAAAGTAAGGTGGATGATCTCGATTCGAATCACCCGCGGCGCGCGATACGCTGCCGAAGATCGCACCATCGCCGCGACTTTGTCCATGAACTCGCTCTGCAGTTCGCGCTGCGTCTGATCAACTTTCACCAGCATTTCGGTTTGCATCGCCGCCAAATTCCGCTCGGCCTCTTGCAGATAGGCGTCAGTCAGTTCGGTCGAAATCCGTGCTCTTTCGCGGGCCAACTCCGCAGAGGCCGACTGCTGCCTCTCCTGAATTGATGCGCCCTCGAACGCTTCGGGTCGGACTTGTTTCAAACCGCCGATCTGATCGGCAGATTGCGAAGCAGGAACTGAGAAACTGTTCGACTCCGTTGGAGAGCCCTGCCTGGCGAGCGCTTTCATCACAACGGCGCGATCTACAAACACCCATTCGCGCCGCGGCGAACACGAACTGCACGCGACGATCGAGACGGCGCTAAGAGTTGTCAGCGTCCATAACTTTGACCGCTTCATCTGTCACGTCATTGGCGCCATAAACGGCCACCGAGGCTTCGAAAACCACCGTGAACCCTTCTTTTTTGGCATATTTTTGGACGGCCGCTCGTGCCTTATTGGTTACTTCGTCCTTGAAATCGTTAGCGAGCCCGCGCATTGTGTCTTGATACTCCGCCGCGAGGTCGTTCATCATCTGGCCCGTTTCGTCCGACATGCGCAGCAAGTCTTGTCTTCGTTTGGATTGGTCGTCGGTCGGCTGCGCCACTTTGATGAGTTGTTGAAACTCGTCGGTGATTTTTTGAATCGAGGTTTTTAAATCTTCAAGCTGCTTCGTTTGATCGGCTGTTGGTTTATCCAAAAGGCTCAACTCACGAAACTTCTTGGCGTTTTCGGGGGTGAAGAAACGGTTGGTTCGCATGAATTGAAGCATGCCGATCCATTTCTGCTGCCTTGCGTCGAATTCGGCTTTTTTGCGCTTCCCGAGTTTGGATTGGTCAGACAACCTGCCGATGTCCACCACGCCGAATTTTGAGCTTCCTGTTTGAAATGCGTAGGTCGAAAGAACTGCCGCGACGGCAAGCACCGCGGTGATGAGTGCAATTTTGTTGTTTTTCATTCCTTTGTCTGCCTTATTTTGTATTAGAAACTTGTTCCTATCGTGAAATGTGTTCGCGCCCGATTGCGATCGTCAAATCCGATATCTAATCGGATCGGCCCAAGCGCGGTTTTGAAACTGATTCCCACGCCGTAACCCAATTTCAACTCGATGTCTTTGCTTTGCGTAAAGTTTTTCAAATCGCCATAACCGCCCCACGCTCCACCATAATCTACGAACGCCACGGCCGTGAACGCCTTCTGAATCGGCTGGCGAAACTCGACCTGGAACAGCAGTGACTGCTTGCCCCAAAACCGGTCTTCCTGATAACCCCTGACTCCGTTCGCCCCGCCGATAAAAAACTGTTCGAAGAACGGCGTGTCGCCCAAAATGTATCCGCCGGTGGCTCGCATCGCCAAAACCTGCACCGGCTTATCGAACTCTTCCGGTTTGCGCTCCGGCCCGCGGCTGAAATAAGCCCGATAATCGAAACTGCTTTTGGCATAAAAGTTTTCGCCCAAGATATCAAAGCCTGACTTGTAGCCGCCCACGCTCGTGATGTTCGAATAACTCGGGGTTACCGAAATCTTTAGATAATCGCCCTTCGCGGGTTCAACACTGTTGTCTCTGCGATTTCTTGTAACACCGAATTCAATGCCGCCGATCAAACCGTCTTGCACCACGAACTCCTCGCCAGGCACCACTTTGAAGTTGTTCGAATCCACCGTTTCCATTCGAAGTCCCACATTGCCTCGGATGTTGCGGGCAAGAACGCGCGAAAGATTTGCCAGCCCGCCCGTTCTGCGCTGCGAAAAATCCAACTTGTCCAAACCGTTGTTGTTTCCGCCGAAAACGCTTTTGCCGAACAACAGCGATTCGCGCGAGTAAAGACTCACGTTGAGCGAACTGCGGCGATGATCGAAAAACGGATCACCATAATCCAATGTCAAACTCGTTCCAAGCCCTTGAGCCGATTGCACCAGCGTGCCGCCCAGCGACTTGCCGCTGCCGTTGAAATTCGAATCGCTCATGCTGACAAAGCCAGCCAGCCGGTTTCGAGGATCCATCTGCAAACCCACGTTGAACGAGCCCGTTCGGGTCTCTTTCAGCCCCACTCCCAGGTCCACTTTGCCCAGCTCGGGCTCCTGAATGTCGGGCTTCAACTCGTCGAACCACCGTGTGTCGACCACCCTTCGAAGATCATCGCGCCAAATCTGCGTGCTGAACAGGTCTCCCGGCTTCGTGTCAATCAGTTTCTTCACGGTGGCGGGCTTGGTGCGCGTCAGACCCGTTACTTCCACCTTGTTGACCCTCACTTCCACAAGCTCGATGTTCACAACGCCGGTATCCGTGGTCGAAGGTTCGAATTTGGTCACCCGCGCAAAATAACTTTTGGCTCGATACAACTCTTCGATCGTTCGAGCGTCGGGGATCAGGTTGTTCGGATTGAAGATTTCGCCCGGCTTCGTTTTGATCGCTTTGAGAATCGCTGCCGTAGTTACGATCGTGTTCCCCGTTACATGAATCTCTTTCACCAACGGCCATTCAACGACTTCAACCACCACGCGCCAACTTTTCGTTTCCAAAAACTGTCCATAAATCTTCACATCCTGCAACGGCAGAACGGACATGAGCAGCTCTTTGTCTTTTGCGAGCTGCGCAGCCTGATACGGTTGACCGACCTTGGTGCGCATCGCATCCATAATCAAAGACTGGGCGATCTCCTTGTTGCCGCGAACCACAATCTCACTCACCAGTTCGGTTTGTGCACGCGCGGCTGCGCTGAGGGCGATCAATGCCCCGATGGATACCCAAACTCTTGTCAATTCATCCTCCCTGACGGCTCGAATCGTTGACGAGAGGCGACAACGCTTCCCTCAAATGATGGCGCGCACGCGCCAAACGGCTTCTTACGGCTTCCAGGCTCACTCCGATCGTGTCGGCGATTTCTTGGTAACTGAGTCCCTCTACGTCTCTGAGAACTATACACTCCCGATAGCCCTCTGGCAACCCTTGAATCGCGCTTTGCACGAGTTTCTGGAGCTCCGAAACCTCCATCTGCCGTTGGACATCCTGCTTCGGGTCGGGCAACAGGCCCGCTGGGTCCTCGGAATCGTCCACCCCTAAAGGCTGTTCCCGAGACCTCACACGCATCAACTTTGCCAAACGGTCTTTGTTCAAATTGACCATGATGCGATACATCCATGTATAAGATTGCGACTCCTTTCTGAATTTATCCCAGCCTCTGAACGCCCTTAGAAACGTGTCTTGAGTCAACTCCGCCGCCGTATCCGGGTCGGAAGTCAGCCTCAATGCGACGTTGTACAAACGCCTGTGATGCAGTTCGACCAGCCGCTGGAAGTCGGCTCGATCGAATTTCATGCCTGGCACCTGGCCACGTCATTTACTCTTAGACATCGAACCCTCATCTTCGTTTCGACCTCCCCGAAGTGAACCTTCGCGAATAGGTCAGCGAAAAGCTGAGTTCGCCCTGCCGGTTCAATGCCGCTCCCAGCGTCATGCGAGAGATCAACGGGTTTTTCACTGGCGGGCGATAAGTTAGAGCCAGCTGGTCCAGGCGCTGAAACGTCGGGTCTTCGGAGAGCGGCTGACGGTATTCCAACGAAAAACCTTTACCCAACGTCTTTCCCAAAATCACTCCTCCAAGCACCGTGCCCTGGCCGAAATTCAACACGATATAGTCCAGCCCAAGAGCCTTTTGCAAACTTTCCGTCAACGGGCTCAGGAAGACCGGCGTTACTACGGACAGAATATCCTTCAACCGGTCTTGGAAGTTCCCCGTGAGTTCTGCCCCGCTCCCAAACAGTTGCTTTTGGCCTACGATTCCGATGAAATCGTCCTTCGTGAGCCCCGGCGGATCGCTCTGAACATCAATATTGAGTTCGTCCGTCCCGAACAGGTCGCCAGAAATGTACAACGTTACGTCGTATCTTTGAACTCCAGTGTCCGAAACCGAGGTCACAACCGTCGAGGCCCGCAGATTGACGGGAAGCGTTGAAGCCTGCCCGCCGAACTCATCAGCACGATAAGTCAGCTGTGCCGTGCCGCCGGGCTCCAGCTTCAGCGGACCCGAAATCAACTTCACGGTGCCGCTCGATACGGTGAAGCCAAACTCCACATCGGGCGAATTCAACGATCCTTTGAGCGCCCCGGTGCCTGCGGTTTTCACGGTCATCAAACCGCTGCGCGCTTCAGCCCGCTGCGCCGTCAGCCGGACATCGAATTTTGGATCGAACGCGAAGTTCTCCGCCGCAGGACGGCTCGCAAACTCACCTCGGACATCGAACAGCCCTTGATCCGCACTGATTTCACCAGTGATCAAAGGATGCATCAGATCGCCGGACATCGCAAGATTTGCAAACAGCGAACCCCGAACAATGGATCCGTTTTCAAACCGGTATCGAAGGCCGAGATCTTGCACAACCGCCTTCGAGTCCGAAGTCCACTGTGATGTCTTCAAGTCCCAATCGGCTTTGGCATCGAACGATCCACCCGCTTCGCCCCTTCCCGTGGCGTTGATCTCAAGAAGATTATCGTTGAGTTTTGCAGAAGCCGCAACGTCGTCGAACACATTGTCAAGCGCTTTAAATTTCATGCGCGAAGCGGCAAGGTTCACTTCGCCCGAAGCCGTCCAATCTGCGGGAGTTCCATGAATTGCAAACGTGGCACCATTCAGTTTGCCTTCGGTTACAACGGTGTCTAATCCACCGAAGAAACGGTCGAGCGTATCAATGTCCGCTGCCGGAACTCGGAACACCACATCCAGCGGCTCATCGGGCGGCACGGTGAACGGATATCGGAACGGAATGTGCGCAGATTCCAGGTTCAGCGCTAAACCGCGAACCTGCATCGTGCCTTGATCGGCCGTGATCGCCCGATCCTGCACCATGAATGGCCCAAAATCGAACGCGTCGGCGGCAAAGTCACGCCAGGCCAGCTTCTGTCCGTTCACACTGGCCAGAATCGTGGGAGAAGCGGTTTTGCCTGAAACCGTAAACGGCAGGTCGGCCACGCCCCTCAAATCGCCAAGATGCGGCACCAGACTTGCAAGCCACGCCAAATCCAGATGATTGATCTCGCCGTCCAGATGCATCTCGCCGTCTTCTTCGATGCGATTCGAAGCGTCTCGATTCAACCGCAAAGTGAACGGCCCGCCGTTCATATCTACATTCGAAATCGTCCAGGTTTTGCCGACGCGTTCGGCATTTGCGTCCAATTTGCCCATCGCCTTTCCAGAAAACATCAAACCGTCGGTTTGCACGCCGATTGTCAAATCCGGCGAGTCAATCTTTCCTTTGGCGGAAACGGTCGCTGAAGCAGTGCCGTCGAGTTGAGCGATCTTTTCCATCGCGTCAGGATCGGTCTGCTTCGCAAGCCATTCCGAACCGATTCTTCGCAGCGATGGAATACCCACGTTCAAAATACTCAGCGTGCCGCCCACCTCTTTGCTGTCCAGGTTGTATCGCGCGTCGTCCAGCAGCATATAGCCTGCCAAACTGCCCAATTCCGCGTGGCCGGTGAGTTCGCGGTGAACCATGTCGAAATGCGCTGTGCCCGAACCCACCATTTCTGAATTCAGTGTGAAGTTTTTAATCAGCGCGTCCACAGTGCCCGAATCCAGTCTCCCTCCGGCCAAAACCGCGTCGGCGGTCGCGTTGAAACTCCCTGCTGGAATGGCGTTCTCGCCTGTGTACCCACCGAGCGCGCTCAAAGGCAGGGCATCCCCCGCAAGATGAAACGCTCCGTTCCCTTCAAAATCGTATCGGCCGAACACCGTTGCTGTGCCTTCTCCGATTTTCGCGGTGGATGGCAGCAGACTAAATCCGCTCTTGGCAAGCTCAATTTTTGCTTCCGTTCCATCGAACTGCACTTTGTCGGCAACCAAGAAATTCGCATGAATCGCCGCGGAAAGTTTTGGATCGTTTGCCGTGCCTGCCAAAGCCCACGTTCCCGTTGCGAGACCCTTTACCCAGCCGTCGGTAAACGAGGAGAGCGTAACATCGGAAAGCTCTCCGCTGCCCGTTAGTGCGCGGTTTTTTCCAAGGTCGAGCCGAATTGAACCTTTGGCGAGCGAGGCGCCGCTGTGCAGCTGAATATCGCTAAAACGTATCGCATCGTTGTCGGCAGCGAACATCGCAGAACCCATCGGCAGTGCATAATCTTTGAACTTGGCAGAATAGGTTTCCACACGGCCGTTCGCCTTAAAATCTTTGGCTGTTCCCGAAACCGAAAACTGCGCAAAACCGATTCCTTCCACCGAATCAATGGGCAGCCGCGAAAGATCAACGGATTGCAAATGCGCCTCGCCTTCGATCCTGCCCGTTCGGATGTCATAACTGCCTTTAGCCAAGCCTCTTCCGCCTGCTCCATTCACATCGAGCGTTTGAACCGTAATCGCATCGCCCAGCCAAGCGAATCTTCCACGATAGGCGATGTTCTCGCTCCAATCGCGGCCGTTGACGCGGCCGGCGGCGGTGCCGCTGCCTTCGGCATCCGCAATGAGTTCGGGGTTTTTGATCGTTCCGCGTATCAGCCCAACCAGATTCAGCCTGGCCGGCACGAAACTGTCGGTCAGCTTTTTCGCAAGGCGTGAAGGGTTCGCATTGCGCAGTTCAAACCGTCCTGATAAATCCGAACCGTTTGCGATGGTCAGATCACCCGCCGCGCGTCCGCCTTCCACATCGGCATTCACACTTCCAAAATGAATCGCCTTGCCGTTGATTTGCAGCATCGCCGAAATCCCTCGCGCGGCGACGTCGTTCACCCGCGCGGATTCCGCCGACAGCTCGCCCGACAGCGCCAGCGATTTTTTCCAATTGACCGAGCCGTTGAATTTCAGATTCCTAAGCTGTGCGTTCTTTGGAAGCGCGGGCAGTGGAAACAGTTTTCTTCCAACCTCATAATCGGGCAGATCGAGCGTGCCTTTCGCAACAAGCGCCGCTTCGGGACCAAATTCCAATCGTCCCATACCTTGAGCCGAAGCGCCCTGCGACGATCCCTTAAAACTTCCAGAAATGGTGCGCTGATTGAAACTCCCCGCAAACTCTGCCGCCGACAAGAACTTGTCGCGAAACCGAAGGTCATGCACCTGCGCCGTGCCGTTTCCAAAAAGCGCCAGGCCGGATTTCGCGGTCCAGTCCCACGTCGCTCTGCCCGCGAAACTGCCATCCTTCAGATCGAGCTCTTTAAGCCACTTGGCATGTTGAAATTCGGGTGCCGAAGCCAGATATCTGCGCAGCCGAGCCAAACGAAAGCCGGACGAACTGAACGTTCCCGAATTCCCCGATTCCGAAACCTCCACATAAAGATCGGCCGAACCCTCACGTGGAACATCGAAGCTCAAACTGGCGAACTTGTAACCGCCCTTGCCCGCCGCCGAGGCGCTGTTGATTCTGATCGTCCAGTTCGGTTCATCGGGCGATTGTTCGTCGGAAACCAGCAGCCTTGCATTGCGCAGATTAATCGAATAAGCGATTTCGCTCGGCTTCGCCGCTTGCGCAGGCATTAAATCCTCGATGTTCCATCGCCGATTTTTCTTCCGTTCGATGACTCCTTCGATTCCGTCAACATTCACGATCCATCCTGAGCGTGAAACCCAAAACAGAGGCGCAAACGCAGTAACACGATCAGCCGTTGCAATCCGATGTCCTTGCGAATCGTAAACCCGGACGTTCGCGGCTTCGATGCGCGCGTGATCAGAACTTAGAGCGACTTCGCCCGCGAAAACTTTAACCAGTCCGCCCCGCGAGGCATACTGCATCGAAACGCCCTTCAGCGGCTCTTCAAACTGATGCGCATATCCGCGCAGATACGCCGCGCTCCAAACGACTAATGCCGCCGTTGGAACGCTCTGACAAACTTGCCAGACGATTCGACTTCCACGCATAGATCATACGCCGAGTTTTTGAAGCCTTTCTGCCATCACCTTTTTGCTGAATTCGATGGCGTTGTACGAACTTCGAACGAACGGCCCGCTCGCAACAAACGCGAACCCCATATCCTCGCCCGCCTTTCGATACTCTTCGAAAACCTTCGGGTGCACAAAGGAATTGACGGGCAAGTGGCCCATCGTGGGTCGCAGATATTGCCCGATCGTGACGGCATCCACTCCCGCCGCACGCAAGTCGCGCAAAGTTTGAATCACCTCTTCCCGCTCCTCGCCCAGCCCAAGCATAATGCCCGACTTCGTGTATATCTTTTCGTCCAATTCCTTTACAAGTCTCAACACATTCAACGACCGGTCATAGCCCGCCTGCGGCCTGACGATGGTCTGCAGCCGGCGCACAGTTTCTACGTTGTGGTTATAGATTTCCGGTCCCGCCTCGGTTACAATGCGAATCAGATCGGCCTTCGCCTTGAAATCGGGAGTCAGAACCTCAACGATCAGTTCGGGATTCTTGTTGTGAAGCGCCTGAATCGTCAGGGCAAACTGCGTTGCCCCTTCGTCTTTCAAATCGTCTCGCGCAACGCTCGTAACCACTACGTGCTTCAGCCCAAGCTGCGTGCAAACTTCGGCGACGTTTTGCGGTTCATTCGGATCAACGGCGAGCCCCCTGCCGACTTTAATTGCGCAAAATCCGCACGAACGTGTGCAGGTATCGCCAAGAATCATAAACGTGGCAGTTTTTTTCGACCAGCATTCTGGAAGGTTCGGACACCGAGCGCTTTCGCAAACGGTGTGGAGTTTCGCTTTGCGCATCATGCCTTCCACTTCCCGAATCGTTTCGGGGCGGGGAATTCGAATTTTCAGCCATTCTGGCAGACGCTGCGTCATCATGTTGCTGCTTCGATTATAGCCGATGCGCGTATAATTGAGCCGTTGTGAGAGCGCACGAACGAGCAAGAAGACCCTTTCCTTGGGGACTTTGGCTTCTCGCATTGCTTTGTGCGGCGCTCGCCTTCGCGCTTTTTGTTTTGCCCAAGCAACTGAAAAAGGAGCCGATGCGAATCGAGTTCACTTCACCAGGCGGCGGGCGATGAGGGCCGGACTCATCGGTTACCCATTTGCGGGAAAAACCACGCTGTTTCAGGCCGTGAACCCCATCGAGGCGAACTCCGATTTGGCGTCGGTGCCCGTGCCCGATGAGCGGTTCGAAAAACTGTGCGAAGCCGTGCAGCCAAAAAAACGCACTTATGCAACCGTCGAGCTGCAGGACGATGCCGTCCGGCTTCCCGGTCATGGAGGCGCAAAGCCGAGCGAATTCGCCGAAGCCGCCCGCAAATTCGACCTGCTCATTCACGTGATTCGAGAGTTCGACGATCCCGCCGTCCCGTTTCACGACGCTCCCAACCCATCGCGAGATTATCATTCTGTTTTTTCGGAGCTGGTTCTTGCCGATCTTCAACTCGCAGAAAACCGTTTGGAAAAGCTCGCCAAATCTCAAGATGCCAAGTCGCCGGGCAAACGCGACTATTTGGAAAATCAGTTGTTTCAGCGCCTTGCACACTCCCTCGCCGACGGATGCACAATCCGCGAAATCGAACTCGATGAAACCGAGCAGGAGATCGTCGAATCGTACCGTTTTCTCACTGCAAAGCCGTTGATCACGGCGATCAACTGCGCCGAGAACAATCTGAACACTCCCTCTGAACTCGAAAAACAGCTCGCCGCGTCGAATCTGCCTGTCTTTCGCCTATGCGCAGCCATCGAGCAGGAGATCGCAAGCCTGCCCGAACACGAACGGCAGCCGTTTTTTGAACAGATCGGAATCGAGCGCTCAGCCGCCGAAAGCATGATTCAAGCCGTGTACCAAGCCCTTGGATTGATCACCTTCTTCACCGCGGGAGAAAAGGAGACTCGAGCGTGGCCGCTGCGAAAAGGCTCCACTGCGCTCAAGGCCGCCGCGACCATTCACACCGACATTGCAAAAGGGTTCATCCGCGCCGAAGTTGTTCACTACAAGGATTTCGACAAGATCGGCGACGTCAAGGAGTGTTATCGGCAAAACCTGATGCGACTCGAAGGCAAAGATTATGTTGTACAAGATGGCGACATCATCAATATCCGCAACAAATCTTAGTTTTCGAATAAGCCTGGCGGAGCCGCTTGATATGGCCTGCCCGAAATTTTGTAGCCATGCTCGGTAACCGCTCTTCCTCTCGGAGTCCGCTTCAAAAGTCCGCACTGCATCAAAAACGGTTCGTACACATCTTCAATCGTGCCGGCATCTTCAGACACCGATGCGGCAATCGTTTCGACTCCCACCGGCCCGCCTCCAAATCGGTCTATCAGCGTCGTAAGAATTAAGCGATCAATCCGATCCAAGCCGTTTTCGTCAATTTCCAGCTGGCTCAATGCGAACCGAACTGTCTCAAGATCAATCTCCTGCTTTTCTAAATGATGCGCAAAATCGCGTGTGCGTCTCAGCAGCCTGTTCACGATGCGCGGAGTTCCCCGGCTTCTTTTGGCCAGTTCAACGCCGGCTTCTTCCGAGATCGCATAGCCGAGAATGGAAGCCGAACGCAGCACGATCTGCACCAGAGCGTCGGTCGAATAGAACTCAAAATCGTGAACGATTCCGAACCGATCGCGCAGCGGGCCGGTGAGCAGCCCCGCCCTGGTCGTCGCGCCAATCAGCGTAAACTTGGGCAGATCGAGCCGGATGCTTCTTGCGCCCGGCCCCTTGCCGATCACAATGTCGAGTTTGAAATCTTCCATCGCCGGATACAGAATCTCTTCCACCACACGGCTCAATCGGTGAATCTCGTCTATGAATAACACGGTGCCGTGTTCCAAGTTGGTGAGAATCGCCGCCAGATCCCCCGGCCTTTCGATTGCGGGTCCGCTTGTCACGCGGATTGAAGCGTTCATCTCGTTGGCGATCACATGAGCCAAAGTGGTTTTGCCAAGTCCAGGTGCTCCTTTCAACAGCACGTGATCGAGCGGTTCGCTTCGCGACTGCGCTGCTGCCACAAACACCGCCAGGTTCGCTTTGATCTTCTCTTGACCAATGAACTGCTCCAACCGTTTGGGACGCAGGGAATAATCAAACTGCGCTTCGTCTGTCTGCTGTTCCGGCTGCACGATTCGATCCTTCATTTTTTGCTCGCAATTTGAAGCGCGATCGGAATGAGTGCACTTGGATCGGTCTCATCGGTGCTTTCGCGCGCAGAGATCGCCGCACGTTCGGCATCGCTGCGTTTGTGCCCAAGAGATACAAGCGCTTCGACGACGTCATCCGAAACCGCGGTTCTGCCTTTTCCGATCGTGCCGAGGAGCGACTCTTCGCGCACTTTGTCCACAAGTTCCAAGCACACCTTTTCGGCAAGCTTAGCGCCCACGCCGGCCGCCCTCGTCAGAGCCTTCCAGTCTTTCTGCAAAATCGCTCCCACAATCGCATCTTCATCCAATGTACTCAAAATCGAAAGGGCGCTCTTAGGGCCCAGCCCGTTCACGGTGATCAGCAGATCGAAAAGCCGCCGCTCCCCTGCCGACTCAAAGCCGTACAACGACAGTTCATTTTCCCGCACGATCTGCCGGGTGAAGTACTCCACGGTCTCGCCCATCTTCGGCAATCTGCGCATCGAACGCTCCGAAATGAACAGTTGATATCCAACCCCTCCACCCATCACGACGACCGACCCTCTGCCGATTTCTGCCAATTTCC
>Ga0070741_10016043_pt1 | contig 12577 bp, 12 predicted proteins | sample Coa_R1_4_FD_66440 | JGI IMG/M metagenome (GOLD analysis project Ga0070741, IMG submission 66440) | Surface soil microbial communities from Centralia Pennsylvania, which are recovering from an underground coalmine fire - Coalmine... | ecosystem: Environmental > Terrestrial > Soil > Unclassified ...
AACCTCGACTACTTCGAAACGCACCGCATCCCCAACACGACGGTCGACGTCTCCGACGGAGAGGGCGTCGTCTACCGCTGGTTCAGCGGCAAGGGGCTCGAGTTCCACCCCCTTGCGAGCTTCTCGTCGCTCGCCAACGCCGCCGCCGCACACGAAATGGACACGGCGCAGACGCTCTCCGATGCACTGCTCGCGCGAGCGATTCCCCGCGCCGGCCGGCTGATCTGGGAGTACTCCTTCTCGTTCGGCGCCGGGCGGCCGCCGTGGGCGTCGGGCATGGCTCAGGCGCTCGCCGCGCAGGCGCTCGCCCGCGCAGGCTCGCTGCTCGACGACTCGCGGCTCACAGCCGCGGCCGTGCGCGCGTACGCGGCCGTCCCGCCGCTCCTGATGCCCACCACGGCGGGCCCGTGGATCCGGCTGTACGGCTTCGACCGCGAGGTGGTGCTCAACGCGCAGCTGCAGACGATCCTCTCGCTGCGCGAGTATGGGCGTCTCACCGGAGACGCCGGAGCGAGCGCTCTCGCCGGGCGGCTCGAGTCCGCGGCGAAGACGCTGCTGCCGCGGTTCGACACGGGCGATTGGTCGCTCTACGAGCTGCGTGGCTACCACGCCTCGCTCGGATACGAGCAGTACGTGACCGAGCTGCTGCGCAAGCTCGCGGCGCAGACAAGTGACCCCTACTGGGTCGAGGCCGCGCAGCGCTTCCACGACTACCTCGGTGCGCCGAAGATCGAGGAGGGGACGCCGCCGCCGACGCTCTATCCGCAGCCGCTGGACGGCTGGCTCGACGTCGCGTCGATCCCGATCACGCTCTCGCAGCGTTCGTCCGTCATCGTGTCGATCGGCCGGAAGGTGCTCACGTACCGTCTGGGGCGCGGAACGCACATCCTCACGTGGGCGCCGCCGCCGGCGCTCGCGCCCGGAACGTATCCGCTGACGGTTTCGGCGGTGAGCTACGTCGGGCGCCGCTCCATCGTGCGGCTCGAGCCGATCGTGGTCGCGTGGGACACCTCGCCGCCGCAAGGCCTGCAGGCGCAGGTCGCGGGGTCGACGCTGACCTGGCAGGCGGACGATCCCGGAACGCCGTCGCTGCACGTCGTCGTCCAGTTGGTGGACCCGACAGGCGTGACCGGGCCGCAGACCGTCGATCTCGGCCAGCGGGCCGTCTCCGGGTCGCTGCAGCTGCCGCTGCCTCCCGGCACGTGGCAGGCGACGCTGCAGGTGACGAACTCAGCCGGGCAGACGGCGACGCTCGACTTGGGCGACATCTCCGCCTGATCGGGTGGACGGGATGTCCGGGGATGAAGCCGTGCGTCCCCGGTTGCGAGACTGAGCGAGGGCACGACCCGCCTAGTACGCGCGGCCCTTCACGCCGCGAGCGGGGGGTCCGGTTGGTAGGGCGAGGCTAAGCTGGCGCACGCGTGCGCCGCCCGCTCGTCACGGTCTGTATGCCGTCGTACAACTACGGGCGCTTCCTGCCCGCAGCGATCGAGAGCGTGCTCGGCCAGTCGTTCGAAGCGTTCGAGCTGCTCGTCATCGACAACGGCTCGTCCGATGGAAGCTACGAGATCGCACTGGAGTACGCGCAGCGCGACGATCGCGTTCGAGTCCTCACGCACGCCGGCCGCGAGAACCGCGGTGTGAACGCGTCGCTGAATCTCGGGCTCGCGGAGGCGGAGGGTGTGTACTTCGGGCTCCTGCCGGCCGATGATCTCTACCTTCCCGACTGTCTCGAGCGCTGCATCGCGCGGATCGAGTCCGAGCCCGAGGCCGGCTTCGTCTACGGCACCTCGCAGGTCCTCGACGAAGCAGGCCATCCCACCGGCGCCATCGGCGGTCGCTCACCGGAGGACATGCTTCGGTTCGACGTCACGCACGACCTCCTGCAGGCGCTTCTCTTCCACGACTTCGTTCCCGGTGCCGCCGCGATCGTGCGACGCGACCTGTTGCGAGCGATCGGGGGATTCGATCAGTCTGTGTACTTCAACGACTGGTACGCCGCGATCCGGCTGCTTGCTCGTGCGAGCTGCGCGTTCGTCTCCGGAGATCCAATCGTCGGTTACCGGCTGCACGAACGTCACCGATCGGTCGAGAATCGTGAGGCGGACCGCTCGCGGAGGCTCGAGCTCTTCAGTGCCCTGTGGCGGCACTCGGCGTCGGCCGGCGACCGCCTGCAGGAGCGGCGCGTACGCGCCCTGATCGCGCTCCAGCGCGCCGTGCATGCGAGCCGCATGGGGCAGCGGGACGAGGCGAGCGCCGCGATCGCGGACGCGTTCGCCGTCGATCCTGCCCTGCGAAGCGATGCCGAGTACATCAGCTGGTGGCTCGACCCGTGTCACGGCGAGTGGTCGCTTGCGCTTCCGGAAAGCCTTCGCGGAGCTTTTCTGGCTGCGCTCCGGGCGCGGTCGGAACCCGTCGAGAACGCGCTCGCAGCCGGCTCGGACTACACGGCCTTCGCGCTCCTCGTCGTGCAAGCCGACGCGTTGGCGCTCGAGTCGCGGATCGAGGTCGCCTGGACCGTCCTCGCGCAGCAGTTGGAGGCAACGGGAGCGGGACCACAGCTTCGCGTGCTGGGGTCGACTCTCCTCCGGGCCCTCTGGCGCCCAAGCCTTCTCCGCCGTCGGCCGTTCGTGAAACTGGCGCTCTGCGCGTCCGGACTGTGGCCTCTGGCTGCGAAGGTTCGCCGGCAAGCGTCGGCGTTCGCGCGATGATGACGCAATGAAGGCTGTGATCCTTGCCGGCGGAACCGGCACTCGGCTGAGCGAGGAGACGGACGTTCGTCCGAAGCCGATGGTGGAGATAGGCGGACGGCCGATTCTCTGGCACATCATGAAGATCTACTCCAGCCAGGGCGTGAACGATTTCGTGGTCTGCCTCGGATACAGGGGCTACCTGATCAAGGAGTACTTCGCGAACTACTTCCTGCACATGTGCGACGTCACGTTCGACATCGCCTCCAACAGGATGGACGTGCATCAGAGCGCAGCGGAGGACTGGCGCGTGACCCTGGTCGACACCGGTGATCAGACGATGACCGGCGGGCGGTTGAAGCGCGTCGCGCCGTATCTCGGCGACGCGGACTTCCACTTCACCTATGGGGACGGAGTGGCGGACGTGGATCTCGAGGCACTCGCCGCATTGCACCGTGAGCAGCGCGTGCTCGCGACGGTGACCGCAGTCGAGCCGCCCGGGCGCTTCGGAGCACTCGAGCTGGACGGCGACCGCGTGGTGGATTTCGCCGAGAAGCCTCGCGGCGAAGGCGGCTGGATCAACGGGGGCTTCTTCGTGCTCTCGCCCGAGGTTGTGGACTACATCGACGGCGACGCGACGGCCTGGGAGCTCGAGCCGATGTCCCGTCTTGCGGCCGAGCGCCAGCTTGCCGTCTACAAGCACCGCGGGTTCTGGCATCCAATGGACACGCTGCGCGACAAGAATCATCTTCAGCGCCTGTGGGAGACCGGCCGGGCGCCGTGGCGACGGTGGTGACGCCCGGCTTCTGGCGCGGACGAAGAGTGTTCCTCACGGGCCACACCGGCTTCAAGGGAAGCTGGTTGGCGCTGTGGCTGGGGCATCTCGGGGCTGAGGTCACCGGCTACGCCGTCGACGTTCCTACGACTCCTTCGCTGTACGAGGCCGCGCGCGTCGGGGACGGGATCCTGAGCGTCACCGGAGACGTTCGCGATCTCGAGGCGCTCGCTGCTGCGATGCGCGGCTCGAGCCCGGACATCGTCTTCCACATGGCCGCGCAGTCACTCGTCCGTCGTTCGTACGACGAGCCGGTGGAGACGTTCGCCACGAACGTGATGGGCACCGTGAACGTGATCGAGGCTGCACGCGGGCTCGACAGCCTGCGCGGCATCGTCGTGGTCACGAGCGACAAGTGTTACCGGCCTGCGGAGAGGGCGCACTCGGAGGACGATCCGCTCGGCGGAGGCGATCCGTACAGCGCGAGCAAGGCCGGGGCCGAGCTGGTCACGGACGCATACCGGCAGTCGTTCTTCACGACGGCAGGACCTGGGCTCGCCGCCGTACGTGCGGGCAATGTCATCGGAGGCGGGGACTGGGCGCGCGACAGGCTCGTCCCGGACCTGATGCGTGCGGCGCTCGAGGGCACCACCGCAGTCGTTCGAAACCCCGACTATGTTCGCCCCTGGCAGCACGTTCTCGGTCCGCTCGGCGGCTACCTCGTGCTCGCAGAGCGTCTGAGCCGGGACCGCGCTCTCGCGACTGCCTGGAACTTCGGCCCGGCGGAGGAGGCGCGTCCGGTCAGGTGGCTGGTTGACGCTCTTATTGCGCGTTGGCCGACCGCGATCTCGACCAGATTTGGCGATGGCGAGGGCGGCGGCCGCGAGGCTGCGGCCCTGCGACTTGACTCGTCCCGGGCGCGCGACCGGCTCGGCTGGCGCCCAGCCTGGTCCCTCGAGCGTGCGCTGGACGCGACGGTGGAGTGGTACCGCGCCTTCGCGGCCGGAGAGGACGTCCGCAGCCTTGCTCTGGAGCAGATAGCGCAGTACGAGGCGGACCTGCAGTGACGACGATCACCGAGTGCCGCGCGTGCGGCTGGGCGCCACTCGAACCCGTCCTGTCGCTCGGCAACATGCCCCTCGCGAATTCCCTACTCGATCATGTCGACGCCGAGGAGGCGCGCTATCCGCTCGACCTCGTGCGTTGCTCGCGATGCGACCTCGTCCAGATCACGGAAACCGTTCCGCCGGAGATCCTGTTTCGGGAGTACTCGTACTTCTCGTCGTACTCGGACACGTTCGTAGAGCACGCGCGCACGTTCGCGGCGCGGATGCGGGAGCACGTCGACCTCGGCAGTGAGTCGCTCGTTGTCGAGGCGGCGAGCAACGACGGTTACCTCCTCCAGTTCTTCGCAGAGGCGGGCGTTCCCGTGCTCGGAGTCGAGCCGGCGCGTAACGTCGCTGCGGCGGCTTCGGCGCGAGGGATCCCAACGATCGCCGAGTTCCTCGATGCCGAGCTCGCGCGCGCTCTCGTCGTGAAGCGGGGCCGGCATGCGGATCTTGTCGTTGCAAACAACGTGCTCGCACACGTCGCCGACCTCCACGGCTTCGTGGACGGCCTGCGACTGCTCGCAGGAGACGGGCTCGTGTCGGTCGAGGTGCCGTACGTCTGCGAGCTCGTCGACCGAATGGAGTTCGACACGATCTACCACGAGCACCTCTGTTATTTCTCCCTCACCTCGCTGTCGCGCCTCTTCGCCGAGCATGGACTCACGGTGGTCGACGTCGAGCGCCTGGCCGTCCACGGCGGCTCGCTGCGCGTGTTCGCCCGCGCGGGCGGCGCTCGTTCACATGCCGTCGACGCAGTCCTCGAGCGCGAGACGGAGTGGGGTGTCGGCGACCCGCTGCGGTACGCGACCTTCGCGCGCAGCGTGGACGAGCTCCGTGCCTCGATCGCCTCGTTCGTCGGGGATCTGGTCGCTTCCGGCAATCACGTCGCTGGGTACGGCGCCGCGGCCAAGGCGGTCGTGCTGTCGAACGCCTGTGGTCTCGACGGCTCGCGCGTCGAGTACGTGGTCGACCGCAACCCGCACAAACAGGGGAAGCTGCTGCCGGGAGTGCGGATTCCCGTGCGTCCGCCCGGGGCGTTGCTCGAGACGCGCCCTGGATACGTGCTTCTGTTCGTCTGGAACATCGCCGCCGAGGTTATCGAGCAACAGCGGGAGTTCATCGAAGGGGGCGGGACCTTCATCGTCCCGATTCCGCAGCCACGGTCGGCGTCTTCGGCCGAGCTACGTCTGTAGAGCAGCCACGATCTCGGCGACCACGGCCGGCAAGACGTCGTTCATCCGCAGTTGCGGCACGTACCCGAGCTCGACTCTCGCCCGCTCGAGGGAAAGACGCTGATACGACGGCGGCGACAAGGCCGACGGCGTGACGATCTCGATCGGTCGGGCGAAGCAGCCGGCGATCGCGTGCGCGAGCTCTTGGGTCGTCAGGTGCTCGGTCGACCCGATGTTGTACGCCCGGCCCTGCATTCCCCGTGTCGCGGCCCGGAGGAGGCCCTGCGCGACGTCGACGACGCAGCAGTAGTTGCGAAGCGAGGAGGGGTTTCCGGTGAGCCTGATTTCACCGCCGGCGGCGGCCTCGCGGACGAGCTCGCTGACGGAGGTCGCCGACTGCGGCGCGTCGAGCCCATAGAGGTTTCCCGGTCGGAGGACGGTCACCTTGATCCCGCGCCTCTCCGAATGCCAGAGGCAGAGGCTCTCGGCAAGGCGCTTGGCGGAGTCGTACAGATTGTCGAGATGCATCGGCGTCACCGCCGCCGCAGACTCCTCCGACAGCGCCTCGTCCATCGAGTGCCGGCCGTATACCCGGGCGCTGCTGACGAAGACGAACCTGCACCGGCGGTCGATTCGATCGAGGAACGACTGCAGCCCGACCAGCTGGCCGGCGATGACGTCGGTCGGCCGCGACTGGTAGTCGCTCGTCACGCCCACCGCGTAGAAGACATGTGTGTAGTCATCGGGCGAGAAGGAGCCGTTGGGATCGGAGACATCGGCGTAGACGGCATCGATGCCTTCGGGCGCGGGCCCTCGTGCGCGCCGCGCGATTCCCGTGATGTGCGCCGGTCGCGCGGCAAGTGTCGACCGGTTGGCCTCGGTGAGGACGCGCACGAGCGCCGAGCCGACCAGACCGGTGAATCCCGCCACACACACACGCGCGTCGGCCAGCGCTTCGACGTCGGGGATCTTCGCGGCGTCACGTACCCCGTCTCGGTAGCGCTCGACCGCCTCCGTCTCGGTGCGCGGAGTCACTCGCGGGCACGCGCGCGGCGCGCTGGAGTGCCCCGCCATATCTCGTATGGGGGGATCTCACCCGTCACGACGCTGCCGGCTCCGATCACCGCACCGTCTCCGATCCGCGACCCGTCGAGGATGGTGCAGCCGGCGCCGATCCAGACGTCGCTTCCGATCTCGACGCCGCCTCTCGATTCGAATCCCGCTTCGCGAATGAGTTGCCTGCGCGCCGGGATGCCGTGGTTCGCCGGGACGATCATGGTTCCCGGGCCGAGAAGGACGTCGTCCCCGAGCGTTATGCCGGAGCCGGAGTAGAGGACGCAGAACTCGTTGACGTAGCACCGCTCGCCGATCTCGATGTCTCCTGAGCCGCCCACGCACCGGATGACTGCAAACGCGGCGATGTGGGTGTCCGCGCCGATGGTGATCCGGCTGCCGCGCACGGATGGATAGATCCTCGCATCGGGGCTGACGACCGCGCCCGGAGCGACGTCAAGGGGTGTCGGTTGCACCATCCCTAGTATTGCCGCGTGCGTTTCCTGGCGACGGAGTTTGCGGGCGTGCTCAGGATCGAGCCGGAACGCCACTTCGACGAGAGGGGCTGGTTCGCCCGGATCTTCTGCCGGAGGGTCTTCGCCGAGAACGGAATCGATTTCGAGCCCGTCCAGGAGAGCATCTCGTTCAACGAGCATGTCGGAACGCGGCGAGGCCTTCACTATCAGGCTCCGCCCGCGTGGGAGTCGAAGCTCGTTCGCTGCACGAGCGGCGCTGCCTTCGACGTGGTCGTTGACGTGAGACCCGGCTCCGACTCGTTCGGTCGCTGGATCTCGGCGGAGCTCAGCGCGAAGAACGGCCTGAGCATCTTCATTCCGGCGGGCTTCGCCCACGGCTTCCAGACACTCGAGGACGGCACCGAGCTCCTCTACCTGATGTCGGAGTTCTACGACCCCGACGCGCAACGGGGCATCCGCAGCGACGACCCGGAGCTCAACATCGGTTGGCCAACGGTCGCCGAGCCCGTGATCTCGGAGCGCGACCGTGCGCTTCCGGCCCTGCGTGCCGTTCCCCGCCCCTGATGGTCGTCTCCGTCGATCTCGAGGCAGGGACGGTGACGGTGACCGACGCCGACGCCGTTGTCGGACAGCATCCGCTGGGATCGGCGGAGGGCTTCCGCCTCGTGTCGCAGGCGTGGCTTCGGGCCGGGTGGGACGCGAAATACGTCTACAGCTTCACCTGGCTGGGCCGGCCCCTCATCCAGCTTCCGGAAGACATGCTTCGCCTGCAGGAGGTGATATACGCCACCGAGCCCGACGTCATCGTCGAGACAGGCGTCGCGCACGGGGGCTCGCTGGTCTTCTACGCGTCGCTACTCCATGCGATGGGACGCGGCCGGGTAGTCGGCGTCGACACCGAGATCCGCTCGCACAACCGCGAAGCTCTCGAGAGACACCGGCTGGCGCCGCTGATCACCTTGATCGAGGGCGACTCGCGGGATCCCGCGACGGTGCAGCGTGTACGCGATGAGGCCGCCCTCGGCGAGCGCGTGCTCGTCGTGCTCGACTCGAACCACAGCAAGGAGCACGTCCTCGCCGAGCTCGAGGCGTACGCTCCGCTTGTCGCTCTGGGGTCTTACATCGTCGCGATGGACGGGATCATGGAGACGCTCGCAGGAGCTCCGCGCACCTCCGGCGACTGGTCGTGGAACAATCCCAAGGCGGCGGCCGAAGAGTTCGTATCGACGCATACCGAGTTCGAGATCGTCGAGCCGCAGTTCGCGTTCAACGAGGGGTCCGTTGAGCAGCGCGTGACGTACTGGCCTTCGGGGTTCCTCAAGCGCGTGCGTTGAGGCGTCCTTCCTCTACCTGCCTCACCGCGTGCGCCGCCCGCTGATCGTCCTCGTTGCGCTCGCCGTGCTCGGCGGCGGCGCCGTTGCCGCCTATGTCGTGTATCGCCTGAACCAGAGTGGGAACGAGCGCGGCTCGACCACGGTCGAGTATGTGACGACCGAGGCGCGCGAGACGCCTCCGCCGCCCGGCGTGCCCTGGCCGACCTATGGGTTCTCCGCAGACCGCACGCGCTCGGTCCAGCTCGCGCTCGCACCTCCGTACCGCGTCGCGTGGCGCTATCAGGCCGGGAGCCTCGTCGAGTTCCCGCCCTCGATCGGCTACGACCGCCTCTTCTTCTCGACCAACCGCGGCACGTTCGCGGCCGTCAGCGAGAAGACCGGCAAGTACGCGTGGAGGTACTCCTCGCACCGTTGTGTCGCCGCCTCGCCCGCCATCGGCCCGCATGCGCACGGCACCGTGTACGAGACGTTCCTGAACAGACCGCCGTGCAACGCACAGAACGGGGGCCACGGCGTCGACGGTGAGGTGATCGCGTTCTCCGTCGGTCACGGCAAGATCCATTGGAGTCACGTGATAGGGCCGTCGGAGAGCTCGCCGCTCCTCGTCGGGAACCGGCTCTACGTCGGCGACTGGAACGGCGATGTCTGGGAGTTCGACTCGAACGACGGCCGCGTGGTCTGGCGGCGCCGCGTCGCGCACGGTCCGATCAAGGGCGCGCTCGCGTACGCGGGCGGGCGCCTCTTCATCGGTGCGTACGACGGGCACGTCTACTGCCTGTCGAGGAGCGGCAAGGTCCTCTGGCGCGGATCGGCGCAGCCGCGCCTGTTCGGCGGCTCGCAGTTCTACTCCACGCCGGCCATCGCGTACGGGCGCGTGTACATCGGCTCCACCGACGGGAAGGTGTACGCGTTCGGTGCCGCGAGCGGCCACCGGCTATGGTCGCACTCGACCGGCGGCTACGTGTACGCGTCACCCGCGATCTGGCGGCAGCGCGTGCTCGTCGGCTCGTACAGCGGGACGTTCTACGCCCTCGACGCGGGCACGGGAGAGCCGCGGTGGACCTTCAGGGCCGGCGGCCCCATCTCGGGCTCTTCCGTCGTCATCGGACACGTCGTCTACTTCGCAACGCTCGAGGAGAAGCACCTGAAGAACGGCCGCACGTACGCGCTCGATGCTCGCACCGGCAAGCTGCTCTGGACGTTCCCCGACGGGAAGTACACGCCCGCCGTCGCCGTCCGCGGCCGGCTGTTCCTGATCGGCTACGGCGTCGTCTATGGGATGGTCCCGAAGCGATGAGGTACGTCGTCACCGGCGCCGCGGGGTTCATCGGCTCCCATCTCGCGGAGACGCTGACGGCCGGCGGCCACGAAGTCGTCGCCGTCGACTGCCTCACCGACTACTACGACCCGGCGGAGAAGGAGGGAAACGCGCACGGCCTCGATCTGCTGCGAATCGACCTTGCCGAGCGCGAACTCGATCTCAGCGCCGTCGACGGCGTGTTCCATCTCGCCGGCCAGCCCGGCGTCCGCAGCTTCGGCGATGCATTCCCGATCTACCTCCGCCGCAACGTGCTCGCGACGCAGCGCGTCTTCCAGACGGCAGCCGAGGCAAGGGTGCGCGTCGTCTTCGCCTCGTCGTCGTCGGTGTACGGGGAGGCGGAGCGATATCCGACGCCGGAGAGCGCGATGCCGCAGCCGATCTCGCCCTACGGGATCACGAAGCTCGCCTGCGAGCAGCTCGCGCACGCCTATGCGGCGTCGTTCGAGCTCGACGGCGTCGTGCTGCGCTACTTCACGGTCTACGGGCCGAGGCAACGGCCCGACATGTTCTTCCGCCGCGTCTGCGACGCGCTCCGCGACGGCTCTACCTTCGAGATCTACGGCACCGGCGAGCAGTCGCGGAGCTTCACCGAGGTGGGGGACGCGGTGGCCGCGACGGTCGCGGCGATGGAGCAGGCGCCTCCGGGCGCGCTCTACAACGTCGGCGGCGGCGCCGAGGCGACGATGCTCGAGGCGATCCACCTGCTCGAGGAGATCTCGGGACGCGCGCTCGACGTCCGGCATGTCGATGCGGCGCGCGGCGACGTCAGTCGCACGAAAGCCGATGTGACGCGCATCCGCGATGCGTTGGGCTGGGAGCCGCGCGTCCCGCTCGCCGACGGTCTCGCCCGGATGTGGGCGTGGGCCTCCGCTAGAGTCGCCACGCCTTGAGCGTGGATCCGGAAGCCGAACAGGAGATCGACTTCGCCAAGTACTGGCGGCTTCTCGGTGCCCGCTGGTGGGTGCCGATCGGCGGCCTCGTCCTCGGGGCGATCGTCGGCTATGCGGTGGCGCTGGGCGGCGGTCAGACGTTCAAGGCGTCGGCGACGATCTATCTCGGCCAGCCGTACACCTCGAGCGGGAACGTCGCGCTCCAGGGGCTGCAGACGAACCCGAGCACCGTCGGCACGATCGCGCACTCGCTCGCGGTCGATCAGCGGGTCGCCGAGCTGTGCAAGGCGAAGGTCGGGACGTTCCGGTCGGGGATCTCGACGCAGCCGATCGCCGGGAGCATCGGGAAGAACGGGCAGAACCCCCTCGTCTCGCTTTCCGTCCAGGCGTCGAAGAAGAAGATCGCGGCCTGCGCGGCGAATCAGCTCGCGAAGACGATCGTGGCGCACATCTCGACCTACGCCGAGGTGAAGATCGCGAGCTTCCGCAGTCAGATCTCCGACGACCAGAAGGCGATCTCGGCGATCGAGTCCGGCATCGCGGGCACGAGCGTCTCGTCCACCGACAAGCTGCTGCTGCAGGTGCAGCTGCGCACGCTGCAACTCGACCTCGTCGGCGCGACGCAGCTTCTCCACCAGGCGAAGTCGATCGAGGAGCCCTCGATCGTGACGCCGGCGTCGGCCGGCCGGGTGACGGCGCGAAGCCGGCGCAACTCGGTCGTCGTCGCCGGGCTCATCGGCCTCGTTCTCGGCGGGCTCGCCGCGCTCCTGTGGGACCGCGTGGCCGAGCTGGCAGCCCGGCGCCGCACGGCGTAAATGCTCGAGGGGAAGCGCGTCGGTGTCGTGGTGCCTGCGCACGACGAGCAGGCGCTCATCGGCGATACCCTCGGCGGCATACCGGCCTTCGTCGATCATGTCGTCGTCGTCGACGACGGCTCGAACGACGGCACCGCCGAGCGTGCGCGGTCCTTCGGGGACCCCCGTGTCGAGGTCGTCTCGCACGAGCGCAACCGCGGGGTCGGCGCAGCCATCGTCACCGGGTACCGGCGCGCGCTCGAGCAGGGCCTCGACGTCGTCTGCGTCATGGCGGCCGACAACCAGATGGATCCCGCCGACCTGCCCATGCTCGTCCTGCCGGTCGCGCGCGGCGAGCTCGACTATGCGAAGGCGAACCGTCTGTTCACCGGCCAGGCGTGGAAGCTCATCCCTCGGTCTCGCTACCTCGGCAACGCGGCCCTGTCGATGCTGACGAAGATCGCGTCCGGCTACTGGCACATCGCCGACTCGCAATCGGGATACAGCGCGATCTCCGGAACGATGCTCGCGCAGCTCGACCTCGACCGTGTGTACACCGGATACGGGTTTCCGAACGACCTGCTCGTGCACCTGAACGTGTGGAACGCCCGCGTGCGGGACTTTCCCTCACGGCCGGTGTACGGCGTCGGAGAGCGTTCCGGCATCCGTTACCACCGCGTCGTGCCGCGCATCTCGTGGCTGCTTCTGCGCGGCTTCTTTTGGCGTCTCGGGCAGAAGTACGTCATCCGCGACTTTCACCCGCTCGTCTTCTTCTACGCGTTCGGGTTTCTCGCCACGCTGGCGGGGCTCGTGCTCGGCTTCCTCGAGCTCGCGTACCGCATCGCCGGCAACCAGGTGAGCGTCGGCACCGTCGTGCTCATCGCGCTGCTCCTCATCTCGGGGTCGCAGTTCACGCTGTTCGCGATGTGGTTCGACATGGAGTCGAACAAGGATCTGCGCTGA
>Ga0070741_10016044_pt1 | contig 12577 bp, 14 predicted proteins | sample Coa_R1_4_FD_66440 | JGI IMG/M metagenome (GOLD analysis project Ga0070741, IMG submission 66440) | Surface soil microbial communities from Centralia Pennsylvania, which are recovering from an underground coalmine fire - Coalmine... | ecosystem: Environmental > Terrestrial > Soil > Unclassified ...
CACGTCTTCGTTACCGATGGCGCAGAGAGGAAGTGAGGACAGCCCTGGATACTAGGCTGGGGGTCTTTCCCCACTCATCACAAGCGACCTCGTGTCGCACCTTTGAATTCTCGCGTGTAGGTTTTTTGAATCTTGCCCATATTTGACCCTTTCCCAAGCTTGACTTAGTATATCTCAGCTGTGGGGACTCTTTCAAATCGGGTCAATCTCAGCCTATTGAAAAAGTCCTTGCTGAGCTTGACAAGAGGAGGAACCACGAAAATGATGGGTTTCAAAGAGCGGGCCTTTGCCCCATTGGTAGCGGTGTCTCTGGAGGAGTGGGTTCCCCAAGACCATTTCTATCGTCATTTGCAGAAAGTCCTGGATCTCTCATTTGTGCATGATCTGGTACGTGAGTCTTATGCTGCTGCTGGGCGACCATCCATCGATCCAGTGGTCTTTTTTAAGCTTCAACTGGTCATGTTTTTTGAAGATATCCGCTCCGAACGCTTGCTCATGCGTGTGGTCGCTGATCGGCTGAGTGTGCGTTGGTATCTTGGCTATGATCCCGATGAGCCTTTACCTGATCATTCGAGCGATGCCGCCGTATCCGAACCCGCTACGGTCTCGACGTGTTCCGCCGCTTTTTTGACGCCATTCTTGAACAATGTCAGCAGGCCAATTTGATTTGGGGAAAAGAGCTCTCCATTGACGCGACGAAAGTGGATGCCAACGCCTCCGTGGATTCTTTGACCACTCGTTTTGCTGTCGAAGCACGGGAAGCGCTCCAAAGACACTTGGAAGAGCTTTTCCATGAAGAGAACGAGCAACACCTCCCAGTGTCCGATCCTTCACCTCTCGAAGCCGCTCCCCAACCTCCCCCTCTCCCAACGGTCCTCTCTGAAGAAGCGCAAGAAACGTTCTTGGCACAACAGGTTTCTCGCCATGATTGGTATGCACAAGCAGGAGAACAACAACGCGAGGTGCGAGGCCTCTATCAGCGTCGCTCGGATCAGCGGATCAGCACCACTGATCCCGATGCTACTCCCATGCGACAGGGTGGGGGACCAGTTCATCTTGGGTATCAAACCCACTACGTCGTCGATGGAGGAAAGCAGCGAATCATTCTTGCGGCGAAGGTTCCGCCTGCGGAGGTCATGGAGAATCAGCCGATGCTTGACCTCATCTTCCATGTGTGCTTCCGTTGGCACCTCCGGCCTCGGCATGTGACTGGCGATACGAAATATGGAACCCTTGAGAATGTGAAAGCTCTTGAAGATGCAGGCATGCGAGCCTACATTCCTCTCTTCAATAGAGACAACGAGCATGGAGCGTATTATGGGTCTTCTAGATTCATCTATGATGCTGTTCACGATTGCTCTATCTGCCCCAACGGTCAACCACTGCATCTCTCTCGGATGGAGTACAAGGCAGAGAAAGCGGAATATCAGGCAGATGCAGCCACATGCAACGCCTGTCCTCTCAAAGCGGAATGTACCCCCAGTCCGTATGGACGGCAAGTCCATCGCTCCTTTCACGTGGACTATCTCGAACGAGTCAAAGGGTATTATCAGACTGAGGCGTATCAGAAAGCGCTGCGCAAGCGCAAAGTGTGGGTTGAGCCCTTATTCGGAGAGGCCAAAGAGTGGCATGGCATGCGGCGATTTCGCGGTGCCAGCGTCTCTGGAGGGTGAACTGTGAAGCTCTTGTGATTGCCGCTGGACAAAATCTCAAACGCCTGCTCAAAAAGCGAGGGTGGGGACGGCGTCCTTTTCCAGCAGAGTCCGTGGCTACGATGCCACTCGACATTGCACCGGATGAAGCCCCAAGATACCATCTCTTGAAAAGCCACAGATCCAGTGCCGCTGTGGCATCCGTCATCGCTGGAGAGGCTCTCAGCACGTTTTTTGAGCCTCAGATCAACCTGTTTTCTTTGATTATCGGCAATTATATTTCTTTTCCTCTTTATCCTATCGTAAGCTTTAAGGACTTATATTTCATTGTTTATTCTCTTTTTACTTTTCTCTCACTCTCTTGGAGAACCCTTGAGCCGTCAAATTTACGTCTTCTCTGATAAGCTCAGCAAGGACTTTTTCAACAGGCTGGTCCGTTTTCTGCGACAGATGGCGCTGCTTTTTCTGGGCCGCAGCGCACCAGCTCCGCGAGCGTGAGCTGTTCCTTGACGAATCTCAAAAGTTGTCTCATAATTGGGAATCTCAAAACCTCCGCCTTTGACGGGAAAGATGAGACATAGAGAGGAGCATCTCATGAAAGTCGGATATATTCGGGTCTCCAAGCATGAGCAACATGAAGATCTGCAATGGGATGCGCTGGCTGCGGCCAAATGCGAGAAAGTGTTTACAGACAAGCTCTCTGGGGCCACAGCACAGCGCAAAGGCTTAGAAGAAGCGCTCGCGTATCTGCGACCTGGGGATACGTTTGTCGTCTGGAAGTTGGATCGAGCTGGACGTTCCCTTGCCCACCTCATGGAACTGCTCAAGGAACTACAGCATCGTGAGATCTCATTCGTCAGTCTCACGGAGCAGATTGTGTAAATCCCAGAATTAAACTGGTGGTTTTCACAACAATTATTCTGGTGGGCAAGCTATTTGTGAGATCTTGCCCCCAGAATAATTGTTGTATTTTTGCCAGAATAATGTTGGGATTTACAAAAGGGAGTCGCGGGGCAAAGCAGCAACTAAGGAATCTCCTCCATCCACAGACCAGCCACCTGATGCGCGAGGGAGCGGCCCTGCTCACGGCCAGCACGGGCAGCAGGTGCGCGGACGGAGGGGTCGAGAGGGTTGCCGCTCACGCTGGCCAACACGGCTTTGAGGTTCGCATCGGGAGTGATGGCTTCGACTTGAGAGCCGCTCTGCCGCAACACCTCAATCTGGTGGTCTAAACCTGCTCCTGGGTATGGAGCGGAAACAAACGAGAGCACAAGGACCCGCTCGAAACCGACAGCCAAATCGGCATTCTCGAAGGTATAGACTCCACCATCCATATAGCGGTGACCATCAATGACCAGAGGTGGCCAGATCCCAGGCAAAGCGCTGCTGGCCATCAAGGCTTCGTCCAGTCTTATCCCTGAGGAGCGCTCAAAGGCCACTCGCTCGCCGCTCTCTGCATCGACGGCGATAAGCGCAAGGCGACTTTGTGGCCAGGTGTGGATGGGCAGGCGCGCCTCGATCCGTTGCCGCAACTCGGCTTCTGTTGCAGTCGGGTTGGCCAATGCCCAGGCTCCGATCCGTTGGCGGGCTTCGAGTGGATTGCTGGCCCCCTCTCTCACCCGTGCTGTTTCGGTCAGGACCTCACTCAGGCTGCGTGGTAGAGGCAGTGCCGCCGGTTCTGGCTCAAGCTGGCGCTGGAAGAGTTCTTCCAGTGTCAGACTGCTCGTCAACATCACCGCCGCATTGGCCCCGGCTGAGGTTCCAATGAAGAGATCGGCGTTGCGCAGATGCACCCCAGCATCAGCCAGACCCACGACGACGCCAATCTGCCAGGCTATCCCGACAACCCCCCCACCGCCCACCACCAGGGCACGTTGCCCTGAACGATTGAAATGGCTCATGGTTTTTCTTTTCTCCTATGGACGCACGCGAAGATCGGGACGGCACCCGCTTCATCTGTGGCAGACTTCTCCTTACAGCCCGATGGAACCCTACGCTGTCCAGCAGGACAGCCCTTGTATGCGCAAGAGCGCAGGCCAGAGCGCAATGGTTCGTTACGGATTCTCTATGCTGCACGGATCGGCCATTGTCGAGCGTATTCGCTGCGCGAGCAGTGTCAAGAATCGGCGACAACTATCAAAGCGCGGCGGGTCAGTGCTGTCTATTGGCCTCTTTCCTCACCTTCCTCGGTCTCAAGTGAGTCCTCTCCTGCACCAGAGGTATTTTCCCCTCCATCGGCTCCTCATCCAGTCCTGTGGGGAGACTGGCAGCGATGCTTTCATCGGCGAGAGGTAGTGAAGCTCCTACGCCACCAGCGCGTCGATGTGGAACTTGCTGAAACAGCTCCACCGACTCAGTCTTCGCCGGTTCGACTGCTTTCTCGTGCCGAGCGAGCACACTACCGCCTCTCCTGGGAGCAGCGTCTGACGCGCAATACTCGTAGATCAGTCGTTCCAGAGATCTCGATCAAGCTCTTCGGGATACCAGACGCCTTTGCCACGGCTCTCGGTCTCCGCATCGCCTGAGTGCAGTTCGCTTTCGCTTCCGTGAAACAAAGCGCTCATCCTCGATTCCTCCACCTCTTCCTACTCACTGCTCTCTTTGCTACTCTTTGAGCCCTCTCCTGACGATTTCTGGTCAGCGAAAGAAAGCTTCTTCAAGTCCCATGACAGGCCATCTTCTCTGCACTCCTTAGCTCGTTGCGCAATCCGTGGGCATAGATAGCCCAAAGTTCAACATGCTGGCTTTCAAACTGAATCGTACGGCCCATCTTCACCGAAGGATACCGGCCAGTCACATTGGACTTACCGCTTCGTACTTTACGCACCGGCTGAGAAGTGCAGATACGCTGGATATACACTTCAGTTTTCGGGGAAATCTGGCTATAGAGGCACCAAGCGTGAAATTCTTCATTGGTAAGCATTGAAATCCTTTTTTTGTACTCTCTAGTCTTTCAATGCCGCTTTATTCTGCTGTTCAGCCAGATATTTGAATGTTAATAGTTGTTTACGCATCATGATGAGATCTCCCCACGATAAGGTTGGACGCATCACCGCTCCAATAAGTCCAGTAGGATAACGCACGATCAGTTTGACCACGAGGCGACACTGCGAGTCATCCTGGGGAAGGAGTACATAACTGATGGCGACCTCCCCAAAGAAAACTTTGGCGCGACTATCCTTGAGACGCAACGTAAGATGCTGATTGGCCTTAAAGTCCGCCAGTTCAAAAATGGAGCACATACTTTGCCCAATCTGAAGTTGCTCCAGGCCCGGAATAAGTACACGAGGGCTGCGCCTGCCACTATTGTCGATCCAGTCATAGCTATAGGGAGCTACACGCAATTGACAGAGCCAGCGAAAGACAATGGAAGCCGAGGCTTGCACCGATACAGCACGGAAAAAGGAGACATCGTACGGAATCACATAGTGATCGCCAGGAAACGATATCAATCTCTCAGAGGCAGTCGTTCCCCAATTGTAAGCAAGAGATTTCGATGCTATTCTCACAGTTGCATTTCCCTTTCAAGTTGTATCTCTTCTCTAACTATAGTAATTCTCATCAATATGGTCGCTGCATATTTCTTCCCTCCGAGTATACCCGACCGCAAAGCAATAGCAAGATTTTGACGTAAATCTGCCTCTTGTCCGCTTTCGGGGATTACTGCCTGCTTGTCTGCTGTTTCGAGCATCCTGTTTCTCTCACGTGTGTCCTCTTTCTGCGGAGCAAGCACTTTACCCCAAATCTGGTCATGAGGCAAGATTTACGTCAAATTTTGTCGAAAATAGATCGTTTTTACACCTGAGCTGCTCGATATACACGAATTGATATGCGTCAGAAAGCGAAAAGAATTGCGTCAAGTCTCAGCAAGGCCACGTTTATCACACTCAGGCAGTTTGCTCTCGATCTAGATTTGTCTTCCACAAAGCTCGACGATCTCCGGCAGGATCATGTATAACGCCGACCGAAGATCCGAATTCCATTGCCCATTTATCGGGTTGTGTGTATGCAGGCCACGTTTTGCCGGGATTACCATTTGTCACGAAGGCGATCCAAGCATCTTGAACAGTGTTAGCAAGTGCTTGTAATGTGGCAGGATCAGATCCTGCCAGCATGGGCGCTTTTGACCAGTGTTCTTTAATATTATTGAATACGAACGGCAGTTCGATAGTGTGACAAGGCCCAAGCCTTCCTTTAGCAGCAGGTGACCACCAGGTGAACCAAGCAAAGTATGCTGGTTTGCCAATCGCAGCACGTCTCTCTGCGAGTTTGATACTGGGGACGACGCAGGTCCTGTCCGTAATCATCCGGCTGAGTATCTCGGGCGGTGATCCATGAGGGTCGAGCGCTGCATAGCGCTCGAAAAGCGAGACTGACTCGCCCTTCCATGCAGCTTTCAGTTGTTCAACTACGGCTTGGCGATCTCGCTGCCACCACGTCTCATCGAAAGCGGTAGCCATGCGCATTTCCTCAGAAGCACACATAATCATCAGATCGCTTTGGTCCATTGAGCCCTTCCACGTAGCTTCAACCGGGTCTATGGGAAGAACCTCACCATCTACGACGAATTGGAAGATCATAGCGAGAGAGGGGGTAAGTCGCGGATCATACCCCGCTTCACGGCCAACATGGAGGAGCGTTTGGTTTTGCGCTTTCAGAATAGCATCGACGGAAAGATCAAGCAGGCCGCGTCCGGTGACTCCAGCGGTATCGCAGAATATATTCGTAATCTGCTCACCCTCCTCGACCGAGTGCGCGGGAACCCCAGGACCTGCACTTTGCACGATAGCGCGGCGGAAGAGGCCAGAAGCGCGTGGCGTGGCGTGAAGCGCGCCGACCGAGAGGCCACCGCCAGACTGTCCTGAGATAGTGACGGTATCAGGATCGCCACCAAATGCAGTAATATTATCGCGTACCCATTCAAGTGCCTGGCATTGATCTTGTAGGCCGAGATTAGCGATGGCTTTGGGACCTAGTGTTCCTGCTGAGAAATACAGCCAGCCCAAAGCACCTAAACGATAGTTAACACTTACTACGACTATGCGGCCTCGACGGGCCATGACCGATCCATCATACCAAGAAGCTGAACCCGCCCCAAACAGGAGCCCTCCCCCATGGAACCAAACCAATACAGGCAACCGGTCGGTTGTATTGGGTGATGGCGTCCAAACATTCAGTGTGAGGCTATCTTCACTATAGCCTGGTACGTCCATCGGGCCCATAGCTAGTTCTCCTCGTGAGGGGGGCTGGGGGAACGCTGTGGCCTGCTCTTCGGCGGAGCGTATTCCTTGCCATCGATGCGCTGGGGCTGGTGGGGCAAATCGCTGTGGCCCAATGGGGGGGGCAGCAAAGGGAATACCTTGGAATGCCGCCACATCGTCCTGCCAAACACCTCGTATCTCGCCTAGCACTGTTTTAACCACTGATTTCGTATTTTGCATGTTCATAGCACTTCCCTTTCTATGGATGCTAATGCATTTTGCCCCGATCCTGACCCTATCCTCATTCCTTTCTCGATCTTCGTCTCAAGCAATTGAAGGTTCGAAACCTTTTGCCTGATTTTAGATTACGAGAACGTTTGACCGTGCTCGTGTAGGTAGTCGTGACAGCTCTACGCTTCTAGCTGGCACCTCACAGCCAGATGAGCCAGTGCGGACAAACTTTTTCGTAGAAAAGGATCGGGTCTTCGTATAATGTACAGTTTCAAACCTTCATCCAAAAACTTCGCGGGCGAGGGTTCGCAACGATTTCCACCTATTCCTATTCTTGCAACCAAAGCTCCCGTTCCAAACCTGCCCGCTCGGATGATCCCGTCCTGCGCAGCTACTCCACCTGACGGAAGATAACAGCAGCACCCAGCGCGGCTTTGGCCGGTACAAATATGCCACCTGAGGGTTCTGCGTTTACGACCACGTCATTGCTCTCAAGCAACCTACGCGTTGAGTCGAGATCACGCACAGCCACCGCATAGGCGACAAAGGCGGGAAGCGCCGGTGCAGTTTCACCTGGCAGCATCATTGCCAGGTAGCTTTCGGGAATGAGCTTCACGCAGGACTTCTGCAAGTCAAAGATGTGCGCCGCACCGTCCCTACGTGCATTGCTCCCCAAGTAGCGTTGGTACCGCTCCACACACGCTTCGATCTCAGCATCAGGCACACAGAGAATCGATTCGACCAGATCTACTGCACCGTTTGGGTGTTGGAGAGAGGGTTGAGCCTCTGGTGCCACGGAGACCGGGCTTTCCGCAACCGCGAGACGACCTTCTGGTATATCTTCCCTGTCGATCTCTATCGCGCCCACGGAAACCGATTGACGCGTCTGTTGAACCCGGTTGACACCACTATGGCCAACTCCGGTCTGGTCAAAGCGGCGGGCGGATTCATCTGCATCTTCCGTCTGAAACACGAGGATGTGGAGCCCTTCAAAGCGGGCAAGCGAGGCCGAGATTTTCGCGATGGTTCGTTCGATGCCTTCGATCACGCGAGGAAGAGCTGCGGGCGGAATCTGAAGCAGGTTGGGACGAGCATCGTCAGGAAGATGACTCTCTTCGGTGACAACCGCCACGATTTCAACGAAATTGCGAGCGAAGGTGGTATGCATGTTCGCAACCCCGAAGGGCTTGGCTGGTTCGCCTGCGTTGCGCGACAGTGTCGGATACGCAGGCGCAGGACAGAAAAAGCCAAGTTTTTGGTAGAGTTCCCGTGCTTTCTCTATGTCGCGGACGACGTGGCCGACGTGATGGATGTATCCAATTTCACTGTGCATGATGTTTTCTCCTTGTCGAAACAGAGCCATTTTTCGCCAGTTCCTTGCCCCAGAATCACCCATCATCCCAGCGATGAGAAAGGCAACAATTTGCTCGCGTACATGTGTGAGAACAGCGGCAGAAGGGGCATTTCTGCCTGCGAATAACGACTGATACAAAGGGAGAGCGGCGAGAGCAGACCAGCAGATCTGTTGGATCAGCACCACCATGACAACGCTATCGAGGTCGGAGCGCAGCAACCCGGCCCTGCGTGCATTGAGGAAAAGTGCCTCAAATCTCGTCAGATCTTCTGGTTCAAATTGTGAAGCAATCCGTGTGAAGATCTGCCAGCCCTCGGCCTGTTCCCAGTTGAACAAGTGCATGAGCTTCGGATGCGCAACCATATAATCAAAAATAGCGCCACACGTGCTTCTCAGGAAATCCCTAAACCGGTCTGCATCAGAGGCGAGCGTTTCATCTTCCAGTACAGGAGAGAAGACACGCCCCATAAGTTCCCCCATTTCTCTGTCAGCCCGCTTGAGCACTTGGGTGTAGAGGCCAAGCTTATTGCCAAAGTACTGAAAGAGCAGGCTTTTGTTGTAGCCTGAGATTTGTGCAATAGCATCCATGGATGTCCCGTCAAACCCATGCTCAGCGAACACAGCCTCAGCTGCATTCAAAATGGCCTCATGTGTCGTCTTCACGTCGTAGACGCGTTCCCGTCCTGGTTTTCTTCCCGGTTTCGGCATGTGTTGCTCTCTCTGATTTAAAATCTAACTGGTTAGATTTTAAATCAGAGAGATGAAGATGTCAAGCAAAAAGTAGGATACCATTGCGAAAGTTGGATCTTCTGCACGTTGCGTGCTGAGTTTGCAACCCATCTTCGTAGATAATGATAGAGGGAATGTTTTTTGCCCTAACACATTATCTGCGAGATACTTCTTCTGACACATGCTTCCATTCACCTTCGCTGGTCTTGAGATCCAGCACATTGCGAGCAGCGAGGATCTGCTGACAATTACGGCTCGCGCACTCACACCGATGTTGGCTTGTCCATCCTGTCACCACGTTTCAAACCACGTCCATAGCTATTACACCCGTTCACCCCAGGATTTGCCCGTTAGGGGAACGGCGTGGCCCCTCACCTTGGGGTGAGCCAAAACGACGGGGGCGACCACCAAAGAAGATTGGGCTACATCCCACCTCGATCAAACGACAAAACCTTCGATCAGGCTCTCGGCCTTTGGTTCGTCTCCGCAAGGGGATCTTATGCTCGACCACCGGATAATGTGGCTCTACCCGTTGCTCTTATCTATGCGATTTTTGTGACACTATTGGCTCTTGGACACATTCGGTGTGCCTACTGGCTTGGCTTTGTGGTAGAATAGCAACGGTTAAAACCATTTGAGTCATCTGGAGGCATTACCATCGACCTTTCCCCTGTTTTTGCATTTCCTACAACATTGGTCCTTGATAGTATCGAGGTGCATGATCAGACAATCATCGCCTCTCTTCATGCGATCTCATCAGCGGTTCTTTGTCCACAATGTGGAACACCTGGCTCTCGGGTTCATAGCCGATACTCTTGCACCATTGCCGATGTCTTGTGCTCAAGTTATGGGTGCGCAAGTGGATCTGTCGTGAGGCATCCTGTGCCCAACGTATCTTTGCCGAGCGCTTCCCAGAAGTGGTCCAGCGCTACGCACGGATGACTGATCGGCTCGTCAAGGCTCTTCAAGCCATTGGCGTAACCACCAATGGAGCCGATGCAGCACGGATCGCCTTGTTCTTTGGCATGCCCACCACCTCCAAAACCATTATCCGTCGCGTCTTGCAGCTTCCCCTGCCGAGCGAAGGTGAAGTCGCGAAGGTTGGGATACAGGAAACACCTCCACCTCTGCGACGACGATCTCGCTCTTCCTCCATTGTTGATCCCTACCTTTCCTATCTGGCTTCGCGCTGGAACTAGGGGTGCCACAATGTCGCCCGGCTGTACGAGGAAATTGTTGCTCAGGGGTACACAGGTTCGCGGCGAACGCTTGAGATGCGGCTTCGTCCCTTTCGTCAGAAAGTCGCACGCCCTGTTTCCAAGCAGACCGTCATCTGGGACAAGCCTCCTTCTTCCCGAGGCGTTGCGCTCATGATGGTGAGGCCGGCACAAAACCGTCCCCCAGAGCAAGCCACCTATCTGGACCAACTCATACAGAGCAACGAGACGATCACCGTCGTGTTCCATCTGGCGCAGGACTTTGGCCGTCTGCTCCGAAAACGCGAGGGGCTGGAGCGGCTGGAGCAATGGAAAGCTGCTGTCCGGGCCAGTGGAATTGCGGAACTGATCGCGTTTGTTGATGGGCTCGCTGATGATGCGGAGGCAATTGCCAACGGATGCAGCATGACGTGGAGCAATGGGATGGTCGAGGGGTTCATCAATAAGGTGAAGTGGATCAAACGCAGTTCCTACGGACAGGCTGGATTTCCGCTCCTGCAACGGCGCGTGCTGCTTCATCCCGCTCACGGACCTCTTTTGGGCTCAGAAACATCGAAGAAAGGCATCGTCCATGTACACACCACTGCCACCGTCTAGCGAAGCATTTGAACGTTTCAGTTGGTCAGCTATTGAGCTGTGGTATCGCGAATTAACCGCGACTCCTCTCTCACCAGAAACGCTCTTTCCCTGGTTGACACAATGGTCGCGCCTGAGCGAACTGGTGGATGAGACGACGATGCGATTGGAAATTGCCTGGGCACAGAATACCGCAGATCCCGAGCGAGCCCGGCGCAAACAGCGCTTCTTGGAGACCATTGTCACACCCGCGCAGTCCTTTGAGCAGCGGATGATAACACCAGTTACTGGAGAGCGGCTTAGAGCCCGAAGGGTTTACCATCCCCCTGCGCAATCTCCGCGCCCAGGCCGCTCTCTTCCGGGAAGAGAATCTGCCGCTGTTAGAAGAAGAACAACGTCTCTACAGAGCATATCAACAGGTACGTGCCGCCTCCATGGGCGTTTGGGAAGGAAAAGAGGTCCCCTTCTCTTTACTCTCTTCTCTCCTTGAGCAGGCAGACCGCGAACAACGTGAACAGGTCTGGCGCTTGATCAGCGAACGACAACGCCTGGACCGTGAAGCATTGGATACCCTCTGGGTAAAAAGCATACACGTTCGTCAGCAGATGGCACGAAACGTCGGGTACGACAACTACCGGGACTATCGTTGGCAACAATTGCTCCGCTTTGACTACACGCCGGCGGATTGTCAAGCATTTCACGCTGCGGTAGAGCAGGTGGTGGTGCCAGTCGCCAGCCAGTTGTGGGAAAAGCGCCGGAAGTTTCTGGGAGTGGATGCGTTGCGTCCCTGGGATACGGAGGTGGATCCACGAGGGAATGCCTCTCTCCTCTTCTCTTCGGATGGGAGAACGCTGCAACAGCAGTGTGGAGCGCTCTTTGGCTGTATTGACCCGCACCTGGCATCCTATTTTGAGACCATGATTCAAGAACGGCTCTTAGATTTGGACACACGCCCTGTGATCCTCACCCGAATTTGACACTGCTGGCAAACTCCTGGGGCCAGCATTGCCTGAGCTTGTTAAACGTTTGGTGTGAGTTAGCAAAGTCTTGAAAAAGAACGTGCCCAGCATCTATAGGTGGTACCAACTTTGCGTCCACCCACTGTCAAGGAGAGTTTTCCGTTCAGCGCTGAAAAAAAGCCGAAAACGGGCACCACCATTGCCTCTGGATCTTATGAACAGGCTGGTGGTTTGTTGCTGTTGGCGGCAGCCACCGAGACGAGCCTGCTCACGTAGTTGGAGCAGGCGTTGCCGCCGCCTCCAGTTTCCCTAGATCCCCCATGTCTTCCCCTGGCAGGGAGCGCAACGGTTCGCCGACGCCTGTTGCTCACCTTGCTGTTTCTGGGAGCGGTTGGCTTGCAGCGAACGTGGGACCTGCGGGGTATACCGCCACTGGCTTGGCGCTGCTTACTGGACCGATGCGCGCCTATGGCTACCGCTACACTGAAGCCTTTTTGTCGCAGGTGACTTCCGCCGATGGTGCCAGTGGCTGCACCTCTGCACTCGCGTCCTGGGCCACACAGCTCTGGCACTCGACGCTGCTCGTGCAACTGGCAAAAGCAGCGGGCGCAGGCATGGTGATTGGCGCAGCACGAGGGAAGGAAAAGGTAGAGGCGGT
>Ga0070741_10016046_pt1 | contig 12577 bp, 12 predicted proteins | sample Coa_R1_4_FD_66440 | JGI IMG/M metagenome (GOLD analysis project Ga0070741, IMG submission 66440) | Surface soil microbial communities from Centralia Pennsylvania, which are recovering from an underground coalmine fire - Coalmine... | ecosystem: Environmental > Terrestrial > Soil > Unclassified ...
TGACGGAACTCGCCAGCCCGGCATAGAGCGCTGAGGAAAGCGACATTGCTACGCGGGCCGACGAGCAAGGTGCGATCCAGCGCCGCTGAAAGCTGCGCCAGCGCCGCATCCCGTGTTGGCTCGTGCACAACAAGCTTGGCGACCATCGCGTCGTAATAAGGCGTCACCTCGCCGCCGGTGTCGACACCACGGTCGATGCGAATATCGTCCGGTAATTCAAGCGCCACGATCCGCCCGGTCGACGGCAAAAAACCGTTCGTGGGATCTTCAGCATAGAGGCGGGCTTCGATCGCATGGCCCTCGAACCGGACCTGCGATTGCGTCAGCGGCAGCTTGTCACCGTTCGCGACCCGGAATTGCCATGCGACAAGGTCAAGCCCGGTCAATTCTTCGGTCACCGGATGCTCGACCTGCAGTCGCGTATTCATTTCGATGAACCAGAACGCGTCGTCGCGCAGCCCTTGGGTGCCGTCGGCAATAAATTCGACCGTGCCGGCCCCGGCGTAGCTGACCGACTTCGCTGCCTGGACCGCGGCAGCGCCCATTTTGGCGCGCAGCTCCGGCGCCATGCCGGGCGCCGGAGATTCCTCAATCACCTTCTGATGGCGCCGCTGCAGCGAACAGTCGCGTTCGCCAAGATGGATGACGTTGCCGTGCTTGTCGGCGAAAACCTGAATCTCGATATGGCGCGGCGCGGCCACGTATTTTTCGATCAGCACGCGGCTTGAACCGAACGCCGAGCGCGCCTCGCGAATGGCGCTTTCAAGCGCCGCCTCGAATTCCGCATGCTTCTCGACTTTGCGCAATCCGCGGCCGCCGCCTCCCGCCGCCGGCTTGATCAACACCGGGTAACCGGCCTCGTAGGCCTTCTCCTTGAGGAATTTCGCGTCCTGCCGCTCGCCGTAATAGCCGGGCACAACCGGCACGCCGGCTTTCTCCATCACTGCCTTGGCATGGTCCTTAAGACCCATGGCGCGGATCGCGGCCGCAGACGGCCCGACAAACGCGATCCCCACATGGTCGCAGGCATCGACGAAGTCAGCATTTTCCGACAGGAAGCCGTAACCGGGATGAATGCAGTCGGCGCCGGATTTCTGCGCGGCCTCGATGATCCGCTCGATCGACAGATAACTTTCCCGCGGCGGCGCCGGGCCGATGGCGTAGGCCTCATCGCAAGTCCGCACATGAAGCGCCCCGGCGTCTGCCGCCGAATAGACGGCGATCGTGCGCATCCCAAGCTTTTTCGCCGTTCGGGCAATGCGGCAGGCGATCTCGCCACGATTGGCGATGAGAACAGAGCGAAGCATAAGCCGGATGTTAGCCGCCGCGCGCCGCGGCGTCAGCCGACCACCGTTACTGCGGCGGTGACGGCATCAGCTGCATGGGTGCGCTGGGCCCGGATGCAGCGCTTCCGGCAGGCGCAGCCGCGGTAGCGCCGGCCGGCGGCGCCGCCGGCGCCGGAGTCCAAACCGGATCGACCGGGGCGTCCGTCGCCGCCGGTACTGAAGGCGCCGGATTGGCAGCCTGCTTGCGCGGACGCTTTGACGCTTCCGAAGCGGCGGCCGGGTTCGCAGAAGCGCCCTGCGCGGCCGGTTTGCCGGCGGGTTCCGGGTTCATGATGCTGACCGCCGGAATCGACGCGGCGGTTGGAAAGTCGATATTGACGATCTTGCGTGGCGGTGTCTGCGCTGCCGCAGTGGGCGCGGCAGCGCTGGCATCGGCGACCGCGCCATCGACCGGCTGGTTCCATACCGCGATATAGTGATCGAGGTAGTGGTCGAGCGTCGCCGTGCTCAGATTGGCCCGCACGTGGCTCGGGTCGCTGAGCACCGCGAGCGCCTTACATTGCTGGCTCGTGCAGCCATCGCGAATGGCAAGCGCGTGCGCTAGGAAGCCGAACCGATCCGCTTCGACGGCGCGCCGCAAGGGGACCAGCGTGGTATCGATATTGCCGCCGCCGCGTTTGACATACGCGACCATGTCCGACAGCAGGTCGAGCCGCGCCGTCGCGTAGGACGAGGCCACCGCCACGCTGGCAGCGGATGCGAACAAGGACTTCTCGCAAGCCGCTTCGACGTCGTTACCTGCCAATGCATCCAGGCAGGGTAACGCTGACCCCGGTGCCAGCGCATGCGCGGTGAGCTCCTCCGCCCGCAACTCGAGCGCGCGGCGATCCGCATCGTTATCGTGACCGAGGGATCGATCGACAAAGGCCCAGGCCATCACGGCGCCGAAGATCGCGCCGGCAACGACCACGCTCGTGCGCTCCAGCGCGCTGGCCACTTTTATTCGCGAACGCACCACTGTGAGAATGCAGGTGGCGACCAGTAGCGCGGCCGATCCTGCTGCGACCCACAGGCGCAGCGCCGAACTTCCGGCTTCCGGATCAAAGGTCACGGTCACCCACCCTCAAGCCTCACGGTCGGCGCCTTAACTTGGCAAACCAAATTTTGGCAAACTATGACGTGCCAATTGGTCTAAACTACCCCGACCCGCATTGCCGCAACGACGAGAACGCACGAATGAGCCCTCATCGTGACCGGCTTTGGCGAAAACGTTTGCGGCGTCAGTGCTCAAGTTCGAGCTGGCTTTCCTTGGCAACGCGCTCGAAGGCTTCGCCGGGATTCTTGATGCGGTACTGATAGTCTTCGCCGTCGGACGGCAGCAGCCGCACGACCTCATAGCTGCCGCTGGCGCCAGGCCGGCTGACCGGGCTCGACGTATAGAAAACCGTCTGACCGACGCGATACTTGTGCGTGGTCCGGATTGTCGAGGTCTGCGCGACCACCTGCTCGACGGTCACCGTCGAAACAAAGCTGAGCTCGCTGATCGTGTCGATGTGGTTCGGCTTGTCGATCTGGCTCGGCGCTTTAGGCTGCTTGACCGGTCGACGCGAGGAACTTTTGCGGGCGGAAGTCTTACGAACCGACGCCTTACGCGATACTGTCCGGCTCGTCTTCGCCACAGCGCGGACCTTTTTTACTGAACGCTTATTCATGGAACCAACTATAGCATCCAAATCTTTGGACGAGCAAAGGAATATGATACTCCTGCGGCGGGTTTACGAGCACACCCGCTGTTTATTGTTAAGCCCAAAAAACTATTGTTGATTCAATCCTGTAAAGCGAATTCCTGTAGCTCTCCTTGAGCCCAAACCGGGTTACGCCTGGCGCTGCCAGCGTCCCTTTTCATCGGCTTGCCAATAGGTCACGTCAAAACCGGCTGCCTTCGCCTCGCCCCAACACGTTCGTGCCGTTTCGACAGCCTCTGGATCGTCACCATCGAACAGCAGCACGAGACGCTGGTAGGACGCGGCATCGCCGGGCATTCCGGCCCCCTCAACCAGAAAGCGAATGGCCGCGCCGTTCGGATTCGTGTCGTCCACGGTCAGCAGGATCGGGTGCGCGGACGTCTCGCTGTCGCGCCAAGTTCCATGCGGAAGGAAACTGTCGTCGCGCCAGGTCCATAAGTGCGCATCCAGACCTTCAACACGCTCTTCCGAGGCCGCCTGTACGACCGCACGCCAGCCCCGCTCGAGCGATTTCTGCAGCAAAGGCGGTAACACCTGCTCCAGCGTCTGACCCTTCAGGTGGTAGAATAGAACTTCGGTCATGCGGCGGCGCGGTCCGGCCTCAGCGTTCGTAGTGGTCCTCGACCAGCCGGTCGAGGAGACGCACGCCCCAGCCCGAGCTCCAGCTCTTGTTGATGTCGCTCTGCGGCGAGCCGAGCGCGGTGCCGGCGATATCGAGATGCGCCCACGGCGTCTTATCGACAAACCGCGCCAGAAGTTGCGCCGCCGTGATCGCCCCGCCCCACCGGCCGCCGGTATTTTTCATATCGGCGAACTTGGAATCGATCATTTTGTCGTATTCCGGACCGAGCGGCATGCGCCAGACCCGCTCGCCAGTGTCCTCGCCTGCCTTGTTGAGGCGATCTACCAGCTTGTCGTCGTTCGAAAACATGCCGGCGTATTCCTGGCCCAGCGCAACGATGATGGCTCCGGTCAACGTTGCCAGGTTGATCATGAACTTGGGCTCGAACCGCTTGTTCACGTAATGCAGCACGTCGGCCAGCACGAGCCGGCCTTCGGCATCAGTATTGATGATTTCGATCGTCTGACCGGACATCGTCTTGACGATATCGCCCGGACGCTGTGCCTTGCCGTCGGGCATGTTCTCGACCAGACCGATGGCGCCGACGGCGTTGACCTTGGCCTTTCGCGCAGCAAGCGACTGCATCAGGCCGACGACACACGCCGCGCCCGCCATGTCCCCTTTCATGTCCTCCATGCCCGACGCCGGCTTGATCGAAATGCCGCCGGTATCGAAACAAACGCCCTTGCCGATGAAGGCGACGGGCGCCGCGCCGCGCTTGCCGCCATTCCAGCGCATGATGACGACGCGCGAGTCATGTACCGAACCTTGTCCGACGCCGAGCAGCGCGTTCATGCCCAACTTCTTCATCGCCGCAACGTCGAGCACCTCGACGTTGACGCCGAGCTTCGACAGCGCGGCGGTGCGGCGGGCAAACTCCGCCGGGTAAAGGACATTGGCCGGCTCGTTGATGAGATCGCGCGCCATGATGACGCCGTCGGCGACTGCCGCCGCCGCTGCCCAGGCCTTTTCCGCCGCGGCAGGACTGGAACAGGCGAAATGGATTTCGACCTTCTTCGGCTTTTCGTCGTCGTCTTTCTTCTTGGTCTTGTAGCGGTCGAATGCATACGCCCGCAGCCGCGCGCCCAGAACAAGGTCGGCAATCTGCTCGCCCTTGAGTGCGCCGGAGCCGAATTCCGAGATGATGGTGGCTTCGCCGGCAACGGCCGGAATCTTGCCCATGGCGATGCCGCCGAGTTTGACGATGTCGCGGCGTTTGAGGTCTGCGTCCTTGCCGGTGCCGATGACAACCAGCCGCGGTGCATCGAGGCCCGCGGGTACGACGATTTCGAGCGAAGAACCGTTCTTGCCGGTAAAGCGCTCCGCGGCCGCCGCGCGCCGAACCAGGTCGCCGAGCGGCGAGAGCGCTTTCTGGGTCGCCGGGCCGAACTTGAGATTGTCGCCGCAGAACGCAACAAGAACGCCGCGTAACCGCGCGAAGGGCACGAATCCAAGCGTCGGAGCGTCAGCCATCGTTGGGGTCCTTCCCAGCCAATTCAGCCACTTATCTGCATGACATATGGACCGGACGCTTCGATCATGCAAAGCGCGCATGTGAGATTGCCGGACGGGTCCGCAATCCTGGATCCGGCGAATCTGGCCGTGTTTGCCATTGCCGCGACATTTTGTGAAAACATAGAAGCGCTTGCTGTGAGGGATTCGACGCCCGGCGTTGAGGCCGGCGCCATTGCCATCGGTCTGCTTGATCCGCTTGCGCGGGAAAACTCACCCGGATGTGGTCGCTAAGCTGGTACATCTTCCGCAACACCATGGTCGCGTTCCTGATCACCCTCATCTCATTGACGGTGGTGATCTGGTTCACGCAGGCGATGCGCGATTTCGATCTCATCACCAGTCAGCGGCAGACGATTTTCGTGTTTGCCGGCATCACCAGCATGATCATTCCCCTGCTTGTGATGATGCTCGCACCGATCGCGCTGGTGATGGCGGTCGCTCACGTCCTTAACAAGCTCGGCTCGGATTCCGAAATCATCGTCATGAACGCCGCCGGGCTTTCGCCGTGGCGGCTGCTGGCTCCCTTTATGGCCAGCGCCGTAGTCGTCGCCATCCTGGTCGCCGCCATCGCCGCTTATATTTCCCCGCTGGGTCTGCGCGCGCTGCGCGACTGGGCATCGCAGGTCCGCGCCGACATCCTGACCAATATCGTGCAGCCCGGCCGCTTCACGACGATCAGCGGCAACCTCACATTCCACATTGCCGACCGCAGACCCAACGGCCTGCTGATCGGCATCTTTGTCGACGACGCCCGCGATCCGAAAGAGCATTCGACCTATCTCGCCGAGCAAGGCGAGATCATAAAGAACGACCAAGGCTCGTTTCTGGTGATGGAGGGCGGCAGCATCCAAAGGGTGGAGACCGGCGAGCACGATCCACGCATCATCACGTTCGACCGGTATGCCTTTGACCTGTCGAAGTTCAGCACCGGCCCGCAAAACTCGATCTATACAGTCCGCGAGATGTACCTCTCGGAGCTGCTGTGGCCGCGCCAAGACGACCCCCTCTACATTGCGCAGGCCGATCAATACCGGTCGGAACTGAGCGACCGGCTTTCAGCACCGCTGTATCCGATTGTTTTCGTCGTTCTGGCCTGTGCATTCCTTGGGCCGCCACAAACGACGCGACAAAGCCGGACCCTTGCCATGCTGGGAACCATGGGCGCCGTCGCGGCGCTGCGTCTGGTCGGCTTTGTCAGCGTGGTCGTCGGCGTGCGCGTTCCGGGCGCCCTGTCGATGCAATTCATCGCCATTTTTGGGACGCTAATCGCCGGGCTCTGGCAGATATCGCGAGGCCGGGCGATCGAGCACGCCAACTTCATCTCGAAGATCGCGACCGCGATCACCGAGCGCATTTCGCGCGCCACAGAGGCATAAGAGCTGATCGATGATTTCTGGTACGCTGTCACGCTACTTCGGGATGCGCTTTTTCTCGGCGGTCGTGAGCGCGTTCGTCGGCGTCGTCCTGCTCGCCGCCATGATCGATTACGTCGAGCTGATGCGACGCGGCGCCGATTGGCCCCACGCCACACCGTGGGCTCTGGCCAAGATTTCGATGTTTCGCATTCCGCAGCTGACCGAGCGCATTTTGCCGTTCTCGGTGCTGGTTGCGGCGATGTCATGCTACCTGACGCTGTCGCGGCGGCTGGAGCTCGTGGTGGCGCGCGCCGCCGGCATATCGGCCTGGCAATTCGTCGCTCCGGCGGTCATCGCGGCCTTTCTGTTCGGGACTGTTGCGACGACTATCTACAATCCGGTGTCCGCCACTCTCGATGAGCGGTCGAAGCGCCTCGAGTCGGAGGTCGTCGGCGAAAGTCTTTCCGCGCTGCAAGGCGGCACCAATGGTTTCTGGGTGCGCCAGAAGAGCGCGGAGGGCGCGGCGATCATCAACGCCAAGGCGAGCCGCGATCAGGGGGCCAGTCTCGGCAACGTCACCGTCTACACCTTCGACACCGAGGGACACTTTCATGAACGCATCGAGGCAAGAAGCGCCACCCTGCAGGACGGATACTGGCAGCTTGAGGATGTCCGCATCTACTCCAGCAGTAATCCGCTGCAGACCGCCGACACCTATCGCCTCAACACCAATCTGACGCTGGCGCAGGTTCGCGAAAGCTTCGCCACTCCCGAAACGGTACCGTTCTGGCAACTGCCGTCCTACATCGACATGGCCGACCGCGCCGGACTTCAGGCGGCCGGCTATCGTCTGCAGTACGACGAATTGCTGGCACGCCCCTTCCTGCTTGCCGCGATGGTGTTGCTCGCCGCTTCGGTGAGCTTGCGCTTCTTCCGGTTCGGCGGCGTGCAAAAGATGGTGCTGAGCGGCATTACCGCGGGCTTCCTGCTTTTTGTTCTGTCAAAAATCACCGACGACATGAGCAAGTCCGAGCTGCTGTCGCCGATTGCCGCGGCATGGACCCCTGTTCTGGTCGGCGGCCTCACCGGCTTTGTCGTGCTGCTGTTCCAGGAGGACGGTTAGGGTTTTTCACCCGCAAAGCGTTGCCGGGCGGCACGTTCAAAATTCCGCCCGGACTTGGTACGATTATGCCGGAGCGGAGCCTCGGCGGCGCGGGCCGCAGACGATTGAGAGTTGCTACAGGAGAACGCGAGATAATGCTGCAAATCCGGGTCAACGCCGCGCATAGAGCACTGGCGGCAGCCATCCTGGCGGCCGCGATGGTCGTCGCGATGCCCATCGCCGGCCAAGCGCAAACAGTTGTGGTGATGGTCAACGGCGAGCCCATTACCGCGCTCGACGTCGAGCAGCGCACCAAATTTGACCTGATGAGCAACCACAAGGAGCCATCGCGGCAGCAAGTGATCAACGATCTCGTTGACGAGACGCTGGAGATCGACGAGGCCAAGAAATTCGGTATCGAGGTTCCCAAGTCCGACGTGGAAAGCGCCTACGCCGACGTCGGCACCAGAATGGGGGTCGACAAGCAGAAGCTTGATGAGATTCTGGTCAAGGGCGGAGCAAGCCCCGATACGCTCAAGCACCGGCTCAAAGCCGAGTATGCGTGGACGGCGCTCATCCGCGGCCGCTACAAATCGAGCCTCCAGGTTGCCGATACCGACGTCGAGGCCCAACTGCAGTTGCACAAGCCCGAAGACAAGAACGAAGTCGGTTACGAATATTCGCTGCGCCCCATTCTTCTCGTCGTGTCCCGCGGCTCGCCGGACAGCAGTTTTGAGGCCCGCAAGAAGGAGGCCGAAGCGCTGCGTGCACGCTTCGACAGCTGCGCGTCGGGCATTCCCTTCGCGCGCGCGCTGCGGGAAGTCGCCGTGCGCGATCCGATCACCAAATATTCCGCCGACCTGATACCGGCGCTGCGCGATATTCTTGACAAAACCGACGTGGGCCACCTCACGCCGCCCGAGCAGACGGCCGAGGGGATCCAGGTGTTCGCCCTGTGCGGCAAAAAGGAAACCAAGGCTGATACGCCGGGGAAAAAGCAAATGCGCGACGAACTGGTCCAGCAGAAGTTCGGCGCGCAGGCGAAGCGCTATCTTGCCGAAATTCGCCGCGCCGCGATGATCGAATACAAGCAGTAGCGATTTCCGGCCACGCGGCTGCCTTCGGAAAACGGAATTCCGCATTATCCGGTCATGCTATAAAAGCGTGACTGTGCAACCTTTGGCTTTGACAATTGGCGAGCCGGCCGGCATTGGCCCCGATCTCGCACTTTCGGTATGGCGCCGGCGCCAGGAGCTCGGCATGCCTGCCTTTTATGTCGTCGGCGATCCGGAGTTTCTCGCCCGGCGGGCCGCCCGACTCGGCATCGATGTGCCGATCGCGACCGCCACCGCCCGGACCGCCGCGGCGGCGTTCGGCTCCGCGCTTCCGGTCGCCGCCATCGATGTGACCGTAAGCACGGAACCCGGCCGCCCGGATCGGTCGAGCGCACCGGCGGCAGTCGCCTCGATCAAGCGTGCCGTGGCCGATGTCATGGCCGGCGAGGCCACCGCCGTGGTCACCAACCCGGTCGCCAAGAACGTGCTTTATAGCTGGGGCTTTGCCGAGCCCGGCCATACCGAGTTTCTCGCCAAGCTGGTTCAGGAAGCGACCGGCCGGGTCCTGCGCCCGGTGATGCTGTTGTGGTCGCCTGAACTTGCCGTCGTGCCGGTCACCATCCATCTGCCGTTGAGAGAAATCTTTGGCCAGCTCACCGCCGAGCTGATCGTCGAAACGGGACGCATCGTCGCCAAGGATCTTTCCACACGGTTCGGTTTGCCGCGGCCGCGGCTGGCAGTCGCTGGACTGAATCCGCACGCCGGAGAAGCAGGAACACTCGGCGAAGAAGACCGCGACCTCGTCGCTCCGGCTGTCGCACGCCTCAGGAGCGACGGCATCGACGCCCGGGGCCCGTTACCGGCGGACTCGATGTTCCACGCGCAAGCGCGCGCCACGTATGACGCCGCGCTTTGCATGTACCACGATCAGGCGTTGATACCGATCAAGACGCTCGCCTTCGATCATGCGGTCAACGTCACCCTCGGCCTGCCCTTTGTGCGCACCTCACCCGACCATGGCACGGCTTTCGACATCGCCGGGACCGGGCGCGCCGATCCTACCAGCCTTGTCGCCGCGCTTCGCCTGGCGGCGCGCCTCGCCTCGACCGGCAGTCGGGCCCCCCTCGCCGCGTCGTGACGGGGGATAGCGATGCCCTGCCGCCGCTGCGCGACGTTGTTCGCCGGCACGGCCTCATCGCACGAAAGTCGCTCGGCCAAAATTTCCTGTTCGATCTCAACCTTACCGAGCGCATCGCCCGAGCGGCGGGACCGCTCTCGGACGTAACCGTATTTGAAGTCGGTCCGGGACCGGGCGGGCTCACACGCTCATTGTTGGCGCTTGGCGCCCGACAGGTCATTGCGGTCGAGCGCGATGAGCGCGCGATTGCCGCGGTTGAGGAAATCTCGCTCCGCTATCCGGGTCGGCTCAGGGTCATCGCCGCCGACGCGCTCGAATTCGACCCGCAGCCGATGCTCGACGGCGCCCCGGCGCGCATCGTCGCCAACCTGCCCTACAATATCGCCACGCCGCTTTTGATCTCATGGTTGAGCATCGAGCCCTGGCCGCCGTGGTACGACAGCGCCGTGCTGATGTTCCAGCGCGAAGTCGCCGAGCGCATCGTCGCCGCGCCGGGATCAAAGGCCTACGGGCGTCTGTCGGTGCTGGTGCAATGGCGCTGCGAGCCGCGCATTCTCTTTGACGTCAATCCGTCCGCGTTTGTGCCGCCACCGAAGGTCACCAGCTCGGTGCTGAAGCTGGTGCCGCGAACAGCGCCGGCGGCCTGCGACCGGCATTTGCTCGAGACCGTCACGCAAGCCGCTTTCGGTCAAAGACGCAAAATGCTGCGGCAAAGCCTCCGCTCGCTCAATGCCGACGTCGCAAACCTGCTGGCCTTGGCCGGCCTTGACCCCACGGCGCGCGCCGAAGACATTTCCGTCGATGGTTATGTTGCATTGACGCGGGCGCTCGCTGCCTACCGAGATGGAAAGTGAACCGACGATGACAAAGCTATTGCGCCAGTCCCTGGTCGGATACGGTCAGCCGCTCTGCGAAACCATCGTCGACTGTCCGGCCCCGCGCGGCACCGAAGTCCTCGTGCGAGTCGAGAGGTGCGGTGTCTGCCATTCGGATTTGCATTTGCAAGACGGCTATTTTGAGCTTGGCGGCGACAAGCGGCTCGACATCACCAAGGACCGCCCGCTCCCTTTCACCCTCGGACACGAGATCGCCGGCGTCATCGAGAGCGTCGGCGATGGTGTCGAGGGCGGAATCGTCGGCAAGCGCATCGCCGTCTATCCATGGATCGGCTGCGGCGATTGCACCGCCTGCCAGGCTGGCGAGGAGAACCTGTGCTCGAACCACCGACATCTCGGCGTGAGCGCCGACGGTGGCTTTGCCAGCCACGTCCTGATCCCGCACCCGCGCTACCTGCTCGACTATGCGCCGCTGTCACCGGCCTTTGCCGGCCCGCTGATGTGTTCCGGCCTGACCGCCTACTCGGCGCTGAAGCATTTGGGCGATCGATCGCAGCGCGGCGCGGCTCTGCTGATCGGGCTCGGCGGTGTCGGCATGATGGGGCTGGCCATCGCCTGTGCGCTGTTTCCGCAAGCGCCGATCGTCGCCGACATCGATGCGGGCAAGCGCGACGCCGCGCTCGCCGCCGGCGCGGCCGCAGCCTACGACCCATCCGATCCGCAAGCGCGCCGCGAAATCCTGAAATCCACAGGCGGACTGCTCGCGGTCTGCGATTTCGTCGGCTCCGATCGCTCGCTGCAGTTCGCAACCGGCGTACTGGCGCGCGGCGGCAAGGCGGTGGTGACAGGGTTGCTTGGCGGAAATTTTTCGATGGCCGCCGCGATGTTCGCGATCAAGGCCATCACCATCGAGGGAACGCTGACGGGAACGCTTGCCGAAGCGCGTGAGCTTCTCGATCTTGCACGCGCCGGAAAGATTGCGCCGATCCCGACCCACGGTCGTCCGCTTAAAGAGGCGCAAGCCGCGCTCGACGACCTTCGCGCCGGCCGGGTCGTCGGCCGAACCGTCCTGCAAGCCTAAAGCCCGGACTGAAGCCCGCGCACGAATTCGACCAGGCCGACCTGCCGTTCACGCTTGCGCCGCTCGGCGGCGAGGATGGCTCTCACCTCGTTGAAAGCCTCATCGACGTCGCGGTTGACCACCACATAGTCGTATTCCGGCCAATGGCTCATCTCGTCGGCGGCCTTGGACATTCGCGACTTGATCACTTGCCGGCTGTCTTGCGCACGGCTTTTGAGGCGACGCGCCAGCTCTTTCGCGCTGGGCGGCAAAATGAAAACACTGACCAGGTCATCGCGCGCCTTCTCGCGCAACTGCTGTGTGCCTTGCCAGTCGATATCGAACAGGACGTCGCGGCCGGCTTTCAGCGCCGCCTCGACCGGCCGGCGCGGCGTGCCATAGCAATTGCCGAACACCTCCGCCCATTCGAGAAGATCGCGCGATCTGACCATCGCATCGAAACGCGAGCGGTCGATGAAGTGATAGTCACGGCCGTTGACTTCGCCGCGCCGCTTTTCCCGCGTCGTCACCGACACAGACAATTCGACGCCGCGATCGGCTTTCAGCAGCAGGCGCGACAGCGTCGTCTTGCCGGCGCCGGATGGCGACGACAGCACAAGCATCAGGCCACGGCGGGCAATGCTTCTGCGATTCTTTGCCCCCCGCGCCATCGCCTATTCCACGTTTTGCACCTGCTCGCGGAACTGCTCCACCGCCGCTTTAAGCCCCAGGCCGATATTCGTCAGTTCAACGTCGTTTGCCTTGGCGCACAGCGTATTCGATTCGCGGTTGAATTCCTGGGCGAGGAAATCCAGGCGCCGGCCGACCGGACCGCCCTGCCCGATCAACGTGCGCGCTTGGGT
>Ga0070741_10016047_pt1 | contig 12576 bp, 12 predicted proteins | sample Coa_R1_4_FD_66440 | JGI IMG/M metagenome (GOLD analysis project Ga0070741, IMG submission 66440) | Surface soil microbial communities from Centralia Pennsylvania, which are recovering from an underground coalmine fire - Coalmine... | ecosystem: Environmental > Terrestrial > Soil > Unclassified ...
AATTACGCGACCGCGCGGCTGCTGATGATTCGTGGGCCAATCGGTGATCTCGACGTCGACCACGACGCCTTCCAGGTCCTCCCATTCCGTCCGCACTGGTGCTTCGTCGCCCACGACGCGATGGACCGATCTCTTTTTTCTCGGTTCTGCTTTGGCCGCTGGCTCAGGAATTTCCATGCCAGGAGGAATCACGATCTCGTGCGCAATCTTCTGATCGTACGGAGTGACATAGTTGTGGCGAGTTCCGTAGTGAAAGAATCCGACGACGGTCAGGTTGGCGCGATCCACGGGACGAATGATCCGGCCTTCCGCGCGACCGTCCGGGCGAATTGCCGCGATTTCGACCAGAACCCGATCGCCATGCATGGCCGAACCGATCGCGTTCGGCGGTATGAAGATGTCGCCCGCCAAACTGGCTTTCAGCCGCGCATCGAGAGATGCGGGATCGGGAATCACGAATCCGAAGCCGTCGCGGTGCATGCTGAGACGGCCGACGATCATGTTGCGTCCGGATGCAGCTTGCGGGATGCCATACCGGTCTCCATCAAGTTGCACTAGTTCTCCTCGTGAGACCATGCCGTGCAGGCGCTGGTTGAGTTCGCCTCGCTGCTCGCCGTGAATTCCGAGTTCCCGCACCAGCTGCTTGAATCCGGCGCTGCGTTTCGGTTGTTTCTGGATTTTCTTGAGGATGTCGGATTCAGAGATCATCGTACCGGTCGGCATGCGCTTTCCCCCCCGCCGTTACTGTCTACGATACTCGAACTTTAAGGCGACGGCTGCTCTGACCCGCAGCTCTGAGGCGTATAGGAAATGCCATAGCGCGGCAGGAATTACATCCTTTGCAATCGAATTCGTCTCGAGAAAGACCGATGACAAAAGCCCGAAAAATCGAGCAATTCTGGTAATTTCCACAGGACTTTGGGCCTGCGAGCGGAGTAGAATGCGGACTGGTCACCAACATGCGAGTTTGACCCCAATCCATCCTTAAACGGAAAGGAATTTTTGCCACATGTGGAAGCCGACAAATCAACCTGCGACTCCAGGCCGGCCGGGAGAGCCGGAGCGTCCCGCGATGCCGACACCGACTACGACGACGACTAACACGACGAGTGAACCGGCACCGGCGCCACGCCCAGTCGCCACGACCACCACGGCAGACCAGGCGACCATCGGCAAGTCTCTGGTGATCAAGGGTGAGGTGACGGGTTCGGAGTCGCTTTACATCGATGGCCGCGTGGAAGGTTCGATCAACCTTTCCGGCAATCGGGTGACAGTGGGCCGCAATGGCGTGGTAGCCGCCAATATCAATGCGCGCGAAATCGTGGTGCTCGGCAAGGTTCGGGGAAACCTGACCGCCAGCGATCGCGTGGACATTCGCAGCGATGGCTCCTTGACGGGAGACGTAGTGGCTGCGCGCATCTCCATTGAAGATGGAGCATTCTTCAAAGGTGGAATCGACATTCGCAAAGCTGGGCAGAAACCGAATGGCGAGGAAGCCAAGGCTTCGACTTCGTCCACACAGGAAGCAGTCGCCGCGCGAGCCTAAGTCGAACGGCGAAAAAAGTTTGTGCAGAATGGCGACGGGCTCTTTCGTCTGAAAGAGCCCGTTTTCATTGTCTGTCTATTGTCCGTCTGTGGCTCAATTTTAAGATTGCCGTTTCGACAGAGCCGGAGCTTATGCGAGGGCAGACGAGGAATCCTCTTCTACTGCCACTTCGAAAGCCAGTCCGCTCTCTTATGGTTCCACGCCGGATGTCAGTTCCGACCTCGCTTCCGCCACCCGTGGATAGGTCGTCTTCTTTTTGCGGCGCAGGTCCTGCGGTAATTTGGATTTCATGATCCATAATCCCGCGGCGACGGCTGCGGCCCATGTCAGCGTGATCAGGCCGAGTGCTTTCATATCCGCAACCCGGCTGTTGCTGGCCTGAACTATACTGCCCACTTTGAACGCCAAATATCCCGCGATTACCGATGTAAGAGCGGCCTTCCCCACTTCGCCCCAGTCCATTTCGCCAATCGGGACGAGGTTACGTCGATGCAAAAGGATCGCGAGTGCCGCCGTATTCGCGATAATTCCGACATCCGATGCAATCGCCAATCCCACCGTTGATAGTCCATGAAACAACAGCGAGTAAACCGGAAGGGACGCGACAGTGATGACCGTACTTGCAATCATTGGCACCAGGGTGTTTCCGGCGGCGTAGAAAGCGCGGGAATAAAGCCCCTGCGCGGACCAGAAGGCAAGCGACAGCGAAAACCAGAAAAAGTAAATCGCCGTCTCGCGCGAGTCGGAGAAGTGAAAGCGCCCACGACGATATACCAGGTCGATCAGCGGCAGCGAAGCCGCCATCATGAAACCGGTGGCCAATAATGATGCCGCCACGATTCGGTAAATCGATCCGTTCACCGTTGCGGAGAACTCTTTCATCCGCTTTTCGCCAAAGAGCTTGGCAAAGAAGGGAAGCGATGCCTGGCTGGTGGCCTGTCCTAGTACCGCAATCGGAACTGCGAACAGACGTTTCGCGTAATTCAATCGCGTGATGTCGCCGACCGTGGATGATGCGAAGTAGCGAAGAATCCAGTCGTCAGCGGTAACCAGCGACACGCCCAGCATCAGTGGGATCGACAAACGAACCCACTCGCGGAACGCAGGATTGCGAACATCGAAAGAGATGCTGTAGCCGGTGCCGATACGAGCCGCGCCGATTGCGTTGATCAGAAATGGCCCGAGCACACTGCCCAGCAGCGCTCCGTACGCAAGAGACGCAATGCCAAGCGATCGCGAAGCGATGACTCCACCCATGATGATGCACACGTTGTAAAGCAAGGGCCCAAACGCTGGAAGCAAAAACAATCGCCGCGAGAGCAGCACTGCCGACACAACTCCGCCCACGTAGAAGAAAATTTGCGCCGGAAGCAGAATCCGCGTCAGCCGGACGCACAGTTCCAGTTGCTCAGGGTTGAATCCGCTAAATAAGTGCCGCTCGATTTGCGGGGTGAAAATCTCGGCGATAATAATGCCGATGCCGAGAACCACCGTCATCACGGTAATGATTACGGAAAAAGTCTTCTGCGCTTCGTCTTCGCGGTCTTCGGCAAGAAAACGCGTGTAGATCGAAATGAAAGTGATAGACGCGGTTCCACCGGCAACGATGTAATTCAACCAGTCGGGAATCGTGAATCCGGCGACATAGGCGTCGGTCGCCGGCCCGGCCCCGAATGCCCACGCAATGTATGCCTCCCGCACGTAACCGATCACGCGAGATAACATGACGGCCGACATCAGCAGCAGCGTAGCCGAAAAGGCGCTGTGCTGGTGGGAAGGCCGGAAAATGCGGGCGACCCGGGCGAAAGCGCTCGATGTCTTAGAAACCGGAGCAGGAGAATTCATCGGTGACGCGATTCTACACGGACGCGCCCGAGCCGCAGTTTGCGAATGCGCAACTGTTGGTGGCCAAAGTCACCTTGGTAACGACGACTGCGCGATGACTTAGCCTGGCCCGCGCAGGTACAACGCTTTTTTGACACCGGCCTGCATGCGCCGGATAATTCCTGTGTGCCTCCCATTACCTCCGAACAACCGGCGCAATCCGCACTCCTGCGGCGCTCCTACAAGAAGGCGTTTCCGCTAGCGGTTCGCGGGGAGGGTGTGTATCTATGGGATGCGACAGGGAAGCGTTATCTCGACTTCGCCGGCTCCGCCGCGGTGAATTTCATAGGACACGGAGTTCGCGAGATTCCACAGGCCATGATCGAGCAGGCTTCGCAACTCGAGTTTGTTCATACCAGCCAATTCACAACTCCCGTAGCCGAGGAATATGCGAAAGAGTTGCTGGAGTTCGCGGGCGATCATTATCGTGGCGGTGCGGTTTTCTTTACCTGCGGAGGATCGGAAGCAGTCGAGACGGCCCTGAAGCTTGCCCGTCAGTACCAGGTCGAAGTCGGTGAAGAGAAGCGATACCAGGTTCTGAGTCGTTCGCAGAGCTATCATGGCGCTACCCTTGGCGCCCTCGCGGTATCTGGCAATAAGCGTCGCCGTGAGATGTACCTGCCGATGGTGCGCGAGTTCGCTCATGTTGGACTGCCGTACTGCTATCGCTGCGCCTACGACTGCGATGATTGTGCGCGACAGTACGCGGATGAACTTGAGCGTGCGATTAACGCGGCCAGCGGCCAGGTTGCCGGGTCCATCTTTGAGCCGGTGAGCGGAGCGACCCTTGGTGCCGCAGTTCCTTGCGGCGATTATCTCCGCAGAATAACGGACATTTGCCGCGATCACGGAGTACTCCTGATCGCCGACGAGGTGATGACCGGCATGGGCCGTACCGGCCGCAACTTCGCTTTGGATCATTGGGGAGTTCACGCTGACATCCTGGTCACCGCCAAAGGTCTGTCCAGTGGATACGCCCCGCTCGGCGCGGTGATCGCTACGAAGAAGGTTGTGGACGCCATCGCCACGGGTTCCGGTTCATTCCTGCATGGCTTCACCTACAACTCACATCCCATTTCCCTCGCGGCAGGCCGAGCGGTTCTGCGTTACCTCACGGATCGTGATCTCGTGCGTGCCGCGGATTCGATGGCTTCCGGCAGTGCTGCCTCAGAGCTGAAAGCAGCGCTGGAGAAGCTTCGGGATCTGCCTGCCGTCGGCGACGTGCGTGGGATCGGCCTGTTGTGTGGTGTGGAATTTGTGGCGGACAAGAAGAGCAAGAAACCGTTCGCCCCCGACCTCAACTTTTCCGGCCGCGTCGGCCAGGGTGCGGTGAAACGTGGCTTGATGCTTTATCCCATGCAGGGATGCGTAGATGGGTTTGCCGGCGATCACCTTCTGATCGCGCCTCCTGCAGTCATCAGTTCTGACCAGATTGTTTTTGCGGTGGAGCAGTTGGCGACTGCGATCACGGAAGCGGCGGAAGCTTAGTTCGGCTGTTCGGCCGTCTCGTGGGTGTGCATCTGTCGTTCCACCGACCAGATGTCTTCTGGATTTTGCTCGAACGGATACACATGCACCATCCATCCAAAGATCTGCGGTATGAACCTGCCGCCATTGGCTTCGCACTCTTCCCGAGTTGCGATCGAGCCCGCAAGTCCAAACTTGGCGTGCGCTCCCCACATTTCTTTCTTCCGGTCTGCCGGAGGCATGCACATGTTCACGTGCGCGTGCCACTGCGCAATGCTTAAGGGAATTCGCGAATTGAGTTCGTCCTCGGAGGCATTCTTGGGCGCGGTGTACATAACGCCGATCAACTTGTAATCTTCACCGTGCTTCTCATAAATGAGCGAGGTCGGGTGATCGGGATTGAAATGCGTCCCCGCCTCGAACCCGTACCAGTAATTTGTAAAGTGATATTGCTTCTGCGGCAAATTGGGCAGGAAGATTTTATAACCATCGGCGAGCGCGACTCTGTAATCCTTGTACTTGTCTGCAACTTTGCGCGCTGCATCGACCACTTGCTGGGCTTTTTCCGGGTCTCCGGGTTTGCTGGTACGCAGGGCGGTCATCTTCATGTGCGCGCCCATTTCCATGTGGCCTTCCATGGCGTGCATGGCGTGAGCGCTGCCGTCACTGCTCATTCCCGGCATTTCATGCATTTCGCCGTCGCCCGTGGTCTTCGCTTCCTGGGCCTGAACGGAAGCGAAAAACAGAACGCAAAGACCCGCGATGGCAAGTGTGCTTCGCATAGACGTACGGTATTAACCCTGCCGCACCGCGTTAGTTTCTGCAACTAAAGTCTGGTTACGAGCCGTTACGCCAGTAATAATCGGGTGCCGAGAGAGCAGCCGCTTCCGGGAACCCCGTATAATCCACACATGCCCGACCTAGCTGCTCACTATCTTGAAGAAGTTCAGCGCCAGTTGCGTGGCTACAAACGACTTGCCGAAGGAGCGATCGGACAGCTCGAGGATGAGCAGCTTTTCTTCACGCTTGATCCTGAGTCGAATTCTGTCGCCATCCTGATGAAGCACATGGCCGGCAACATGCACTCCCGCTTCACCGATATTCTTACCAGCGACGGGGAGAAGCCGGACCGGCACCGCGATCAGGAATTCGAAATGTCGTCCGTAGGCCGCGGCGATCTGATGAACGTATGGGAAAAAGGCTGGGCCCGGGTGTTCGATACGGTTCGGGATCTCAAACCGGAAGACCTGCTTTTGCCCGCCCCGATCCGCGGCGAACCGCACACCGTCCTGCAGGCTCTGAACCGCGCTCTTGCTCATTATGCGCAGCATGTCGGGCAGATCGTCTTTCTCGCCAAACATCTCCGCTCTTCGCAGTGGCAGACTCTGAGTGTGCCGCGCGGCAAGTCGGAAGAATTCAATGCCAAGATGACCGAGAAGCAACGCCAGTCGAAATGAAACAACTTCTCACGATTTTCCTGCTTCTCGCCAGCCTGACGTTACTGGCGCAATCGCCTGCCGATCTCAAGCAGGTCGAACTCGATCTTTCCCAAATGCTGGTCCATGAAGATTGGGACCATTACGCCGCCCGCCTCACCGACGATTACCTGCGCATCAACCTGAACGGCACCGAGCAGAACAAGCAAGAGACCCTGAACTACTTGCGTTCTGGATCCACCAAGATTCTCGATCTGGCTCCGGAGAATCTTACCGTCCGCTTCCACGGCGACAGCGCCATCGTGAACGGTCGTTTGACTGCAGTGCAGCGCCTGAACGGCAAGGTCGTGACCACATTCACGAACTTCACGGATGTTTTCGCCAAGCAGGATGGCCAATGGCTGCTCACCACGTCGCAGTTCACTACCGCACCGAAATAGGTCCTTGCACGCGTTTGGTGTGGAGCATCGGAATGCACCACACGGTTCTTCGATTGAAATGCCGGGCGGAAGTTGGCCCTTTCTCTTCCGGGGCGGGTCGCGATGCTAAAATCATTGGTTTGCGTCTAGCCCATGCTCCCGCTGTAACTGAGGACTTATGCCCAACACCATGATGGCGGTTGTGAAGCCGAGCGCTGCGCCCGGAACAGAAATTCGTGATGTGAAAATTCCGTCCTATGGCCGCACCGACGTCCTGGTAAAAGTCAAAGTCGCCTCCATCTGCGGCACCGACCTTCATATTTTCGAGTGGGATCGCTGGGCCCAAAACCGCATCCACCCGCCGCTCATCCCAGGGCATGAATTTTGCGGGGAGGTGGTTGCGTTCGGCGATGAAGTGACCAGCGTCAAGGAAGGTGATTTCGTTTCAGCCGAAATGCATGTGGCTTGCGGAAAGTGCTTGCAATGCCGCACCGGCGAAGCTCACATCTGTCAGAACGTAAGAATCATCGGCGTGGATGCCGACGGAGCCTTTGCCGAGTACGTCGTCATCCCGGAATCGAATATCTGGAAGCTCGACCCCGCCATTCCGCTGGAATATGCATCGATCCTCGATCCTCTCGGCAACGCGGTTCACACGGTTTTGGCGGGAGAAATTGCCGCCAAGACGGTCGCCGTGACTGGCTGTGGACCGATCGGTCTTTTTTCGATCGCCGTGGCTCGAGCTGTCGGCGCGACCACAGTCTTTGCCATCGAAGTCAATGAACATCGCCGCCGCCTTGCCAAGGAAATGAAGGCGGACTTCGTCCTTGATCCCAGCAAGGACAACGTGAACTCCGTCGTGATGGAAAAGACAGGAGGCAATGGCGTGGACGTGGTCCTCGAGATGGCTGGACATCCCGACGCTATTCGAACAGCTTTCGACATCGTTCGTCGCGGCGGACGCATTTCTCTCCTCGGACTTACCTCCAAGCCCATTTCGCTTAATTTCTCCGAAGACATCATCTTCAAAGGCATCACCATCCAGGGCATTAATGGTCGCCGCATGTACCAGACCTGGTATCAGATGACTGCCCTGCTCAAAGCCGGAAAGCTTGACCTTCATCCTGTCATTACCGACCGAATCGCGATGAAAGATTTTTCCAAGGGAATGGAACGGCTGAAGACAGGGGAGGCCAGCAAAATTCTGCTTTACCCAAACGGCACCAACTAAGGAATTACTACTGCAGATCTGTTCGTTCGGGGTTGTAGAAGAAGTGGAAGCGTAATGCCAGGTACTGTCCTTTAAACTCGGTTGGCAGCGGCGGAAATGGATTTGAAGCCGTGATCCCACCATAGGCCGCCCGGTCTAATGCCACATCGCCAGAACCACCCACGTAGCGCAATCCCTGCACCGTTCCGTCTTTCATGATCGCGAACTCGATCGAGACTTTCCCCTTCTTCATGATCGGGGCTCGCGCCACTTCCGGGATCAGCGTGTACCAATTTTGCCGGACGTTTTGCACGACCCGCTGCAGGTACGGGCCGAAATCCACTCCCATCGTGTCGCTCAACACATCGAGCTGTCCGACCGCTTTCACGGCCTGACGCCCTTGCCCCAGTCCGTAGTCCCCGCCCTCGCCTTCGCTGCCATAACCGGCGCCCCGGTTGGCCAGAGCCGCTCGCGCAGCCTGTTCGATCGCCGATCCAGCGGACATAGGGGCCGTGCTGAAGCTTGGCTTCGGGGTGGCCATGGGAGGCGTCGTCAGCTTCGCCATCTGGTTTGTATTAGTGGGTGGCGGAGGCGCGGGAGACTGCTGTTGCGGCTGTTCCTGTGGCTGCGGCGGAGCGTTCTCTGCCATCGCTTGCTGCTGCGGCTGGGGTGGAGGTGCCGGCGGACCACCCTGTCCCGGCCTTCCAGCTCGTGCTGCGTCCAGAATCTTCTTCAGTTCTTTGGGATCAACGTGCGGACTTTTTGACGTCGCGATTCTGTTCTTGTCCGAAATCGCGTTCGTATCCGGCCTTTTGGAAACTTTCTGCTCATCGGGCGGCAATTCAAGATAGGTGAGGTCTTTCTGCTTTATCTGGTCGCTCGGGCTCACCATGATCACGCTGCGCCGGGGAAATAACTGCAGCAGGCGGTCGGAATTCACGATAACGATCACCAGCGTCAGGTGCACAATCACCGAAATCCAGAACGCCTCGCGCTTGCGTGAACGCGCCAGATCGTCCTGCAACTGGATCAGCAGCGCGGGAACATCGTGCATCTCGCGATATGCGGTTTCCCAAACTGCAGCATCGTACAGGTCGGTGCTGTCCGTGCGAGGCGCAGCAGGCGGAGGAGCCGATCTTCCGGGCGGAATTTGGGTCGTTGACATCAAATGCTACTGAATCGGACACCGGTCGGAGACCAATACCGGTCCCGGCTGCGGATCCTCCAGGAAGGCTTTGCGGATGCTGGTTCCTGGGTTGATTTCCTCTATTGTCGCATCTTTAGAGACCAACAGGGAATTACCAATGGCATATTGACACCTGCGGTTGGATGCGACTGGTAAATATGCCAAGCTGTTGATTACAAATCTTTACAGTGGCTTACAGCTTGAGGCTCTGTAAGTTTGCCCGCTCCACGTGCTCGCGGATGGCTGCGGTAATTTGCAAGGCTGCGTCCAGCGCCCGCCGCCCTTCCGTCAAGCTGACCTCGGGTTTTCGCCGAGAGCGTACCGAGGCCAGAAACGACTTCAACTCTGCTTCCAAGGGCTCCTGCGAAGTCACCGGGGGCTTGATCATTTTGATTTGCGGGTTCACCGACGGGGTGCCGGTTTCTTGCTCTCCGACGGAAAACGCGATCACGTCCTGCCTTCCGTAGTCGATCGAGATGTATTGCCGGGGTTGAAAAAACCGCAACTTTCGAACCCGCTCGGTAGACACCCGGCTGGCCGTGAAGTTTGCGACGCAGCCGTTTTCGAATTCCATTCGGACATTGGCGATGTCGGTCTTGGGCGACAGGATTGGCAAACCGACGGCGCGAATCTCTTTCACTTCCGAATTCACCAACGTAAGCACGATGTCCAGATCATGAATCATCAGGTCCAGCACGACGTCGATATCGAGCGATCGAGGGGTAAAAACGCTGAGCCGATGCACTTCGAAAAACATCGGCTGCGTGACCAGAGGCAGCGTCGCCCGCACCGCCGGATTGAATCGTTCCAGGTGCCCTACCTGTGCAATGCGACCGCGCTGCTCGGACAGCGCGATCAGTTCATCTGCCTCGGCCAGCGATGACGCCAGCGGTTTTTCGATCAGTACATCGATACCGGCCTGCATCAGAGTACGCGCAACTTGTAGATGGGCGACGGTGGGGACAGCTACGGAAACCGCCTGGATTTCGCCGCGGGTCTGAATCATCTGCTCGACCGAGCCGAATGCTCTCGCACCATATTCCTGGGCGATCAAGTCTGCCCGCGCCACATCCGAATCCACAATCGCGGCCAGCTTGACCGGTTCACCCTTGCTCGCAAGCTGGTGATATACGCGTGCGTGGTTCTTGCCGAAGGCTCCCGCCCCGACGACTGCGACGTGGATGGTTTCAGGATTCAATGCGGAAACGGACTCCAAGCCCCTTACTTCTTCAGCATCGCGATCTGCCCGGCATGATAGATCTCGTGCTGCGCGATGCCGGCGAACAGATAAAAGTAGTTATGGTAGCTTTGCGCTTTTCCGGGAACCGGCTGTGCCAAGCCGGAGTCCGGGAATTCCGCCACTGCTTTTACCAGATCGCGATGGACCTGCCGCATGTTTTGAACGGCTGTTTGCCAGGCTGCCTCGCTGGTGTCTTTGATCTGCGGGAAGTTCTCCTTGCCGGACACTCTGGCAATTCTTCCGCTGACGTTTCGCAGTACCGCACGATCCCATGCGGTGATGTGCAGCACTAATTCCCAGATGCTATGAGCATTTTTGATGGGCTTGGCCGCGGCTTTCTTTGCGCCAACTCCTTTTAACAACTGCATCAGCGAGTCGCCATGCCACGCCTTGCCGTCGAATGCTCGTTGAATCTGATCCGCCAGTCTTGCACTTTCTGTCATTTTCGTTCCTCTTATTCCTTGCACACCACGCAAATTCCGGCGGCCTCTGCCGCGGCGAAGGTCTCGCTGCCATCCAGGAACAAACAGGCCCCGGCATCGACGGCAAGACAGGTGGCGCCCGCCTTTTTCATCACTTCGATCGTCTTCAATCCAACCACCGGAACGTCAAAGCGCATGTCCTGGTTTGGTTTCGCAGTCTTCACCACGGTCAACGCACGGCTCAAGAGAGAAGCTTGATCTCCGAGTGATCCCATAATGTGCCCGGCCCGCTCGATGGTGGCATCGGTCCCTTCCATAGCTTCCACCGCAACGCAGGCAGTCTCCGCTACCACGACCGTTTGCCCGATATCGTAGGTTCCCAAGTTGCGGGCCACCATCCGGCCGTATTCAATGTTTTTCGTTTCCTGGCCGGTAGGGGCGCGCTGCGTGAGCACGCCAGGCTTTGCCAGCAGCGGCTCCAGCAACGCCGTGGAGTTCTCCAGCACAATTCCCTCGTCGCCTAGTACCTTCGCTACCGCCCCCAATAAAGCGTCGGTGTTGCGGGTTCGCAGTGACAGTAACAGCTTGGCCAGCCGCCAATCGGGGCGGATGCTGGAAAAGATCTGCTTGTGTTTAACCTGTCCGGCCATTACCGCGCGATGTACCCCTTCACGCTTGAAAGTTTCGATGAGTTTCGACAACTCTCCCAGCGACAGCCAGTGCACCGTGGCTCCGCGTCCTTCTATCTCCGCAGAAGCTTCTTCCTTGATCGCGGTAACGACTACCTGGAAACCTTGCGCCCGCGCGGCATCCAATACAAGAAGGGGAAATTTTCCATTCCCTGCAATCAATCCCAACTTGTCATTGGAGCCTGGCACGGCGACAGTCTAGCACTCAAGATGCGGCAAAAGACCCGAAGGAGGCTTACTTAATCACTCCCCGCTCCGATGCCTCGATGAACCGGATCAGCAACTCCACGTCTTCACCCCGATCCGCTTCAGCTTTCAATTTCACCAGCGCCTGCGAGGTATTTAGTTTCGAGGCGAGCAACACTTTATAGGCATGATGAATTTTCCGGATTCGCTCTTTCGAGAATCCTCGCCGTTCCAGTCCAAGGGCATTGAGTCCGTACGCGTGAGTATCGCGAGCCGCAGCGGTTTTGGAAAACGGCAGCACATCGCGCGTGATTGTCGTTCCACCCCCTACATACGCGTGCGTTCCAATCCTCACGAACTGATGCACGGGGCACAGGGCTCCCACCACTGCCCAGTCCTCGACCGTGACATGTCCGCCGAGCGTAGCGGCATTGGCCAGCATGGCGTGATCTCCCACGACGCAATCGTGCGCGATGTGCACATAAGCCATGATGAAGACATGGCTGCCGATCTTGGTCAGCCCGCCTCCCTTCGCAGTGCCGCGGCTGATGGTCACGAACTCCCGGATCTCGTTGTGATCGCCAATCTCCAGTCGCGTGGGCTCGCCGCGATAACTTAAATCCTGAGGAGCCATGCCGATCGACGAAAAAGGGAAGAATCCGTTATTACTTCCGATCTTGGCGGGCCCTTCAATGGCGATATGAGACACCAGGTGGCATGCCTCGCCCAATTCGACATCCGCCCCGATTACGCAGTAAGGGCCGATCTCGCAACTAGGATGTACTTTCGCCCGCGGATCAATGATGGCTGTAGGATGTACGCTCATGCGGCGCGCAAGAACAAATTACTGACCTGCTTCGGCGGAAGCTTCGCCATTTTCTTCTCCCGTTC
>Ga0070741_10016048_pt1 | contig 12576 bp, 13 predicted proteins | sample Coa_R1_4_FD_66440 | JGI IMG/M metagenome (GOLD analysis project Ga0070741, IMG submission 66440) | Surface soil microbial communities from Centralia Pennsylvania, which are recovering from an underground coalmine fire - Coalmine... | ecosystem: Environmental > Terrestrial > Soil > Unclassified ...
GCAACGAGTACGGGACAATTGGCGCGGTTCAAAATGCTGCGGGTCAGATCACCCATGATGTAATGACCAAGCAGACCGCGCGCCTGTGAGGTGCCGGTCACGATCAAATCGTAATCGCCTGCGCGGACTTCTTCGAAGACTTGATCGATTACAATGCCATGCCGAAGGCGCACTGCGGCCGGAACCGCGAGGCGTTCGAGCTCTTTTTTTTCCCGGAGCAAATTTGTCCCAAGCTCCGATTTGGATTCCAGCAGCTGATCAACGTTCTCCTCTAACTGTACAAGATTGACATAGATGGCAGGTGGCTCGGCCATCACATGCAGGAGCGTGACTGATGCGCCCACAGCAGCCGCAATCCCGCCGGTAAATCGCACCGCTGGTTCGATGAATTCTTTTCCGCCTGTGCAAACGAGAAAACGTTTCAACTGTTTGCGTTCGCCGATTGCCACCAGCACCGGCGGCTGTATCGCTTTGATCAATTCGTATGTTTTTTCTGAGCGCCAGTAATGCCCACTGGCTCCCGTCCATCGCGCACCGATAATGACCAGGTCGTAGCTCGTTTTGGATGTTTGATCGAGAATCTGGCGCACCGGTTCACCGGCGCGCACGACGATATCCAGCCGCGCATTCTCTATCCGGAGGGTTTGCGCCTGTTTTTCGAGCGCTTCACGCAGCGGCCGCTCATCGCTCGACTTTTCGGCGATACCGAGAAGAGTGATTTCAGCTGTTAGCGGGCCCGCTAACAGTGCCACCAATTCGATCGCATGCTCGGAGGCTGGCATTCCATCGCTGCAAAGCAAAATGTTCATTGCACTTACAATTTATGGCCGCTGATCATTGTATAAATGACAATGGCTGCGCCGATTAGCGGTAACGGAACGAACGCGAGCCTAATCTTGGGACCGGCAAAGTATTGCGTAGAGATGGCACCGATCTGCGCACCGATGGCGGCACCGGTTTGCATAACCAGTGCGATCAAAATATCCACATTGCCTTTCACCGCGTGGCTGAATGTGCCGTAACTGGCGGAGATGATAATTTCGAAAAGGTCAGTGCCCACTGCCAGGTGCGTGGGGATTCCCAGCACGTAAACCATGGACGGCATCCGAATGTAACCGGCGCCGCCTCCGAGAAAGCCGCTGAATAATCCACCGACGAACGCGACCAAAAGAATGATCCAGAGCGAAATCGCTCTTATCCCCGAAGCCGGCAAAGCGATCATTGGCGAAATTTTCAACCGTTGAATCGCGCGGCTGACATGCGCAAATGCGGAATGATCTTTTTTTGATCTGGCATCCTCTGTGGTGCCGGCTGGCGATTGTCCTTTTCGCGACAACAATGTCTTTCGGCTCTCCCAGAGCATGAACGCGGAGACGCACAAATAGACGACGATGGAGACAATGCTTACCACAAAATTTACATTGCCCGCGCGTTTCAATATCTGGATCGCCTGCGCGCCGACTTCCGCGCCACCGATTGTGCCCAGCGCCATAATGAATCCGAGACGGAAATCGATGTTTCCCAAGGCGCGGTGTCGTCTCGCCGCCACCAGTGATGTTCCGCCAATTTGCGCCAGATCGGTGCCCACTGCGAAATTCCAGTCCAAACCGGCAAGGCGGAGGGCGGGGCCGGCAAGGAAGCTCCCACCAACTCCGAAGAATCCGCCAAGGAGACCGATGAGAAACCCAATCGCCGCGAGATAGATCGGGCTGATGTGCGCTCCTGAGATTGGGAAAAACATGGCGTTACTCCGAGCGGCCGCGAATGAGACGGATCAGGAAAGTCGTGAGACTTTCAAGCAGAATGGCCTGACCGATCACGAGTAAAATCGCAAGTCCGGCATAGGTGTATCGATGATGAATTTCGAGTCCGTATAGCCATGCTCCGAGCAAATGCAGCACCAGGAAAAAGTAGGCGACGACAAGAAGCGCGTAGATCGCCAGCTCAATGGCAAAAGCTCGCACGGTCGTGGCGATTTCCTTTTTCATCCGAAGTGGTTGATCTATTACCCCTTAACGTGTCAGCGGTATCTGGTGGTTGCGTGCAATCACGTTAAGGCGCAAATTGTTTTGCACCGCGAGCGTTTCTTCCTAGCGTTCCACTTCACTTTACGGGAAAAACCATGGCCGATGCAGCGAACAAATACGCCGAAAACGTACCAGGTAAATTCTATGTCGATGATCAATGCATCGATTGCGATTTGTGCCGCGAAACCGCGCCTGCCAATTTCAAGCGGAACGATGACGGCGGCCATTCCTACGTTTATAAACAACCGGAGACGCCGGAAGAAGAAGGACTTTGCAAGGAGGCGATGGAAGGCTGTCCGGTCGAAGCGATAGGCAACGACGGCACGTAGGTGGTAGGGCGCGCCGTAACGCGTGTGAATGCGAAAGCAAACGCCGAACACCCAACGTCCAACGCCCAACGTTCAACTAAAAACGTTCCAGTTGCACTGAGCATCGCCGGTTCCGACAGCAGCGCAGGCGCTGGTATTCAGGCTGACCTCAAGACCTTTTCAGCGCTTGGTGTTTATGGATTGACCGCCGTCACGTGCATCGTCGCGGAGATTCCCGGAAAAGTTTCACGGATTGAGCCGGTGAGCGTGAAAATCATTCGCCAGCAAATCGAATTGCTCGCAAAAAGTTTTCCGATCACTGCGATCAAGACTGGTCTGCTTTGCTCGGCGGAAATCATTTCCGCCGTAGCGAAGACGATACAAGGCATACACAAGACGTTCGGGCCACGGATTCCGCTGGTGATCGATCCGGTCGTTGTCGCGACGAGCGGTGATCCTCTCCTTGAACCGGCGGCCATCGAAACTTATGAGAAGGAACTGTTCCCGCTCGCCCGCCTGATTACGCCAAATCTCGATGAAGCAGAGCAGTTGCTTGGAATGAAAATTAAAGATCGGCGATCGATGCGTGTCGCGGGGAAAGAGCTGGAGAAGAAATTCAGAACTTCAATCCTTCTTAAAGGCGGTCACTTGACGGGGGAGCGCGCCGTCGATCTTCTGTTTGTCGATGGGAAAGTTACCGAGTTTTCAGCCCGGAAAGTTTTCGGAGTCGCGACTCATGGCACGGGCTGCACATATTCGGCGGCGATCACAGCAGGTCTTGCCAAAGGCCTGTCTCTAGAAGAGGCGATCACAGAGGGCAAGAAATTCGTGACAGACTCAATCGCGCGACATTTGGATTGGACTTCGCACTCTGGCGAGACTTTGCAAGCGCTCAGGCATTTTCTGTAGCCGCTTGGCTGTTTAATACGCAGAGGTCGGCGGCTACAGCGATCTTACACGCCGGGGTTCTCTTTCTTCTCCCAGCGCTTTAACTGCATTGCTTCGATTGCGGCCACAGTTTCCGCTTGTTTCTTGCTCCGGCCGCTGCCCTGACCAAGAACAATTCCCTCCCAAACAACCTGGGAAACAAATATCTTCTCATGCTCGGGCCCGCTTTGGGAAATTAATTCGTAGATCGGACTGCGCGGCGAGATGCTTTGCAACAGCTCCTGAAGTTGGCCCTTGGGATTGATGTCCACGGGTGTCTCCGCAAGTAGGTCGAGCTCACCGCGAGTCTGGGTCAAAATGAACTCTTTCGCTGCTCCGAGACCGCCATCGAGGTAAATGGCACCGATGAGCGCTTCAAACGCATCGGCCAATGTGGACGTGCGTCCCCGGCCACCGCTGCTTTCTTCGCCGCGTCCCATCAAAATGTAACGTCCCAGGTCCAGTGTAGCTGCATGCGCCCGCAACGCTTCGCGAGAAACCAGGCGCGAACGCAGTTTTGTTAGTTGTCCTTCGGCTTCGGCTCCAAAATGGCGAAACAGATACTCGGTAATAACAAGCTGGAGCACGGCGTCGCCGAGAAATTCCAAGCGCTGATAATCAAAATGATAGCGTTGCGCCTCATGGCCAAGGCTGGGATGCGTGAGCGCCTCTGCCAGTAAAAGTGAGTTCCGGAATTTGTAGCCGATGCGTTCTTCGAGCGGTGTCACTTCTTTGCCATTCTGAGCGAAATCGAAAAATCTCTCAACTCAGAACGACTACCGATTGCCTGGCGAGAACAAGGCTCGGCATTACTCGCAAAACTAAAGGGCAACCACATCGTCGAAGACGCAGTGCCTATCGCTTTTGGTAAACCTCCAGCGAGGTAACTACATCCAGTGCGCGCTGCAATACCGGATCGTGTGCCGGCGGCTTTTCCGGCGCGCGGCCACGGCGCTGCTGCGCGGCCTCCGCTGCTTCAACCTCGGGATTAGTCCCAGCTAACAGCGCTGCCTCATTCAGGTGGGGGCGGCCGCCTTCGTAAACAAAGGGCCCCATTCCTTTTTCGCTGCTGAGTTGGAAAATCTGACGCTTGTCTGCCATCGACATGTCGACAGGCAAATCTGGTTTTATCCCGTCCGGAAACAGTGGACGACCGTCGGGGGAAACCATTTCCGCCACGGCCACGCGTAGAATTTTGCCGCTCGGCAGTGACAGATCGGAGTATTCAGCTGCGCGACCAGCAGTCGTTTGCCCGATGACCAGGGCCTTGTTGTAAAATCGCAATGCGGCAGCGATCGCCTCTGCTGCACCAACTGTGTCACCATCGGTGAGTACCATGACCAGGTCCCGAAACGCCGGATCACGATCCGATTTAAAGACGCGGTCTTGACGACCCGAGGGCTTGCGCAGGGTAAAAAGCGTTTTGCCCCTGGGACAAAACCGCTTCGCAAATTCAGCGGCCAGCGGCAAATCAGTCGTCGCCTGACTGGCCCGAAGATCGACGATTACCGCGTTCACGTTTTTCGCGGCGAAATTGCTCAGGCTCCTGTCCAAGGCCTGAAGGTTAGCTGGGTTTAGCGAACCGATGCGCAGGTACCCGATGTGCCCTCCGATAATCTCATTGTAAAAGAGGCTCCGCGCTTCCGCCGGCGCGTTCTCTTTGCCGGGCAAAAGCATTACCCCGCGCGGCAGCCGCATTGTAAGGCCCTCGACGGTCGCCCGATTCAACTCGATATCTGTGATTGCATCAGGGTTTGTAAAATTAGTCTTTAATAGCGTGATGACGGCCTGCAGGTCAGCCGGGCCTAGCGAATTGACCAGGTCTTCTGTTGTCGGGCTGGACGAGGGCGAAGGCGCCGCGGCTGGTTTTGGCGCGGCAGCCGTGCCCGGAGCCATTACGGTCGGCGTCGGAAGTTGCCCCAGCGCAGTTATCGCCAGGAAGAAGCTAACGAAGGACAACGATGTGAATTGAGACATTGGAAACAGATGCCGACCTATAACGCATTTTTTAATTGCGCGAAATTCGAAATCTGAATATCGAATTTGAAGTTCTTCAGTTGGCCATTTGAGAATTTCAGCAGCGTCCTAAACCAATGTCGCGCCGATAGTGGCAGTTCTCGAAATGAATGCGGACGACAGCTTCGTATGCGCGGGCGCGTGCGGCTTCGAGCGTTGATCCAAGCGCTGTGATCGCGAGAACGCGACCGCCAGCCGTCTTAAGTTCGCCGTTGGCGCGCTTGGTACCGGCGTGGAAAATCTGGACGTCTTCAAGCTTTGCCGCTTCGTCGAGACCCGAAATCGTTTTTCCGGTTTCGTATTTGCCAGGATAACCACCAGAGGCAAGCACGACCGTGACGGCAGCACGTGTATCCCACTCAATCGCACGCTTGCTGAGATTTCCATCAATTGTCGCTTCCAACAGCGGTGATAGATCGGATTTCATCCGGGGCAGGAGCACCTGTGTTTCGGGGTCCCCGAAACGGCAATTGAACTCCAGTACACGAGGGCCATCGTCCGTCATTATTAGCCCAGGATAAAGAAGTCCGCGAAATGTGATCCCCTCTTGCAAAAGACCGCGTAGGAGCGGTTGCATGATTTCCGCTTCGAATTGCGATTGCAGTTTCCTATTCCAATTGTCGGCAGGGCTGAGCGCGCCCATCCCGCCCGTGTTCGGCCCCTTATCGCCGTCCAGCGCGCGCTTGTGATCGCGCGCCGATTCCAGCAGACGATAACTGCTTCCGTCCACCAGGGCGTGCAGCGAACATTCCGTCCCACGCAAGAAATCCTCGATCACGATGCGCCGGCCTGCATCGCCAAAACGGGCCCGATTCATCATCTCATCGATTGCGGCTCTGGCCGCGGCAGTATCCGCGGCGATGACGACTCCTTTTCCGAGAGCAAGGCCGTCCGCTTTGATCACGACCGGAAATTTCAATCGCTCGCAGTAACGCAGCGCTTCACTGCTGTTGGAAAACGTTCTCGCCTCGGCTGTAGGGATTTTCTGCGCGCGCATCAGTTCTTTTGCGAAAATTTTGGAGGCCTCGATGCGCGCCGCCGATTTCGTCGGCCCAAACGCACGCAAGTTTTCACCAGCAAAATAATCGATAATTCCTGCGGCAAGTGGGTCGTCCGGACCGATTACCGTCAGGTCGATACGGTTTTTTCTTGCGAAACGGGCGAGCGTCCCAAAATCACTGGCAGAAATCGCGACATTCTCGCCAACTTCGGCAGTGCCAGCGTTCCCCGGTGCGCAGAAGATACGCTCCACATCCGAAGATTGCTTCAGTTTCCACGCAAGCGCATGTTCGCGACCCCCGCTGCCAACGACCAGAATTTTCATGGCGAACTAGTTTGACTGTAGAGATAGCCGAGCCGGCTGCAAAGCCCTCAGCAACCCTTACGCCAACTCCCACTCCGCAGCGACAGCGAGTTCAACTCCAACCGTAACACCTGCGCCCAGACCTACGCCGACACCAAGGCCGCGCCCGTCCCCGCCGCCGCAGCCCACGCCGCCGCGCTGAGTCGGAGCGAGAAAGTGACAGTCATCGGCAAAGAACCGGCATTTAAAATCCTCGACAAAGGAGCAAAGTGGATGGCAGTGACAGTGCATTGCACCGTCACTGACTGTGTCTGCAGCCCAGATACTTTACGGCTTACGCTGCACCGTCACTTCGATGGCGATTCGGCCGGTAAGATCGACAACTCTAATTTCTCGGTGTGCCGAATGACTGTGAGCCTGGCACTGACGCCAATTTGTTCGCCGACCAAAACTTTGTGCAAATGATGAACACTCGCAATAGCCTCATCGTCGAAAGCAATAATCACATCTCCCTCGCGCAATCCAGCGCGCTCTGCGGGACTATTCTTGTCAACGGAAACAACGAGGACAGCCGTCTCGAGAGGTAAACCATAAAATCGGACGATCCGCCGGTGAAGTGGAACGTTCTGCCCGGCCACGCCGATGTAACCGCGCCGGATGCGTCCGTCACGAATGAGCCATCCAGCAACCAATTTGGCCGTGTTGCTTGCGATTGCGAAACAGATGCCTTGCGCCGGTCGAATCATGGCCGTGTTTACGCCCACCACTTCGCCGGCCGAATTAACCAATGGTCCGCCGGAGTTGCCCGGATTCAAGGCGGCGTCGGTTTGAATAATGTTGTCAATCAAGCGACCCGATTGGGCGTGCATTGAGCGACCGAGTGCGCTAATCACGCCGGCAGTGACGCTGGCTTGGAAACCGAGCGGATTTCCAATCGCGATTACGATTTGACCCACGCGCAAATTTTCCGAGTCGGCCAGGCGCACATGAGTGAGTTGCGGCCCATCGATGCGAATCACGGCCAGATCGGTGTCTGGATCGTCGCCGGCCACTTGCGCCGGGTATTCGCGCCCGTCGGGCAAATTTACGGTGATGGAATTCGCTGCATGGACGACGTGGCTATTAGTCAGAATGAATCCGTCGGGCGTGATGATGAAACCCGACCCGTTGCCGCTCAACTCGCGTGTTCCGCGCTGGACGTTAATCCGTTGTTTAACGTCGATGTTCACAACGGCTGGCGAAACGCGCCTGACGGCACTCACGACCGTACGCGAATATGCATCGAGCAAGCCGGCATCGTCCTGGTCTGCTGCAACTGTGTCGAGGTCCCTGTTCGCCTGTGATGGAGCAGAGTCCCTGTCGTTTAAGAGAAAATCCATCGGCACAGCGTTTCCCTTCGTAAGAGATGTAATTGTCATATCCAAATTTCGTACAGCCAAACCGTCAGTCAACTACATATGATTTCTATGCATACACATCTTCTGGAGTGTTACTCTCCACTTGCGCGTCAAGGAGAATTGTTTTACACAGGGACGTGCGAAAAGTGTCCTCTGCCCCTTCCGTGCTGGATGCGCAGTGTCCTTCCCGGCTGGTGCTCGACCGAATTGCCGATAAATGGACGGCTCTCATTATCCAGATTCTGGCGCGCGGAACGATGCGTTATGCCGCGCTGCAGCGCGAGATTGGCGGCATTTCGCAAAAGATGCTGACACAGACGCTGCGCAGCCTTGAGCGCGACGGCCTGGTGCAACGCACCGTTCATCCCGTTGTACCTCCCAAAGTGGAATACTCTCTCACGAGATTGGGCCGAACCTTGATCGAACCGTTGCACGCGCTTTGCCGCTGGTCTGAAAAACACCTCGCTGAGCTTCAGGCAAATCGCGCGCGGGCAAAGCAAGCAGCGATGGAGTAATGGAGTGTTGGAGTGGCGGAGTAGTGAAACAGCTTTGACGCATTACTCCGTTACCCTGCTGCTCCATCAGTCCCGCAGCTGATCATGCATCAGGCGGAAATTATCGTTCTTCTGTTCACGGTCGTCGCGGCGTCAGTTCTGATCGCGCGCAAGATGGCGGTGCCGTACCCGGTCGTGCTGGTGCTTGTCGGTCTGGTCTTGAGTTTCGTTCCGCATCTGCCGGAGGTGAAACTGGATCCAAACATTGTTTTCTATTTCTTTCTGCCACCATTGCTTTACCCAGCTGCGTTGTTCACTTCGTGGCGCGATTTTCGGCGAAATCTGCGGCCAATCGTCCTGCTTGCCATTGGCTTGGTGCTTTTCACAATTATCGTGGTCGCCTGCGTGGCGCACTCGTTAATTCCGTCCCTGCCGTGGGCAGCGGCTTTTGCCTTGGGCGCAATTGTTTCTCCGCCTGATGCGGTCGCGGCTACGAGTGTGATTCGCCGTCTGGCAGTGCCACACCGGATCGTTAGCATTCTGGAAGGTGAAAGTCTGTTGAACGACGCCACGGCGCTGGTCGCGCTGCAGTTTGCAGTCGCAGCGCTAATGACAGGCAAATTTTCACTGGGCCAGGCATCTTTGCGTTTCGTCTGGGCCGCGGCGGGCGGAATAGGATTTGGCTTGCTCGTCGGCGGGGTGATTCGATGGGTGCATCGACATCTCGACGATCCACCAGTGCAAATAACCATTTCGTTGCTCACGCCGTTTCTTGCGTATTTACCGGCGGAGCGCTTGCACGTCTCAGGCGTCCTGGCTGTGGTTGCCGCCGGAATTTATCTTGGCTGGCACTCTCCACTGATTGTGACGGCGCGTTATCGTTTGCAGGCGTTCGCTTTCTGGGAAATCGTGGTGTTCCTTCTGAACGGTTTTGTTTTCACGGCCATCGGTTTGCAATTGCCGGGAATCCTGCGATCGCTCAGGGGCGAGTCTCTTCTTTCGCCCATTGAGAATGCGCTTGTGGTGAGCGCTGCAGTTGTGCTGGTACGGATCGCGTGGGTTTTTCCGGGCGCGTATCTGCCTTTTCTCCTGTACAGGGGAGTGCGTCGGCGCGAGCCTGTCCCGGAGTGGCAAAATGTGGCGGTCATGGCCTGGTCGGGAATGCGCGGGGTCGTCTCCCTGGCGGCCGCATTTGCGCTTCCCTACGTTTTACCGGACGGCCGCACGTTCCCGGGAAGGAACTACATTTTGTTTCTGACCTTCTGTGTGATTTTGGTAACCCTGTTGTTTCAAGGCCTGACGCTACCGATTGTGATCCAAAAACTTTGCATCAAAGCCGATAATTCAACTGATGAAGAAGAGCGAGTCGCACGGTTGGAAGCAAACCAGGCGGCGATTGAATCAATCGAAAAGCTTCGCGCCAGCGGCGAGTTTTCGCCCGATACTGTGGATCGTTTGCGTGCCGAGTACGACGAACGCGTGGAGCAATTGCAACTTTGCGCCGACAACCCCGACGATTGCCGCGGCGAAATCGCCACGCCGCAATATCAACGTTTGCAACGCAAAGCGCTGCGTGTGGAAAGGCAAACCATCATCCGCCTGCGAAACGATCGCGTGATCAACGACGATGCGTTGCGGCGGATTCAGCGCGACCTGGATCTTGCGGAAGCGCGTCTGACAGGAAGCTAAGAGTGTCAGTATTTAGTGATAAGTTTGTAAATGTCTGTTTAGCGCGAACGGCGCTGGTTGCCGCGGGCTTGTGCTGAATACTGCGCCTTGGACGCAAGGGACATACGGTTTTACAGAAACGTCTCTGAACTAAAAACCATATCGTGCGGGCCAATCCCTGGCCGGCCCGCCGAGCCGCGCTGCGCAGTTCTTCAGTTCCTTCTTGAAGAACGTGGCCAGATGCGACCGTACCTTGTTTGTGAGCGGAAGCTTTTCCATCCTGGTCCAGCTGTTGTGATCCGCCGCCAATCGGCTGCCTGGCTTGTCTGGATCAGCACCCAGGAAACGAAGGATAGACTGCCGCAATTCAGCGGGATTGCTTTGCAGATCATCAAAGAAATAAACACGAAACTGTTTCGCAGGGACATAGTGCTTCCATCGCGCAACCACGGCACTTGGGTACGAACGCAAAAGCATTCCCCGGCGGAGCAAATTCCGATTGACTGCATCAATGTCGGTCACATCAAACGGCTCAATTTGGCGGTAACGCACTTCCATCGACAAGTGCGACCACACGCGCTCAACCGGATCGCGCGCCAGAAAGATCACCTTTAGGTTTGGAAAGTATTCAACGATCTGGCGAATGATTTCATTACTTAGGGTCGAATAATTCGGGGAGATATCGCCTGAAAGAAGTGATGCCTTGGACTCGAACAACCGCCCGTAATTCTCGAGGTCGATACGCGGTTCAGCGCTGAGGCTCTTGAGCTTTTCCAGAAATCGAAGATCGCGCTCATCTCTGCAGCGCGGACGCGCTGCGCGCTGAACCCGGCTCAGTTGATCAAAGTAATGGAGCTCCTTCACAGGAGGCATCCAGAAATCGGGATGAGAATCGAGTTGCTGATAAAGCCACGTGCTTCCGGCTTTGTGCGCTCCGATACACAAAAAATCCGGTCCTGCGCCGCGAGCAGGAAACGGCTTATGTCTGCTGGCACTACCGCGAGCGTTGAACGGGCAAGCCCATCTCACCTTTGGTTATCTCCTTGTTGGAGTTTATGGCAGGTACGGTGACCGCAGCGCACCGCCTCTACCTCAGGCGACCCAATCGCACCAGCAAGAGATATCAAAATAGTCAGCCAGCTCCCAGAAAAAGATGAGTAATGAAAAACCATATCGCGCCGGCCATTCTCTCGCCGGCCCGCCCAGTTCTGCGGCGCACGCCTTGAGTTCTTTCTTAAAAAACTGCGCCAGCGCGGAACGTACCTTGGCAATTATCGGAAGTTTTTTCCAACCGGATTGGGTATTATAGTCCGGGCTGAGGGGACCGCTCGGCTTGCGGGGATCGGCGCCCAGGAAACTTAGTATCGAACGTCGCAGTCCAGCGGGATCTCTTTCCAGGTCGTCAAAGAAATAGATGCGAAAGAGATCCGGGCAAACATGACGCCGCCAGCGCGCGACAATTTTGCTTGGATACGAGCGGAGGAACACTGCGGGGTTCAGCAGATACCGAGTCACCTCATTCACGTCCGTGGTGTCACAAGGGGGGACGCCCCGGACGCGGGCATCCATCGATAATTGCGACCAGGCGCGCTCTACTGGATCGCGCGCCAGAAAAATCACCTTCAAATTTGGGAAATAACTGACGATTTGTTCAATAAGCTCATCATTCAGTAACGAATAGGCTGGCGTAATATCGCCGGCCAGCAGTCCGGTCTTGGGCTGGAATAAGCGTGAGTAACCATGCAGATCAATGTAAGATTGTGCACCGAGTTTAGTTATTCTCTCCAAAAACCACTGATCGCGCCCATCTTTGCAACGAGGCGCGTTGGGCCGTTTAACTTTGCTCAGCGCGTCGAAGTAATGCAGTTCCTTGACGGGAGGCATCCAGAAATCAGGATGCAAGCTGAGCTGGTGATAAAGCCATGATGTTCCCCCTTTCTGAGCCCCAACGCACAAGAAATCGGGGCAGGCGGCGTCTAAGTGATTATCCTCTTCGTTTCGATCGTCGTTTACGCGAGGTTTCAGTGGCCAGGCCAGACGCATGGCCGCATTATTTTCCATCGCGCAGTCAAAAAGCAAGATCGGAGCACGAGCAGGGTCACGCCCCTGAGCCGTAAAGCGTGAATTGACCTGCTTGCGCTGATCGGGGGTGAATTCGAAATTTCGACCAATGAATCAGACCGCGCCTTACCGCCTTTTTCTGCTCTCACCCGCCTACGCCGGTGGTGAACGAGCGCGGATGATTCTGAGCAATCGGGCGGAATTCGAACTCGCGCGAAAATTGCGCGACAAACGGGGCGCGCCAATCGCCGAGGTGTTCACTTTTCTTAGTGGCCTCTACTTCCGCGGCAAGATCGCCTATGCGACTGCATTTGCCCGGCCCGCGCCTGGAATGCCCGGAATTTTGGTGATCACGCCTACCCATGGCCTTGTCGA
>Ga0070741_10016049_pt1 | contig 12576 bp, 11 predicted proteins | sample Coa_R1_4_FD_66440 | JGI IMG/M metagenome (GOLD analysis project Ga0070741, IMG submission 66440) | Surface soil microbial communities from Centralia Pennsylvania, which are recovering from an underground coalmine fire - Coalmine... | ecosystem: Environmental > Terrestrial > Soil > Unclassified ...
GGTGTCGGTGATCACGACCAGCAGCAGCCGCTCCGCGCCGATCGGCACCAGCTCGACGTGGCGCACCGCCGACCGCGTGAGCGACGGGTACTGCACGACGGCGACCTGGCGGGTCAGCTGGGCGAGCAGCCGGACGCTGCGGCGCAGCACGTCGTCGAGGTCCATCGCCCCGCCGAGGAAGCTCTGGATGGCCTTGCGCTCGGCGGGCGACAGCGGCTTGACCTGGCTGAGCTTGTCGACGAACCGGCGGTAGCCCTTGTCGGTGGGGATGCGGCCCGCGCTGGTGTGCGGCTGCGCGATGTAGCCGTCCTCCTCCAGTACCGCCATGTCGTTGCGGACGGTCGCGCTCGACACGCCGAGCCCGTGCCGCTCGACGATCGCTTTGGAGCCCACCGGCTCCTGGGTGGCCACGTAGTCGGCGACGATGGCGCGAAGGACCGCGAATCGACGCTCGTCGGTATTCATGCGGGGATCACCTTCCTCCAAGCTGCCGGTGCTCTCAGTCTACGGCGCGTGACGTCCCGAACCGGGTGTCACCGCACCGGGACGCCGTATCGTGCGTCACCGCCCGCGCGTCCCATGCCGCGTGGTACCACCGGATGCCTCCGGACGCCACCGAAGACCGCCGGTCAGCATTCGAGCAGCGCCCGGACCACGGCGTCGGCCAGCAGCCGCCCGCGTCGGGTCAGCACGGCCCGTCCGGCGGCCACCGCCGCGGCGTCCAGCAGCCCGTCCTCGGCGGCGCGCGCGGCCGCCGCCCGGCCGCCCCCGCCGAGCGCGGCCAGCTCCAGGCCTCCGGCCAGCCTGACCCCGAGCAGCACCCGCTCCTCGTGGCGCTCGCCCTCGGTGAGCTGCTCCCGTCCCGCTTCCGGGGAGCCGCCGTCGGAAAGCGCCGCCGCGTAGCGGGCGGGGTGCTTGACGTTCCACCACCGCACCCCTCCGATGTGGCCGTGCGCTCCTGGACCGGCACCCCACCAGTCGCCGTCACCCCAGTAGCCCAGGTTGTGCCGGCAGCGGGTGTCGTCCGCGGTCGACCAGTTGGACACCTCGTACCAGCGCATACCGGACTTCGACAGCACGTCGTCGACCAGCTCGTACCGGTCGGCCGCGACGTCGTCCACCGGGGCGGCCAGCTCACCGCGCCGGATCCGTCGGGACAGCGCGGTGCCGTCCTCCACGATCAGGGCGTACGCCGAGACGTGGTCGACCCCGGCTGCCAGCACGGCGTCGAGGGATGCGCGCAGGTCGTCGTCGGTCTCCCCCGGCGTGCCGTATATGAGGTCGAGGCTGACCTGCCCGATCCCGGCGCGGCGGGCCTCGAGCGCGGCGGCGACCGGGCGGCCGGGGGTGTGCCGGCGATCGAGCACCGCGAGCACCGCCGGCGCGGCGGACTGCATGCCGAGCGACACCCGGGTGTACCCCGCCGCGGCGAGGCCCTCGAAGAACTCCGGCGAGGTGGACTCCGGGTTGGCCTCGGTGGTCACCTCGGCGCCGGCGGCCAGCCCGAACGAGCCCCGGACCGCCTCCAGGACGTCGGCCAGCCCGGACGCGCCGAGCAGTGACGGGGTGCCGCCGCCGACGAACACCGTGTCCGCGGCCGGTACGCGGCCCGATCGGCCCAGGACCTCGACTGCCAGCCCCAGCTCGCGGCGGACCGCGTCCAGCCAGCCGGCGGGAGAGGCGCCGGATCCTTCCAGTTCGCTGGCGGTGTAGGTGTTGAAGTCGCAGTAACCGCAGCGCGACGCGCAGAAGGGCACGTGCACGTACACGCCGAACGGTCGCGTGCCCAGCCCCGCGGTCGCGGACGGCGGGAACCCGGGCACCCCGGCAGCCGCCCCGCCGTCGTCACTCATTCACCACACCGCTCATCCGTCCCGCTCACGCTGTCCCGATCACACCGTCACCGATCACACCGTCACCGATCACACCGTCACCGATCACACCGTCGCCCGCCGACACCATTCTGCCCGGCTCCCGGATCCACCCGTGCACCGTTTCTTGTAATTGTCGATCGAATTAGTAAGAAATATCCGTGCCGCCATTTCCCCGCCCGTCCGCGCACGGTCCGACAACCCACCGTCGCGAGGGCGGTACCAGCCATGATCGAATTACCGGCGGGCGCGTTCTGCCTCACCGCACCGGCCCGATCACTGCTGGTGATGTGATGACGCTCCCAACATATGGGCGCGACTGGTAACCGCCCAGACAAAGTGGCACATTTGTAGGTATGCATTCAGCGCTGCGTATGCGACTTGTGGCTCGTCGCCACGTCGACCTGCAGCGCGTATCCAGCGCGATGTGCCGGCTCTCGCACTGACCCGCGCCAACGTCCCCACCACGAGTGAAGACGGCCGGGCAGCCGCCGACACTCGTCCGGTCTGACCGCCCGACGACCGATCGCGCGGGTCTGCTCGGCTTGACCTGGAGGTCTGAGCCAGCATGGTCCCCCCGCCCGCCACCACCGACGCCCCCAAGCGCACCCGCAGTGAGGGTCAGTGGGCTCTCGGCGACCGAGAACCCCTGAACCCCAACGAGAAGTTCAAGCTCGAGGACGACGCGCTCAACGTGCGCGAGCGTATCGAGAACGTCTACTCCAAGACCGGATTCGACTCGATCGACCCCAGTGACCTGCGGGGACGATTCCGCTGGATGGGCCTGTACACCCAGCGCAAGCCCGGCATCGACGGCGGCAAGACCGGGTCGCTGTCCGACGACGAGCTCGACGACAGCTACTTCATGATGCGGGTCCGCGTGGACGGCGGCGCCCTGACCACCGAGCAGCTGCGGGTGATCGGCGAGGTCTCGCGTGACTACGCCCGCGACACCGCCGACATCACCGACCGGCAGAACATCCAGCTGCACTGGGTGCGTATCGAGGACGTCCCAGCGATCTGGGAGAAGATCGAGGCCGTCGGCCTGTACACGACCGAGGCCTGCGGCGACTGCCCCCGGGTGATCCTGGGCTCGCCCGTCGCCGGCATCGCCGCCGACGAGATCGTGGACGGCACCCCGGCGATCCGGGAGATCGTCGAGAAGTACATCGGCAGCCCCGAGTTCTCCAACCTGCCGCGCAAGTTCAAGACCGGGATCTCCGGCTCGCCGCGCCACGACGTGGTGCACGAGATCAACGACGTCGCCTTCGTCGGCGTACGGCACCCGGAGCACGGCCCGGGCTTCGACCTCTGGGTCGGAGGTGGCCTGTCCACCAACCCGAAGCTCGGCGTCCGGCTGGGCGCCTGGGTACCGGTGGAGGAGGTCGCCGACGTGTGGGCGGGCGTGGTCGGGCTGTTCCGCGACTACGGCTACCGGCGCCTGCGCAACCGCGCCCGGATCAAGTTCCTGGTGGCCGACTGGGGACCCGAGAAGTTCCGCGACATCCTCGAGAAGGAGTTCCTCAAGCGCCCGCTGATCGACGGGCCGGCGCCGGAGCACTGGACCGGTCCGCGCGACCACATCGGCGTCCACAAGCAGATCGACGGCCGCAACTACGTCGGGGCCGCCGCCATCGCCGGCCGGGTGTCGGGGACCAAGCTGATCGACATCGCCCGCGCCGCCGAACGGGCCGGCTCGAAGCGGACCCGGCTCACCGTGCAGCAGCAGCTGCTGGTGCTCGACGTCGAGGACGCCCAGGTCGAGGGCCTGACCAGCGAGCTCGCCGAGCTGGGCCTGCACGCCGACCCCTCGCCGTGGCGGCGGTTCACGCTGGCCTGCACCGGCATCGAGTTCTGCAAGCTGGCGATCGTCGAGACCAAGGGGCGGGCCATCAGGTTGGTCGAGGAGCTCGAGGAGCGGCTCGGTGACATCCCCGAGCTCGACGTGCCGATCAGCATCCACCTCAACGGGTGCCCCAACGCCTGCGCCCGCACCCAGACCGCCGACATCGGGCTCAAGGGTCAGATCGTCACCGACGCCGACGGCAACCAGGTCCCCGGTTTCCAGGTGCACCTGGGCGGTGGCCTCGGCATCGACGCGGGTTTCGGCCGCAAGCTGCGCGGCCTGAAGGTCACGTCGTCCGAGTTGGGCGACTACGTCGACCGCCTGGCCCGCACCTTCCTCAAGCAGCGGCACGACGGCGAGCGGTTCGCCCAGTGGGTTCTGCGCGCGGACGAGGCGGACCTGGCATGAGTGGCGAGCGGGCAGTGCCTTTCTACTGCCCCTACTGCAGCGAAGAGGACCTACGCCCGGTGGAGGAACCACACGGTGCGTGGCGGTGCGCGGGATGTCTGCGCACGTTCGCGGTGAAGCTGGTCGCTATCGGAATTCCAGAGGGAGCGGTGTCGGAATGAGCGTGACCGTAGTCGAGGAGGACCTGCGCGGCCTCGCCGAGCGGGGAGCGGCGGAGCTGGGTCCGGACGCGACGGCCCACGAGATCCTGGAGTGGACCGCCGGGACGTTCGGGAACGAGTTCATCGTCGCCTCGAACATGCAGGACGCCGTACTGGTCTCGCTGGCGGCGAAGGTCAAGCCCGGCGTGGACGTGCTGTTCCTGGACACCGGCTACCACTTCGCCGAGACGATCGGAACCCGGGACGCGGTGGAGCAGGTCTACGGCGTGAACATCGTCAACGCCCGCCCCGAGCACTCGGTCGCCGAGCAGGACTCGCTGCTGGGCAAGGACCTGTTCGCCCGTGACCCCAACCAGTGCTGCGCGCTGCGCAAGGTGGTCCCGCTGCAGCGGACCCTGGCCGGCTACCGCGCGTGGGTCACAGGTGTCCGGCGGGTGGAGGCCCCGACCCGGGCGAACACCCCGCTGATCACCTACGACGAGAAGTTCGGGCTGGTGAAGGTCAACCCGATCGCAGCGTGGAGCGACGAGGACATGGAGCGTTACATCGCTGAGAACGACATCCTGGTCAACCCGCTGGTGGACGCCGGATACCCCTCGATCGGCTGCGCACCGTGCACCGTGAAGCCGGCTCCGGGCGCCGACCCCCGGTCGGGCCGCTGGGCCGGGCGCGCCAAGACCGAGTGCGGGCTGCACGCGTGAGCGCGCGCGACGAGCGAGGAGGCGACCGATGACCGCCACCCTGAACGCACCGACGACCGACACGTCGTTCGACGCCCTGGACGTCCTCGAGTCCGAGGCGATCCACATCTTCCGGGAGGTGGCGGGCGAGTTCGACCGGCCGGTCATCCTGTTCTCCGGCGGCAAGGACTCGACGCTGCTGGTGCACCTGGCGGCCAAGGCGTTCGCACCCGCCCCGATCCCGTTCTCGCTGCTGCACGTCGACACCGGGCACAACTACCAGGAGGTCATCGACTTCCGCGACCAGCTCGTCGAGAAGCTCGGCCTGCGCCTGGTGGTGGCCCATGTGCAGGACTGGATCGACGACGGCCGGCTCACCGAGCGTCCCGACGGCACCCGCAACCCGTTGCAGACGGTGCCGCTGCTCGACTCGATCGTGGAGGGCCGCTTCGACGCGGTGTTCGGCGGCGGTCGCCGCGACGAGGAGCGGGCGCGGGCCAAGGAGCGGATCATCAGCCTGCGCGACAGCTTCGGCCGGTGGGACCCCCGCAAGCAGCGCCCGGAGCTGTGGAACCTCTACAACGGCCGGCACGCGGCGGGCGAGCACGTGCGCGTCTTCCCGATCTCCAACTGGACCGAACTGGATGTCTGGCGCTACATCCAGCGTGAGGGCATCGAGCTGCCCAGCGTCTACTTCGCCCACCAGCGCCAGGTGTTCCGGCGCGATGGCATGTGGATGGCCGAGGGTCCGTGGGGCGGCCCGCGCAAGGGCGAGACCCTCGAACTCAAGAGCGTCCGGTACCGCACGGTCGGCGACGGGTCGTGCACCGGAGCCGTGGAGTCGACCGCGACCACGCTCGACGAGGTGATCGCCGAGGTCACCGCGTCGCGGTTGACCGAACGCGGCGCCACCCGGGCCGACGATCGCATGTCCGAGGCCGCTATGGAAGACCGCAAGCGAGAGGGTTACTTCTGATGGTGGACTCCGCCGAGCGCCGCGACCTGCTCAGGTTCGCGACCGCCGGGAGCGTCGACGACGGCAAGTCCACCCTGGTGGGGCGGCTGCTCTACGACACCAAGTCGGTGCTCGCCGACCAGATCGAGGCCGTCCAGCGCGCGTCGGTCGACAAGGGCCTGAGCACGCCTGACCTGTCGCTGCTGGTCGACGGCCTGCGGGCGGAACGCGAGCAGGGCATCACGATCGACGTGGCTTACCGCTACTTCGGCACGCCCAAGCGCGAGTTCGTACTGGCCGACACCCCCGGCCACGTCCAGTACACCCGCAACACCGTGACCGGAGCGTCCACCGCCGAGCTCGCGGTGCTGCTGGTCGATGCCCGCTACGGCGTCGTGGAGCAGACGCGGCGGCACGCGGCGGTGTTGGCGCTGCTGCGGGTGCCCCGGCTGGTGCTCGCCGTGAACAAGATCGACCTGGTCGACTTCGACGGGGCCGTGTTCAACGCCATCGCCAAGGACTTCGCCGGGCTGGCCCGGGCGCTGGGCTACGCCGAGGACCGGATCGTGACGATCCCGGTGTCGGCGCTGCTCGGCGACAACGTGGTCGAGGCCTCCGCGAACACCCCCTGGTACAGCGGTCCGACCTTGCTCGACCACCTCGAGTCGGTCCCGGTGACCAGCCCGGAGATCGATGCGCCGCTGCGGATGCCGGTGCAGTACGTGATCCGGCCCCGGACCCCCGAGCACCCCGACTACCGAGGCTACGCGGGCCAGGTCGCGGCGGGCACGGTGCGCAAGGGCCAGCGCGTCCTGGTGCTCCCCGAGGAGCTCTCCTCCACGGTCGAGGCGATCGACACCGCCGACGGCGAGCTGAGCCACGCCGGGGTCGGGCGCAGCGTGACGGTGCTGCTCACCGACGACATCGACATCCCGCGCGGCAGCATGATCGTGGCCGCCGACTCTCCCCCGACGCTCACCGACGAGATCGAGGCCACCCTGTGCTGGCTGGCCGAGAAGCCACTGCGGCCGGGGGCCCGGCTGCTGCTCAAGCACGGCACCCGCACCACCCAGGCCATCGTCGGGGCGCTGCACGACCGGCTGGACACCGACACGCTCACCCGGACCGAGCCGGAGTCACTGCAGATCAACGACATCGGCCGGGTGACCATCCGGACGGCCGACCGCCTGCCGGTGGACGACTACGCCGACAACCGGGCGACCGGCGCCTTCCTGCTCATCGACCCGCCGACGGGCAACACCCTGGCGGCCGGGCTGGTGGGGAATCCGCTGGTCGTCACCGAGCTGTCCTGACCGTTCAGGAGTCGGGCGTGGAGGACACCGGCCACACCGACTTCCAGGAACGGTCCTGGCTGGTCAACGCCAGGATCCCCTCCGGTAGCTCGCCCGCGACGACCTGCCCCACCGTCGTCAGCTCCAGGATCGAGCGCAGGCTGGCCCGGACGGCCACCCAGACGTCCTGGAGGTGCTCGGCGGCACCCTGGTACGCAAGGCTCTCCGGCCGCTGCCCCCGCACGAGGGCGAGCGGCCCGTCGGTGACGCGTACGACGTCGGCCAGCGAGATCGACCGGGCCGGACGGGCCAAGCGGTGACCGCCGTCGGGGCCACGCCTGCTCTCGATCATCCCGGCGCGGCGCAGCTCGACCAGAATGCTGTCGAGGAATGTCCTCGGTATTTCCTGGGCGGCGGCGATGTCGTCCGCTTTGACCGCGCAGCCCTCAGGGGCATTCGTCAGCACGCACAACGCGCGAATCGCGTAGTCCGCCCTGGCCGAGATCTGCATGAAATCGCTCCTGCCCCACCGGCTGACCGTCCGGTTCCATCTTGGCCTATGAACCGGGTGTCATACCCGTCACCCGTTTGTTGACTATGTCGCCCAGGAATGTGACCATCTAAAGGTGTACAACGACGTGTCGGCCCATCGGTCGGCCCAGCCGCCGCTGGTGCGCCGACTGCACGTCGATCTGATGCGCATTTCCTCTGCCTGTTGCCGGGCTGGACGCTAGCCCCCGCCCCACCCTCGCGTCGCCGGAGAACCGACGAGGCAACCACCCAGAGGCAGGTCATCCCGTGCACTTGGATCTCACACTCGCAACCGCCGGCCTGCTGGTCGGCCTGCTCGTGGGGCTGACCGGCATGGGCGGCGGCGCGCTGCTCACGCCTCTGCTGGTGCTGTTCTTCAAGGTGGCCCCGCTGGCCGCGATCTCCAGCGACCTGCTCACCTCATTGGTGATGAAGCCGGTCGGCGCGGCGGTACACCTGCGGCACCGGACGGTGCACTGGAAGCTGGTGGGCTGGCTGACCCTCGGATCGGTGCCGTCGGCCTTCGCCGGGGCCGTCCTGATCGGCAAGATCGGCCACGCGGGTGGTGTGCAGGACAACCTGAAGGTCGTCATCGGTGTCGCGCTCTGCGCATCGGTGACGATGATGCTGGTACGCCAGGTGCTCGACCTGCGCAACCGGCGCCGCGACGGCCGGGCCGGGGTCGTACCGGACCCCGACCGCCGGCTCGAGGTACGCCCGCTCCGCACCCTGGTGATCGGCGTGGTCGGTGGCTTCGCGGTCGGCCTGACCTCCGTCGGGGCCGGGTCGGTGATCATCGCGCTGCTGCTGATCGCCTACCCTTCGCTACGCCCGGCCCAGCTCGTCGGCACCGACATCGTGCAGGCCATCCCGCTGGTCGCGGCGGCCACGCTGGGGCACCTCATCTTCGGTGACGTCCACCTGGCGATCACCGTGTCCCTGCTGGTGGGCGCCCTGCCGGGCGTCTACGTCGGCGCCCGCCTGTCCGCTCAGGGCCCCTCGGCGGTCATCCGCCCGGTGATCACCGGCGTGCTGCTGGCGTCCGCTCTGGCGCTGCTCAAGGTCGCCACCCCGGTGATCGTCATCAGCGCGCTGGCCGGTGTCGCCGCGATGGTCGTGCTGCGCCCCAGGCCCACCCGGGTCGCCCCGCCCTCCCCCGAGGCCCGGGAGCTCGACACCGTCCACTGACCCGGGCGGGGTCGCGGCTCCCGCCCGCCCCCGCCGGCACCACGGCGCCCGCAGGCCCGAAAACCCCCTAATTCGATATGTCAAACCGAGTTTGGAGCTCACCCATGTCCGCAAGACGTCGCGCACTCGCGGCCGTTCTGCTCACCGCCGCCGCCCTCGGCGTCGCCGGCTGCTCCCGGGCGGCCGAGACTCCGGCGGCCGCACCGGGTGAGCAGGGCTCGGCCGCCGCGCCCGCCGGGCCGGCCACCGAGCTGCGCCTGGGCTACTTCCCGAACGTCACCCACGCCGCCGCGATCATCGGGGTGGACAAGGGCTTCATCGCCGGCGAGCTGGGCTCCACGAAGTTGACCACCCAGCAGTTCAACGCCGGTGGGGAGGCCGTGAGCGCGCTGCTCGGTGGCTCGCTGGACGCCACCTTCGTCGGATCCGGGCCGGCGATCAACGCCTTCGCCCAGTCCAAGGGCCAGGCGGTGCGCATCGTCGCCGGTGCCACCGACGGTGGCGCGCAGCTGGTGGTCCGCCCCACCATCAGCAGCCCGGACCAGCTCAAGGGCAAGGTCCTCGCCGTCCCGCAGGTCGGCAACACCCAGGACATCGCGCTGCGCAAGTGGCTCAAGGAGGTGAACCTCTCCGACGGCCCGGACAAGGCGATCGTGGCGGCCCTGGACAATCCCCGCACCCTGGACAGCTACAAGCAGGGCGTCGTCGACGGTGGCTGGCTGCCCGAGCCGTGGGCCTCCCGCCTGGTCGACGCCGGCGCGAAGGTGCTGCTCGACGAGAAGACCCGCTGGCCCGGGGGTCACTTCCCCACCACCGTGCTCGTCGTGCGCACCGACTTCCTCACCCAGCACCCGGAGACCGTTCAGGCCCTCATCCGGGGCGAGCTGAAGGCTGTCGCCTTCGCCAACAGCAACCCGACCGAGGCGAAGAACCTGGTCAACGCCTCGATCCTCAAGCTGACCGGCAAGAACCTGGCCCAGCCGGTGCTCGACCGCGCCTGGTCCGACCTGACCGTCACCGCCGACCCGCTGGCCTCGACCTTCGCCCAGCTCGCCAAGGACAGCGTGACCGCCGGCGTCACCGAGCAGGAGACCGACGTGCACGGCCTGTTCGACCTGTCCGCCCTCAACGCCGCGCTGCAGGCGGCGGGTAAGCCCGCCGTCGACACCGCCGGCCTCGACAAGCCCAGGGGATGATCCGTTGACCGCGCTGCTGGAGGACCGAGAGCTCTCGGCCAGGACCGGACCCGCCGTTGCGCTGACCGAGGTCAGCAAGGTGTTCGGGCGGGGTAACGACGCCGTCACGGCTCTGACCGGGGTGGACCTGCGGGTCGCGCCGGGCGAGTTCGTGGTGCTCCTCGGAGCGTCGGGATGCGGCAAGACCACCCTGCTCAACCTCATCGCCGGGCTCGACCGGCCGACCACCGGCCGGGTGGACGTGGCGGCCCACCGGCCGGCCGTGATGTTCCAGGAGCCGGCCCTGCTGCCCTGGCTCAGTGCCGTCCGCAACGTCGAGCTGCCGCTGCGGTTGTCCGGTGTCGGACGCGCGGCCCGGCGCTCGCGGGCCGGTGAGCTGCTCGACCTGGTGCGGCTGTCGGGGCAGTCGGGCAAGCGGCCGCACGAGCTCTCCGGTGGCATGCGACAGCGCGTCGCGCTCGCCCGTGCCCTGGCGGCGACGACCAACGACGCCGCCGGCGCGGGCGGGCTGTTGCTGATGGACGAGCCGTTCGCGGCCCTCGACGCGATCACCCGCGACTTCCTCCAGGAGGAGCTGCGCCGGATCTGGCTGGCCACCCGCACCGCGGTCGTGTTCGTCACCCACGACGTGCGCGAGGCCGTGCGGCTCGGGCAGCGCGTCGTGCTGCTCTCCTCCCGGCCGGGGACGGTGGTCCGGGAGTGGAGCCTCGGCAAGGAGACCGACCGGGACGCCCTGACCGTCGAGATCACCGACCGGCTGCGCGCGGTGATCTCCGACCACGCGCACGCCTGATCCCATGTCCAACGACGTGATCGACACCGCCCCGGCCGGCTCCGGGCTCGGCACCCCCGCGACCGGATCCGACGCGGCCGTGGGCGCCGGCCTCGACGCGCTGGACACCCCGACGACCAGGCGGCCGCCGCTGGCCGGGCGCGCACTCCGGGCCGGGGTTCCGCCGCTGGTCGCGCTGGGTCTGGCGCTCGCGCTGTGGCAGGTCCTGTGGGCCGCCGCGTTCTGGCCGGAGTACAAGCTGCCCTCGCCGGCCTCGGTGTGGCACGAGTTCGCCAAGGTGCTCGACAGTGGGGAGATCTGGGCGATCGCCTGGACCTCGGTCCACCGGGGCATCCTGGGCTTCCTGGCCTCGGTGCTGATCGCCACCCCGCTCGGGCTGCTGGTGGCCAAGGTGCGGGTCGTGCGGGCCGCGATCGGGCCGCTGCTGGCCGGCATGCAGAGCCTGCCGTCGGTGGCCTGGGTGCCCGCCGCGGTGCTCTGGTTCGGGCTCACCGACGCCACGATCTACTTCGTCATCCTGCTGGGTGCCATCCCGTCGATCGCCAACGGCCTGGTGGCGGGTATCGACCAGATCCCGCCGATCCTGCCCAGGGTCGGGCACGTGATGGGTGCCGGCCGGGTCGACTCCGCGCGGTTCATCCTGCTGCCGGCGTCGCTGCCCGGATACCTGGCCGGGTGCAAGCAGGGCTGGGCGTTCTCCTGGCGGTCGCTGATGGCGGCCGAGATCATCGCGGTGTCGCCGCAGCTGGGCATCGGGCTCGGGGCCTACCTCAAGACCGGGAGCGACTACAACTCCATGCCCCAGGTGATCGCGGCGATCTTCCTGATCCTGCTGGTCGGCATCGGCATCGAGCTGACGGTGTTCAGGCCGGCGGAGCGTCGGGTGCTGCGGACCAGGGGCCTCGCCCCCGCGTCGTGATCGCGTAGGCGGCACCGGTGCCGATACGGTGACCGCATGACCTCGACGACCGCGGCCACCGAAAGCACCGAGCTGGTCCATCTGGAGATCCGTGACGGGATCGCCACGATCACGCTCGACTCGCCCCACAACCGCAACGCGCTGTCAGCCCAGCTGCGTCGCGAGCTGCGCGCCCACCTGGACACCGCCATCGCCTCCGACGACGCGCGGGCGATCGTGCTCACCCACACCGGCAAGGTGTTCTGCGCCGGCGCGGATCTGAAGGAGTCCCGGGGCGCGGCGGCGCAGGATCAGGGCGTCAGCGAGGTGCCGGCCATCTTCGAGCAGATCTGGACGTCCCCGACCCCCGTGGTGGCGCGGCTGGCCGGGCCGGTGCGGGCCGGCGGGACCGGCCTGGTCGCCTCCTGCGACATCGCCGTCGCCTCGGAGGCGGTCAACTTCGCGTTCACCGAGGTCCGCATCGGCGTGGTGCCCGCGGTGATCACCGTGCCGCTGATCCCCAAGGTGCACCCGACGGCGCTGCACGAGCTGTTCCTGACCGGTGAGACCTTCGACGCGCACCGCGCAGCCGCGATCGGGCTCATCAACTCGGCGGTGCCCGCGGAGCAGCTCGACGACGAGGTACGCCGGTACACCGAGATGCTCCGGCTCGGTGCCCCCGGCGCCCTTGCCGAGACCAAGGAGCTCCTGCGCCGGCCGGTGACCGCCACCATGCACGAGGACCTGGTGAAGCTCG
>Ga0070741_10016050_pt1 | contig 12576 bp, 11 predicted proteins | sample Coa_R1_4_FD_66440 | JGI IMG/M metagenome (GOLD analysis project Ga0070741, IMG submission 66440) | Surface soil microbial communities from Centralia Pennsylvania, which are recovering from an underground coalmine fire - Coalmine... | ecosystem: Environmental > Terrestrial > Soil > Unclassified ...
GGATGCAGGTGCACGATTCGCGCGAGATCGCCCGCCGACACGCCCGGGAACTGGCTGACGATCTTCAAGACGAGGCGCTGCGGTCCCGTAATCCCGAGCTGCCCCTCCATGCGCTTCGAGGTGGCTTGAAGATTGTGCTCGATGCTCCAGAGGAGCCTCATGAAGTCGAGGACGGGATCGAGCGAGTCTTCCGGGGCGCGCGCAGCCGGTGGACGTGAAGGCATGCCTTCCATCATACGGTCGCTCACGCGTGTTTCGAGCCCGCTTGCCGGATGGCCTTGCGGGATGCTACGGTTCGGCGTCTCCCGTCGTCAGCACGGCGGTGCCTTGCACGCGGCCTGCCCGGAGATCGGCGAGCGCGCGGTTGGCGTCGAGCAGGCCGTAGAGGCTCACGTGCGTGCGCACCGGGACCCGCGGGGCGAGCGCCAGGAACTCGCGCGCGTCTTGGCGCGTCAGGTTGGCCACCGAGCGCACGACGCGCTCTTCCCAGAGGAGACGATACGGAAACGCCGGGATGTCGCTCATGTGAATCCCCGCGCACACGACCACGCCGGCGGGCACGGTGCGCGACAGCGCCTCGGGCACGAGCCGCCCGACCGGCGCGAAGATGATGGCCGCGTCCAGCGGTTCGGGCGGCGCCTCGTCGGACCCGCCGGCCCAGCGCGCGCCGAGCCGGCGCGCGAACGCCTGCGCCTCGCGATCGCCCGGCGAGGTGAACGCATAGACGTCGCATCCCTCGAACGCGGCGACCTGGGCGACGATGTGCGCGGCGGAGCCGAACCCGTACAGGCCCAGCCGGCGAGCGCGCCCCGCCATGCGGTACGCGCGGTAGCCGATGAGCCCCGCGCAGAGCAGCGGCGCCGCCTCGGCGTCGCCGTACTCGTCGGGAATCCTGAAGACGAACCGGGCGTCGGCCACGGTGTAGTCGGCGTAGCCGCCGTCGATCTGGTACCCGGTGAAGCGCGCGTTCCTGCAGAGATTCTCCTGCCCACGGCGGCAGTACTCGCAGCTCCCGCACGACGACGCGAGCCACGGAACGCCCACTCGGTCGCCCACAGCGAGCCCGTCGACGGATTCCCCCACCCGCTCGACCCTCCCGACGATCTCATGGCCCGGCACGACCGGGATCGAGGGGTGCGGCAGCTCGCCGTCGACGACGTGAAGATCGGTGCGGCAGACAGCGCATGCCGAGACGCGGATCAGCACGTGGCCGGGCGGCGGCACAGGAATCGGCCGATCGACGCGCTCGAGCGCGCCGGCGCCGGGGCGGGCAAGGACCATGGCGCGCACTGCGACCTCCGGCTCACCGCCACTCGGGCGCGTACCGGCTTCGGCGCATCCGGTGCTCGACCCGCAGGCTGTAGCTGAACAGCCCAAACACCTCGATCAGGCCGATGAAGGCATAGATGGCGTAGCGCGTGAACGCGCTCGGATCCGGCCAGCACGTGTAGCCGGCATCCAGACACGCACGTGTGACGCGGTCGACTTCGACCGACTCCCTCAAGATGAGGGCCAGAGCCGCGCCGAAGATGACGGCCGTTGCGGCGAGGTTGCCGAGGATGAACTGGCCGGTCCGCCAGATGGGCAGCGCGACGAGCAGCCCCGCTCCGAGCGGCGCCGACGCCATCAGGGCGATCCAGCCCCAGTGGAGTCCCGTCATGGCTCTCCCCGCATTTTCGCGCATCCGCGGCGGCTGCCACGCGATTTCCGCTCCCCGGCGCCCGGCGGGTGGACGTACACTGGAGCCCGGCCGGAGCGCGCATGAACCTGCTGCTGCTGTCGATGCCGGACTCCTTCGAGCACATGCCGCCGGTGGCCGTGCGCATGCCGAACGGTGCCCTGGCCTCGCTGGCCGGCAACGTCGACCCCCACCACCGCGTGGCGGTCGCGGACCTGATCCTGGTCCAGGACCGGGTCCTTGCGACGGTCGAGCAGCTCGTCGAGGAGCTGCAGCCCGACCTCGTCGGCCTCTCGGTGATGACCTTCCAGCGGGCGAGCGCTCTGGCCATCGCGCGCCTCGTGCGGGCGCTGCGGCCGGCAGCCCGCGTGGTCGTCGGCGGGTACGACCCGAGCCTGGCGCCGGCGGCGTACATGGCCAGCCCGGACGTCGATTTCATCGTCCGCGGCGAGGGGGAGCGGACCTTGTGCGAGCTCGTCCGCGCGCTCGAGGCGGGCGTCGAGCCCGCCGGAATCGCGGGTCTCGCCTACCGGGCGCCCCACGGCTTCGTCAGCAGTGGCGATCGACCCGTCGCCCGCCTCGCCACCGACCCTCCACGGCTGCCGAACCGCGGCGCCCGCGTGCTTGCCGGCTATACGCTGCTCGGCCGCCCGGTCGACGTGGTCGAAACCTCGCGCGGCTGCACCTACGACTGCAGCTTCTGCTCGATCATCGAGATGCGCGGGCGGAACTTCCACCCCTACGCGATCGAGCGGGTGCTCGCCGACATCGCGGATGCGCGCCGGCATGGCGCCCGGACGATCTTCCTGGTCGACGACAATATCACGCTCGACATCCGCCGCTTCGAGTCGCTCTGCCAGGCGATTATCGACAGCGGCTTCGACGATGTGGACTACGTCGTCCAGGCGATGACGGCGCCGATCGCGCAGCACGGCGGCCGACTCGCGCCGCTCATGCGCCGCGCCGGGTTCCGCTACGTGTTCCTCGGGATCGAGAACGTGCTCGACGCCGATCTCGCGTTCCTCAGGGCCTCGGCCAAGAACCAGCGCCGGGAGAAGGGGCGCTCGGTCGGGAACGCCACGGTCGAGGCCATCCGGCATCTGCATCGGCACGGCCTCTACGTCGTCGGCGGGCTTATCGTCGGCAATCCGGACGACACGCGCGAGTCGATCGAGACGAATCTCGCCTTCGCGAAGCGCTTCGTGGACTGGCCGTACATCCAGCACCCCACGCCGTATCCCGGGACGCCGATGACGGCGGAATTCCGCGCGCGCGGCCTGATCGTCGACGAGGACGTGACGCACTACGACGGGACGACGGCCGTCGTGCGCACCGAGACGCTCTCGACCGACGAGATCGAGTTCCTGCGGTGGCGGGCGGAGCGCTGGATGAAGCTGCGGCACATGCCGGCCGCGCTCCGGCACAGCCCCGCCTTCGTGCTGCGCCATGCGCCCGCGATGCTGCGCCACACGTTCGCCGGCACGACCTGGCGATCCGCGCTCGGTCTTGAGGGGCCGCGAGCGGCCTTCGAGCGGTTCCGGCAGCAGCGCCGCGAGGAACGCCGGCGCCTGCTGCAGCCCGTCTGTCTGCCGACGCGGGCTGCCGTCGGCCCGGCCGCCCCGCAGCCGACGATCTGAGGTGGGCCGGCGGCGACGCGCGACGCCGTCCGCTGACAGTTCCCGCATCCTCGGCGGGGGCGTTGGCCGGACCAACCTTGACGCTCTTTTGCCAGTCTGGTAACTAACGAATCAAGGGCGCTGCCGGGCCGCCCTCTGCTTCGCGCGTTTGCGCTCGACCGGTTTCCTGTCCTCTTGCCTGGCCCGGCGCGCCGGCATCGCCGCGCGACGCGCTCACGAAGGGGGCACGGAGCTGTCGATCGGGGTCGCCCGGCGGTCGGAGTGGAGGAACATATGCGGATACGGATGATTGCGGCGCTCGCCGCCTTTCATCTGGGCGCCGCGGGCCTGACCGCTGCGCAGAACGCACAGCCTCGGCCGGAACCGACCTCGTCACCCGCGTCGTCCTCTCCATCGACGCCCTCGACCGACAGCAGCACCATCCTTCAGAAGTTCGTGGGCGTGTGGACGGCAGAGCCGGCTGAGGTGCGGCTTGTGAGCGATCTGGACGTCTCCGTGTGGGGTCCCAACGCCAGCTCCGTCCGCAAAGTGGAGATGACGATCAATCCGTCGCTCGAGGGCGTCATCACGGTGACCCGATCGGTCGTCGACGCGCGGGGCCGGACCAAACCGCACTCGGTCTCGATCGAGGAGGCGCACCTCGCGCTGCGCGCGCCCGAGCGCCTCGACCCGAACCGCGTCGAGCCAATCGTCGAGGTCACGCAGCCCGAGCGCCGCTATCCGGACGACAACGACCGCTGGCCGCTCGATGGCCTGGTCGTCAAGCTCATTGGCACCGATCTCGAGCACGATCGGCTGAACCTGCGGTTCGACCTCCCCGACGGGCGCGGGTCGTTCGGCGAGACGCTCATCAAGCGTCCGGCGCAGGGCCCGGCGCGCCGGACGGGATCGAGCGCCGCCTCGCGGCAGACCTCGACGCGCGCTCGGCAAACTGCCAGGTAAGCCCGCCCCGTGATCCCGTTCTCGGTGCTCGATCTCTCGCCCATCGTCGAGGGCGGGACCGCGGCCGACGCGTTCCGCAACACGCTCGATCTCGCGCGCCACGCCGAGCGCTGGGGATACCGCCGCTATTGGCTCGCCGAGCACCACAACATGCCCGGGGTCGGCAGCTCGGCGACCGCCGTCCTCATCGCGCACGTCGCCGCCGGCACGCGAGTCATTCGCGTCGGCTCCGGCGGCGTGATGCTGCCGAACCACTCGCCGCTCGTGATTGCCGAGCAGTTCGGCACTCTTGAGTCGCTGTTTCCGGGCCGTATCGACCTGGGCATCGGCCGCGCGCCCGGGACCGACCCGCAGACGACCCTGGCCCTGCGCCGCGGCCGGACCTCCTCGGAGGAGACCTTCCCCCGGGACGTGCTCGAGCTGCAGGCCTATTTCGTGCCCCCGGCGCCCGGCCAGGCCGTGCGGGCCGTTCCCGGCGCCGGCTTGCGCGTGCCCATCTGGCTGCTCGGCTCGAGCCTGTTCAGCGCGCAGCTGGCGGCGTCGCTCGGCCTGCCGTTCGCCTTCGCGTCGCACTTTGCACCGGACCACCTCATGGCGGCGCTCGATCAGTACCGCAGCCGCTTCAGGCCCTCCGACGCCCTGGCCGCTCCCTATGCGATGGTCGGCGTCGCCGTCGTCGCCGCCGAGACCGATCGCGAAGCGGCTCGCCTGGCGACTTCGATCCAGCAGCAGTTCGTGAACCTGCGCCGCGGCACGCCGACGCCGCTTCGGCCGCCGGTCGACGCGATGGACGGCATCTGGACCCCCGCCGAGCGGGCCGCCGTGGAACACACGCTCGCGTACGCGGCGATCGGGTCCCCCTCGACGGTCCGAGAGCGGCTCGAGGCGCTCATCGACGCCACGCGGGCGGACGAGCTCATGATCACCACGCACATCTACGACCATCAATCGCGGCTGAGAAGCTTCGAAATTGCCGCCGGCATCCGCGACGCGCTCGCGCGGGATCGCCGGGCGTCGCCACACCCCGCGCCGCCCGCCTGAACGAACGATTGCAAGCGCGATCATCGAGCCGAGGCCAGAGCCCGCGCGGACGTCGCGCGGTTTTCGGTTGCGGGGCGCCGTCGCCGGGTGTACAACGAGGGCCACTCTTCAGGGAGGTGTCGATGCGCCGCCTCGTCGCGCCCCTCACCGCCGTTGTCGCGGCTGCAGCCCTTGCAAGCATTCGAGCCGCCGACGGACCGCCGCCGTGGGCGTACGGCTTCGTCGGTCCGGCGGCTCCCGCTCCGCCCTCGGCGGCGCCGCCCGCGGCGCCGGTCGCGGGTCGCGGCGCCGGCGCGCCCGAGGACACCAGCCTCAGGCGCCTGCCGGGCAGCAGCGGCGCGTTCACCCTCGCGCAGATCCGCGACGCGTTCGGTCCGGCTGACTGGTACCCCGAGGATCACCCCCAGATGCCGGACGTCGTCGCACACGGGCGGAGGCCCGACGTGCGCGCGTGCGGGCTCTGCCACTATCCCAACGGCAAGGGCCGACCAGAGAACGCCGGAGTCGCCGGTCTCCCGTACTCCTACTTCATCCAGACGATGGCCGATTTCCGGAACGATGCGCGGAAGAGCGCGGACCTGCGGAAGGCGAACACGAACATCATGATCGCCATCGCGAAGGGGATGACGGACGAGGAAATCAAGGCCGCGGCCAGGTACTTCTCGTCGATGAAGTGGACGCCGTGGATCAAGGTCGTCGAAGCCGACGTGGTTCCCAAGACGCGGATTGCCGGCGGCATGTTCTTGCGGCTCGAAGGGTCGGAGACCGAACCGATCGCCGGCCGCATCATCGAGACGCCGGACGACGTCGAGCGGACCGAGGTGCTGCGCGATCCGCGCTCGGGCTTCACGGCCTACGTCCCGGTCGGGAGCGTCAAGAGAGGCGAGGCCCTGGTCACGACGGGCGCCGGCCGAACGACCGCCTGCGGCGTGTGCCACGGATCCGACCTGAGAGGGCTCGGACCCGTTCCAGGCCTCGCGGGGCGATCGCCGAGCTACACGGTCCGGCAGCTCTACGACATGCAGGCCGGCACGCGGCGGGGCGAGTGGACGGATCTGATGAAGCCGGTCGTCGCGAAGTTGACCACGGACGACATGGTCGCTATCGCCGCATATACCGCATCACGCACGCCCTGAACCGGCGAGGCCTCGGTCCACCGCCGAAAGCGGCCTCACGTCGCCTGCGCGTCGAACACCGCCGTCTCGACGCGTCCCGCGCGCCTGATCTGCACGAACAGGCGATAGTGCCCCGGCTGCGGGAAGCCGTAGGGAAAGGTGATCTCGGCGCGCGGATGGGCGTGCCCCGCATGCGCCGGCATCCGGTCGCCGTTTGCCAGCTCCACCGCGGCCATCGGCGCCGTCCCCGCCGGGTGGAGGTGCGCGAAGACCGTCCAGTCGGCGCGGACCACGACCAGGTGGCCGGCCATGCCCATGTACGGCTCGAGATCCTCCACGAGGCGGCCGTCGCGGCCGACGACGCGGAAGGTCAGCCCGAGCGGCTCGTTCGCGCGCAGGCGGTCGGATGAATCTACCCAGACCATCCGCGCGCCCGCGGCGAGCGGCGCGTCGCCCGTCTGCGGGCCGGCCACGAGCGGCAGGCTCGTGGCGAGCGAGTCGTCGCCGAGCGGCAGCCCGCTCACCACGTCCTCTGGCAGCGCCAGCTCGCCCACCTGTGTCTCCGGAAATCCAGTCCCGTAGACGACATCCGCGAACACGCGGTACCGGCCGCCTGGCATCGACGGCAGCTCCTGGACGAGCCGCGCGCCGTCCTCTGTTGGATGAACGTGGACGAGCACGTCCATGCCGGGATCCCGAACGAGGAACAGGTGCATCACGTGGCCGTGATCCGGCACGAGGCCCGTGAGCCCGTCGCGCTCGGCCCACGGCTCGACGCGCGGGGGCGCAAGCGCCACACTGATCGACCGCGGCGGCAGGAGCGCCGCCTGGAGCTGCGGGACCCGGTAGACGCCGCGCGCCGCCTGGTCGGCGGCCTCGCGCCACCAGAGGGAGCCCACACCCACGGCTCCCAGGACGACGGCGGCGGCCGCGAGCATGACGCGGCGCGAACGTCGGACGAGCGCCGGCGTGGGCTCGCACCCGGGAGCCAGCGATCCTTCGCGAGCGGCCGCGCCGGCAATTCCAATGGCGCCGCCGACGAGCAGGGCCGCGAGCACGAGCAGCAGCGCTTCGAGGGCGCCCGTCATCGGCCGCGGCATGGTCGAGACCGCTCCGACGGGAACGGCGAGCTCGCCTGGCCCGAGGGCGCCGTCGGCCGCGATCGTCAACTTCCAGGCGCCGCGCTGCATCAGCCACAACTGCGCGCGGAACAGTCCCCGCTCGTCGACCGCTCGCTGCGCCGTGTCCGGCGCCGGGCTCAGCTCGGATCCAGGGCCGCGAAGGAGGACAGGCGTGACGCGCAGGCTGCGCAGCTCCTCCGACGGCGAGCGCAGCTCGATGTCTGCGATGCCGGGAATCACCCGAGGCATGCGGACGACGACCAGCAGCCGGTAGGGGCCGGCGGCGCCTTCAAAGTAGACGTCGGGGCTGCCGACGTGCGCCCGGAGCGGCTGGCTGCCCGCCGCGAGCACGGCGAGCAGGACGGGAAGCGCGCGCGAGATTGACGGTCCGCCCACGGCCAGACGCCACCTCTCTCCCGCCTACCGCTGCACCCTTCGCAGCCAGCTGCCGATCGCCAGGCCGATGCGGCTCGTAAGGACCGCCGTACCAGCGGCAATGGCCATGCCGCGCCAGAAGCCGGCGGGCGAGGGATCGGCCGCGATGAACTGATAGCGCGCCGCAGGCGACAGCGGGCTCACCATGTAGAACTGATAGTGGCTGCCGAAGATCCAGTTCCGCGCGAGCCTCGTCATCAGGAAATCCGCGAACGGCCACTGAACGGCCGCGAACGCCGCGAGGAAGAGGACGCCGGAGGCTACCGCCTGCGTCCACGCGCCGCGCGGCTCGAGCCGGCGCCAGGCCAGATCGAACAGAGCGGCCGGTGCCATCATCAGCAGCGGAAATCCGAGGGGCGCCATGTACGGCACCCGCTGGAGCACCGGGCCGAGCTTCTGCTCGGCCGGGAACAAGGGCAGGATCCATTCCTGGGCGAGCGCGACGAGGGTGTACACCGCGGCGGCCGACAGGCACGCCCAGCGCCGGCCCGCGACGCGGCGCACGAGCGCCAGCTGCAGCGGAAACGGGATCGCCGAGGCCCGATAGAAGATCGCGCTGTGCATGAGCGACTTGCTCGAGTACTCGATCAGCTCGGCCTGCGAGGACAGCATCGCCGCACCGATGAGCGCCACGAAGATGCCCTCGATCCGCGACTCGAGCGCCGCCGCCGCGCGGTTCCGCTCCGCCATCGCCAGCGCGAACCCGCCGTAGACGATTGCGACGGCGCCAACGGCGAGCAGGACGTGCGGCGGGCTGACGACCTTGACGTCGAGGCCGTACGCTTGGTGCCACCAGTTGTCGAAGGGGGCGGAGGTCAGCATCGCCAGCGCGCCCCACCCGCAGAGAAACGCTCCGACCGGCGCGCGCAGGCCGAACAGCCGGACCGATCCGGCGCGGCTGCCGGCACCGCGCCGGAAGCTGTGCTCGGCGATCAGGACGATCGCCGAGAGGCCGCCGATCGCGGCGCACAGCTGGATCAAGAGGTGCGGCGGCGTCCAGAACGTGTCGCGGCCGATCGAGACGTGCCACGAGATGTCCCACACGCTCCCGGCAACGACGGAGACCGTGGCCGCGACGGCCGCCCACACGGCCCAGGGCACGCGGCCCGCCTGGCCTCGTTCGCCGATCGCGGAGGAGCTCGTCTGCACGGCCAGCACGACTCGAGCCGGCGGCGCCCGCAGGAAGGCCGCGCGCCGCGGCAGGACGCGGGCGGGTGCCGCTCGGCCTGCTCGCGTATAATACCGCCCTCGCGATGACCACTTCCCCCGCACTACCCCGAATCGGCTGGATCGGAACCGGAGTCATGGGCGCCGCGATGTGCGGCCACCTGCTCGAGAAGGGATATCCTGTCGCGGTCTACACGCGATCGAAGTCCAAGGCCGAGCCGCTCCTCGCCCACGGCGCCACGTGGGCGGATTCACCACGGGAGGTCTCCGGTTGCTCGGACATCGTCTTCACGATTGTCGGGTTTCCGCGCGATGTGCGCGAGGTCTACTTCGGGCCCGACGGCCTGCTCCCCTCCGCCCGCGCGGGCCAGATCTTGGTCGACATGACCACGACCGAGCCCACGCTGGCCAAGGAGATTTGCGCGGCGGCGCGGCGCGTGGGCGCCGACGCCGTCGACGCGCCGGTCTCGGGCGGCGACGTCGGCGCGCGCAACGCCACCCTGACCATCATGGTCGGCGGCGAGCGGTCCACCGTCGAGGCGCTGATGCCGCTCTTCCAGGCCATGGGCCGGCGGATCATCCACGAGGGAGGACCCGGCGCGGGCCAGCACGTGAAGATGTGCAATCAGATCCAGATTGCCGGGTCGATGATTGGCATGTGCGAGGCGCTCGTCTACGGCTACAAGGCGGGGCTACCGCTCGAGACGATGATCGAGACGATCCGGGGCGGCGCTGCGGCGTGCTGGGCGCTCGACCATCTGGCCCCCCGTGTGCTGCGGCGCGACTTCGAGCCCGGGTTCTTCATCGAGCACTTCATCAAGGACATGGGCATTGCGCTCGCCGAGGCCGACCGCATGAATCTCGCGCTGCCCGGCCTGGCGCTCGTCCACCAGCTGTACGTCGCGCTGCGGGCGCAGGGCCACGGCCGCAAGGGCACACAGGCCCTCGTCCTCGCGCTCGAGCAGCTGTCCGGAGTGCAGTCGCCGGCGACCGAGATGGTCGGATGATGAGCGGGATCAGGGCTCGCAGCCCGCGCCGACGGGCTGCAGCGAGGTCAGATTGAGCAGCGCGTCGCGCGAGTCCTTGTAGAGCAGCCCGCGCGCCTCCACTTTCTGGCCCCGGTGCGCGTCGGGCTTGAACGGCGCGACGCTCACCAGCTGGAATGTCTGCGTTCCAAGGGGCTTCGCGCCCGCCTCCCTGAGGGCCGCCGCACCTGGCTGCTCCTGGCGCGTGGCGACGGGATCGCTCGTCCGCGTCAGCAGCCACGATCGGTTGGGACCGTCGCCGAGGCAGCCGACCACCTGCACGAGCGAGAAGTTCGGCGTCTCGGCCGGCCCGCCGCGGCGCGCGATCTCGATCGCCTCGAGCCGCTCGGGATCCAGCCCGAGCTCGTTCTTGCCCGCGGGGAATCCGTTGGCCTGCAGCAGGTAGGCGACGATGTCGATCTTGGCCTCGTCGCTGACATCGTTGGGCGCATTAGGGGGCATCGTCTCGCTGATCTTGCGGAACAGAGCGTTCAGCGGCCCGTTCGCCCAGTGCGCGAGAAAGGCGTCGCCCTTGAGCGCCGGCCCACGGTCGCCGCTCAGATCGAGCTGGTGGCAGCCGCCGCAGCGCCCGGCCAGGAAGCTCGCCTTGCCTCGCTCGGCCTGCGCCTCGGTGTAGACGCCGTCGAGCACGCCGCGCTTGGTGATCTTGATGCTCTCGAGGAGCGCCGGGTTGAGCTTCAGCTCTTCGGGCCCGGGCGGGATGTCGTTGCGCGACAGGATGTAGGCCAGGATATCGACCTTGACCTCGTCGCTCACGACGCCGGCGCCGCCGTCGCGCGGCATCGTGTCGCGGATGAGCGTGAAGAGGCTCGCCAGGCTGTCGTTGTCGTACTTGCTCCAGAATCCGTTCCCCCGCAGCGCCGGGCCGCGCTCGGATCCGATCAGCTCGTTGTTGTGGCAGCGGCTGCAACTCGCCTCGAACCGCGGCTTGCCGCGGGCCGCCTGTCCGGCCGTATAGACGCCATCCCAGATCTTCTTCTCGGCGGGGGGCGGCTGTTGCGCGGCCAGCGGAGCCGCGGCGAATCCGGCCACCGCAGCAAGCGGAAGCAGCGCCGCCGCGATCCCGAGGCGCAGGCGGCGCGCGGCGGGGGCCGCGGCTCGCCGGGTCGTGGACCCGTGCACGCGGTGGCAGCTCATAGGATGCTCCTCGACTCCGGCGGCCTACCGGTCTTCGCGCCGCCGGATGACGATCGCGCCGAGCGCGTCCGGATCGAGGCCGAGTTCCCGATCGCCGCTCGGCATCATGTTCGCCTGCAGCAGGTACGCGATGACGTCGACATACGCGCGGCCGTTCAGCGCCCCGGGGGTGTCGCGCGGCATCGACCGCCGGATCGTCTCGAGCAGCTCCTTCACGGTCCGGTCGCTCCAGCGCGTCAGGAAGGCATCGAACACGAGCGACGGGATCTCCTGGACGGGGTCGCCCGCCAGATCCGCGCCGTGGCAGCCCTCGCAGTTCCGGCTGTACTGCCGCTCGCCGCGCCGCGCCTGGTCGTCGGTATAGACACCGTCCCACACCGACCGCAGCGCGGCGGGCCGGGGCGTGCCGGGTGCCGATGCCTGCGCACGAGCCGGCGGCCGTCTTCCCGTCTCCGGCGCGCCGATGCCCGGAGCACGAGCCGTCGGCTGCGCCGCCGACAAGAGGGCCGCAGCCGCTCCGGTTGCCGCGATGACGATCGCGGCCGCGCCCGATCGGGCGGCGGCCGCATGTCGGCGATCGGTGGTCAACGCCGCTGCTAGGCCGGAGGCACGGGGATGCCCCGCGCGGCCATGAGCTCGCGGAGCAGGTCCGCCATTTGCTGATTGGCCTGGGCGCCCCGCCCTCGGCCGCCGCCGCGCCGCCCCCCGCCGCCGACGCCGAGCGCGATGTCCAGCGGGAGACGCCCCTGCTTGTCGCGCAGGTCGAGCTTCGCGCCCTGCTCGGCGAGGTACCGGACAATCTTGAGCGCGCCCCGCGCAACCGCGTTGTGCAGCGCCGTCGCGCCGTTGGCGTTGAACGCGTTGACGTCCACGCCGTGCTCGAGGCAGAGGCGGATGGCCTCGATGGAGCTCTCCTCGGTGACCGGGATGGCAATCGCATAGGCGCCGACGACGGCGCCGCCGGCGGCAGCGATCATGGCGACCGTGGTGCGATCCTTGAGCGTCAGCGTCGGATCGCCGCCGTGGTCGAGCAGCAGGCGCATGACCTGCAGGTCGTTGCTCTTCGCCGCGCGCGCGAGCGGCGTCGCACCCTCCCCGAGCGAGGCGTCGCCAGTGGGGGTGTGATGCCGTCCGATGATGGGCCGCCGGAGCCGCGCGTTGGGGTTGGCGCCGCGCTCCAGCAGCAGCTTCACGAGATCGGCGGCGTCGAGGGCGTCGACGAGCTTCGGCGACGGCCGGCTCAGCATCGGCCCCAGC